>ERZ1034952.1331-NODE-1331-length-20392-cov-4.749816_pt1 | contig 20392 bp, 17 predicted proteins | sample MGYA00520625_ERZ1034952 | MGnify/ENA primary metagenome ERZ1034952 (study PRJEB33766, sample SAMN09781773) | gut metagenome | biome: gut microbiome | host: Homo sapiens | place: Madagascar | study: EMG produced TPA metagenomics assembly of the PRJNA485056 data... | reverse complement strand
AAATATTTTTGAGGATAGAGGCCTACGGGCTGATGCGTTTGCTCTGCAAACGCTATTTTATGCGCGCTGCTGCGCGGCTATGTCTGCATCGCGAAAGTTGACTTTTCTGACGGATGTTGACTTTTTCAGCGGATATTGATATACTGATAACGTTATAATCGTTATTTATGCGATGACGCAGGAAAAGTAACCGTTTTTTCGCACGCGAAAAGAGAGGAGCCTCCCGGCTGAAAGGGCTCTGTGCGCGGAGCGGCGAAGTGCGCCTGCCGAGCATCGGGGTCAAACGCCCCGCGGAACGCGCCCGTTACCGCGCGCACGAGTGAAAAATCGGAGTGGAACCGCGTCTTTACGCCTCCCGAGGGAACAATATCCCCGGGAGGCTTTTTCTGTATCCGGCACTCGTTTTTCTGTCGAAATCCATCAAAAGGAGATAAAAACCATGAAACTCTACAACACACTGACCCGTCAGAAGGAAGAATTCGTTCCGATCACGCCGGGCGAGGTAAAGATGTATTCCTGCGGCCCGACCGTATACAACTACTTCCATGTCGGCAACGCGCGTCCGTTCATCATTTTCGACCTGCTGCGCTGCTACCTCGAGTACCGCGGCTACAAGGTCAAGTTCGTGCAGAACTTCACCGACATCGACGACAAGGTCATCAACAAGGCCAACGAAGAGGGCGTTGACTTCAACACCATCGCAGAGCGCTATATCAAGGAATACTACGTCGACGCGCAGGGCCTCGGCGTCAAGAAGGCTTCCGTTCACCCGCGCGCGACCGAGACCATGGACGCCATCATCGACATCGTCGAGCGTCTGATCGAGAACGGCCACGCCTACGTTGCGGAGAACGGCGACGTTTACTTCCGCACCAAGTCCTTCCCGGAGTACGGCAAGCTGTGCCATCAGCCGATGGAGGAGCTTCAGGCCGGCGCGCGCATCTCGGTCGGCGAGGTCAAGGAGGACCCGATGGACTTCGCAGTCTGGAAGGCTGCCAAGCCGGGCGAACCGGCATGGGATACGCCGTGGGGCAGCAAGGGCCGTCCGGGCTGGCACATTGAGTGCTCGGCTATGGCGAACAAGTACCTCGGCAAGACCATCGACATCCATTCCGGCGGTCTCGACCTCATCTTCCCGCACCACGAAAACGAGATCGCGCAGTCTGAGTGCGCCAACGGCTGCACCTTCGCGCATTACTGGCTGCACAACGGCTTCCTGACCATCGACAACGAGAAGATGTCCAAGTCCAAGGGCAACTTCTTCATGGTGCGCGACGCGGCCAAGCAGTTCGGCTACGAGACCATCCGCATGTTCATGCTGAGCGCGCACTACCGCACCCCGCTCAACTACTCGGCGGAGTCGCTCGAGATGAACAAGGCGTCGCTCGCCCGTCTGTACGAGGCAAGAAACAACATGGAATTCCGCATCGAGAAGGCCTCCGGCGACACCATGACCGCCGAGGAGACCGAGAAGCTCGAAGCGCTGGGGGGCTACAAGCAGAAGTTCATCGACGCGATGGACGACGATCTGAACACCGCAGACGCGCTCTCCGCGATCTTCGAGCTGACCCGCGAGATCAACGCCTACAACGGCGCACATCAGGACGCGACCCGCGCCTTCCTCACCGCAGCGCATGATCTGTTCATGGAGCTGACCGGCGTGCTCAATCTGGTTCAGAAGCGCGACGACGCAGTCGACCCGGACGCAGAGAAGATCGAGGAGCTGATCGCGCAGCGTGCAGCGGCCAAGAAGGCCAAGGACTTTGCCGAGGCGGACCGCATCCGCGGCGTGCTGGCGGACATGGGCGTTACCATCAAGGATACCCGTCAGGGTACGCAGTGGAGCCGTTCTTAATTTCTTAAAACGTTTCCGACGCGAAGTCGTGCGCTTTGCCGTTCCCACGGCAGGGGCAAAAGGGGGCAGGACACCGTATGGTTTCCTGCCCCCTCTTGACTCCCCCGACCTTCCTTTGGCCGCTCAGCGAAGCGTTCGCGGCTAAAGGCGAGGGGTGTACGGATATGTCTGGTGCTCCAAGGCTTTATACTTTATCGAAATTTGGCCGGTTGACCCGATTTTTTTGTACTTTCTGTGACAGCCGTGTAAAACCCGGTGTTTTCTGTGGAATTTCTTTTCCCTTTATGGTATAATAGCCGCTATACGGCTATTATACAAATTATTTAACAATTATACCATTAGCGGCAGTAAAGCTGGCGGCAGGGTTGGATTTTTAGCGCCGCTATGGTATAATAGCTCGGTACACAGTATGTATATCCGAAAACGAAACCAACGGAGGAAGTTTATGAAAATCATCAATGAAAAGGGCAAGCTGTTCGGTCTGATCAACATTGTCGATCTGCTCGTGCTGATTGCGGCTGTCGCTGTCGCTGCCGGCGTCGGCTACAAGCTGTTCGCGCCCCAGATCAAGGAGTCGGTCCAGCCGCAGGTCGAGCTGACCGCGATCGTCCGCGTGCGCGGCGCAACCCCGTTCCTCGTCACTGAGGTCGAGCGCAACAGCCAGGTCGGCAAGCAGCTCGTCAGCGGCAACTCCTATGTCAACGGCACCATCGAGGACATGAAGATCGAGGACTACGCGCAGCAGGTCACCACCGCTGACGGCCGCATCGTCACCGCGGTCGACCCGGACAAGAAGGACATCGTATTCACCATCAAGACCACCGTCCCCAAGGGCACCGCTACCCCGTCCATCGGTACGCAGGAGGTTCGCGCAGGCCGCACCTTCATCGTAAAGACCAACGACTTCGAGACGAGCGGCAACATCGACTCGGTCGATATCGCGGACTGAGCCGATGAAAGCGATTTTTGAAAACAGTCTTCTGGTACGGGCGATACTCTGCCTGTGCGCCTGGTATCACGAAGGCGCGATCGCGCACTTTTTCGCGCGCATCCGCGAGGCCTATGCCGACTCGCGGTTCCGCCGCCTGTGGGAGCGCTTCTGCGCCGCTCCGCCCTGCACGACGGCGAACAGCGGCTACGCACGCATCGCTGCGGCGCTGCGCCGTCTGGTCGTATGCATCGGCACCGCCGTGCGGAACAGCCTCATCTACCGTCTCTGTCTGGCCGTCTGGCGCCCCATCGTGCGCGTGACCGAGGACGGCTTCGTCGGCCGGGCGCTCCGCTTCGCCGGCATGCGCGGCCTGCTGCTCATCTGTCTGGCGATGTACCTGCCGCTCGACTATTTTATCCGTCTGGCTGCGAATGCGGGTTATCTGCCCTCGTTCATCGCCTCCGGCTGGGATGAAATGCTCATGCTTGCGGCGGCCTGCTACCTGCTGTGGCACACCGCGATGAAGCGCGCGCCGCTCCAGCTGCGCACCACGCCCGTAGACGCCTACCTCATCCTGTTCATCGCCGTCGGCTTCTTCCTGATGTGCGCGGTCTCCCCCTACCCGTCTATCGCGCTGGCAGGCTACCGCGCCGTCGTCGAGTACCTGTTCTGGTTCTTCCTTGTCACGCGGCTCATCGAGGATGACCGCGACTTCGCGATCTTCTACGGCGCGCTCATCACCATGGCGCTCTGCATCGCGCTGCACGGCATTTACCAGTTCATCATCGCCGCGCCCATCCCGGCCTCCTGGGTCTCCCAGACCGAGCAGAACGTGCGCACGCGCGTCTACTCGCTCACGGGCAGCCCGAACATCATGGGCAGCCTGCTCGTGCTGTTCGCGCCGATGGTCGCGGGACTGGCGTATTACAGCCGCAAAATGTGGGTCAAGGTGCTCGCCGTCTGCGGCACCGGCATGATGTGCATATGCTGCATCTTCACGTTCTCCAAGGGCGCGTGGGGCGGCCTTGTGGTCGCGGTCCTCGTGTTCGCGATCTTCCTCGACCGCCGTCTGATCGCGCTGATGGGCGTGGCCGGCTGCGGCGCTCTGCTCGCCATCCCCTCCATCGCCAACCGCATCACCTATATGTTCACCTCGGACTACGCCGCTGCGAGCCAGCGCGCGGGCCGCATGGTGCGCTGGGCGACCGGTCTGGATCTGCTGCATGAGAGCAATCCGCTTCTCGGCTTCGGCCTCGGCCGCTTCGGCGGCGCGGTCGCCATGCAGAACAAGATCATCGAGCAGAACGAGGAGTTCTCCTACTTCTACATGGACAACTACTACCTCAAGACGCTCGTCGAGATGGGCTATGTCGGCCTCATCGCCTTTATCATCCTGCTCGTCGGCATGTCGCTGTGGTGCCTGCGCTCGATCGGCCGCACCAAGCTCTGCGAGACCGACCGCACGCGCGTGCTCGCGGTCTCCCTGTTCTCCGGCATGTGCGGCGTCATGGTGCACTGCTACTTCGAGAACATTTTCGAGGTGCCGTACATGATGGCCTACTTCTGGAGCATGGCCGCCGCCGTGCTCTACCTCGGATACTTCCGAAAAAAGCGAAAAGCATAAAACATTTAACACAGCACTTTACCCGAGCGCGGACGTAAGTCCGCGCTCTTTTTTGTGCGTTTTTACAAACGTTTTTTCAGATTTTTTTCATTTTACATATGTTTTACAAAGCTCCTCTTTTGGATTTTACACAGCTTTTGTAAGCTGTTACCGTACTGAAAAAGTGAACGAATGACAAAGGAGAAAACAATCATGAAGAAAAGTGTATCCATGCTGCTTGCAGCACTCATGCTGACCGGCGCTCTGGCCGGCTGCGGCAGCTCCGCTTCCACCTCCGCCTCCGGCACGCAGGCTGAGGACGGCGCAGACAGCGGCGTTTCCGGCGCGATCACGGTCATCTCCCGTGAGGACGGCTCGGGCACGCGCGGCGCGTTCATCGAGCTGACCGGCGTCGAGGAAAAGACCGCTGACGGCAAAAAGGTCGACAACACCACCGCCGATGCGGAGATTGCAAACAAGACCGATGTCGTGCTGACCAGCGTCGCAGGCAACGAGAAGGCCATCGGCTACATCTCGCTCGGCGCTCTGAACGATACCGTAAAGGCTGTCAAGGTAGACGGCGCCGAGGCGACCGTAGACAACGTAAAGGCAGGCGCCTACAAGCTGTCCCGCCCGTTCAACATCGCGACCAAGGGCGAGCCGACCGGCGTAGCCAAGGATTTCATCAACTTCATCCTCTCCAAGGAAGGCCAGGCCGTTGTCACCGACAACAAGTACATCGCGGTCAACGACGCAGCAGAGTCCTTCGTATCCGACGGCTCCTCCGGCCAGATCGCAGTCGGCGGCTCCTCCTCTGTTTCTCCGGTCATGGAGAAGCTGATCGAGGCTTACAAGTCGGTCAACCCGAACGCCTCCATCGACCTCCAGACCTCTGACTCCACCTCCGGCATGACCGGCGCGATGGACGGCACGTTCGCCATCGGCATGGCATCCCGTGAGCTGAAGGACGAGGAAGCAGCCCAGCTGACCGGCACCGCGATCGCGCTCGACGGCATCGCAGTCATCGTCAACCCGGCCAACACCATCGACGAGCTGTCCATGGACCAGATCAAGAGCATCTACGTCGGCGACATCACCGACTGGGGCGACCTCGCCTGATACAACCGAACAGGGAAACACGGGGGGCGGAACACTTCGTCCCCTTCCCTATGTATGGAGTGAAATCATGAAAAACCTTCGAGAAACTCTGATGCACATCGTATTTTTCGTCTGTGCGCTGACTTCCATCGCCGCGGTCGTGCTGATCTGCCTGTTTCTGTTCGCCAACGGCATTCCGGCCATGAAGGAGATCGGCCTGCTGAACTTCCTCACGGGCGCGAAGTGGAAGCCGGGCAACGACATTTACGGCATTCTGCCGATGATCCTCGGCAGCATCTACATCACCGCAGGCGCGGTCGCCATCGGCGTGCCGGTCGGCCTGCTGACCGCCATTTTCATGGCATTCTACTGCCCGAAAAAGCTCTACGGCCTGCTCAAGCCCTGCACCGAGCTGCTCGCCGGCATCCCCTCCATCGTCTACGGCTTTTTCGGCATGGTCGTCATCGTGCCGTGCATCCGCACCGTCGCCGCGCTGTTCGACGTGGATATTTCCGGCTCGTCCATCCTCGCCGCGTCCGTGCTGCTCGGCATCATGATCCTGCCGACCGTCATCGGCGTCTCCGAGGCCGCGCTGCGCGCGGTACCGTCCGCCTACTATGAGGGCGCGGTCGCCATGGGCGCACGCCACGAACGCGCGGTGTTTACGGTCATGCTCCCGGCGGCGAAGTCCGGCGTGCTCGCAGGCGTTGTCCTCGGCATCGGCCGCGCCATCGGCGAGACCATGGCGGTCATCATGGTTGCAGGCAACCAGCCGCGCCTGACCGGCAATATGCTCAAGGGCATCCGCACCATGACCGCGAACATCGTCATCGAGATGGGCTACGCCACCGGCCTGCACCGCGAAGCGCTCATCGCGACCGGCGTTGTGCTGTTCGTGTTCATCCTCATCATCAATCTGACATTCTCGATCCTGAAAAGGAGGAAACAGGCATGACAAGAGAAGCTGCCGGAACGGTCTCCGTTCCCCGGGACAACGCGCGCCCCGAGCGCGTCTGCGGCGGCGTTTCCGCCGCCATCGAAAAGGGTCTGGTCTACGCCGCCGCGATCCTGACCTTCGCGGTGCTGCTGTTCCTCATCGGCTACATCCTCGTGACCGGCATCCCGCATCTCACCCCGTCGCTGTTCTCCCTGCATTACACCTCGGAGAACGTCTCCATGATACCGGCCATCGTCACGACCGTCGAGATGACCGCGCTCGCGCTGCTGCTCGCCGTCCCGCTCGGCCTCGCCACGGCCATCTACCTCAACGAGTACGCAAAGCGCGGCAACAAGCTCGTCGGCGTCATCCGCGTGACGACCGAAACGCTCTCTGGCATCCCCTCCATCGTGTACGGCCTGTTCGGCATGCTGTTCTTTGTCACCCGGCTGCACTGGGGCTACTCGCTCATCGCCGGCGCCATGACGCTCGCCATCATGATCCTGCCGCTCATCATGCGTACCGCTGAGGAGGCGCTCATGAGCGTGCCGGATTCCTTCCGCGAGGGCTCGTTCGGCCTCGGCGCCGGCCGCCTGCGCACCGTGTTCCGCATCGTGCTCCCCGCCGCCGTGCCGGGCATCCTGTCGGGCATCATCCTCAGCATCGGCCGCATCGTCGGCGAGACCGCCGCGCTCATCTTCACCGCCGGCACCATGGCGCAGATCCCCGGCCTCACCCAGTCCGGCCGCACACTCGCCATCCATATGTATGTGCTATCCGGCGAAGCCCTGCACATGAACGAGGCCAACGCGACCGCCGTCGTGCTGCTCATCGTCGTGCTGCTGATGAACGCGCTGTCCGCCTTTGCGGCGCGAAAGCTGACCAAAAAGTGATATGAACCATGAAATGCATTCCATCCGCCGCTTCGCTCCCCTGTGCGCGACTTCGGCGGACTGCGACAGCGAAATTGCTCTGCGCCGGGCGGAAAGCCGCGCCCGGCGCACCATCTATGAACAAGACAAAAGAGGATTTTACATGAGTGAAAATAAAATCGAGATCCGGGACATGAACCTGTTTTACGGCGATTTCCACGCCCTGCACGACATCAACCTGGACATCAAGGCAAACGAGATCACCGCCTTCATCGGCCCGTCCGGCTGCGGCAAGAGCACCCTGCTGCGCTCGCTCAACCGCATGAACGACCTCGTAGAGGGCTGCCGCATCACGGGCGACATCCAGCTCGACGGTCAGGACATCTACAGGAACTGCGACGTCAACCTGCTGCGCCGCCGCGTCGGCATGGTATTTCAGAAGCCGAACCCGTTCCCGATGTCCATCTACGACAACATCGCCTACGGTCCGCGCACCCACGGCATCCGCAGCCGCGTCAAGCTCGACGAAATCGTCGAGACCTCGCTCCGCCACGCCGCCATCTGGGACGAGACCAAGGACAGCCTGAACAAATCCGCGCTCTCCATGTCCGGCGGTCAGCAGCAGCGTATCTGCATCGCGCGCGCCCTCGCCGCCGATCCGGAGGTCCTGCTGATGGACGAGCCGACCTCCGCGCTCGATCCGATCTCGACCGCAAAGATCGAGGACCTTGTGCTCGAACTCAAAAAGGATTATACTATCGTTATGGTCACGCACAATATGCAGCAGGCCACCCGTGTTTCGGATACGACTGCATTCTTCCTCCTCGGCGACATGATCGAAGCGGACGATACGGAGAAGCTGTTCTCCACGCCGCGCGACAAGCGTACCGAGGACTACATCACGGGGAGGTTCGGCTGATATGAGAAACCGTTTCGACAACCAGCTTGCAGAGCTGAACAATGAACTGATCTCGATGGGTGCACTGTGTGAGAATGCGATCGCGAGCGCGGTGAAATCCCTGATCGACGGCGACACCAAGCTCGCCGCCGCCGCGATCCGCATCGACCACGAGATCGACCGCAAGGAGCGCGAGATCGAATCCATGTGCCTCAAGCTGCTGCTCCAGCAGCAGCCGGTCGCGAGCGACCTGCGTCTGATCTCCTCGGTGCTCAAGATGATCACCGACATCGAGCGCATCGGCGACCAGGCGAGCGACATCGCCGAGATCGTCACCTGCCTGTCCGGCGCGTGCGGCCACAACGCCCACATCGACCAGATGGCGCAGGCGACCATTAAAATGGTCACGGACAGTCTCGACGCCTTCGTGCGCCGCGACCTGACGCTTGCATGGAGCGTCATCGAGTACGATGATGTGGTAGACCGCCTGTTCGACGAGTGCAAGCAGGATCTCATCACGGAGATCGCGCAGAGCCCCGCGGACGGCGAGCGCGTGCTCGATGTTCTCATGATCGCAAAGTACCTCGAGCGTATCGGCGACCACGCGACCAACATCGCGGAATGGGTGGAATTCTCCATCACCGGAACGCACAAGAGCGAAACGCACGTGTAAATACTGTCGCGAAACCACGGTTCCGCCGACAATATGTGTTTTGCTCCCGCAAAACACGGACGTCCGAAAGTTCCCATGCGGAAACTTTCTCCCTCTCATAGAAAGAAAACCGAGGTACACGCCCCCGGTTTTCTTGAATTTGCTCCGCAAATTCGATTTTATCCGCGCTCCCGCGCGGCTGCCCTCCCGGACAGGGCACAGCTCATATATCACACAAACGTTTTTACCGAAAAAACTGCTTTTAAGGAGAGAAACCAAATGATCTACTGCGTGGAGGACGATGCAGGCATTCGTGAGCTTGTTGTCTATACCCTGCAAAACACCGGCATGGAGGCGCGCGGCTTCGCCGACGGCACGGCGCTGTTCTCCGCCCTGCGGAGCGAAAAGCCCGACCTCATCCTGCTCGACATCATGCTCCCCGGCGAGGACGGCATCTCGATCCTTCGCCGTCTGCGCAGCCTGCCCGACACCGCCGCGCTCCCGGTCATCCTTCTGACCGCGAAAAACACCGAGTACGACAAGGTCATCGGTCTGGACAGCGGCGCGGACGACTACATCGCAAAGCCCTTCGGCATGATGGAGCTTGTCGCGCGTGTACGCGCCGTACTCCGCCGCACGCAGGACGCCGTTTCGTCCGCCGAGCACGTTCTGCTTTCCGACGGCCCCATCTCGCTCGACGAGCGCGCGCATACGGTCTGCGTTTCCGGTCAGCCCGTCCAGCTCACGCTCAAGGAATATCAGCTGCTGACGCTGCTGATGAAAAACCAGGGCGCCGTGCTCACGCGCGACGTGCTGCTCGAAAACATCTGGGGCTACGGCAGCGAGAGCGAAACCCGCACCGTCGACGTGCACATCCGCACGCTGCGTCAGAAGCTCGGCGACGGCGGCGCGCTCATTGAGACCGTGCGCGGCGTCGGCTACCGCATGGGAGGAAACGCATGAGAAAGCGCGTTTTCGGCAGCATTTTCCTCACCGCTATCGTAACGCTCCTGCTGACCGCAGGTCTGTTCCTGCTCGTGGTACACGCAGGGCTGACCCGCGACCTGCGCGGCAGGCTCGCACGCGAGGGCGGATATATCGCCGCTGCTGTCTCCACCGACCGCGACCTGGAGGAGATCAAAGCGCTCGGTACGCTGTGTGCGGACCGCATCACCCTCGTGAAGAAGGACGGCACGGTGCTGTATGACAACGAAACGCCGGTCGCCGAAATGGAAAACCACGGCACACGCCCGGAGATCCGCAGGGCGGCAGAGACCGGCGTGGGCGAGGACAGCCGCCTGTCCGAAACGCTCGAGACCCAGACGTATTATTATGCGCTCCGTCTCGCAAACGGCGACATCCTGCGTATTGCCGCGACCGCCGACAGTGCCTTCGGCGCCCTTGCGGGCGCGTCCCCGTGGATCGTGCTCGTCGTGCTGCTCGCGCTGCTCGTGGCGGCGCTGCTCGCAAGCCGCCTCACGCACGTATTTCTCGCGCCGATCGTATCGCTCGACCTGCATGATCCGCTGAAAAACGAGGCATACGACGAGCTTTCTCCCCTGCTGCACCGCATCGACCGCCAGAACCGCCGCATCAACATCCAGATGGATGAGCTGCGCCGCCGCCAGGCCGAATTCGATGACATCACCGCACGCATGGATGAGGGTCTGGTGCTGTTCTCCTCCTCCGGCGATATTCTGTTCTCGAACAATGTCATCCATCAGCTGTTTCCGCAGGATAAGGCCGCCGGCAATTATCTGACGCTGTGCCGCGACGCGGCCTATGTCGAAGCGGTCGAGCAGGCGCTCCGCGGCGGGAGCGCGCACACGAGAATGGAGAAAAACGGCCGTATCTGGTCGCTCGCGGCCAGCTCGGTCGCTGAGGAAGGCGCAGGCCATGCCGCCGTGCTGCTCATCGTTGATGTCACCGAGCGCGAGCAGGCCGAACAGCAGCGGCAGGAGTTCACCGCGAACGTTTCGCACGAGCTGAAAACGCCGCTGACGAGCATCATGGGCTACGCCGAGATCATCGAGGCAGGTATCGCAAAGCCTGCCGACGTCGTTCCCTTTGCCGGGAAGATCCGCACCGAGGCGCAGCGTCTGCTCTCGCTCATCGAGGACATCATCCGTCTCTCGCAGCTCGACGCCGGCGGCGAGGAGATCCCGTTCGAGCCGATCGAGCTTCAGCCGCTCTGCTGCACGGTCCGCAGCCGTCTGCAAAGCAAGGCCGACCGTCTGGGTCTGAAGATCGAATGTACGGGCGAAAACGCGACCGTTTCCGGTCAGCGCAGAACGCTCGAGCAGATGGTGTTCAACCTTGCGGACAACGCTCTCGCGTATAACCGCCCGAACGGCAGCGTGACGATCGAAACCGGCACGGACAGCGACGGCGCCCCCTTCGTCCGCGTCTCGGATACCGGCATCGGCATCGCCCCGGCCGACCAGAAGCGTGTTTTCGAGCGCTTCTACCGCGTGGACAAGAGCCACAGCAAAATGACCGGCGGCACCGGTCTCGGCCTGTCTATCGTCAAGCACGGCGCGGCCCTGCACGGCGCGGCGCTCACGCTCGACAGCACCCTGAATGTCGGCACCAGGATTACGCTGACGTTCCCGAAAAACAGGAAATAACAAAAAAAGGCACGCCTGAGGCGTGCCTTTCGATTGCTTTTCGAGTTCTTAGCGAGTCTTGCGGTTAGCAGCGAACAGCTTTGCGGTGCCCGGATCGTTTGCCAGCTCGAACATTGCGGAACCCATCAGGAAATTGTGAAAATTCTTCTTCATTTTTCATTACCTCTTTCTTGTGGGGAAGCACTCTTTCGTGTTCCCTCAGCTCATTTTTTATTCTGGTAGTATTATAGCGCGGTGGGACGCAATGCGCAAGCGCAAACGTGTACGGAATATACAATCGGCGGAAAATATTTTTAGATAGTATAACCAAACAGTCCCATTAAATCCACTTTCACAATTAAATTCATATGATTTTTAATACCAGAAAACGTTTGCGTAAATTGAATTCCTATGAATTTTCATATTCATCGGTCATTTGTGCTATTTTTTGCTCTGAAAAATTGTAACTTGCGTCATTGACAAGCAGCGCTCCTTGAATTATTATATAATATATCCAATCGCAAACGTTTGCGAATTTGTAAAATACAGCGTATTGTGCAAAGACGCTGCCCAGAAAGGAGGCTCTCCCAGGCAATCCCCCCGCGCTGAAACGCACATTCCCCCGTGCAGACCGAGCCGAAAACTCAGTTTCGCGCTCCGCTGCATCACCGATACGGAAAGAAGGTCAGGTTCTATGATGAAAAAACGATTGACAAGTCTCGCACTGTCCGCCATGATGGTACTGTCAATGGTTCCCGCAACTGCATTCGCGGCGAAGGACGCAGGCACTCCGCCGACCTACAACAGCGCAACCGGCTGCTATGAGATCTCCACCCCGGCCCAGCTCTTATATCTCTCGGGCAAGTGGAAAGACGGCGCCCCGCGCGATGGACACTATGTTCTGACCGCCGACATCGACATGACCGGCGTCAAGGGCTTCAAGCCGATCGCATCCAAAAAAGAGCAGGGCTTTACCGGCACGTTCGACGGCCAGTTCCACTCGATCAAGGGTCTTCGTATTGAATATGAAAAGAAATATGCCGGTCTGTTCGGCTACGTTGGCAACCAGGACGACCAGGCGTATATCAAGAATGTCGCAATGCTCGACTGCTATGTAACCGGTCAGCAGAACGTCGGCGCACTGGCCGGCGTAAACTACGGCACGATCACCGACTGTGTCGTTACCGGTGAGGTCAAGTGCCTCGATCTGTCCAACTCGCATACCGCGGGCGGTATCTGCGGCAAGCTGAAGGAGGGCGAAGGCCCGATCGTCGGCCATGTCGAGGACTGCTACGTCAACGCCGATGTTTCCGCGCCGTATGACGCGGGCGGCATCGCAGGCATTCAGGACGGCGGCGGCTATCTGGCCCGCTGCTTCGCAGCCGGCACGGTCGATACCACCGCAAAGAGCGGCACGGTAGGCCACGCAGGCGGCATCGCAGGCTCCTTCAACGCCGGCGAGACGCTCAAGGACAGCGTTTCCGCACAGAGCGTCATCAAGGGCGTGCAGGACGTTGACAAGATCGTTGGCCAGCTCGACGACGAGGCAGCGACCAACATCACCGGCAACATCGCTTGGGAAGGCACGCAGCTTACCGGCAACGAGCCGACCGAGCAGCCCATCAAGTGGGAGGACGTTTCCACTGAGAAAATGACCAGCAAGGCGACCTACGAAGGTCTCGGCTGGGATATGAGCAAGGTTTGGGACTGGAGCGAAAGCAGCAAGCAGCCTGTCCTGCGCGGCTTTAACGCTTCTATCTTCCCGGCTGTCGATTACACCGTAAGCGGCACGCGCATCGTCTCCCGCGCACTCAACACCGCCCCCCACAACGGCAAGGCTGAGGTATCCGCGCGCATCGTCTCCACCGACAAGATCGAGAGCGCTACCCTGTACTACGGCTACGATTCCGCCAAGGTCGATACCGCTGTTGCCATGAAGGCCTCCGGCGATACCTACACCGCTTCCCTGCCGACCGACAAGGTAGGCGACATGTTCTACTACATCTCGGTCAAGACCAACAAGGAAACCATCACCAAGCCGACCAACAGCGCAGAGCCCATCGTTCTGAACATCGACGACGGCAAGGTAAAGGGCGACCCCGACCAGATCACCATCACCCCGGACACCAAGCAGGGCGGCCTGCGCTTCAGCTGGCTGACCGATCCGCGCGTCACCAAGAGCGTCATCCAGTACAAGGTAAAGGGCGCCTCCAAGTGGGAGACCAAGTCCGGCACCTCTTATGTTGAGTCCGTAACCGCAGGCTACAAGGAAAAGGCTGCTCACCGCGTTGAGATCACCGGCCTGACCCCGTCCGCAGAGTACGTTTACCGCGTCGGCGACGGCGGCGAGTTCATGAGCGACGAAAAGTCCTTCACCGCGCCGAAGTCCGCAGACGACAAGAATTTCAAGGTCATCTTCTACTCCGACCCGCAGTCCGAGTCCGTAGAGAACTACATGAGCTTCAAGTATTCCATCGATCAGGCCCTCAAGGTCTGCCCGAACCCCGACCTCATGATCTCCGCAGGCGACACCACCCAGAACGGCTACAAGTCCACTGAATGGGAAGCATGCTTCGAAGTCATGCATGACTACTACGCGAAGTACCCGACCGTTACGGTCGCAGGCAATCACGAGATGAAGGGCGACTGGAACTTCATTTCCTTCGCACAGCGCTTCAATATGTCCGGCGCAAAGACCGGCTACCCCGAGTTCGACCGCACCATGGGTTACTTTGAGTACGGCGACGCGATCTTCGTTATCCTGAACGGCGAAGTCACCCCGGCCGACAAGAAGCCTGAAATCATGAAGAAGGAGCTTCAGTGGTGCAAGAGCGTGCTCGACGCTTCCGACAAGAAGTGGCGCATCGTCATGACCCACGCAGGCCCGTACACCTCCAACCACGATCCGCTCGATGTCCGCGATTACTACATCAACGACAGCGAGTATTCGCTCGACAAGATGAACGTTGACCTGTTCCTCAACGGTCACGACCACATCTACATCCGCTCCACCGTCAAGAACGACATCAAGGTCAACACCGGCGACGGCACCACCTACATCACCGGCGGCACGGTCGGCAACAAGTTCTATGAGTACATTCCGGCACGTTCGGATTACTCCACCGACTTCTATGTCGACGAAGAGGATAAGCAGGTATTCTCCGTCATCGAATTCTCCGAGGATTCCATCAAGGGCACCGCTTACCAGAAGCAGGATCCTGACGACTGGAACAGCTTCAAGGCTGTCGACAGCTACGAGATCCTCAACAACCTCCAGACCGGCAAGCAGGTCACCGATTACACCGACGTTTCCTCGAGCGCATGGTACTACGACGCTGCCAAGTACGTCACCGACAAGCAGCTGATGAGCGGCGAAAAGCCGTATGTATTCGGCGCAGACGAGGCTCTGACCCGTGCGGAAGTCGCCTCTGCTCTGTACAATCTGGCAGGTCAGCCCAAGGTTGAACTGGCGTCCTTCACCGACGTTCCCGTGACCCATCAGGCACGCACCGCCATCGCGTGGGCGGCCAAGACCGGCATCATGAAGGGCGTTGGCGACAACAAGTTCGAGCCTGACCGCAGCGTATCCCGCGAAGAGATCGCAACCCTGCTCACCCGTCAGCGCAAGCTGTCCGGCGTGGATGTAACGGCAGACAAGAACGAGGTTTCCGCTTTCGTTGACAGCGCGAAGATCTCCTCCTGGGCAGTAGACGGCGTCGCTTACTGCACCAAGTCCGGCCTCGTCAAGGGCAACCCGGGCAAGGTATTCGCACCGGCCGGCAACACCACCCGTGCCGAGCTCGCAACGATCATTCAGCGCATCGCTGCATAATCTCATTCATCTTTTCTGACAATATCATTTCTCCTTACATGCGATCCCCTTTTGCAGCCTGCCGTCCGATACACTCTTCCCGTATCGGGCGGCAGGCACTTTTTATGCCTGTCGAAAAACTTCGTTTTTCCGTCAGACCGGACTCTATCGGCAGGCTTATTTTTATCGAAGGCAGTCGAGCAGGTACAGACGGAACTCGACGGTATCGGTATTCCCCTCCCTCGCGCTCTCGCGGCAGGCGATGGAGAACGCCGTTCCCCACCACGCTGCCTTTCTCTGTTCCGCCGGGGCAAACGCCGCCGTCACGAGCACGGTCAGCGCCGTCATCAGCGCGCAGGCCGCCTGTTTTCTTCTGTTATCCATGCAAAAAACCGCCCTTTCCGGTAACTGTGTTCACAGTCTGCCCGGAGGGCGGTCTTTTTATACGTATTTCGCGCTTACTGCACGGTTTCCGTGAGGAAGGTCTCGGAGAAGCGGCGCGCGAGCACGGTCGCGGCGGCATCGGCGGTGTTGCGGTCGGAGAACAGGCCGTAAACGGTCGGGCCGGAGCCGCTCATGAGGGTCGCGTCCGCGCCGTTCTCGCGCAGCACCGCGCGGATCTCGCCGATCTGGTGGCGCTTTGTCGCGGTGACGGTCTCCATCACGTTCATCAGTCGGCCGCAGACGCCCTGATAATCGCCGTTTTCGAGCGCCTTCTTCATGCCCTCGGTATCCGGGCGCTGCGTCAGCGGCACGCTGTCGATCTCCTGATAGACCTCCCTGGTCGAGACCGCGAACGGCGGCTTGCACAGCACGACATAGCAGTGCGGCATATCCGCGAGCTGCGTCAGTTTTTCGCCGATGCCCTCGGCAAGCATCGTACCGCCGATCAGGCAGTACGGCACATCCGCGCCGAGCTTCAGTCCGATCTCGCACAGGCGGTCGCGCGACAGGCCGGTATCATGCAGCTGATTGAGCGCACGCAGCACTGCCGCCGCGTCGGTCGAGCCGCCCGCGAGTCCCGCCGCGATGGGGATGCGCTTTTCGATGAAGATCTCGCAGGTCTCGAGCGTCGTGCCGGTCTCCTTATAGAACAGCTCAGCCGCGCGGTAGGCGAGGTTGCTGCTGTCGGTCGGCAGAAACGGCAGGCTGCACGAGAGCACGATGCCGCGCGGCTTTTTCTCTCCGCGCACGACCGTGACGCGCACATCGTCATGCAGGTCGACCGACTGCATCACCATTTCCACCAGATGATAGCCGTCCTCGCGCTTTCCCGTGACGTCGAGCGTCAGATTGATCTTCGCGCGGGCCTCGATCATGGTGCGTTCGCGCGTTTCCTGTTGCTTTTTCCCGAAAATCATGAAATTTTCGCCCCTTTTTCCCTTTTTATCAGCCAAGCGGCACGAAATGCGGCTTTCTCTCCCGGAACACGGTAACATGAGTGAAGCCGGCGTCCTGCGCGTTCCTTACGCTGTCGTCAAAGCCGCGTCCGACAGCGGCGAGGGTATGTGCGTCCGAGCCGATGGAGATGCGCTCGCCGCCCATGCGCCGGTATTCATACAGCACGTTCTGCGGCGGCCCGACGCGCTTCTGCCAGCCGCCCAGACCGGCCGCATTCAGCTCGAGCGCGTACCCGCGGTCGATGCACAAGCGCAGCACCTGCTCGACGCGGTCCATAAAATGGTCGAACGAGGGCGTATAGCCGTCGTACTTCATCACGCGCAGCGGATAGTCGATGTGCGCGAGCACATCAAAGCCGCCGTGCTCCTCCATTTTGAGCACCTCGTCGAAATATTCGTGCAGAAAGGCGTCGCAGTCCAGCTTCTCGTATTCATGGAAGTAAATATCGAGATCGTCCGGCATGGCGTGCATCGAGCCGATGACCATATCGAGCGGATGCGTGCGCACGAAATCGTCCGCCGCCGGGTCGACATGGATCTGTCCGATCTCGATGCCCGCAAGCACCTCGATTCCGCCGTTCCCGGCCGGACGGCGCTTTTCCCACGCCTCGCGCACGCAGCTCTCCGCGTCGCGGTTCTCCTCCGGCGGACGACGGCGGAAAAAATCCAGATGGTCGGTCAGACCGATGATGTCCAGCCCGGCTCGCTCGCAGGCCGCGATCTTGTCGTCTATCGTCTGCGGAAAGTCGGCATCCGCCGAATATCCGGTGTGCATATGCAGATCAACACGCATAGATTTCCCTCGTTTCGCTGAAGGCAATACCGCATAGCGGTGCTGCCCTCAAATTTAAAATGTGAGCGCGGTTTCGACAAAGCAGCCCACGATGACCAGTATCATGCCGGCGTTGCCGAACACGGCGCGCATATCCGGCGCGCACGGGCCGTGCAGCCAGATCTGGTCTTTGCGGCCGCGCACGAGCAGGATAACGCCCAGAACGACCGACACCATCCAGAACGCGCCGAGCGCCATGTCGGACGCCGCGCAGTCAGGCAGCAGCAGCGACACGACCGCCCCGAAAAAGTTCAGCACCATGTGCAGCGCGACCGGAACGCGCAGCAGACCTGTGCGGTAGTACACATAGGCGAGCAGCAGACCGAGCAGGAACGCATAGAAAAACTGCTCCAGATTGGCGTGGTACAGCGCAAACAGCAGGGCGGAAACGAAGGCGCCGGGCGCCTGTCCGTAGCGCGCGAGCCGTCCTGCGACCAGACCGCGGAACAGCAGCTCCTCGCACAGCGGCCCGAGCAGGCACACGCAGACGATGTTGACTGCGAGCGGCATCGCGTTTACCATATCGTCCACGATCGGCGCGGGCGCGCGGCCTGTGGCCAGACCGACGAGGTCGGTCACGGCGTTGCCGATGAGCGAGCCGATCCACATGAGGGCGAAGCCGATCACCGCCCACCGGACGAACGTCCGCGCGCGCGGCAGCTCTTTGCAGAACGGCATGGGCGGCATGCCCTTGCAGATGCGGAACGCCGCGGGCAGCGAAACCGCGTAGCCGCCGACCAGAATGAGCGCGTAATAGAGCGTATCCGGCATGCGCACGGGCAGGACATACACATCGAGTGCGATGATGCCGTACTGCCACGCCGACGTCCAGATCAGCACGAAAAACAGCGCCGCGCCGATGCGCGAGCAGTAGCGCCGCTCCTGTTTCAGATCCATATCTTCCATATTTTTCTCCCAGAGACGAAAAAACAGGGCTGAGCCGCAGCCCGCCCCGTTTTTTCTGAAATTACTGTGCAGCGCTTACCAGACGCTCGGTGTCCTTCGCAATCATCAGTTCCTCGTTGGTCGGGATGACGAGAACGCGAACGCGAGCCCAGTCGATGGAGATGTCCATCTGCTTGCCGCGGTACTTGTTCTTCTCCGGATCGATCTTGATGCCGAGGTACTCGAGATGCTCGCAGACATCCCAGCGAACCGAACGGTCGTTCTCGCCTACGCCTGCGGTGAAGATGATCGCGTCTACGCCGCCCATTTCAGCAACGTAGGAGCCGATGATCTTCTTAACGGACAGGTTGAACATATCCTTTGCCAGAGCTGCACGAGCGTTGCCGTCAGCAACTGCTGCGTCCAGATCGCGGAAGTCGGAGGATACGCCGGAGATACCGAGCATACCGGACTTCTTGTTCAGGATGTTGATGACCTCATGTGCGTCCATGTTCTCGTGCTCAGCCAGGAACTCGATGATGGCCGGGTCGATGTTGCCTGCACGGGTGCCCATCGGCAGACCGTCCAGCGGGGTGAAGCCCATGGAGGTATCGAAGCTCTTGCCGCCGTTGATCGCGCAGATGGAAGAACCATTGCCGAGGTGGCAGGTGATCAGGCGCAGCTCCTCGAGCGGACGGCCGAGCATCTCAGCAGCCTGCTGGGATACGTACTTGTGGCTGGTGCCGTGGAAGCCGTAGCGGCGGATCTTGTACTTCTCGTAATACTCGTACGGGATAGCGTACATGTAGTGAGACTGGGGCATCGTCTGATGGAATGCGGTATCGAATACAGCGACCATCGGAACGTCCGGACCCATAACCTCGCGGCAGGCCTGAATACCGATCAGGTTGGGCGGGTTGTGGAGCGGCGCCAGCGGTACGCAGTCCTCGATTGCCTTGAGGACCTTCTCGGTGATGATAACGCTGTCAGAGAAGAACTCGCCGCCGTGTACGACGCGGTGGCCGACAGCGTCGATCTCGCTCATAGAGGAGATAACGCCCTTCTCGGGATCGAGCAGCACGTTGATAACGGACTGGATCGCTTCCTTATGGGTCGGCATTGCGATGTCGAACTTGAACTTCTCGTCCGACTTGTTGCCGGTGTGGGTCAGCACGCCGTCAATACCGATACGCTCGCACAGGCCCTTGGCCATAACCTCGCCGGAGGCGGTGTCGAGCAGCTGGTACTTCAGAGAAGAACTGCCAGCGTTGATAACCAAAACTTTCATTTGCAAAAACTCCCTCATGCCGTATTTGGCGGCTTGCACAAAGCCGCGGAAGCCTATATAATAATGCTATATTCTTATTTTACACGATTTCGGTCAAATGTACAAGACCTTTTTGATACTGTCGCGAAACTACAGTTTCGCCGACAGCATGTGTTTTGACTTCGCAAAACACAAGTCGTCCGAAAGTTCCCGTTCGGAAACTTTCTCCCTCTCAAAGTCAAAAAACCGAGGTACACGCCCCCGGTTTTTTGGAATTTGCAAGGCAAATTCTATTGAATGGCGCACTTACGTGCGCAGTTTATGGTGATACGATGAACTCTTTTCCTCCTGTCTGCGGCATTGTCGCAGAATACAACCCGTTTCACAGCGGGCACCGGTTTCATATCGAGCGGACGCGCGAAATGCTCGGAGAGCACACGATAATCGTCTGCGCGATGAGCGGAAATTTCGTGCAGCGCGGCGACTTCGCCGTGCTCGACAAGTACGCCCGCGCAGAAGCGGCGGTCAGGGGCGGCGCGGACCTCGTGCTCGAGCTGCCGCTCGCGGCGGCGCTCAGCTCCGCCGAAGGTTTTGCGCGCGGCGCGGTCGCGCTGCTGCACGGCATCGGCTGCCGGTATCTGTCCTTCGGCGCGGAAACCGCGGATCTTTCGCTGGTTCAGCAGGCCGCCGAGGCGCTGAATGCGCTTCCCCCTGCCGCGGGCAACCGTTCTGGCCTGTCCTACGC
>ERZ1034952.1322-NODE-1322-length-20475-cov-7.390206_pt1 | contig 20475 bp, 21 predicted proteins | sample MGYA00520625_ERZ1034952 | MGnify/ENA primary metagenome ERZ1034952 (study PRJEB33766, sample SAMN09781773) | gut metagenome | biome: gut microbiome | host: Homo sapiens | place: Madagascar | study: EMG produced TPA metagenomics assembly of the PRJNA485056 data... | reverse complement strand
TCTTTTTGTTTGACTTTTTTTCTTTAGTGTGATAAAATTATTCTATATTTTACAATGCGGGGAATAAAAATGAAAATAGTTATTCTTGACAGAGCAACTCTCGGAAGGGATCTTGATATTTCCGTCCCGATAAAAGCGGATATCGAAGCTTATGACGCGTCGCCGCCGCAGACGGTGAAAGAGAGAATTGCGGATGCAGATGTCATATTTGTAAATAAAGTAAAGCTTACGGAAGAAAATCTGCATGGGGCAAAATCACTTAAGCTTATATGTGAAGCGGCAACGGGGTATGACAATATAGATGTGGCATATTGCGCAAAAAACGGCATCGCTGTATGCAATGTACCGGGATATTCGGTTTACAGCGTGGCACAGCTTACGGTTGGCACGGTTTTATATCTTGCAAACAGAATGAAAGTTTATACCGGTTATGTATCAAGCGGTGAATATACAAAAAGCGGAGAGGCAAACAAGCTTTCGCCGGTGTTTCACGAGCTGTGCGGACTTACATGGGGGATTGTGGGATACGGCAACATCGGAAAACATGTCGCGTCCGCCGCAAAAGCTTTCGGCTGCCGTATTTTGGCTTTCAAAAAGCACCCGTCGGATGAGGCTGAATGTGTGGATCTCGATACATTAATTAAGCGTTCGGATATAATAACGGTACATTTGCCGCTAAACCGCGAAACACGCGGAATTATAACTGCCGAGAGAGTGAATATGATTAAAAACGGAGCGGTGTTTGTGAATGCGGCGCGTGGAGCGGTGGCGGACGAGGAGGCTCTCTGCCGTGCTGCCGGGGAAAACAGAATATATTTCGGAACGGATGTTTATTCCGAAGAGCCGTTTGGAACGGAAAGTCCGTATTACGCTATAAAAAACCGTGATAATGTATGCTTTACGCCGCATATGGCATGGGGAGCTTTTGAAGCACGCAAGCGCTGTTTTAATGAAATGATTCTTAATATGTGCGATTTCTTCGGCGGCGGAACGCGCAACAGAGTAGATATATAGTATTTTGGAGGAACTATGGATTTTGCAAAAGTTTTGGCAAAAGAATTGTCACTTGATGAAAAACACGTTCAAAACGTGCTGAATTTATTGGAAGACGGAAATACTATTCCGTTTATAGCGAGGTACAGAAAAGAAATGACGGGATCTATGGACGATACCGTTTTGAGAAAATTTCACGAAAGACTCACATATCTTCAGGGACTTGAGGAGCGCAGGGAGGGTATATTAAGACTTATTAAAGAGCAGGAAAAACTCACGCCGGAACTTGCGGAAAAAATACAAGAGGCGCAGACGCTGCAGGAACTTGAAGATTTATACAGACCGTATAAGCAAAAAAGAAAAACACGTGCTTTTATTGCTGCCGAGAAAGGGTTAAAACCGCTTGCTGATTTTATTCTTCTTCAAACGGGCGTCAGCGTGGAAAGCGAAGCCGAAAAATATATCAATGAAGAAAAAGGCGTTGCATCCCTGGAGGAAGCGCTTGGCGGCGCGTCGGATATAATTGCCGAATTTATTTCCGACAATGCCGAATACAGAGCTTTTGCAAGGCGAATTTTCTTGTCTCAGGGAATGATTGTCACAAAAGCGAAAACGGAGGAAAACACAGTTTACGATATGTATGCCGATTTTTCGGAGCCGGTACGTAAAATAGCTCCTCACCGTATTCTTGCCGTGAACCGCGGCGAAAAAGAGGGAGTGCTGTCGGTTTCGGTTGATGAACCGTCGGAGACCGTAACGGGGCATATAGCAAACGATATAATTAAAAGAGATTCTCCGAGTGCGGAGCTGATTCGTGCGGCAATATCGGACGCGTATTCAAGACTTATAAGGCCGTCGGTTCAAAATGAGGTGCGCGGCATGCTTACGGAAAAATCGGAAGAGCACGCCATAGGCATATTTTCCGAAAACTTAAAGAACCTCTTAATGCAGCCGCCGCTTCGCGAAACAGTGGTTTTGGGGCTTGACCCGGCATACAGAACCGGCTGCAAAACAGCCGTTGTTGACGAAGCCTCAAGAGTTGTTGCAACAACCGTGATATATCCGACGCCTCCGCAGTCCAAAATCGAAGAAGCAAAAAAGATTATAAAAGACTTGATATATAAATACAATGTTTCCGTTATTGCAATAGGAAACGGCACAGCTTCAAAAGAAACGGAGATTTTTGTTTCGGAACTTTTAAGCGAAATTGACAGGGAAGTATTTTACATGGTTGTAAGCGAAGCGGGGGCATCGGTGTATTCCGCGTCAGAACTTGCGGCAAAAGAATTTCCGCAGTACGATGTTTCTTTGCGCAGCGCGGTTTCAATTGCGCGAAGACTTATAGATCCGCTTTCGGAACTTGTTAAAATCGAGCCGAAGGCAATAGGCGTGGGACAGTATCAGCACGACATGAACCCGAAGCGGCTTGACGAGTCTTTGGGAGGCGTTGTTGAAAACTGCGTAAACAGAGTCGGGGTAAATTTAAACACGGCTTCTGCTCCGCTGCTTTCATATATTTCCGGTGTGAACAAAACGGTATCCGAAAATATTGTGGCATACAGGGAGGAAAACGGCGGCTTTAAATCGCGTGCTGAGCTTAAGAAGGTGAAAAAACTCGGAGAAAAGACGTTTGTTCAGTGTGCCGGCTTTCTGCGTATAACGGATCCGAAAAATATTTTGGATAATACGGGCGTGCATCCCGAGTCTTACAAGGCTGCGGAAGCTGTATTAAAACATTTCGGATATACCGATGACGATGTCAGAGGCGGCAGGGTTTCGGATATTGAAAATAAAATTTTGCAATACGGCCGAGACAAGCTTGCAAATGAACTCGGTATAGGAACAATCACTCTTTCTGATATTGCGGCGGAGCTTAAAAAACCCGGAAGAGATGTGAGAGATTCACTGCCGAAGCCGGAACTCAGGCGGGAACTTCTGGATATCAAGAATCTGAAAGAAGGCATGGAAATTACGGGCACCGTGAGAAATGTTACGGATTTCGGAGCGTTTGTGGATATAGGAGTTCACAGAGACGGTTTGGTGCATATTTCCGAACTGCGCGACGGATTTGTGAAACATCCTACAGATGTTGTGAAAGTCGGGGATATAGTAAAGGTACGTGTTTTGGATGTGGACACACAAAAAAACAGAATTTCGCTTTCAATGAAATGATTCCGCAGGTTGTCTTTTTCGCAGATATATGTTATAATTAAAGTAAATAAATGTATTTCGGGTGATAAAATGAAGATAGAATTAAATGAGAAACAGCTGAAAAGTTTATATAAGGCGTTCACCGTGCTTGAATCGGAAGAAGAGGTCCGCAGATTCCTTTTTGATCTGTGCACAAAAAACGAACTTGCCGCAATGGCACAGAGACTGCGTGTTGCAGAGATGCTGACTAAAAAAAGAGCGTATAACGAAATTGAGGAGGAAACTGCCGCAAGCAGCGCAACAATATCCCGTGTTTCGGGCTTTCTTACAAAAAAAGGCGCGGAAGGATATAAGCTTGTACTTGACAGAATGGATAAAGATGTACAATGATTTTTCCGAAGTTTACGACAAACTCATTGACGCGGATTACAGCAAATTTGTTTCATATTACAATAAGATTTTTGACAGATTTCTCGGGAAAAAACCCGAGCTTTTGCTGGATTTGGGATGCGGAACGGGGTCTTTGACTTCTCTTTTGAAAAAAGACGGATACGACATGATAGGAGTTGACGCATCTTACGATATGCTGATGCGTGCGCGCGAAAAAGATCCCGATATTCTTTATCTCAATCAGGATATGACTGATTTTGAACTTTACGGGACGGTGGGAGCCGCGGTGAGCTCGCTTGACTGCATAAATTATTTGCTTGAGGACGGAGAACTTCTGCGTGTTTTTGAACTTGTAAATAACTATCTTGACCCGAACGGTATTTTTGTATTTGACATAAGCTCATACTACAAGCTTTCGGAGATTCTCGGAAACAATACGCTTGTGTATGAGGAAAATGATGTATTTTACGCTTGGGAAAACTGTTTTGAAGACGGTTTTTTGGATATGCGTCTGAACTTTTTTGAAAAACAGGGAACTTTATATAAAAGAATTGTTGAGGAACAGACGCAGCGCGCATATTCCGAAGATGAAATATTTTCGGCGGCGCGGCAGGCGGGACTTATTCCGCTCGGCGCTTTTGATGCGTTTACTTTTGCGCCGTCAAATAAGAAGAGCGAAAGAATTTTTTATGTTTTAAGGGAGCATGGTAAATGAGAGTAATAACTGTGGGAGGAGGTCCTGCCGGAATCATGGCATCGCTTCGCGCAGCGGAAAAGGGACACAGTGTTTTGCTGCTTGAACAAAATGACACACTCGGGAAAAAAATGAAGATAACCGGCAAAGGAAGATGCAACATAACAAATGCCGGTGACGATATTATGGATAATATCATTAGAAATCCAGAGTTTTTATACAGCGCCCTGCACGGATTTTCGAATTATGATGCTATAGACTTTTTTGAAAAAATCGGGGTGCCTACAAAGATTGAACGAGGCATGAGAGTTTTTCCTCAAAACGACAGTGCGCCGTCTGTTGTTACGGCACTTATGCGTGCGCTGAAAAATGCCGGAGTTGAAGCAAGGCGCGCAAGAGTTAAAAAGATTTTAACCGAAAACGGACGTGTATGCGGCATTCTGGAGTACGGCGGAAGGGTGCGCCCGTGCGATGCGGCGGTGCTTGCCACGGGCGGAGTGAGTTATCCGCAGACGGGTTCCAAGGGAGACGGATTTAAGATGGCGGAAATGCTTGGACATACAGTGACGCCGCTAACACCGTCGCTTGTACCTCTTTGCGCAGACACAAAAATTTGCCGCAGACTTATGGGGCTAAGTCTTAAAAATATCGGTTTTAAGCTTCGCGACAAAGATGAGGTTCTGTATTCGGACTTCGGAGAAATGATTTTTACTCATTTCGGAATCAGCGGTCCTATTGTGCTCAGTGCAAGCTGCCATTTGAAAAACTCGAAAAATCTGTTTGCCGTGATAGACTTAAAACCGGCGCTGTCGGAGCAAGAGCTTGACAAAAGACTTTTGAGAGATTTTGAAGAGTACAGCAGACGCGACTATATAAATTCGCTTGACAGGCTTTTGCCCAAGAAGCTTATTGAACCTTTTGCGGAGCTTACGGGCGTTGATTTAAGAAAAAAATGCTGTGAAATAACACGTGCGGAGCGCCACAATATTGTGTTGCTTTTAAAAGAATTTAAAATTCACGTTTACGGAGCAAGACCTATAGATGAAGCTATAGTAACATCGGGCGGCATAAGCACTCATGAGATAAACCCCAAAACTATGGAAAGCAAAATAGTGAAGGAACTTTACTTTGCCGGTGAAATTATAGACGTTTCGGCTTACACGGGCGGATATAACTTGCAGATTGCGTATTCTACCGGGTATGCAGCCGGAAACAGTATTTAAGATACATGAACATATTCAGGCAGTCTTCTTTATTTTTGCGCTAAAGAAGATTAATTTTAATTATTATTTATGCCGGAGCGCAACGGCGGAATGGAGATTAAAATGGAGTACGGAAGCCGTGAAGTGTGCATAGCGGCAGTTAAGCTGGCACTTACGCAGGACAGAGACAGCGAAAATACCCTTAAAAAAAAATTTGCGGATGCAGGTATTAAAACAGCTGCGGTGGATTTCGGAGGGGAGTTTTCGTCCTCGGTGGGAAAAATTATTGAGAGAATTGTTGTTGCGGCAAGAAGAGAAGATATTATAGGTACAGCGCACAACGAAGAAGGTTCCGTTGCGGGAGCTGCAAGAGATGCTTTGTCGCAGCTTTCGTCAAAAGCAATGGGACTTAACGTCGGCGGGAAAATTGCGGTTTCGAGGTACCGCGAGCATATAAGTGTGTGCGTTTTTATAGGTATAGGATTGCTGCATCTGAACGATATGGCTATAGCGGCGGCACACAGAGCCGTCTGAAAAACCGTACTGACGTGAAATAAACTTGCATTATGCTTGGCGGAAGGGAGATTTTTATGAATAAAGACAGATTCAGCGTTGCGATTGACGGACCGGCAGGTGCCGGAAAAAGTACAATTTCAAAATATATCTCAAAAGAACTCGGACTTTTATATATAGATACGGGCGCAATGTTTCGTGCACTGGCTTATTATGTTTTAAGCCGCGGCGGTGATACGAAAGACGCCAAAAGCGTGGAAAAGTTTTTACCCGAGATTGATATAGATTTAAAAGAGAACGGCGGGACTTTAAATGTTTTGCTAAACGGTGAGGATGTTTCGGGTAAAATCAGAACCCCTGAAGTTTCGATCGGTGCCTCGGATGTGGGAACAATTCCCACGGTGAGAACAAAGCTTTTGGAGCTTCAGAGAAATATTGCCGAAAGACAGGATGTTTTGATGGACGGCAGAGATATCGGCAGCTTTGTTCTGCCGAACGCAAACATAAAAATTTTTCTCACTGCCGATGTGGAAATACGTGCACAGCGCAGACTTGCGGAGCTTCTGAAAAAGGGAGAGGACGTTTCGTTTGAAGATGTTCTTTCTGACATGAAATTCCGCGATAAAAATGACAGCGAAAGAAAAATAGCGCCGCTTAAAAAAGCCGAAGATGCAATTTTGGCCGACACCTCTGATTTAACGCTTGAAGAATCTTTGAATTTGGTTATGAAAATTGTAAAGCGCGGTCTGTTCAAAAAAAGTGTGAGAGTTAAAAACCTTTCCGATTACTCTTTCGGCATTGAAAATGTTGAATTAAAAGACGGCTTTTTCGGAAAGCCCGCTGCGGATATGAGCGAAAATGAGGCGGAAACCGTCAAAGCAAAGCTTGCGGATAACGGGCAGAAAATTTCGGTATACACCGTTAACATGTCTCCGTCCGAACATGACAGATATGAAAAGGCGCTGAAAAATATTGATATTATGGGAATAGAATATGTAAAGCTGTGTCTTTCTCCGCTTACGGCAGGGTTTAATGACTCGGATTTAAAACATCTGGCAGAGCGTGTAAATCAACTGGGAAAAAAACTTATTTTTGAGATGCGTGCAAAATATACACATTTTACGCTGCGTGATTATTTAAGGTTCAGAAACGGCGGAATGGGGCTTGTATTTAATCCCCTCGAGTATGTTCTGCTCGGCGAAAATCCGTGTGAAGTTATCAAAAAGTACGAAATTGCGGACGATATTGCATTTTTGAGAATAAACGATGCTAAAGACGGTGAAGCTGTTCGCTTCGGCAAGGGTGACGGAAGGGTTTTGGAGTGCATGGACATGCTCTGCGGCAAAAACGTATACTGTTCATTCAGAGAGTATTTAGATGGGTATAGACTTGAGGAAATGCTGAAAGATTTTGCGGAGTTGATAGGAAGCTGAGATGAGTTTTATGCAGGATTTACATTCACATACATATTATTCTTTTTGCGGTAAGGATTCACCGTATGATATTATAGAAACGGCAAGAAACGGAGGAATCACTTTTTTTGGGATATGCGACCATGCATACGGTATAGCGGGGCAAAGAAAGGGAATGCCTTTGAATCCGGATGTGAATATAAGGAACAATGACTTTGCGCGCAAGATAAATGCATATTGTGACCATATGACGCTTATTAAGGAAAAGTATGCAGATAGAATAAGAATTGCAGTAGGAATAGAGATACCGACAATAAATGAAGAATATCTTTATGTTCCGAAAGGACTTGACCTATCTCGGTTTGATTATTGCCTTATAGAGCACTTGGATGATCCCTGTACACATGTGACGGATATAACTCGGTTTTTTGAGTATGCAGAGCAGTATGGATGCAAAAATATTGGAATTGCGCATACGGATATTCCGTCACTGCTTCAAGAACAAGATGTGGACGAGTTATCTTTCTTCAGTGAAATGGCACGCCGCAATATTTTTTGGGAAATGAATGTGAATTTTGACAGTATTCACGGCTATCATGAGCACGAATACGTAAAACGTACGCTTGAAAACCCTGTACTTACAGAAATTATTAAAAAAAGCGGAGTAAAGCTAAGTGTGGGATTTGACGGACATCGCGTGGAGGATTACTTACCAAAACGAATTATAAATGCAAATAAAAAAATAACAAAACTCGGATTGCCGCTTGTTGATTTTGGCTGATTCATGTTTCCGAAAGGAATGGAGATTAATTTGAAAATCTGGATTATTTACATACTGTTATACGGAATTTTGCGCGGTACAAGAGATCCGATAAAGAAAAGTGTTTTGAAACGGACAAACGTTATGACGGCACTTTTTACATACACATTTTTGGGGTTTATCATGACCGCCGTAACATCTCACGGTGTTTTCAATGTCACGCCGTATTTTTTGTTTCTTGTATTCATAAAATCCGCCGCGCTTTTCGCGGGGTGGCTTCTGTCTTTTGCGGCTATAGAAAAAATACCCGTGAGCATATACAGCCTCACGGATATGTCAAGGGTTATATTTGCAACGCTTATGGGCATTGTTTTTTTTGGGGATTCCGTAACTCTGCGCGGCATGGCAAGCCTTTTGCTTATTGCGGCAGGACTTTACTTTGCCAACAGCAAAAAATCCAGAGAAAGCGAGCATTACAGCATAAAATATATTGGATTTGCCGTGCTCTCGTGTTTGCTTAATGCCGTGTCGGAGACGATAGACAAATATATCATGTCTTCGTTCGATGTGACAAGCTCTGCGCTTCAGTTTTGGTTCATGGGCATACTGGCGTTTATGTACTTGGCTTATATTTTAATTAAAAAAGTTGATTTCAGAATTAAAGAAGCGGTGCGTGATCCGTGGATTTATGCGCTGAGTTTTTCATTGGTGCTCGGAGACAGACTGCTTTTTATTGCAAATTCCGACCCCGAAAGCACAGTAACAATTATGACTCTTGTAAAACAAAGCTCCGCGGTAATTTCCATACTTATCGGAAAATTTGTTTTTAAAGAGAAAAATATCTTGAAAAAGCTTGTTTGCGCCGCGGTGATAATTGCGGGAATTATGCTGGCGGTGCTGTAGCTTACGGATTCTTGCGGAGTTCTTCAAACCAAATAACATCTTTCGGTTTACTTTCGTGCGTACCTATTGTTTTTTCCATCCACACCATGTTGTACCATTTTCCGAATTTATAGCCGCATTTATGAAATTCACCTATCAGACTGTAACCGAGATGGGCGTGGAATTCTTCGCTGTTGCGCGTAAGATATTCGTCTTCGGCGTCCGGATACGCAATGCACGCATAAAGATTCATTATATTTTGCTTTTTGAGAAGTTCTTCAAGAGCGGTGTAAAGCTTTTTGCCTATACCGCTTTTTTTCATGTCGTTTTTAATATAAATCGAAACTTCCGCGCAGTGGTCATATGCTTTTCGGGTGTTTAATGCTCCGGCATATGCATAACCGACTGTTTCGCTGCCGCATTCCGCAACGATATACGGATATTTTTTCATGGTATTTTTCATTCTCAGACAAATTTCTGCAGGAGAGGGAGCTGTATATTCAAATGTTATTGCAGTGTTTTCCACATATGGCGCATATATCGCCGCAATTGCAGCGGCATCGGATTCAGCTGCAATTCTTATATTAATATTATTCAAAACAAATCACCTTCGTTATTATTTTACTTTATGCAAAGTATTTTGTCAATAAAAGCTGTTGACAAATAAGATAATATGTTGTAAAATAAATACAGTTAGTTAGGATAAACTAACTCAAAAAATAATAATCGGGAGAGACAAAATGAGTATAGTTATTGTTGGAGGTCATGACAGAATGCACTGCAAATATAAAGAAATATGTAAAAAATACGGCTGTAAGTGTAAGGTTTTCACACAATGTCCGGCAAATTTTAAAAATCAGATAGGCAGTCCTGACATGGTGGTGGTTTTCACCGGCACCGTGGCACATAAAATGGTTATGACCGCGTCACAGCAGGCGGAAAAGACGGGAGCATGTTTAATGCACTGTCACTCGTCAAGCGGCAGTGCGTTAAACGAAGCGCTTAAAGAATATTTCGGAGAGAGAAAATAAAAAACTCTTGCATTTATTATAAAAAACGTGTATAATAGAAAAAAACGGGGGTGCTTGTTATGACAGGCTGAGATGAAGGATACACCTTCGGACCCTTAGGCGGCATTGCCGCCTTACCTGATGCGGATAATGCCGACGTAGGAAGTTATAGCAAAAAAACTCTATTGGTGTATCTGTATTGCAGGTACACTTTTTTTATATTAAGAATGGAGTGTTCGTATGAAAAAAACAAATGTCAAGAAGATCGCGGTTGCGGGGCTTTTATGTGCGGTGGCTGTTGTGGGAAGCTTGTTTTCTTTCCCGGTTTTCGGCAGCAAATGCGCACCGGTTCAGCATATGGTGAATATTCTGTGCGCCGTGATGCTGGGGCCGGCATACGGTGTTGGCGTTGCTTTTGCGGCGTCGCTTTTGAGAAATCTTTTTGCTTTGGGAAGCCTTATGGCATTTCCAGGCAGTATGTTTGGCGCACTTTTGAGCGGTTTGGTATATAAAAAAACAAAAAGTGTTCCGGCATGTATGCTGGGTGAGGTGTTCGGAACATCTGTACTCGGCGGATTATGCGCATATCCCGTTGCCATATTTTTTATGGGGAAAAGCGCGGCAGGAATTGCGTTTTATGCATATATAATTCCTTTTTTAATTTCCACGGTCGGAGGCGCTGTGCTATCTGCGATAATCATCTACGCTTTGAAAAGAGTGCTGCATAAAAAAGAGTTATAATTCGGCGGTGGGAAAGATGTTTGGCGATATTTTTGAAAATGTAAGAAAAACATGCCCTCCTGTTCATAATATAGTAAATTGTGTAGCTGCAAATTACTGTGCAAATGCGCTTTTGGCAATCGGTGCGTCACCGATTATGGCTGACGGTGAAGAAGAAGCGGCGGATATAGCGGCAGCTTCTTCGGCAGTTCATCTGAATCTTGGCATGCCAAACGAAAGAAAGCTTTCGGCAATGATGAAAGCGGGAAAGGCAGCAAACGAAAAAAGTATACCGGTGCTGCTGGATCTTGTCGGTGTCGGTGCGTCGGAGTACAGAGCCAAAACGGCGGAAATGCTGATGAATGAAATAAGATTTTCGGTTGTAAAAGGCAATGTAACGGAAATTAAATATGCTGCATTTGGCAGCGGAGACGCAAACGGAGTTGACGCAGGCGGGAAAGACAGTATAACAAAAGATAATTTGCATGTGTATGTGGAGATAGCAAAAGACTTTTCCGCAAAATTTGGCGGAGTGGTTATGATTACAGGTGAAACGGATATAGTTTCGGATAATAAAACAGCTTTTTGCATTACAAACGGACACGTTATGATGAGCAAGGTAACCGGCACGGGGTGTTGTCTTTCCGGCATTACGGCGGCTTTTTTGGCATCAAATACCGAGACGCCGCTTGTTTCTGCGGCAGCTGCTGCATCACTTATGGGAGTTGCGGGCGAAACGGCTTTTAAGAAAATGACACCGATGTGCGGTAACGCTTCTTACGGGCAATATATTATTGACGCACTTTATAATATTACGCCTTATCAGCTTGAAAAGGAGGCAAAATATGAAGTGCGATAGAAAAAACATGATTTTGTATGCCATTACAGACAGAAAATGGACAGGTAAAGAAACACTTTTGCAGCAAGTTAAAGAAGCAATTGAAGGTGGAGCAACATGTATTCAGCTGCGGGAAAAACATATAACAGACGATGAATTTTTAAAAGAGGCCGAAGCGATGGCAATGTTGTGCAGGGAATATAGAGTACCGCTTATTATTAATGACAATGTCGGAATTGCCGTAAAAAGCAAAGCCGACGGAGTTCATTTGGGACAGGATGATATGAATCCGAAAGAGGCAAGGGAACTTGCCGAAAGAGATCTGATTATAGGCGTTACGGTTCACTCTGTAAGAGAAGCTGTTAAAGCCGAGAAAGAAGGCGCCGATTACCTTGGTGCAGGTGCGGTGTTTTCCTCATCAACAAAAGAAAATACAGTTCCGATGTCTTATGAAACGCTGAGAGACATATGTAAAGCCGTGAGTATCCCGGTAGTGGCAATCGGCGGAATAACAAAATTTAACATGATGACTTTGGCCGGGAGCGGTATAAGCGGTGTGGCACTTGTAAGTGCGGTTTTCGGAGCAGAGAATATAAAAAACGAATGTCGTGTTCTGCGTTCTGCGGCAGAAAAAATCGGCGAATGGAGATGAAGATTAAAATGAAGACAGCTTTAACAATTGCGGGAAGCGATTCCTGCGGAGGCGCAGGTATTCAGGCAGATATAAAAACCATGACAATGAACGGCGTGTACGCCATGAGCGCCGTAACGGCTTTAACAGCACAAAATACTATGGGAGTTTCGGCAATTTACGAAACAACGCCGGAGTTTTTAAAACAGCAAATAGACGCAGTGTTTGAAGATATTTTTCCCGATGCCGTAAAAATCGGAATGGTTTCATCAAGTGATTTGATTGATACGATTGCCGAAAGGCTTAAATTTTACAAAGCAAAAAATGTGGTTGTGGATCCTGTAATGGTGGCAACAAGCGGTTCGGCTCTTATAAAAAACGATGCCGTGTCGGCTCTTTCGGATAAGCTTTTTCCGATTGCCGAAGTTATTACTCCAAATATACCGGAAGCAGAAGTTCTTTCGGGAATAAAAATAGAAAATGAAAGTGATATGAAACTGGCTGCTGAAAAAATAGGAAAAACTTCGGGGTGCGCCGTGCTGCTAAAAGGCGGACACAATGTAAATGATGCAAACGATTTGCTTTACTCAAACGGGGAGTTTGAAATTTTCAGAGGTAAAAGAATAGACAATCCGAATACTCACGGTACCGGCTGTACCCTTTCGAGTGCAATTGCGTCAAATTTGGCAAAAGGGTATGATTTAAAAAAATCTGTTAAACTTGCAAAAGAGTATCTCTCGGGCGCGCTTTCTGCCATGCTTAACCTCGGCAGGGGAAGAGGACCGATGAATCACGCTTTTGCTTTAGAAAAAAATTAAGGAGATATAAAACTATGAAAACAACAAAAATGCTGCTGGAAACCGCAGAAACAATCTGGAACGCGTATAATGAGCATCCGTTCGTTCTCGGTATACAGGAAGGAACGCTTGACAAAGAAAAATTTCGTTTTTATATAATTCAGGATTACTTATATCTTGAAGAATACGCAAAAACATTTGCGGTCGGTGTCGCAAAAGCAAAAAGCCTTGAGACGGCACGGCTTTTCTCAAAATACATTTCGGTTATGGACGGGGAACTTGATGTTCATCACGGATATCTGCAAAAATTCGGAGTAAGTCAGGAAGAAGTTGATAACACTCCTCGTACGCTTGATAACCTTTCATACACTTCATATATGCTCCGAGTAGCTTATGAAGAAGGAGAAGCCGAAATTTTAGCGGCAATACTTGCATGTGCATACAGCTATGAAGTAATTGCAAAAAGGATTTTGGAGAATAATCTTTCGGCAATCAAAGACGAATTTTACGGTGACTGGATTTCGGGTTATTCTTCCGAAGGATATGCCGAGGGCAATGTTATATTGCTTGAAACTCTCGACCGTTTGACGGAGCATTACACCGAAAGACAGAAAAAACATCTTTGCGATATTTTTGTTGCATGCTCAAAATATGAAATGGCTTTCTGGGAAATGTCATGGAATATGGGCAAATAGACTTTGCAAATTCTCTTGACACAAAACCGCATTTTTATTATAATAAAAACGGCAGGTGATTTTTGTGAACAATGTTGTAAAAAACCGTTTTCGCAGAAACTTACAAATCATTTTAAAACGGAGAATAACTCTTTTTTATTGACTGTGGCATGTGCCGTTATTTATTATGAGGGATGGGACACCGGCATAAAAAAGAATAATCCCGTTCAGAAAGAATTGCATTACCATTCAAGGTTTGAATATCATGTTGTTTTACACGGTCAATGCAGTATGGAAGATGAGCGCGGTGTTATTTCTGTTTTAAAAGAGGGTGATTTTATAATCTTCCCTCCGAATTTTAAACACAGAATTTTATATGAATCGCAGGATTTTTCAAAAATTTTGATAGAATATGATTTAACACCAAAAAACACATCAAAGGGCGCTATGTATAAATCTTTTCTGCACAGCTTAATAAACAATGCCGAAGTATACGCTTCAAGCGAAGGTATGAAACGCATTGAGAAAATCATTATTTCGAATATTGAAAACAAGTATGCCGACTATTCGTGTATGATAAAGCTTTTGACAGAGGCATATATAATTGCAATTGCCCGTGTTGTATATAAAAACGGCGAAAATTCGGGACATGAGTTTTTTGATGATAAAAGAGTTTTGGCAGCGGTTGAATATATCCGCGAAAATTGCTTTTACGGTGTTACGGTATCGGATGTTGCAAGTCATGTTTTTATAAGTACGAAGCAGCTGCAGCGCATCTTTGAAAAAGAATTGCATAAAACGCCATCGCAGTTTTTATTGGAATATAAAATGTCGCGTGTCAGGGAACTTTTGGACGAAACAGACATGTCAGTTTCGGAAATCGCAGACAGTCTAGGGTTTTCAAATGTTGATACGATGATTAAAGGCTTTAAAAAATATGCCGGGATAACACCCGGGAAATACAGAAAATGGGACACCTAAAAGATTATAAGATATTGCGCTAATGTGCAATATTTTCATACTGTTTTATGCCTTGAAGGCAGTGAAAGGAATGGTTATAAAAATGGAAATAATAAAAGACGGCATAATGATATCAAAAGTGATCTTGCCCGAAATACCGACGCCGAGAGAAAAATTTGCGGCTGAAGAACTTAGTATTTATTTAGAAAAAATATGCGGTGCCTTTTCGGAAAATTATGATGGGAAAACTAAAATAATTATAGGTGGACCGGAGAGAAATGCGGCGGCTAAAGAATTGATTTCGGAAAAGGAGTTTGACGAAGAAGTTCCGGGCCCCGAAGGGTTTATGATTTTTGTAAAAGGAGACGTGCTTCTTCTTGCCGGCAGCAGCAAGAACGAAAACGAATTCGAGCGCGGTACGCTTTATGCTGTTTATGAATTCCTGGAAAGAGTTTTGGGTTGCAGTTTCGCGGCTTATGCCGGAAGTGCATACAATGCAGGTGAATTTATTGCAAAAAGTGAAAATATAATCATTCCTGAAATGAAATATGTAAAAAAGTGCGCAGATGTGGAATACCGCTGTGCAATTGTTCAATACGGCGCATGGGCGGGTAATCCGAATCATCCGCTTAATATTCCTTTTATAAGCTGGCTTGCAAAAAACAGGTACAACAGAATTTTAACATGGGCAAGTATATATGAGGGCTTTAAGGAAAATGGAATGCTTGAGGAAGCCGAAAAACGCGGCATTGCGTTTACCGTGGGGCATCATGAAACAATAAAGCTCTTTTTACCGCCGGACGGAAACAAATATTTTGAAGAGAGCTATTATAAAACACACCCTGAGTTTTACAGACTGGAGAAAGACGGTTCTAGATATTATATGGAGCCGGAGGACTATAATGGGCAATGGATTTTGTGCTTGAGAAGCAGCGAATGCATAAAAACATTTGCCGAAAATATTTTGAAATGGTCGGAAGAAAACCCTATGGTGGACGCAGTGACAATATGGCCAAATGACGGCGTGGGAGACAGATGCTGTTGCGGAAAATGTTCAAGGTATACCAAAAATCAGAATTATACGTATTTTGTAAATAAAATCGCAAAAATACTGCGCGAAAACGGTTCAAATCTAAAAATTGACAGAATTGTTTATACGGATTTACTTGAATGCGATAAAGATGATGTTATTGAAAACTCAGTTGTAATAGACGAATCCGTATGGCAGACAAACGGTTTGCGCAAGATTGGAAAACCGAACGGAAGCGGACTTATCGGTTCATCTTACGAGAAGATTATACTTGGATGGATTGAGAAGGGAGCAAAAGCGGTATATTACGACTATCTTATGGGAAATTATGGCGCAAAGCAAAGATATATGCCCCAAGCAGATGAAATGCAGGTTCTTTGCAAGCGGTTTTCCGAAAAAGGGATATACGGACTCGGAACACAGCTGGAATGCTTTAATCTTTGGAACAATATATTTAATTTTTATTCTTTTTCGAGGACAGCGTTTGATACGTCACTTTCAATGGAAGATAATTTAAACAGATTTTGTCTGATTTTCGGAAAAGGCGCCGAATATATAAAAAAGATTATAGAGTATTGCGAAAACGTGATTGACGGACAGGTTTCTATAGACAAAGCGGGAGAATATCTTATAAGAAATGCCGATAAGGCTATGGTTTATGACCTTTTTGACAAGGCATTGGAAACGGCGGAACAAACGCTTTTCAGAAATAATATCAGAATTTTCCGCATGGTTTGGAGATATTCCGACCTGGAAGTTTCAAGCACTGATGAAAGCAACAGTACGGAGATAATGTCGAAAGTTGAAGATGAAAACGGCGAGCTTTGGTTTATGAGACAGAATTTTGACAGTTTTATTACAGAGCGTGAGGGAATCGGTGCGGCTTTCCCGATTATAAAGCAATATGAAGGGTTTAAAGAAAATAAGTATTACGTTTTTGAAAAATAAAAAAGGATACGGTCGCAGAAAAATATACAAACAACAAAGCAGCGGAAATTTCGGCAATTTCAGCTGCTTTGTTGTTGTCTTAAAATACAATTAGGCAGGTCAGGGGATAATTAATTTCATTCCGGATTTTAAATTGTCCTGGGAAGATATTGAATTTACGGCGGTTATTCGCTCTGTCGTTGTTCTGTATTTCTTGGCAATGCCCCACAATGTATCCCCGTCGCTTACAAAATAAATTACTATCGGAGATCGCTTGGGAGGTTCACTTTCACTTATTTTTATTTCATCTATTACATTTATTTTTTGCGTATGTATAATTTTAACCGATGCCGATATATTGGCGCGCACGTTTACGGACGCTGTATCGGACAGCGTATAGCTTACGGCTGACAGGTGTGCGCTGCATTCGATTGCCGAATTTTCAGCATTTTCTGCGTTTACTGTTTGCGAAAAATCTATAAAGTCTTTAAAACTTAAAAGCGGCATTTCGGGGTCTTGCGTAAGGCATAAAACAGAAAGCTTTAAGACGCCTTCTATCAGAACACCCGATTCATTGCCTGTTACGCGTTTTATAATCGGCTGTGCGTCTATGCTGTAAACGGCGCTGAGAGGAGGCGTGTTGCCTGAGGGTAAAGCCGTTCCGCGCACAGTGATGTCGGGACTTAAAAGAGATTCTATACTGTCTATATTGCACACTCTTTTTGCAAGAGTTATTTCACACGACGGGCTGTAGCAGTCTGAGAGAATTTCTGTTTCCGTTCGGCTGATGACATTTATATTTGCACATACGGTGATTTCAACTCCCATCATTCGTGCTCCGCTTTCATCGTAATCGGCTTCGTAATAAACGGATTGCACAGAGTAATCTATGTCGGCATCCATGTTTTCGTTAATGCCGGGCAGATCAAGAATTTCAGTAAAAGGAATTTCGTGTTCCATGTATTCGATGGCAGGGTCTTTCTTTCCGATGTAAAGCGTTGAAACACGCACATTGCCTTTCACAACCGCTTTTCCGCTTATAAGTTTCACTTCACTCCCGAAAACATTTGCGGAAACCTTTAAAATATCAGCGGCAGCCGGTTTCCCGGAGGGAAATTCAAGTTTATCTGCAACCGTTATTATAAAATCCTCGTCTGCTTCCTGGCAGAATGTTGATACCGGTATTTTAAGCGTTTTAAGATCCATATCGGAGGAAGCATCGGAAATAAACTCGGTTTCTCCCTGACGCATGGCTTTTATTTCCGTTGAAACGGTTGATTTTATATTTATTTTTCTGCTGTTTACAAGATTGTATTCAATGTCGGATACGTCTGCACAGCTGTGCAGCTTCATATCCGCACTTATTCCGTGGGCTTCGCAAACGTCCGTAAATCCCGCCGTGGCGGTGATGCTTTTTGCGGGCATGTCGCTCATTTTCGGGTCGGGAACGTAAATTATGTTAATATTTGCTTCTCCGCGCAGAATTACCCTGTCATTTCCGACTTCTTTTTCCCTTATGTGCGCCGTGGCGTCGATCTGAAGTATACGCATGATGTCGGGGTAATCCTCGGGTATGATTACGTCTGTCTCGGCAAGCACTTCAGAGCCGCAGCCTGCGGTGGTTTCGCTTATTTTGATTTCCGAGTTTTTTGTTTCTATATCCATGAAACTCTCCCTTTCGCAATTATTTCTAAAGAATATATATGACAAGCCTTTGGAGTTTATGACAATATTTTAAAAACGGCGGAAAACATTACATAAAGGTTTTGAGAGAAATTAAATGAATATAGAAGGTGAAAACTTTTTTAGGAGGGATACCATGAATATTGGTAAAATCACGGCGGCGGCAGTCTGTGTTTCGCTGCTGTGCACAAATGCGGCGGCATACACGGCAAAAAGCGGAGACAGCTATTACAAAATAAGCAAGGCACACGGAGTTAACTTTTACGAGCTTTTGAAAGCTAACGGAAAAAACGAAAATTCCGGGCTTTATGTGGGAGAAAACGTGCTTATTCCGGGGATTGACGTACATATTGCAAAAGAGGGAGATTCATATTGGAAAATATCAAAGCAATACGGAATGAGCTTTTACGATCTTCTGGCGTTAAACGGAAAAAACGAAAGCTCCGGACTTGTGGCAGGAGATATTGTAAAACTTAAAAAGAGCACGGAAAACGGAGCTCCGTATGTTACATATATGACATACAGCATAAAATGGGGAGACGATTTCTGGACGCTCTCAAAAAAATTCGGAATACCGTTTGAAGAGCTTTGTACCGCAAATTCAAATAAGAGTTCCGCTTCTTTGAAGGAGGGAGATGTTATAACGGTGCCCGTGCACCATGTACCGGGGACTTATGCGCCCTATGGTTTCGGGGAATACCTCGACTGGGAAAGTGCGGCGCAGTACGTGGTGCCTATAGATTCGGTTTTTACGGTGCGTGACTTATATACGGGAAAAACTTTCCGTGCAAAGAGAACAATCGGTGCAAATCATGCAGACTGCGAGCCGCTCACGGCGGCGGATACAGCCGCTATGAAAGAAATATGGGGAGGCACATTTTCGTGGACAAGCCGCCCGGTGTTTGTTATTTATAACGGAAGGACGATTGCCGCGTCGGCTTCTTCAATGCCGCACGCCGGAAACGAGTATGCAACCGCGGGGGCATATACGGAGTACAGAAGCGGCGGCTACGGCGCAGGAACAAATTTTGACTATGTCAAGGGCAATAATTATGACGGACATTTCGATATTCATTTTCTTGGCAGTACAACTCACAGTACGGGAGAGAAAAACGAGGCGCATCAAAAAAATGTAAGAATTGCGGCGGGGAGACAATAAATAAATCACATTAAAAGGCAATCCTTCATAGAATATTGTTGAGAACCGAAAAAATTAGGAGGATTGGCTATGGATGATAAAAAATTTGACTGCAAAGAAGCAGTATGCATTCAGACAAAGCAAATTTACGATTCCTGTAAATCAAAAGAGTGTCTTGAAGATTTACGCGTTTACTTAACGGGAGCCGGACAGAGCATCGTTGATAATGCCGTGAGCGTAAAATGCAGAAATGCGGAAATTATATGGATTTTCACAGATGTTGAGCCTGTTCCGTTTAACAAGGGCTTCTATACTGTGGAGCTTAAATACTTTTTTAAGATAACGCTTGATGTTTGCACAGGTCTGCAAAGTCCGCGCAAGGTTTCCGGTCTTGCGGTGTTTGAAAAGAAAATTGCGCTCTTCGGCTCGGAAGGCAATGCGAAAATTTTCTCGTCCAAATACAGAAACGGAGAAATGGATATTCAGGGTTGGAGAAAGACAAATCTCCCCGAAGCCGTTGTTGAAACTGTTGACCCCATTGCACTCTCCGCAAAGCTTGTTGAGGCTGCTGACCCATGCTGCAAATGCTGCTGCGACGTGGATTTCGGAAACGTTCCCGACTGCATCGGAAGAGTGTTTGACGACGCCTTGGTTTTAAACGGCGATACAAAAAGAGTTTTTGTTACTCTCGGAATATTTACAATTGTTAAGCTTCAGAGAAGCGTTCAGCTGCTTATCCCGGCATATGATTTCTGTGTGCCCGATAACGACTGCGTTCAGGCAACGGAAAGTGACCCGTGCGAACTTTTCGAAAACTTAAATTTCCCCGTTGACGAGTTTTTCCCGCCGACAAAGAGCGATTTTGAGGGCGGTTGCTGCTGCGAATAAAATTGGAGAATCAGAGGGCGATATAAAAAGCTTAACCCTCTTCGGGAGTTTCAAAAAATAGTGCGGAATTGATAAATTAACCCCAAGCAGGCTTTAAGCCTGCTTGGGGTTAAAAGGTATAAATAAGGCGCATCAGAAAACCGAACCTGACTAAAGAAATATGTTATAATGCGGATTTCTTT
>ERZ1034952.1319-NODE-1319-length-20520-cov-16.914000_pt1 | contig 20520 bp, 31 predicted proteins | sample MGYA00520625_ERZ1034952 | MGnify/ENA primary metagenome ERZ1034952 (study PRJEB33766, sample SAMN09781773) | gut metagenome | biome: gut microbiome | host: Homo sapiens | place: Madagascar | study: EMG produced TPA metagenomics assembly of the PRJNA485056 data... | reverse complement strand
AGGCGAACCGCCGTATTCTGTCTGCTTCTCCACATCATGCGGAGTGCTCCGCATGAACAAAGGGCGAATTACCCTCGTATCGATGCGGCAGGTTATGGGCAAAAAAAATAAGCCCACAACGTTTAGAAAAAGTTGGTTGGGCTTGAACATATCGTCTCGCCCTTTGTTCATGCGGAGTGCTCCGCATGTTAATTGTAGCGATGGCAAAGGTAGGCATTAAGATTGAAACGTGCAAGGAATTTGCGAGGAATTTTTAAGGAATTGGGAGGAATTGTGAGAAAAAGTATTATTATCAATACTTTTACGGCGAAAAACTTGCGTGTTAGTATTATTTTTACTACCTTTGCATTGTCAAACAAAAGCTCTTTGATATGAAAAAGTACAAAGTATCTGAAGATAAAGACAACCAATTACCTATTATTGAAATGGAAAAGATTATTGTAGAAGTGGGATGGTGCGACCATAATTTTGGAGCCACATTATCAGACAACGTGCCAGGAGCCATCGTCATAACTGCCAAAACCTATGACGAGCTACAGAAGGAAGTGCCCGAAACACTTCGGTTTCACCTTGAAGGGATGGAAGCCGACGGCGACGAGATACCGCAATGGCTCGCCGACGGCGATTACGAGCTGGTCTATCACCTCGACACAGCTGCGCTCATACGATCGTGCGAGCGCTACGCCTCGCTTGCTGCCATTTCGCGCGCATCCGGAGTGAACGAACGACAACTGAGCCACTACGCCAACGGACTGAAGAAGGCTCGCGCACAGCAGCGCGAGCGCATAATAAACGGATTGCACAAAATAGGACGCGAACTGTTGTCCCTATCATAGAGCATGTTTGACAACCACAGCAAGCCCGACCACCAGAAATGGAGGTCGGGCTTTATATTTGCAAAAACTCTCCAATATTGGATGAATTGGAGAGAAATGGAGACAAAAAGCCCTCGATGCGTCACGCACCGAGGGCTCCCAAATAGTTCTTTATCTAATTTTCATGTGCCATGAAAACATTCAAAATCAAATTAGCGACACGTTAGGTATTACACCCTTTTGTTATTTATAAACACAGACGCTATGCTTGCGATGCCTGCCAGGCCGAAGATACCAGCAAACCACGCTCGATCAAGATATAGAGCATACGCTGCCAACCCCATTGTCGTAACAATAGCGAAAAAGGCAAAGAACATGCCCCACCAATTCATATTGCCGACCTTATGTTCGTTGTAGTTGAGTATCTTCAGCTTCTTTTCATCTTGTTTATGTCGGTGAAGTTGCTCACGCTCTGACGACTTTATAAGGAAGTCAACAATTTTGGGGTCGATATTTTTATACTCTGCCAATTCTTGAGGAGCAGGCAGTATATTGTCGTCGACAGAAACTGTCTGCTCAATCTGATTGCCAACAGCATCTCCGTTAGAGATGTTTGTACCTTTAATTGAATAGGATTGTTTAGCCATTGTTCAAAACTAAATTATTAAACGCCGTGCGTACGTCACGGGCAATATTGTCACGATCTTTTCTGAGGTTCTCCATATCTGTGTGACGATTTGATGGTTTACAGAACATCTCACGCTTCAGTGCCTCAATTTCAAGTGAGTTCTCTTCGTATTTGCCGGAAGAGGCATGGCGCAAAACTGTAAAACCATTTTTTACAAAATGGGTGATGTCGTTGATAATGCACATAATTTTGCCTCCTTGTTTTATTGTTTTAGATGTCATTTTCTTTCTTGCTGTTTGCAAAGTAAGCGATTTTTTTTGATATAATCACCTTGTTTTGTTAGAAAAATGAAAAAAGCCTCTAAATGGTGGCTTTTTCCCTTTTTGGGCCCCGCCGCAAAAATGCTGCAGGCGTTTTTGCGGCGGGCGGAAGGGCGGTGGGTGGGAAGAAGAGCAACCATTTCGTTGAGCTCAACAAAATGGTTGCGATGCGGTCTATAGCTTGCCCTCCTCCGAATAGCTGTAGTATGTGCTATCCGTCACGATGACGTGGTCTATAAGATAGAGCCGCATTGTAGAGCACGCCTGCTTTAGCGTCGCTGTGATGCGGTCGTCGTCGCGGCTTGGGCATGGGTTGCCGCTGGGGTGGTTGTGTATCAGGGTGAGCGTGGTGGCGTTGTTGACGAGAGCTTCGCGCAATATGACGCGCACGTCTACGGCTGTCTCGGTGAGTCCGCCGCTTGATAGCTTCACAGATTTAATCAGCTTGAAATTATTATTCATGAGCAGCACGTGCGCCTCTTCGTGGTCTGCCGTGCCTACTATCGGGCGGAAGTACCGCCAAACGTCTTCGGCGGTTCTGAAGCTCGGGCGGTCGGCTGCTGCTTCGCGCTCGATGCGCTTAGCGAGTTCGAATGCTGCTTGTAGTGTCATTGCTTTCTTGGGGTCTACGCCCTGCACTACTTGTAGTTCTTCGGCGCGTCGGGTGGCGATGTCGCGAAGACTGCCGCCGCAAATGTTCACTATCTGGCGAGCCTGCTGCATGGCTGCGTGCGTGCTTTTGCCTTGCCCTATTATTAGGCTTATGAGTTCAACGCTATTGAGCGAGTCGAAACCGCTATTATATACTTTGTAGTCGGGGCGTTCTTCGCGAACGAGTTCTGAAAAATTGTTCATATTGTTTAGCTTTAATGGTTATAAATTGCGAATAAGTTTGGTGCGTGCGAGGAACAAGCCGCCGATGACGTTAGCATCTACAGCTGCGAGTTCTTCGGCGAACTCCTCCGCCGTGGCTCCTGTAGTAATGAGGTCGTCGAAGAGTATCACGTTCTTGCCTGCGAAGAAGTCGGGGTCGGTGCTCACGTGGTAGCCATACGACTCGCTGACGATGTGCGCGGCGTTGTTGTGCTTCGCTTCGCGTATGCCGAAGATATTCACGTGTGCCGTGCCGTTCTGTATGCCGGTGCGCTTGCTTACCTCCTCAGCGAAACGCTTAAAGCGGCGGTTATACTTGGCACTTGTAGCCGCAGGAATACACACGAGCACATAGTCTTGATTGCTTGCGCCGTACCATTTATTAAGGCACTCGCTTACGATGTTTATGGCGAAGTCTACCGCATGGCGGTCGCCACGCTTGAACGAATAAATAAAACGTCTTACGCGCTCGGTATGTGCGTCGTTGGCGGTGTAACGCTTGGGCAAATAGCTGTAGAAAGTGGCTGTTTTCATTTTTGTCCTCCTTAAATTTATTCTCAGAGGCGAGAAGAGAGCTTTTTACACATCTCATCTGTAGCCCGTTTGAGAGTTTTTTTTATTCACGTCGGGTCGAATTTCGCTTTTTACGCCGCAAAAAGACGGTGGAAGCAAGGCGAGAGGACAAGCAAAAGGGATTGAAATTTTATGGAAAACCGAGTTTTTTAAGGAAGCCGTAGGAAGAAAAGTCGGAAGGCTGCTGTAAAATTTCCGTCACTTTAGTGCATCGGTGCTTGGGTGGCAGCCGTCCGCCGTAAATTCGCGAAGTAAAAACGACACTCTACCCACAATAATCTTCTAAAAATGCTCTCGAACGGAATAGCGCAAGATGTAAAAATAGCATTCTCTACCGGAGAATACCACTCGAAAACTTGTTTTCGCAAGCGTTTTTGCTTCTTTTCCGCAATAAAAAGAAGCCCGGAATAGAGAAATGAGCGCGTTTTCGCGTACCTTTTCCATAGCTGCAAAATCGTAATGCTTAAAAATCAACGAGTTAAGCATTACGATTTTGCAGGGTGCAAGACTTTCTGTCTATGCAGCACTACACCGCCCTGCGCCGAGTTGGCAATTGCCACCCTCGCCTTTAGCGGAATATGCAGAAGGTTGTGCCGAGTATGTGATTTTGGCTTGTCGATTTTGCGCCCATCGTGAAAGACACCGCCACATCGAGGACGCTCATCAGCGGTAAGGCATAAGGGTGCGAGGTTGGCAATTGCCAACAGCAAAAAGCCCCGAAGCCGTGAGGCTCCGAGGCTGGTGTGCGCCGTAAGCTCAACGGCGACTTGTTGTTCAATTAAACGGCACATCAGTAGCCGGAGCTTTAATGTTGTCCGCAGCACGACGTATGCGGTCGCTGAGGTCGTTTAGAGCACAATATAGCTGGTCTGCCTCTTCGGGGGTAAAACCTCCAACGCCACCATTGCCGTCGATGCCGTACATCTTCTGCTGAAACCATGACACCGACTTGTCGAAGTACGTGCGCGATATCTCACGCCATGATACAGCAAGGTAAATGTCACGCATACGCTTCTTCATATCGGTAATTTTCTCTTGTTTCTGTTTTACTACTACTTCCATAATCGTTAAGTTTATATCTTTTTGTTAAAGGCTCTCCCCGAAGGGAGAACCGTTTGTTCTTAGTCTTTCGGCATGTCAGTCATTCGCTGGAACAAATCCTCCGCATAGTCGAGCAGTTCGGGATAACCATTTGGATAGCTGTTGCAGTAATTGCGAATTGCCTTGATGAGTTCCTCCTCGTCGGGAGTGACATTCATCTTGATTGTTTCTTGTTTTTTCATAAATGATGTTTATTAATTGAACAATACAAAGGTACTAACTTTTTAGATAATATGCAAATTATTTACTAACTATTTTGTTAGTAAGGTATAAATAAAAAGCCACCAACGCATCTCGCGCCAGTGGCTTACACTAATATAAACCTAATCAATAAAAAGAACTAAAGAATCATCTTTTTATATCTTTTGAATCCAACTTGCTTATAATATCGAGTTCAGCAGGCGAGAGCGGAATTGGTATGCGGTTTTCTGCTGATGCTTTTGCTGATGCTTTTGCTGATGCTTTTGCTGATGCTTTTGCTGATGAAAGAAGAAGATGATCTCCAAAGAGACTTTTACCTTTCGGCATGGCTACGAGATTGCGGACAACAACACAATGCTCGCTATCCACACAAAACTCCACACCACCTCGCGCCATAATCTGGAGATCGGATACACTAAGAATATTGTCCGGGTAGATGTATTTAGTAAGGTGAACCTTGGTGTCTTGAGAAGGGCACGCCTCAATGAGTTCACTAAGGCGAGGTGAAGTTGTAGCCATTAGGTTGCCGAACAGATTGCTCGCAAAGTTGCAAGGTACATTTGCACCATTGGTGAATTTTACATGCCGACCTATGACAACTGCTGTAGCGCCATACTTGCAGCAAGAGAATATGGTTAGAGCTGGACCAAAAAGAAAGAAGGGGATGTTGTGCTCCATGTAGAAACAGCATATCTTTGTAAACATGGAGAACGGCGGATTGTCCACTACGACACCATCAGAAGGGTATTCTGCATGTTCATAATCACCTCCTGGATAGAATGGACGCAAAATCTGCTTGCCTTCCAAAGGATATATTTCACCAACGTATTTCAGCACCGCTTCGTATACATCTTTCGGTGTCCAACACTCATCGGTTGTCTTGGGGTTCTCTGTGAACTTTGCCAAAAAGCCCTCGTAATCGTGAAAAACTATTGGGTTCATACTTCCCCCCCCCCCTACGTTTTTTTAAACGCTTATCTGTAATTGTTTCCATATCAATATCTTTTATACTCGCAAAGTTAACGTGCAGAAGGGAGAGTTAAAAAGACAGCAAAAAGACAGCAAAAAGACAACAAAAAGCCCCGAAGCCGTGAGACTCCGAGGCTGCGTGCGTCCGTAGGCACGGACGACTTGTGTCTTAAATGTAATACAACATCTGCCTAAATATTGTCGGCAGCACGGCGTAAGCGGTCGCTAAGGTCGACAAGAGCACCACGAAGCTGCTCCTTCTCCTTGTCTGTGAACCCACCGACACCACCATTGCCATCGATTCCATCGAGTTTATGATACAACCATGAAGCCGAGCGGTCGAAATAAGTATTGGCGATATCACGCCATGACACACTCAGCAGAATGTCCTGCAAGCGTTGCTTAACAGTATTGTCCTTTGCTTGTTTGTTCTTTTCCATATTGTGTTAGTTAGGGCAGCCCTTTCGGGCTGCCTTGTTAGAATTACTTAACTGATGTCATCTCATCGAACAGCTCTTGTGCGTACCATAACAACTGAGGATGACCATTCGGGTAACTTCTTTTGTGGGCTCTGATAGCTTCTATCAGTTCTGCCTCTTCTTCTGTTAATTCTTTATTCATATTGTATTACTTTTTTTAAGACACTACAAAGGTACTACAAATTTTCGTATTATACAAATATTCACTACACTTTTTTGTAGTAATAATAAAAAAATAAAGCCGCCGACGCATCACGCGCCAGCGGTGTAAAGTATAAACAAAAAATAAATGAGAAATGAGATTTTAGCCGTATGTGTTGGTTGTGCCGCCGGTGCCCTGGAACACCGGCTTGGTCTCCGCGCCTATGCAGAGCACGTCGAAGGCATCGGAGCCGTCGGTACGAGCCTCCAGCTTATCCTCCTCGGTCTCTGCGAGCTTCTCTCCACGCTTATCCTTCTTGCCGTTGTACACGCCGGCTGAGGTTATGGAGATGAGCAGGTCGGGGTTGTTGTCGCGGTTGACGAGCACCTGCAGACGGGCACGCCCGCGAAACATATTATTGATGAGAGCGTTCTTCTGTACGTGGTTCATCGGGTTGCCGAGATAAGCCTCGCGCACCGCCCAGCCCATGGAGCGCAGCGTGCGCACCACCTCTTTATGAGGGTCGTTGTAGTGCAAGCCCCAGTTGGTGCCCACCATGGTAGAGTCGTAGTAGAAGATGATCTGACGACGGCGATGATAGTGGTAGTACGTATTGAAGTCGTCGAGCAACTCAGGAATCTTGCGCTCGTATTTGACGAAGAACGATTTGAGCACGCGCAGCTTCGACCCTTGCACCTGACCGACGACGAGCCAGTTGATGAGGTTGTTAGTATCGAAGGCTATCAGCAACGGCAGCTTGTCGTTGCGGTCGGCATCCATGCGGCAGTCGTTAGGCAGCGCACCACCCTCGGCGTTGGCGAGGTTGTGCAGGTTGAGCACGCTCTCGTTGGGTGCCGTGTATAGGTTGGCGGTCTCGCTCATACCACCGTAGAAGCCGTCAGCCGATATGCTCACACGTTGGCACATGATAGACGTGGCGAAGGTGAGCGGTGGGAGGTCGCGCTTGGCACGGCGTATGAACTCCTCGCCCAGGAGTGCGAGGTTCTCGATTGATGAATATTCGCGGTAGAGCAAACACTGCGAGCGAAAGAAGTTGAGCTGCTTGTTGTACTCGTCTATGCGTCGCTGGATCTGCTCGTGCTTGTCGGGAGTCTTCAGCAGCTTCTGCTTCAGTCTCCATATCTGGTAGACCAGCCCCTCGATGACCTCCACCAGTTCTGGGTCTTGCTTATCCTTGTAGTTGAGGAACCAGGAGCCCTTCTTGGTGATAGGCATGTCGGAAGTGATGGTCATGCCATGATGCAGAGGAAAGTGACGGAAGTACATCTCGTTGCCTCGGTTGGCTTGAAAGGTCTCGTCTTTGAGCTGCTCGAAGTCGATGAACTTCGCCTCGTCGATGATGAGATAGTCGAGCGATATCGAGTTGGACGTGCCCGAGCGGTCCTGCGAGATGACATTGCAGACGGAGCCGTTGTAGAAACTGATGGTGTTCTCCCAGTTCGCCGGCGTGAAGACAGGCGACTTCCAGTGGAGTTTCTTCCACGGTCGCCGACCCACGACATAGTGTAGGTCGCGCTTGAAGCCCCATCGCTCGAGGTGGATGAGCATGGAGGGCAGGATATTGGTCAGGCAACGCTTGACGGACGGAGCTACGAAGCCACCCATGGAGCCGGGCATACCCTGAAAGCACGACTGCAGACGGCGCGCCTGAATAGCACCCTTGCCCACACCACGTCCGGCAACGATTACCTCGTCGCGTGTGTTCATGGCGAGTGCGTAATACTGCGCATCGTTGAAATACTGAAGGTTTGGTCGTTCAATGCTATCACTCATCTTCGTCGGGTTTTATCTCTTCTTTTATCTCCTCGAAATCAGCATCTTGTATCATAGTGTTGGAGTAGCGCTTGTAGAGAGCACGTATCTTGCCACGCAGGTCAGGGATGCGCTCGATGCCGAGAACCGTAGGATCGTCTGTCGGCTCGAAGTTCTGAGGCACGATCTTGTCGAATTCGAGGTCGGGTTCGTCGTCCTTGTCGGTGCGGTTGTTAGCCACGAGCACCTTAGAGAGCGCAGCCACCGACCGGAAGTCGCCGGCGCGGCGTGCTGCAGCGATGTCCTGCTCGAGCGACTTGTTTATCTTCCAGCGCATGAACTCCTTCGTAGTCTGCTGAAGATTGCCGAGTAGCACCTTGACCAGATGCAGATCCTCGTAAGCAAGAGAGCGCGACACCTTGAACATAGCCATATCGTACTGCACCAGGTCGTTGTCAACCTTTGACGGGAACTGCAACCAATAGGCATACATGCCGCGTATGCGATGAAGACGCAGCAATACACCCTCGGCGACACGGAGCTGACGCAGTTCAGCATCGTCGAGGGTGACATAGCGCGAATATTCATCGAGGTTAACTGGAAGCATATATATAATGTATAGTCTTGGTTGTTGAGAATGCTAAGTGACAGCAGAAAGAGCGGCAGCAAGCAGACGCTGACACTCCTGAATAGAATAAGGAGAGCCGGCAAGCGCCGTATCGTGAAGAGTGCGGCGAAGCTCAAGCGCCGTGGCTGATGCGCCACGAACATAAGCCGCGCGTGCAGGACAGCCAACAGTGGCTATGTCGTCGCACAGCTCACGCTCGTCAATACCCAAAAGGGCGGATATCTCCGTCGGGGTCATCATCTCCCGCGCATAGTTTTCTATCTTTGTCAGTAAGTCGTTGGAATAATCCATTTAGCTCAAGTGATTTGTCGACGATGTCTCTCAGACCGGCAAGCAACGAGTAGTAAGCCTTGAGGTCTGTAGTGATCATTGTACACTCGGCGCGGTCGCCGTAGGTCTGGTTCTGAGAACTAATAACAGCAACCTGATAGTTCTCGTTCTTGACAAGCATTATCTTTGAGTGGTTCTGCGCCAGATGCACATGGTCGAAACAGCTCTGCATAAGCCGATAGAGCTGCACCGTCTTGCGTGCAGCCTTAAGGTCGGCTACGAGCGTGGCGTTGGCTATCAGCTTGCGCCGGCGTAGACGTAGGAAACCGCAGAGGAAAGCGTCGGAGGTTGAGAAAGTAGATACGTAAACGTCGGCACGCCCGGTCTGCTTCAGAATCCATCTGAGCAAGCCGAGCGTGTGTAGCCCAGTACCGAGATGGTACTGAGTGGGAACGTCACTCAGCGGACGGAAGGGATAAGCCTGCTTCATTGAGCTTCGTTTTCAGATCGTCACCGATAGGGGCGTTGTTGTCGTTGAGCACGGTAACACGGGCTCGAACCTTTGTGAGCAGTTTGTTGTACTCGTCGAGCTCCTTAGTCGCATCGTCGGACTCGCGCGACAGACGGCGGAGTTCTGCGAGGCGGTCTACGTTCTTGGTGATATACGAGCGCGCATTGGCGATGTTCTTAGCGATATCGGCAGGCGTAGGCTCTTCGCCTTCAGCCTGAGCATCGTCAGAAGGAGCGACGTAGCCGTCATAACGTCCGAGTTCGCTCTTGTAGGTGTACCACAAGTCCTTCAGTTGCTTGAGATATTCGTAGCGGTCGCATGGCTGCTCGAAGGTTAGCAGAGTGTTGTAGAGCTTCTTTATCTTCAGCCAACGCTCCTTATTCTCCGCCCAGATATTGCGCACATCCTCTGGAAGGTTGTCGTGATCGGGGCGGATGCCGGAAGCTGCCGGAAGGTAGCCACCCTCAGGACCCTCAGTGTCGTTGTCCTCCTCAGCCTTGTGCTCGGTTTCGAACTTAGCCTGCTCCTCGATGGCAGCAGCTATCTGTGGAGTAAGTTCGGCATCGAGTAACTTGACATCTTGAGTAGTCATGTTCTCGAGACGCATAGGTAAGAACTTCTGAAGCTCGTAGCGCACCTTCGACTCAAAACGCTCTGGACGGCGCATGATGGTCTGATACATCGACATGTTGCGCGTGAGCTTCAGAACCATCTCCGCACCACGGGCAACAGACTCGCGGTCGTGCTTCTCGGCGTTGAGCCACGCCTGCATATCTTCGGTAAGTTTTTTATCTATCATATTATAATGCAAATTTAAAGAGGGCGGTACACACGATCGCTATCGTGAGGACCGCCCCAGAAATAACCAATCAATAATTTAAACTACTTATTGTGCGAAAAAGGAAATGCTATGCTGCTACGATAGGCAGGCCGGTAGCACCGGAGATGTCGCCGTCCTCGGTCTCTATCTTGCCCGGGTAGAACGGAGCTGGATACTCGTCAGACGCAACAGCCTGCACTGTTGTAGAGTTGGTATCGGTAGCAGCCTTGCCGAGGTCCTGCGAGAGCGTGAGCTCAGGAGAGAACGCCTCGCTGCCCACCATGCGTGCCTTGCCGTTGCGCTGGATGAAGAGGTAGACCATCTCGTCGTTGTTGGCGAGAGAGATGTAGCCGGTGGCAGCTTCCTCGGTGCCGGGAATGACAGCGGTGCCAGTGACCTTGAATGTCTTAGAGCCGTAAGTGCCCTGAGACTCGACCTGCAGCTGCGATTCGTTAGGAATGAGACCAATCTTGTGCCACTTCTTGTCAGAAGCCAGTTTGAAGTCGCCGGTATACTTAGCGACAGCGTCCATCGTTTTTGGTGTCTCCGAGCCGATGGTTGGCCATCCTAAGATGTCGCGTTTAGCAATACCGAAGACCCAGCCACGTACACCAGGGAGCGACTTCGCTCCCGGTGTGAAACAGATATCGCCGTAAATAGATGCGGCGCCAGTACATTTTGCCATAAATGATAAGTTTTAATGTTAAACAAATATGTTAGCGACCTCGTTCAGGCCTTCTTGCGCCAGTAGCGCAGAACCTCGGGCGATACGCTCTGGAACTGCGTGCCGAAGAAGTAGTTGGCGATGAAGTCTACATCATAGTGATTCTTCAGCGACTTCTCAACGAGGAACTTCTCGTCTTCGGTCTGCTGGTTGAACACGAGGAAGATGTTAGACTTCGGAGTGAGCAGCATGAAGTCGGCAGGAACGTTAGCCAGTGGTACGAGTTCTACGTTGCTTGCGCCCTCAAGAGTACGCTTGTCGTAGTTCTGGTTGTACGGCAGCGAGCCATGGTTGACCTGATAGCACTCGGTGTAGCAGTGGTAAGCCTGGTCGCTGAGGAAGAGCTTGAGTGGCTGCGAGCGCAGCTTGGCAGCGGCAGCATCGGTACCACTCCAATAGAACTCCTTGATGATGTCTTCGGCGTTGTCCTTGGTGATAGAATCAGTACCCTCTACGAGGTTGCCGAGAGTTGTCGAGATGAGCACCTTCTGCAGCTCGTTGGTTCCGGCAGCATCCTTGTCGAGGACGGTCTTGAAACCGTCGAACCACTTCGCAGTCTTGGAAAAGTCTGCGGGGTCGTGCTTAGCGGTGAAGGCGTTCATGAACATGTTCTCGCCAAGTTTCTTGGCAAGGTATGCGCAGATCTGAACGACGATAGGCACGTTCTTCAGGCCGTCGCCCTTAGTAACGTTAGAGCCCCAAATGCTCTGGTAGATGGCGTTGGGGTCGATGCCTGCCACCACGTTGCCGAAGAAAGTCTGGAAGACACGCGGTGTAATATCTACAGCTGCGTCCTCATACTTTGTCTTCTGGTAGTTAGAGAGTTCGAGATTGCCAGACATCTCGCCAACAGTCTCGCGGTAGCGGATGCCGGTGCGTACAGAACAATGTTCTGCAAGTGCGCCGAGAGCGAGAAGTGGCATCATAAGGAAGTCTGAACGGTAGGTCTGAAAAGTCGTTGAGAGCTCTTCAGCACCGAATGTAATATTGCCTACTTTAACAGAAGCCATAATTATACATCTTTAATAAGGTTAAACACGTCCTGCGCAGTGAAGCTCTCCTCGCTGTTGGCAGGATTATCAACAGTAGTGGTGCCAGCAGAGGCCTTGAGAGCTGCGATCTGAGCATCCTTCTCCTTGGACTCGTTCTGAGCCTTGGCGAGCTGATCCTTGAGTTCCTTGACAGCCTTGCCGGCTTCAGACACCGCCTTTGCGTTAGTCTTGTCTTTCTCTTCAAGTTCCTGAAGACGATCGTCGATGCTCTTCATCTGCTCCTGGGTGAGGGTGATGTTGCCATCCTCGTTAGTTGCGAAACCGTCAGTGGCATTGAGCAATGCCATGACGCAAGCAAAGATTTTAATCATTTTGTTTGAAGTTTTTGATGCGTGTTGGTTACGGAAGAGGTTCTTGAGCCCTTCGCACGTCTTCTCGATGAAGCTCGGAGTTGGATTGCCGCTACCGTCAACCACTGACGCGACACGAGCTGCTGCGTCTTCCGAGGCAAGTGATTGAGGTAGTGGCGGTATGCCTGCATCCTTAAATTGAGATATGTTGTAAGAGTTTGTAAATTGTCCGGTAAACTCGTTGGCTGCCTTCTCAGCCTCCTTGTCTTCGCGTATGGAATCGACAAGTCCGAAGTCGAGAGCCTGCTGCGCGGTGAGCCAGTTGCCCTTCTTCATCTGGGCGAGACACTCATCGACAGACTTTCCGGTTTTGTCGGCGTACATAGAGGCAAGCACGTCGTCGAAGTTCTTGAGCGAGTCGCGCTGCGCCTGAAGCTTGCGCACGAAAGCATCAATCTGCTCCTTGTTGCTCTGCTCGTACTTGTAGATGAGAGTGGACACGTTGTGGATAAGGAAGAAGCTGCCCTTGACGATGTCGATAGTCTTGCAGCCAAGCATGGCGATAGTGCTGATAGATGCGTTCATGCCGAAGGCGTGAGCGTGTACGTTGCCGTGGTCACGGAAAGCCTGGTTAATCTCCAAGCCATCTTTAACGAAGCCGCCGAGTGAGCAGAAGCCGACATGCACTTCTTTACCACTATTCTTATTGAGCACATAACGGACATAGTCGGCAGAACAACCGTTCCACCAACTGCCAATAGTGCCTGATATGACGAGATGATATTTCATATGATAAGTATTTACGACAAAGGTAGCTTGGGAAGCCTGTGGTACAAAATACTGCTATACCTTAATATATGGGGGTATCTCGTGAGATTTGTGTGTTACAACGACCTCGTTGAGCTGGTTATCTTTGACAGCATCGGGGCAGTTCTCGGTGATTTCTACAGACGGGTAAGGCCGTTCAGAGGAGCCAACAAGAAACTGACGATCGTCGATGAGTGTCACCTTGAACACCAGATGATGGCGCTTGATATTCAAATCGTCAGGTGTAAGGAACTTCAAAGTGGTGGTTATAACCTTGTTCTTGTCATCTGTCTTGGTTGACGAGACCATAGACGGGTGATCTTTAACACAAATTGAGTGCCACAAGATGTTGGATGGGATGCGGACGGTGCGGTTGGCGATGAGGACCGAGCCTTCGAGTTGGGTGCTGTAAGCATAAGCAACAGACTTAACGAGCTTTATCGACTTCATATAGAGTTATATTTATATGTTGAACATAAGTGACGAACGGGCGCGAACAAAAATGGGCATCTTATCCGTGCGATTTATAGAATATTTAACAGTTTTTATTGTCGCGCACTCGAGATCTGCGTCTGAGGTCGATACCATGCTTAAGGTAGGAGTTGCGCATACGTTGGAAACGCATCTTTAGCGTGTAGTCGTACTCGACATCTATGCCGTTAGCCTCGCACCACGCTCTAACAGCAGAGAGTAGTGTGCACTGGCACAGCTCGATGTCGGCGAGATCGCGCCAAAGCTGGAGCCTGAATGTGTCCTCGATGCACTCGGCAACAGCCTTGCGGGCATTGCCAGAAAGGTAGTTGTAGGTTACGACCGGCTTCTGCTTTGAGTCGGGGATGCAGATAGCAACATCATCATCGCCACGTGTCAGTGGTAACGAACCAGGCTGGCGCGTGAGAAAATGACGGATGCAGGCATTCTCTGCACTTTGAGCTGGAAACACTACAGGGTCGCCGAAGTGATGGCGCAGCCATTGAGCTATGAACGGCTTGAAGGAGATGTAGACGAGATATTTTGACACAGATACTTGGTTTAAGATGAAATTTTGTTTACCTTACAAAAGTAGGAAAAATTTACCAATAAACCTACTTTGTAGGGATAAAAGTCTTAATAATTCTGTCTTCTGTGCGCTCCTTCTTCTACCTTACGTGCGGCTAAGTATAAAGTTGCAAGAAAATTTTGTGAAGTTGTGATTTGTATGATAATGATGGCTAAGTGAATGGCTATCAGTGTTTTGACTTTAAACAAAGTTTGTGTTGCGTTTTGTGATTGCACATTGAAGAATGTGACACCAATATAAGGCTCGAATGGTGTTGCAAACTTATTTTTTTTGTGATGAAGTTGTGAAGGCTTTTGTGATAGTTTGTGAACAAGCCGTAACCCCTTAATTTACTTATCTTTTTGATTTTTTGGAACATCACATTACAAAATCACAAAGTTTTTGTACAGAATAATAAAGGGGTGTCGGGGAGCAAAAGGCCGCCATGAGAGTCGAGCCTACAAAAACCTGTGGAAGAATGGAACAGTCTGTTAATGATACAAGCGAGTTTGCGATAAAAATAAAGGCGGGCTGCATAGGTCTTTAAAACCTGCAGCCCGCCCACCCATTGAAGATTAAAGCGAAATGATAATGTAATATTAGAAAGGTTTCTCGTCTTCTGTCGAGAAACAAAGGTCTTGTTCGGTTGCGTCCGTTTTGGTGTCTAATGGGATAGAGCGTATATAAATCATGTCCTTGGTTTTGCGCTTGTCTGGTGCCACCATCACTGATCGCTGTATTCGACCGCCCGTATTGCAGAGGTCAGGCGGATTCATGCAGTCAATCCAAGGACATAGTATGCAAAACGACTTGAGTTTCTTGGTGAATGCCTGCATTGTTATTCGGTTTACGTTAGCAAAGCGCTGATACTCGTTGAAGACATCGTCACGTGGCAGGAATTCGTCAAGATGTTCGCCGTCGGGTGAGAAGTAGCCTTCTGCCCAGTCCTCGAAGTTGGCGCCCATGGAAGCTTTAAGATGACGCTTCACCATGTTGGCCATAGGTGGCTGCAGCTTTAAGCCAGAGTCTTTAAGTGAGAGGTAAAACCTACAACACTGAAGCCAAAAGTTAATGTCGGCGTTCCACTCGTCCTCGCTATACTCGTAGTCATACAGAGTCTTGCCGAAGTCAGCACGAATATCTCGTGTCTCTCGATAATCATTATCCTCTGTTTTCTGATGGTACCAGTCGGAGAATACCATATACAGAGAGCGAGCTTCAGTAGACGGATCGAAGTTCTGCGGTACATAGTTCGTGGTAAAAGCAAGCTTAGGCGCATCCTCGAACTTTACAGTGAATATTTTGTTATTCTTCGGATTGACCGTCATATCACTCGTAATGTTATCGTAGAACGGGCCAAGATTGAGATATTTGTCGCAATCGTCAATCAGTAGGATACCTGTAAACTGGCTGACCATCTCAAAAACATGAGGATTATCCATGAGCTTCGGATTGCGTCCGGACAACTTAACCGTATTAACCAAGAACGAGAGCGTTTTGAAGAAGAAAGATTTGCCGGAGCGTCCATTACATTCATCTTCTTCGCCTATCTTGTTGTCCATGGCCATCGGTGCCCAACAGCGCGCATAATCTTTGTATCGATGTAGCATGTAGCCGAATGTGAATATCTTATTGATGAGATTCTGTTTTTGTTCTGCTATCTCGTAAGGTTGCAGCCCCTCGCCATCAATGCGGAACGGATGAGCCTTGATGTATGCCGCTGAAGCCTCGCGGTCATCGCCGAAGGGTATCTCCGTTTCCTCGCGCCAGTATAGTCGTGAGGTATTGATAAGATAGCCAAAGAAGTTGCTCTTCACGTTAAGGATATCTATATCCAACAACGTTTGACCATTGTCACCCTCTTTACGCGTAATGCGGAACATATCGGGCAAAGCCTTGTATCTATGAGGAATGACGCTCTCTTCCCAAACGAAGTTGTGTAAGCTATCTGCACCTGGATCATACTCCTTCAACCCATCTGGACAAGATACAGTAGGCACGCACACCTCGACAGTCTTGTTAGCAAAGAAGAAGAACTGCGAGTCTGGAGTGTAATTGGTGAAGTCCAGGTCAATCTCTTGCAACGACTCAAGAGCTGCAGGAGATAGCTTAGTAGTATTGAGCACCAGATTGAGGATGTTACGGTCCTCGAATCTATCAACAACCCATCGCCGGATGAACTCACGTATCTCTTTGACATTGACGCGCATCACAGTGTTACCCTCTACGCGTATAAACTGCGTCACCGCAGAGTTGTCATCATGGAGAGCATAGAAGCCGTTAAGTTGTAGAAAATTATAAAGGCAGGCTGTATCCACCTCCGTTTTCATCTTGCCTTCTTTGGTGTAGTATTGCACCCAGAACTTTGCCGGCATGGCCACTCTTAGCAGATTACGGAAATCCTTACGCTCACTGTGTATCTCGAGCCAGTCGCGCAGATCCTTGCGAGGTTTGCCTCGGTTGTCCTTGTATGTTTGTAGTTTCTCTGGGAGCCATACGGTATGTATGTCGATAAAGCGCAGTGCAAGCTCCCTGCCTTTGCGACGACCCGTCTCGTCGATATCGGGTATATTGTAGAGTACCTCGACGTACTTCATTATCTCCTTATACTCGTCGACCGAGAGCTGATAGGTCTCGGAATTGAACCACAGAGGAAAGTAGCCCATGGACTTGCAGCAAAGCGAGTCGCGTTCACCAGAGCAGATTACCGCTTCGGGCAACTTCTGCTCTTTGTACGGTTTGCCGTCCTCGTGTGCTGCGTTCCACTCTTTCTCTTCCTTGGCATTGAAGTCACGGTATGCCTTCTTGAGCTCCGCAAGCCCGTTAATATAGAAGCGCGGCTTTGCACCTGCAGGCGTATACGAGAAACGGAAGCCTTTATCGCAGTTATAAGGCTCATAAACCTTATAGAATTTCTCTTCCGGCTGGTCGCCCACAGTCTCTTTGATAACACACTCGCGCATGAAGATAGGATAGTGCTCGGTAGAATACTTGACAGTAACCTTGCGGTCCTTAACGTTGGTAATCCATTTGACGGAGTGCCAGTGCAATGCATCAATGTCAGCTTGGGTAACCTTCGGGCCAAGAACCTTAAGTTCTGCGTCTGTAAATTTCTCGTTGAGTTCGAAGGAGCGTGTACCGTCTTTTTCGTCGGCACGAGCCTCCCGCTGGCGAATCTCCGGACGGTTCACCGAACGGTCGAGTTCATCGCGTATGTCGAACTGTGCTGCCAGCTTCAGTATCACCTCATTGAAGCGTGAGCGGTCGTAGCCATTCTCGCGCATAAAGATGTCTATTGCATTTTCGCCACGACCTTCGCCGCCAAAGTCCGTGACCTGCCAAATCGCGCCATACCTTTTCGAATTGAATTGTCGTAAAGAGGCCGACGGTGTACGCTCGTTGCGTATAGAGAAGTGCTTGTTCTTCTGGTGTACGCAGTCACGCGCCTGCGGATATATGGACAATATAATGTCCAAACCTCCGTTTGTTGCGTTTAATATTTGTTCTACTGTAATCATTTCGCTTGGGTTTATTCTCTGTGCAAAGATAGTGGCAACGCTTGATTGCCACAAAACACGATATCACACATTATTTTCGTTTTTGAAAGACATTGTCTCCAAAACACAGCGGAGCAATAAACTTGCTGAAAAAGGGGGTATCCCTAAGCTCAAGTGCGCCATCATCATCAAAAGTTACAGTGGGCCTTATCCGCGCATCAGAGTCCGGGTGAAAAGCCCAACCGTCTATCCACCAGACGTAGTCCTTAAAGTCAAGAGGTTTGTCCTCAAAAGCCTCGCACTTACCATTTACACCAAGAAGGCAGCCATCTTTGTATTGTACGACACGAAAGTCCTTAGATAGCAGCATCATCTCCTTCAGATTATCGATATGCTTTATGTATTGTTCTATTGTTATCATATTCGCATTTCGCTATATTAATGTATTCAACATATTTGTTTTTAATTAGGCAAAAGCGTCCGTTAATGCAGTTGCGCTTATGCTTGCACGTGTCGCAGATCAGAACCACTTAGTAGTTGTTAAGACGTAAGACTCTAATGATATCGCGACAATGACTAACGCCACATTTGACCTTGATGCGCATGAGCTGCACTTTGACAGTATGTGCATTTTTGCCGAGCCGTTCGGCGATCTGCGTAAAAGTAAGCCCCTCGAGGTATAGATCGGCTATCTCTCGTTCGCATTTAGAGAGATTGACCATTGTCTTAGGGCGACATATCACTCGCTCGAACTCACACATGCCGCGTAGCGGGCATCGAACCTCTTCAAAGTGCAAGATATCGTGCTCGATGTCTTGAGTCAGTAGGTCGTGCTCGCCAAAGTTGCAGCGTATAAAACGTTCAACCATTTTGAAGGTATTACGGCGATATAGCTTAGCAAGTGCTGCGTATCCCTCTGGGAACCTCGTCTTGATGACATTGTGCAGCTCGTCAACAATATCGGTGTTGAACTTTGTGAGTCGTCTTGACTCTTCGCCAGGCTTCTTGTAGTAAACAAAGCCGTCCGGCGTAACGAAAAACTCTAAAGATTTTAGTATCGCCATAAATCCTCTTTTTTTATAGCCTCCGTGCAAGCCATGCGCTCGAGAGTGTTAAGTTGGTAAGCTGCGACTCCAGATAGCTTACGTCGGATGGTGTTATAGTTCAAATCGTATGTAACCATCAGGTGTCTAAGGTATCTGCCTTTTTCTTTTTTTGAAAGGTTAGCAAAATAACCCTCCAGGTACAATGAATCGAAAATCTGTTCCATTTGCTTGTTTATATCGTTTTAAGTGTCTAACTTTGCTGCAAAGATATAAACAAAAATGGACTAATACCTACTTTGTTGAGATTTTAACCCTTAATAAAGTAGGATTTAACCTTTATTAAGTATGAGGTACGAAAATAATACGGTAAAAAGCGAAAGAGTGAGAGAACTGCTTGAGCGAGCAGGTATTAGTATTGGTGAGTTTAGTAAGAGTCTTTGGGGAGCCAAGACGCACAATACTATAACATACTTTGATGCTCGACCAGATGTCAAAGTCTCAACATTGGTGAGAATGGCTGAAGTCTTGGGATGTTCAATAGAGGATATCTTAATAAAGTCGGACGGTACGTCGGACGTACCTACTATAAACGGACACTATAATGTGGTTAATAGTAGCTATGTAAATACCGATGTGACGTCGTTAAAGGCTGAGGTAAAAGCTCTGAAAATGCTCATAGAGGAGAAGAACCAGCGCATAGAAGATTTAAAAAATGTCAATGCTGAACTTGGTGCGAGGCTTGACATGGTCCTGCAATATGGACAGAATAGAGACCATTAATAATGCAATAATGTATAACCAAAGCTATTGCCTCAAGAGGGTAGAATATATCAGCAATAGCAGCTCAATCCTGCCTCCGCAACTACAAATGGTCGAAATTCCTTTATACAAAGGGACTTCAACCATAATTCGTTTATGGGCGTTGCGGAGACTCGGACGGTAGCTCGGACGCTGATTGTTAGTTATTTTTAATGTGTCTGCCGTGCAGCTCCTGCACGTCATCTGCTGTAGTTTTAATAAGAGCTTCCAAAGTTTCGGTGAAAGCCTGTTCGTTCTCACTTCTTAGAGTGTTCATCTCTGCAGCTACGGCAGCACGCTCTTCGTCGGTTGTTGCTAAACGGTTACGCTCAGCAAGAGACTTTATCTTTGCTTTCAATTCGTTCATTTCGAACCTTTTCATAATAAGGATGTTGTTTATATAAGACCTGAAAAATACGATATTATAGTTTGTCTTTATCAGTTTCTTTTTTTTCTTCTTTTGCAAAGCCCATAAGCTCCATCCATATACGGTGTTCTTCTTTTCGCTTTGCAGCCCTGGCAGCCATTTCTTGTTCTAATTTGCGTCTTTTTTCTCTCATTCTTTTTATTTTTTCATCGTGACTCAACGATGAAGAATAGCCGTTATTTCTTTCTGCTAAGACTACAAAAAGGACTGATACTATCCAGCTGAAAATAAGTATTGCTAACATATTGCAGACGAATTAATTGGTTATACCGCAAATATACGAAAAATATTCGAGATACATTCAAATCCCAGTCCCTAATTTGTAAGCATTTGTCGATACTCTTGAAAATTCAAGCATGTATCGCCGCACCTCGCTCAACCATTTGTCTATACGTACAACCTGTTCAGAATCCTCGCCAAAGCGTTTTACAGCCTTTTTGCGTAGACTGTACAGATATTCAAGGCGTTTCTCCATGCGTCGCGATTCGCGGTCGGCAACACGTATAAGCCATAATTTATGCTTTGTAAATGCAAGTGATTCCTTGGCGTCTTCGAGTTCTTGTTTAGCTTTTTCTGGATTTAAAGAATGTGAGCCCCCATTCTTCGCCTCCTTTATTATAAGGCAAAAGATTATTATCACGAATAAAATCCAAAAACTTTCGGGAAGAGTTATCATATAGCAGGCGATGGATTAAGTATTGTTATTCGGGTAAAAAGGGGGGAGGGGTGTTGAGGGG
>ERZ1034952.1317-NODE-1317-length-20530-cov-8.693284_pt1 | contig 20530 bp, 10 predicted proteins | sample MGYA00520625_ERZ1034952 | MGnify/ENA primary metagenome ERZ1034952 (study PRJEB33766, sample SAMN09781773) | gut metagenome | biome: gut microbiome | host: Homo sapiens | place: Madagascar | study: EMG produced TPA metagenomics assembly of the PRJNA485056 data... | reverse complement strand
CCTGTGTGCAGGCAACAAAGCAAATAGCCGCACCGCTCATATTTCCTGTTAAAAGATAACTTATCGCAATTAAGGCATTGCCGGTAAAATTTAAAAAAAGAATTGTTCTCATATTTTTGCCAAACGGCTCGATAAGACCTAAAACCGTTGTTATAGCTGATAAAATATAAGAGATATATAGCATAATGTTAACCTCATTTTTCTGTTTTAAATAGTATTTATAAACACCATCACATACGAAAACCAAAAAGGGACTGCGGGAAAAGATTAAAATCTTTATATTTTCACGCAGTCCCTCCCTATTCATTCCCCTCCGGGTTTTATAAATCCACCAAAACTTTATTTTATTATTCCGCTACCCAAACTCCAACCTTTTTCTCGGTAAACGGAGTGAGTGCTGACAAAGAGTTCCAAATCATTGCGCGGATTGTGTCGCCGCTTTCAACGCCCGAAACCTTTCCATAAAACTTCTTGGAGTATTCACCCTCTGCAAAGTCTACAGGCTCTATTGAAATGCTCTTAAGTCTGTTAGCGCTGTAAACTGCGCAAAGCATTGTGGCGGTTTTCGCACTGCCGTCACTGTTTATTGTAGCACAAATTGATTTTGCATCCGATGTATCCTCGTAAGGCTTTGCACTTACTTCTCCTAAGTCATAATCAATTACTTCGCTTGTAAATGTTAAATCTTCAAGCGTGTAAATTCTTGAATTATCAATATATGCTCTGTTGGTAGCCGGATTTCCGCTCATATAAATTCTTGCTTCAGTCAAATTGGTGTGAACTGTAGTATGAGTACATGTAGCCGTGCTCTCTCCATCTAGTGTTACATAAAGAGGTTCTCCGTTAAGATAATATGTATATGTCATTCCGGCTTCGTCAATTGTGTAAACAGCTTTGAAATCATACCACGTTTTTGCTTTTAAGGTATTTCCGGTACCTTTGGAACGTACATGGAGTATACCGCTGTCATCCACATATATATTATAAATTTCTCCTGCAGTACCATCTGCTTTTACTGATGCAAATTCATAGAGGTAAAATGTAGCTGATGGCAATGTATCAAAATACCATGAGTTTTCAATAACAATGGTTGTACCCTTTGAAAAACTCATTGCACTTTTTACTCTCAAATTTGAGCTGGTACCGGTATAGTTCAAAGACTTCCCGTACCTTGTATTGTTGGTATCAACGAGTTCATAAGTTCCTGAAGCAGTCCATCCTTTTGCCGCAATATTTGAAGCATCAAAGCTATCATAGTTATAATCTTCATTTGCATAGAATGCTGCTTTTTTAGTTGTAGTAAAGGAAAGCATATTACTCTCTGCAATTATATCGCCGCCTGATACAAGCTTTACCTTTACATCATTTGCACCCTCGCATGGTGTGTAAGGAACATTTATCACACCTGCACTCTGACCGCTGATTGTTGATGCTTTTTCAACACCATTATAAACTTCAACGTCAAATGTGCCTGAAACGCTTGTAACATTCAAGGTCATATTATATGGATATCCTGCATAAAGCTCGCCTGAGGGTGCGGAAAGCACAGCGCTTTTTGTAACACTCTTTGCGGCATAAGCATGAACTTTAATATCCGCAGCACTTGTCTCTGTCCCGGATTTCAAAGCTCTTATTATCTGAATTTTTTTCATATATCTTGCAGTACCAAGATTGGCTCTGTTCCATTTTTTGAGAAGAACATCATTAAAATAAACACTGATTGTATCCTTTGTATAGTCTGCAATCCATACAAGTTTCTCATCTTTATTTATTGCCCAGTTCTTATATTCGTTTCCGCTAAAATCCTGAACACCGCCGGTAGTAATCAACGAAAACAGACCACTGTACCAACCGTCTGAATCTTCAGGATTAAACTGCCAGTCTGCGAGATTATCCTTTAAATTCGCAGTAACTTCTATAATCATCACATCGTCATCCACTGTGGCATTTGTAAATACAATATCCTTTGTTGATTTACTTGTTGACGATGCAGTATATGTAACTGCAGTTTCATCCTTATATCTGTCTGCAACGAGTTCAAAGTTTGTTCCTGTAATCTCCAAAACATCTGAACTGATTGCGCCCTTTACAGCTCTGAAGTAGTTTGCTCCATCGTTTATTGTAACTTCGCTGTTTTCCTGAGACCATTCGGATATATCTGCCCATACACCATCGCTCCAGTGCTGAAGGGTTACATCCTCCATAGACGAGGTAATAGCCGCTTTGTTACCCGCAGGTACAAGCGAGCCTTCGGCAATACTTGAAATTGTGATTTCCTCCGCAGCAAGGGCTGCAGGTATGCTTGTAAAAAGCAAAACAATTGCAAGCAATGTGCCTAAAACAGATTTGAAATTTTTCATAACATTGTCCTCCCTGATTTTTATTTATTTGAAAGAAAATAACAATTACATTGTCATTTCATCTTTCCGTATTATTAATTATAAACAAAATGCAGATTTTTTTCATAGAGTAAACTGTTACCCATATTATACTATACTGCTTTTATATATTTTGTATAGAGTGTAAAAGGTTCTTCCATAGTCTTGACAAACTCGCATTTTTCAATTTCTTCTTCGGGATAAGGATTTTCGAATACTGTTTTAAACCACAGCTTTTCACCCTCCCATAAAGGTTTACATGCACCGATGCTTTCCGAATACATTCCAACATTACCCTCAGAAAAATTAATTTGCTCACCGTCTGCCTTTGCCGCATTCATACTGCTTATGTTATATCCGAACATAACAGGCAGGCTTGCCTTTTTCCCGCTTTTGTAGGTTATGTGATAATCGCCCAGCTTCCAGTCCTTTTCGTAAATGAACACTCCGTCATAAAAGGGATAAGCTTTTTTCTTGAAAAGGTCGGTAGTGTGAACAGCTTCTATCAAAGGCTTTCCCTCATACTTTTCAAGATTTGCCCTGTAAAGCTCATCTTCACACTTTTTAAGCACGTAACTTTTTAAATCCGTGTCATATCTGTCGCTCCAAAATGCCCACGCAGTAAACGAAAGTGCTAAATTCTGGCAGTTTCTTTGCATATAAATATCACGGAATGAACCCCAGTTTGAAACAAAACCGCCCATACACCCTTTGTCCATTCTCTTTCTGTATTCCTTGTGATTTAAGGCATTGAAATTTCCGTAAAGCATTGTAAAATTATAGTTATGGAAAATCATTTCCTCTTCGGCGGTGATAAGGCTCCAGTACCAGTTAAGCATTATAATGTCACGGGGAAGCATATCAACACAAGTATAAAGAGGAGGAATATCGTGCGCAGGGTCTCCTGTTCCGCCCGCACCGGTTCCGTCGGGATGATAAACCTTTAAAAGCTTTTCTCCCCACATCATAGTTTTTACACCTTTTTCTTTAAGGTAGTTATATATCTTTTTGATGTCGTCTGAATAAAGCACAGCAGGGTTTTTCCCTTTACACAAGGGGCATTTTGCACTTGTGTAATATTCATCGTGCCCTATATTCATAAGCTTTGGTTCAAACACCTCTAAAACTTCATCTATAATATCAAACAAAATCTCGTAGGTTCTGGGATTTGAGGGGCAATATGTATCGGGATACTCGTCCTCAACTCTTTCATTTATCTCTCTGTATGCCCTTACAATATAATCGGAATGTGAAAGTGAAGGAACTTCGGGAATTACTTCAATTTCACGTTCTCTGCATTTTGCGATAAGGCTTTTCATTTCCTCCTGCGTTATATATCCGCCCGCACCGTTTTCTATTGAAAGGGAGTTTTTACCCCACGGATACATATACTGTATTTCGTGAGAGCGACCGGGAACCAACATAACACTTTCGGCATATTTTTGCCATTCTTCATTGATTTTCGGATGCTTTTTATACTCCATTGCACCTCCCACTTCAATAATAATGGTATTATATTTATAATAAATCATTTTATCGAGTGCCGTTTCAAAGTCGGCAAATTCCGCTCTTCCCGGAGTAAAAACTCTGTATCCGCGAACTTTTTTGTCAGGCGTATCATATATTACTCCCTCATAAAGCTCACCTGAGTTTTGAAGCTGCAAAAGTGTTGACAAGGCATATATTATTCCGCGGCGGCTGTTTGCATAAATAAATGTTTCCTCTCCCAATTTCAGCGCATATGATTCATCATCATCGGGATTTGTGCATCCGCTCATATTTTTTATATCATCGGGTATTCCATAAATAACCGTAACGCTTTTACACTTAACATCTGCCGGAGAATCTTTTCGTATTTTTTCAAAATACCCGGGTATAAAACCTTCTTCACTGCAAATAAATTCAGTATTCTTATCTATTGCAAGCTTTCTGTCTCCCCCAATGTTAATCCTTGGCTCAAAAAACATATTATCAGGTCCTTTCAAATGTTATTTAATACTGATTTTATCAAAGGATTTAAGCCCTTTATCCCAAAGCCTTACCAAAACCTCAGCCTCACCGCCCCCTATTGCTTTTCCGAGACTGAGATTTATATTTTTTGAAATATAAGGTGTAAATTCCGTGCTTTCAACATCGCAGCTTGTTACCGCTCCGTTTTCATGAAGCGTTGCGATTAACAAAGCCTTGCCTTCGTATCCCCTGCCTGCAAGCTTTACACGGAGAGTTATTTCCCCCGCCGCAAGGCTTATGCCGCTACTGTTGCCTTTAACATATTCAACACCGTTGACATACGCGGTAACAGTGTTAATCACCGGCAAATTGAGGCTTGTTGAGTTATATATATTAATATTGTCAATATATATCGTACCACCGCGCCCAGCCGCGCTGTTAAATATGGCAAACCTACTCAAATTTTCAAGATTTATATCGCAAAAAGCAACCGGTATATCATCAATTAAAAAAATGCATTTTTTACCGGAAAAATCATAAATAAAATCAAATTTATACCATTTTTCGGTTTCAATTTTGCCAAATTCTTTTTCGTCTATCGTAATATTACCCTGCTTGTCTATAAATACCTGAAAACTGTTTTTTGAAGAAGAATATATTCCAACATATCTTTTTTCGCTGAAATCACTGAAATATACCTCTGCACTAAAACGCGCCAACCCGCTTCTTACGCTTTTATATACAAAAAGGGAATTTTCCTCAGTTGAAGATGAGTTATTGGTAAGCTTAACACTTTTTCCGTGCTTACTATCAACAATTTCAAGTGTTGCATCTTCTCCGTTATATGCATAAATGCTTGTGGGCAAACCCGTATCAAAATTTTGTGAAACAAGCGTTTGTGCTCCTGCAGAAAAATCATAACCATGGATTAAAAGCTCATCACTTTTGCATATAACACCATGCCTGTCAACAAGCTGAACGTAAATCACATAATCCGATGATGCAGGTATTTCAAACAAAAATTCTTTCGTACCGTTTTCAATATTATATGTATTACAATCCCCCGTATCGTCAATTACATTAAGCCAAAGGCTTTCATACTCCGGGGCACTGTCCATATTTATATCTATTTTTACCTTTGTCCCCACAGGGATATATTCGCCGGCACAGTTACCGGAAATGATGCCATTATATTTAACAAACAGATTTCTGCTTATACTGTCATACTTTGCATAAATTCCGAGCATCGGAGAAACATCTTCCATCGGCAAATAAGGTATTTCATTTATCAGCACAGGCGTATTTTCCATAAGCCTCTGCGCAAAAACAGTTTCAGCACTGTTGCTTTGAAGCCTGAGTGTTACGGCATTATTTTTATGCTTTAGCGAAATTTCACCGCTTTCAGGCGAATACTCTGCCTCAATGCCAAGGTCATCCATCAAAGATAACGGCAGATATGCAGTGCTGCCAATCAGTTTTGCAGGATTATCAAGATAGAGATAAAGTCCCGTTGTGTGATTAAAAACATCAAAATCTCCGATAACCTCTTTTTCGCGAGGCTGAAAGCTTTGAAGCTGCATACTCATGCTATTGATTTTTGTGAGTGTGTAATCACCCGGGGGAGCATAAAAATAGAGTGTGTTTTCACCTTCCAAAGCCTCGGCATAAATGGCTTTGCCTTCGCCTTCAATCTTCCACAAGCCTGCACTTACATCTGTTACAAGATAGTAAAAATTATCACTTTTATTTCCCTCTATGCTTATATTGATTTCATCGCTGCAAAGCTGTGAGTTTTTTGACAGGAGAACAACTCTGTCCTTTATCTCAACCCCTACAAAATTACCCATATCGCGCTTTTTCACTTCAAGCTTTTTCTCGTTATCAGCATCAGTTACATACATTGCATTTATAAACACATCGTTTTCCGCCTCAGTTTCAGGCGAAATTTCTATTCTCCAGTTACCCGGCTCTGCCCCGTCGTACCGGTCAAAGGGTCTATTATGGTAATTTACACCATCTACCCAAGCCTCGTATCCCTCACCGCCGATTTTTTCAATTTTTATATTATCTTTTTCAGGCAAAAAGGTTGTGTTTACAAGCTTTCCGTTATAGCCGTTTTCAGTGCGTTTAATCGTTGTAACATTATCCTCAATCTCAGGCTCTTCTATGCTATGGAGAAGCCAGCTTTTTTTGTACGACTTGTCGGAGGATGTTAAATTATCATAAACAATTACTGCCATAGGATAATCTTTATCAAAAAGATTGAGATATACAAAGCTTCTGTCATATGCTGAAACCTTCTCGGTATATGCTTTTGTAAGGTCTGTTTTAATATAAGCATAATCGGGATTGCTTTCATCGGGACCTATATCGCAAGATATCTCTTCCGAGAGAATATTATCCTCTCCTTTAAGTTGTGCGAGAGTTTCTGTCATATTGGGGATTCTCTGTCCGCCGTCATTTATAACAGTAGTCCACCAAAACTTTGGTATTTTCTCATTTTCATTATATACAAGCATTGCATTATGCGAAACTGTTCTCATATAATAATTAAAATGAGGCTTTTTTCCCCAACGGCTGTCCTTACCCTCGTAATTTCCCGCATCAAGCGCAAGCGCTCCCTTATAATAAATTTGAAATGAGCCTACATCAAGATGAGTTCCGTTGTCATTATAAATATTTTTCAGGTTAAAATCTGCTATTGCAGTTTTTGAATCAAGTCCGTTTTGCCAGGAGGTTCTGGCGGTTATCCTTGAATGAGGAAAACCGAAATACCTCACAAGAGGCAAGCTGTTTATACTTTTGGTTGTAATTTCCGGGTTATAGAACAAAAATGTGTAAAAATCAAGCTTAGAATAGTCGCTCATTGCATATTCTTTAAGCCAGAGTGAGCAAAGATACGGGTCTTTATACAAATTCCCGTTAAGCATCAAAAGCATATAGTCGAGTGTTTTATACTCAAAATGCTTTGCCTGACTGAGCATATAATCATCGCCGTCTGTAAGCCACTGCCCGTCGGGACGGCGTGCATATATGTTCCAGTAAGGAAGAGTTTTCATATTCTCTCCCATAACATCCTTATGTCCCATTGCATCGAATATATTTACGGAAAGCGCCTCCCACTGTCCGCGCATAAGTCCGTATGATGTGCCCTGCGGATGTACACCCTGTGACTTGAGGTAAAATTCTCTTGCAGGTGCCATAACGTCAAAATATCTCCCTGCGGCTCTGTTATATATTTCAGGATTCTCATCATAGCAGGAAATGCCTGCCGTTAATAAATCACGAAATATTTCTTCCTCACCTGCGTGAGATGAAATTGGGTTTCCCTTTTCAGGAGGCCAGCCAATTTCCTTTAAAGCACTTATCTCCTTAAACCTGGTTATATAGTAGTTCTTCTCTGTCATAAGAGGATAGCACCAGTCATAAACTATTGCCGCAGTTTCCATAACATGACCCATTTGCCTTGTTTCCCCTTCAAAAGAAGGATTGCAAAAGCTGATAGTCTGAAGATATGCTGTCATACACGAAACCGCCTGTCTGCCATAGGAAATATTTTCCCCGGGGTACATAACGTACATAAGTGCTTTTGCCTTGATAATATCAAGCATACCCGAATTATAATTAGTTTCCTCCTCCGAAACCTTACCAAGCACACCGCTTATCTCTTTGTCGGCAAGCTCACAAAGTTTTCTCCAGGAAGCCGCGGTAACAGGGTCTGTCTCCTTTTGCTTTAAAACAGAAATATCTTCAGCCGTTATATAAACTCTCGGATGACCTTCCGTGGGCTTTACATCGGGTATATTATATGTGTATTTAATTTCTTCACAGAATGCAGCCGCATAACACAAAGATAAAAGCATTATAACAGTAAGTACTGATAAAAATATTTTTTTCATTATGCACTACATCCTTTCAAAAAACTATATACGCTGAAGCTTTACCTCGCAAATTGAATTGCCGTAAACACTTTCCTCATTGAAATCTTTGGCTATAATTTCCAAAGTGTTATCTCCCCCATTTGTGATTTCAATTTCATCTATTATTGAAATTGCACCTGAATTATAATCCTTTAAAACATCGGGCAGCTGGCAATCAGCAACCAAAACCTTTTCATAAGATTTTCCGCCCGCTTTAAGCTCTATTTTGTTTCCGCTCACCCACTCATCAAGGCACTGCGGGTCAACAAGCTCTATGAAAACTTTAAATTTTCCTCCGCTGACAACGGAAAAAGACCAACGGATTCTCATTCCCTTTTCGGTAAATCCGCACATCGCACCAAGCTCATTAATTTCTATTCCTTCTGAAAGCTTTGCCTCTGCTGCTGCCAAATTTACGCAACCATTTTGTTCATATATTCCCTTCGAAACCTCAATGCTTTCCTCGCCTTCCAAAACGAGCACACGTCTCCTGCCGTAAATACTGTCTTTAAAAACAGGCACATCAACAAAAATCTCACTCATGTCCCCTGACCAGGTTTGTTTAAACGAAAGCTTTTCATTTTCATATCCGCAAAGATATGCCTCTTTGATGGGGGTTTTAATGCCGTTACAACAAAATGATTTTTCTTCGGCATCATTAAGCACAAAGCATTGCGCCCCGTTTTTATCCTGCACAGGCGAACACTTTTCCGGACTGCTTAAAAACGGACTTTCCTTTGAACCGTATATAGCACGTTGCGCCACATTTGTCCATTTACCAACCTCTTTTAAAATTTCCATGGTTTTTGCAGGAAATCTTCCGAGATGGTCAGGTCCTACATTGAGAAGATAATTAGAGCCTTTGGAAGCCAGTGAGCTTAAAATATCTATTACAGACTCAGGGCTTTTCCACCTGTCATCAAAAGTTTTATATCCCCATGTATCGTTAAGTGTTGCAGGAGATTCATAAAACCTTGTGGATTTTTTAAGCGGAATCTGATTATCCCCCATGCTTACATAATCCCCGAAGCCGTTGCCTATTCTTGTATTTATCAGGCAATCGGGCTGATACTCTTTAACGAGATTATAAAGCATTTCACTTTGCTCATAGCTTATGGCATGGGGAGCATCAAACCAAATTATGGAAACATCACCGTAATTTGTTAAAAGCTCTTTAACTTGTGGAATTGTTTTTCCCTGAAAGCATCGCATATAATCTTTTTGGGAATTATCGGGAAAATCCCAGTCGTTTGTCCAGGACATACAGTTACAGTTAAGTCTGTCGGCAGTATAGCCCCCGCCGTCGGGCTCTCTCCAGTCAAGCTCCTGCGAATAATAAAGGCCAAATCGCATATTTGCTTTTTTGCAGGCAGCTGATAATTCCTTTATTATATCTCTGCCAAAAGGTGTTGCATCTACAACATTGAATTTATCAACCTTTGAATGAAACAGTGCAAATCCATCGTGATGCTTTGCAGTTATTACCATATATTTCATTCCCGCCTGCAAAGCGTTATGTACCCACATTTCAGCATCAAAGCAAACCGGATTAAAAGCGCTTGTCAGCTTTTCATATTCTTTACAGGGAATTTTAAAATATGACTGAATCCATTCCCCTATCTGCTCCGTGCGTTTTCCTTTCCATTCACCGCCCAAAACAGAGTAAAGTCCGAAATGTATCATACATCCGAAACGGGCATCATTAAACCAATCTCCATGTGTCATTTTTCAATAAGTCCTCTCCTTTAGGTCATTTGCTTTTATTCAGTGACAAAACTGTCGTAGGGTGCCCAAACATTGTCACCCGATGCCATAATTACATGTAATTTATACTCTTCGCTTTCTATATCAGAAGGTATTTTTAAAGAAAGGCTGCACTCATCACCGTTTACTACTGCATCAACTTTCAAAACATTTATTGACACCGCCATCATTTTTTCGTTATATATTCCCGCAATTATGCGAACATCGGGACTTGAGGCAAGCTCATCGCGAAGTGCTACGGTAACCTGGGCTTCGCTACCCACCTCGTAAGAATTAAGACTGCCCTTGTCAAGTGTAACGCTTTCTATTCCTACAGGTGTTTTTTTAGTTTTAAACCCTACAGGCTCATTAGAAAGCTTAGCGGCATTTTTATCTGTAACAACAGTATCTGCAATTTCAATTGTATATTCACTGTTAGCCGAAAGTGCGTTTTCAAGCTCAATTATAAAAGCGTTTTCCTCCTCGTCATACACTCCCGTGCAGTGCACTTCGTTTTGTGCACTATCTTTTAAAACAAAGCTTGACGGGATTACCGTTTCTTTTTTCATAACCTCTGAAAATTTAAGCTTTATTTTCAGGTAATCGTATGGCACGGCGCCCCCTTCGCACACCTCTCCGTTTTTATCCTCATATTCCACTTCTGCGGAGTACTTGGGATAAAGAAGATAATGCTTTGCATTGTCAACATACCAGTGATATAAATTTTCTGTGCCGCTTACGTAAAGTTTCATGCCAAAATACTGAATATATTTAACATCCGAGGTTGCACCGACTATACGAACATTTTGTGCCGTTGGTACGCCATCTATAAAAGTGCTGAGTGTATCCGTGCGAAGGTCAAACACAAATTTTATGTGCATCCATGTATCAAACCTGAGCTGAGCCACATCAAATCTTTCGCCCGTAACACTATCTTTAATTGTTAATTCCCCCTCGTTTGACAGAGAAAATTTCAAAAGCCACGAACCGCTGTCATTTACCTTTATCGGAATAAACTCACTCATATTGCCATTTATAATGTGTTTCCAGCTTGCATCGTCATCGCCCTCTTTGGTAAAATACCAGTCGTGTTCCATAACAACAACGCTCTGTTCATTTGTGCCAAAACCCTTTTGAACAGCTTCGGACTTATACTTTCCGTCTTTACCATTTGTGATTTTCAAAACCTTTCCATGTTCTTCATCACCAAAATCAGTTACCACAATTTCATCGGGAGCTTTATTGTCCTTTGCAGATTTAAAAAATGTATTCCCGTCACTAAAATCTGTTTCAAAGCCTTCAACCGTCATTTTTCTGAAATTTATTTCGTTATATATATCCTCTGCGTGTGCGCTCACAGTAAATATGAGCGCACACACTGTGAAAAATAGCACAATATACTTTTTCAAACCTTACTCCCTCCTATTCAACAACAAACTCTGTAATAGAGTTCCATGTACTTTCATTAGTACCCTTTCCGCAAAGCTTTACATATCTTGCCTTTGAAGGGGATATTGCAAAACTTTCAAAGTCGCTTGTAGTACCGGAAGTTTCACCACTATACACGGTTTTAAAGTTTCCGCCGTCTTCTGATACCTGAATATCGAAATAAAGCACTCTCTCGTCGCCAAGATATGCGGCAATCTTTACATTTGAAATATCGTAAACTGCCCCAAGGTCGTACATAACCCATTCCTTTACACCCTGAGACGACCAGCGTGTTTTGTCGTTGCCGTCACATATTCCCGTGGCCTCATTTCCCGTTTGAGCCCCGCTTGCAACAAGGCGGATAGGTTCTTTGGAAAGAGGTGTTCTTGGTGAAATTTTTGAAAGCTGTGTCCAGTCAGGTGTTTTTGAAACATGAAGTATTTTTGCAATAGCGTCATATTCAAAATTCATAAGTAGGTCAAGACTTAACTCTCCAACCGCAACATATACTTCGCCGTTTAAGCTTTTTGGAGTATTTATTACATTTCTTTCTTTGCCGGAAATCAAAATCGTGTTACTGTCGGCAGTAATTTCAATTACAGAACCACCGGTAGTTATTTTGATTTTTTTATCATTGCCTGAAACAGTGTAGCCTAAATCACGAAGCATTGATGCCGGCAGATACGCTCTGTTGTCAATTATTTTTACTTCGCTTTCCTGATTTAAGAATAAATTCTTATTTGCGTACCACACCTCAAAATCGCCGATACCTTTTTTGGTTACTTTTCTGAAAGTCTGATATTCGTAATCGCCGTCAGATACCGGTGTTATGGTAAAGCTTGAACCGACAGATGAGAAGTAAAGTGTGTTTTCTCCTTCATTTACTTTCGCGTAAATTGTTTCGCCCCTGTCTGTGGTAATCTGCCATGTACCTTCGCTTAAATCACATACAAGATTGTAATTTAGTGCCCCGTCCTGATTATTAATTTTATAACTGAACGATGACGAGACTAATTTATCTCTCTTTGCAAACATAACCACTCTATCGCGAAGCTTTGCGCCAACAAACTGCGAAGTATTAACCTTTTCAATGTCAAGTGCCGGCTTTTCGTTATCGGCATCGGTAACATACATTGCATTGAGGAACAAATCTTCATTTTTAGCGTTTTTGGGGGATACTTCAATTCTCCAGCTACCGTGTTCCTGACCGTTATAGGTTGTATTCGGAGGGTTGAAGTAGTTTTTGTCTTCCACCCATGCTTCTTTTCCCTTGCCGCCTATTTTTTCTATCTGAAGATTTTTCTCCTCGGGCAAAATCGTTTTGTTTACAAGCTTTCCGTTAAAACCGTACTCTGTTCTTTTTATTGTTGTTAAGTTCCCGTCTATCTCAGGTTCTTCGATACTGTGCAACAGCCAGCTCTTTTTAAATTCGGGATTTGATGAAACCACCCTGTCAAAGCAAAGAACCGCCATGGGATATTCATCATCAAACATATCGAGATACACCAACGAGCGTGTGTAATCTTTAACCTTTTCGCTGTATGCCTTTGATATGTTTCCTTTAACATATGCGTAATCAGGAACATATTCATCGGGACCTATGGAGTGTGAAATAGTTTCGGAAACAAGATTATCCTCACTCATTGCTTCTTCCATTGTCATCTCGGTTTCTTTTCTCCAGAACTGTCCGCCGTCGTTTACAGTATCCATTCCCCATCTCACAAACTTTTCATCAGGGTCATGAACGAGCACAACGTTGTGTGCTACGGAACGGAATGAATAGTTTACATTAGAGTATCCGCCATAACCATAAAGCGCACCATTATAGTCACCCGAATCAATCGCCAGAGCACCCTTATAGTAAATTTGGAAATTACCTACATCATAATGCGTATGATTTGAATTATATATATTTTTCATATTGAAATTAACCATAGCTGTAGGTGCGTTTACACCGTTTTGCCATGAAGTTCTTGCAGTTATGGTGCTATGCGGCCAGCCAAAGTATCTTGCAAGGGGAAGAGTGTCAAGTGATTTGGTTTCCACATCTTCTTCAAGGAATAAGAATGTATAAAAAGAGCTGTTTGCATAGCCACCCAGTGAAAGCTCTTTATAAACCAGTCCCTGTATGTAAGGGTCTTTAAATTGTCCTGCGGTCATAAGCATCTGCTGATAATCGGTTGTGCGATACTGAAAATAGTTTGCAGTTGACATATTATATGAATTTCCGTCAGCAAACCACTGTCCGTCAGGGCGTCGTGCATATATGCTCCAGTAAGGCTGCTGCGATGCATCTTCTCCCAAAACGCTTCCATATCCCATACGATTAAAGGTTATGTTTGAAAGTCCTTCCCAGCCTGCACGCATAAGCCCGTAGGAATCGCCCGGTGCATTGATGCCCCTTGATTTAAATAGAAGATCACGTCTAAGCGGCACCATTTCAGCAAAATATCTGCCTGCCGCAAGATTATAAAACTCCTGATCCTCATCGTAAACTGCTATGCCAACAGCAAGTAAATCACGGAATATTTCTTCCTCGCATGCGTGGTCGGAAAATGATGATTGTTTTACCGGAGGCCATCCGATTTCTTTCGATGCTGCAAATCCTCTAAATTTTTCAATCATCAAAAGCTTTTCCTGTGGTGAAATCAAATCATAACACCAGTCATACACTATTGAACCGACTGTTATGGTATATCCCAAAATTCTTGTTAAATGCACATAAGACAAGTCATATTTTACGGTGTCCATAAAATCTTTTATAATTTGCACGGCATCTTTGCCATATTGCAGATTATTTTCCTTGTCCATTACATACATAAGAGCTTTTGCCTGAACAACATTTAAAACTGTTTCGTTATAATTAGTTTCGGCATTTCCAACCTCTTTGAGCACACCCGAAACCTTACTGTTTGCCTGCGCCGAAAGCTTTTCCCAAGCAACGGTAAATACAGGATTTGTTTTCTTTTCGTTAAGCTTTGCAATGTCTTTAGATGTTATGTAAAGTCTCGGATGCTCTGCAATAGGCTTTATTTCAGGAATGGGATAAATTGAATCGGTATTCCCTACAGATGAGCCTGACGGAACGTCATTTGCACCCTTGGGAACAAAGGTTTTATCGGCTGTTATAATAATTTTGTCAATCTTGTAATTTTGTTCACGGTATTTAAAGTTTATAGTATTAACACCTTCATAAACCTCGCACGGTGTGCTTATCCAGAGCCATTCCTTAAAGTATGGTGTATTTATGTATGCATAACCCCCGTCATTTAAAGAAAACCATCCTGAATCACTTGAATCGTTTGAGGCATAAATTCTAATCCACATAGTCGAAGTAGAGCTGAGTTTTGAGTTAAAATCTACTGTAAACTGAGCCTCGGGCATAACATATTCATTTTTTACATCAGGCAGTCCTTGGTTTACATGAAGATACTGCCCACCCGATGCAGTTTCATCTTTTTTTACACTCATATACCTTTTGTCAAAATCAGCATTTTCTGCTTCAAATATTAGATTTCCGCCAATCATATCCACAACTTTCTTGACTGGAAATTCGATATTCTCATTCGCTTTTTTAGTGCTATACTTTATCGCAGGATATGCTGCAGCATTAAGCGACATAATTAAACATAAAATGAGTATAATTATGCCTATACCTTTTTTAACCACAAAATTCACTCCTTTCATTTATATACAACCATTGACCTTGGATTTCCATGCCTTGTATGAAGAAGAACATCGCACATATTGTCTTTACCAAAATGCTCTTCGTCATATATATCAGCTATAGTTCCTGTATATATTTTTTTGTTTTTCTCGTCACAAACCATTATTTTAAATCCGCTTACGGGATACCATTCGTAGCTTACCGTCTCTGTTGATTTGTCAGGCATTTCAACAAGAATTGACTCGCCGAAAACTCTTTTTACACTGCCATACATAAATCGGCTTTCCTGATAAAAATCAGCACCGCTCGGATTTGTTGCATATTGAAGCTTTTTGTCTTTATAATCTAAAACTTTAACTGCTTTTCTTACATAGTTTCCTTCAGAATACACTCTTATCACATCCCCGAAAACAAGTGAAAGCTCACCAACATCTTTCTTCTTCGCCTCGTAAACCACTGAAGTGTTGTTGTTTATTCCATAAATTCTGTGGATTTCTTCACCATCGGGTGCTACAGCAGATGTAACTTTTTCAACAAGCGTCATGTTACTTTCAGCACTTACCGTAAGCACGGCAGCCGTTTTCTGCACGATTATTTTAGCAAATGGACTGTTAGCTTCTATTCCGTAAGCCTCATATTTTTTACTTATATCATCATCCTTTATAAAGGATGTTGCCGCACCTGTGTAATACCCTTCTTCATAATCACGGTTTGCATCTTCCGGTACTTTAAACATAACAGTTGTTCCGTTTATAAGAAGCTTGCCCGAAAAAGTCATCATGGATGCTTTATATCTTGGAGATGCGGTTGCACCGTCAAATCCGGAAAACATATAAATCCCGTTTGTTGTTCCGTCATTTTTCTTGTCGCAGTACATCACTTTGGAAATTTTATCTCTGAAAAGCTTGTAGCGAATGGGCTGTCTTATAACTCTGCCACCTGAAAAACCTGCTTTTTCATATGCGGTCTTTGCATCAAAAAGTTCAGTGTCGTTTACATAAACCCTGTCACTTAAAGTAAACACCTCAAATTCGCCGTCGGTGGTGAAAACCCTGAACTGATAACCGCCATCAAGCCCTTTGGGCTCTGCCGCATCAATAAGATAACCTATTTTATACTCCTGTTCGACATCTGTATAAAGTCTTGCTACTTTACCGTCTTTGTTAAAATACGCTGTCACCGTATCGCCGAGTATCAGTTTTTTTGCCTCATCAGTAAACTTAAAGTGATTTGATACGGGGTATGTTATTCCGTCAATGGTGAGATTTACAACCAGAGTAGCCGATTTATCCAATGCTTCGAGCACACCCGTAAATTTGTCGACCGTAACGGTAATTTTTGTAACCTTGCCGTTTAAATCCTTTTCTACGTTAATTACATCTCCCGGCTCAATATCAGTATGCTTTATTCTCTCCCCGTATACGTTTACAATTATCATTTCCTCGGGAGCCCTCTTATCAAGTTCTGTAACAACATATGGCTTGTATACGTTTGTTATCATACTGTCTGAAACTCTGTCAACAACAAGTGTTTCATACAAATTTATAAAAACAAAATCGTATATGCGGTCGCCATTATTATCCAGCGCCTTAACCCTTCCGTCAACGTTGCCTGATGTAATTTTGTTTATAATGTCCTTTGATACAGAATCTAAAAGTGTGTTGTTATAAACAAAATACACACCCTTTTTGTAATTTAATGTCTCCTGAGAATTATCATCAGTGTAATAGGAAATTGTACCATTTGAAATCTCTATTAAATCTTCAATACTTATTTCTGTTATTTTATTATTAAAAGGCATCTCATAATGCAAAATTTCTGTCTCCCCAGCCTCTTCCCTGAAATACACGCGCACCTTATATCCTATCTTATCTCCCAGAGAAACAGTGTTTTTTGTAAGGGACATTTTTTTGCCGTCGACAAGCACCTCGTGATACTTTAAATCGTACTTGTTATTTACATTTATGCTGTCTGTTCCTTCCAAAACACCTGTTACAAACTCAACTTTTTTGTAAAGTTTTAAATAGTTTTCCGATATGTCACTTTTTACACTTTCGCTCACATGACGCACGTTGACATTAATAGCAAGCTTTAACACAGATGCAACCTTCCCGAAAGTTACAAGCGCATCCATGGAGGGTGCACCACCCTTATCTATTCCCATTTCTGCCGCCTGTGTTAAATACCCGAATGGATATCCGCCCTTTGCCTCTGCCATATCAGCATAACCCAAAAAACATATCATACTTTTTAAAAGCTGAATATATGTAACACTGCCATCAGGGCTGAAAAGACCATTTCCAATCCCCTTCATAACACCTATGGAATTTACGAAATTAATGCATCCTGCATCTTCAAACGAAACATCTGAAAACTGATTTTCAATCTCAAGAGTATCACTTTCAACATCGTCACCAAAAACTATGTTATAGTATATTGCGGCAAGTTCTGCTCTCGTAACCGGCGTATCCTTATCCTGTCCTTCATCTATAAAACCCATGTTAACTGCAAAGCTTAAGTCATCACTCGCAGTGTCGGCAAAAGTTACAGGAACATTCGCAAACAATAAGGTGCACATTAAAATAACTACAACACACACTATAAATCTTTTCATGCCTCTACTCCTTTACTTTTATCGCTGCGAAAATTATTTTGGCAGCTTCTGCACGGGTTATGTTTTCCTTGGGTGCAAACATATTGTTTTCTCTTCCTGATATTATGCCAAGTCCTTTAAGGGCATAAATCGCAGAGGCTGCATAGTCACTTATCATGCTATCGTCTGCAAATTTTTCTTTACCCTCACTCATTTCAATATTAAGCATTCTCGCCGCCCTGTAAACTACTGCCGCTGCCTGTTCTCGTGTTATCGGCTTCTCAGGCATAAAACTGTTTTCGTCTATTCCGTTTATAATTTCTTTGGAATATGCTTTCGATATATATTCATAATACCAACTCTCTTTGCTAACATCTTCAAAATCACAATCGCCATAATTTTCATTTTCATCAAAAAATCCCATTATGAGCATTTTCACAAACTCTGCTCTTGTAACACTTTCACCAGGAGCAAATGTATCCGCACTCCTTCCGGCAATAATTCCATTTTTCCACAAGTTCCCGATAGCCTCGTGAGCCCATGAATATCCCAAAATATCACCAAAAGGTATCTTGATATTCTCAACTTCCTCCTCGATTTTTATAAAGCCTTCCCGCGAAGGTGTGGATGATGTCACTTTTCCACCTCCTGTGGACGGGGCGTTATTCTCTTTAACTCCTAAAAGACTGTTGAAATTATCTTTCAATGAAGTCATGTCCGATGCACCGCTGTCAACAAGTGCCGTACAGATATCATTTTTTCGCACAGAACTTTCAAAAGCGTTTAAATCAAGCCCTGCCTCTTTATACACATCATAATATTTTTCTAAATAATCCTCAACATGTCCAAAGCCTTCGTTCTCATTATTCATTATGCAATTTACATATACCGCTTCCTTAAAATCATTCACAAAAGCTTCAATGCCGACGTATGAATTTGAGCTTATATAACTGTGTACTGCTTTTTTTCCTGCCGCGCTTATATTATTTAAATAGTCTTCCCATTCATCTGTTTCGGAAAGTCCCATTTCCTCTTCATACAAAAACACATTTTTGTCATACAAAACATTATTGCTCTGTTTGTTAAGTGCCGCTAAAATCATACTCTGCCTTATTTGTTTTCCTATGCTGTCAAGACTCCCCTCATACGGTATGCCGGAAAGAATAAGTTTTGAAAATTCAGCCTTATTCCCTTGTACATTTAATTTATCTTTGTATAATGACATTTTTGTCAAAACATCATCAATGATAATTTCCATGTCTTCTTTGGTTGTTTCATCCGTTATCCCGTTTAAAGCCACAAGGGCAGCTTTTTTCATTCCTGAAGGATAAAAAGGAAATGTGTGTCCGTTGTCATTCACAATGTTTACCGTCTTGTCATTATACATTGCAACAATGGGAAAATCACCACCGATATCAGAGCGAAACTGAATATCGCATGTATATTCTCCGCCAACACTTTTTATATGTACGGCATTTTGTAACACCGAGGTGTTTGTGAGATAATCATTATCTTCTATATCATTGATACTGTATCCCGGATTTAAAACGAGAAGCAGAACATTGGTGTTATTCGGAGCATATCCTTTGAAATTTACAATGTTCTCTTCTGCATTTTTCACCATCGCATATATTGAAGCAAAATCGCTTTCGTTTTCTGCCTCAGAGGCAGCATAACCTGCGCCCATATAACAAGTAACAGCAAACAAAACCACTAAAATCAGGCTTTGCACCCTGAATTTCTTTTTTCTTTTCACTTTTAACATCCTTTCCTGAAGCACTTTATCTATTTAACAGAAAGAGCAAAACCATTCACTCTTTTCCAAAAAGTGCTCATGTAAATAAGCTTTGTTCTTTATAATTTAAAAATTATCGATTCAAATATTTTTTGTATGCGTTTTGTCTGTTTTCCAATGCTTCTTTAATGCCAAATTCGTCAAGCTGTGCCAAAAATGTATCATAATTATCAAACGATTCTTTTCCGGTTATATACTTAATGGTCATTTCATCAACATAAGTTTTAACCATTGCCATAATATCGGAATCGCTGTCGCTTTTCTCTGTTTCTATATAAAGCTGCCGTCTTCCCAGATTTGATGGGCAGAAAAAAGTGTGATATAATGAAATGGACACAAACAAATCCAAAATCACAGGAGGAAATTTTATGTCAATCAAAAAAGGAACAATGCCACCTCGTTATGACGATGCATTCAAGAGTGGCGCGATCAAGATGGTTACCGAACAGGGGCGACCTTCAAAGGAAGTTGCCGCCGAACTCGGTATATGTGTTGAAACTCTCAAATCATGGCTCAAGCGTGTCGGCTTTCAGCCCGGTACAACCGATCGTCAAAACCGCATTGATAAGCGTCAGCGTGAGCTTGAAGCGGAAATACGCTCACTCCGCAAGCAACTTGCCGAGAAAGATGAGGTCATTGATGTATTAAAAAAATCCGTCGGCATATTTTCGAAACTATAGAGGACAAGTATCGTTTCATTGATGCTAATTGCTCTGAGGTTTCTGTAGATAAATTATGCCGGCTGCTCGAAATCTCTCGGAGCGGCTATTATGCTTGGAAAAACCGTGGTGTGTCAGCTCGTAAGCAGCATGAACAAAAACTTTTGCGTATTTTAATATCATTTCATGAAAGGTATCCGGCAGCCGGACTCGATGCTTTGGTCGCCATGATAAGAAAAAAGTCTCCGTGCTCCCAAAACACCGTGCACCGACTTATGAAATTATATAACATACACTCAATACGCAAAAGAGCGTTCAGAATCACCACAAATTCCAATCATAATTATGCTGTTTCACCCAACATTCTTAATAGAGATTTTACAGCTGACAAGCCTAA
>ERZ1034952.1312-NODE-1312-length-20607-cov-6.318996_pt1 | contig 20607 bp, 19 predicted proteins | sample MGYA00520625_ERZ1034952 | MGnify/ENA primary metagenome ERZ1034952 (study PRJEB33766, sample SAMN09781773) | gut metagenome | biome: gut microbiome | host: Homo sapiens | place: Madagascar | study: EMG produced TPA metagenomics assembly of the PRJNA485056 data... | reverse complement strand
ATATTACATAATTGTTTACAAATGAATCACTGCTTTTGTCCAGTATATCCTGGAGGGTTATTCCGTCAAGATATTCATTGATAACGCGGCTCAGCCCCTTCCAGACGGGTAAGGTGGCGCAGTAAGCGCTTTTTTCGCATTGAACGGGAGTATGCTCCAGACATGAAACAGGGGCAAGTCCGCCCTCGGTAACGCGCAGAATATCGCCGACGGTATATCTGTCGGGCGATTTTAAAAGCCTGTATCCGCCGCGGAATCCGCGTGAGGTTTTGAGAATATCATTTCTGTTAAGCAGAGGAATTATCTGCTCAAGATACTTTTTGGATATTCCCTGCCTTTCGGCAATATCTTTAAGAGCAACATAGCCGTCGCCCTGGTTTGCAGCAAGATCCAAAAGCATTCTCAGCGCATATCTGCCCTTTGTTGAAATTTTCATAGTTAGTCACCTCTATAATTACTATAATAACATAGATTTAGTAGGTTTTCAAGTAAAATTTTTTAAAAAACTGTTGACAAATGATTTTGGTTATGATATTATAATTTGGTAAAAGCAGAAGTCGTCCGCTTCTCCCCCCAGCACATAAGCAAAGGGGCTTCCGTTTAAAGGACTTTAAAAGCCTTTTATTACAGGATTTTCATGCGGTACGCTTTTGCGTCCCGCATTTTTTATTCGGGAATTGCAAAATAACAGTCTAAGCTTATTATTTTTTGGAGGTGTTTTGAAATAGCAAAGCAGGATTTGATGATTAACGAGGAAATCAGAGACAAGGAGGTTCGTCTGATCGGACCTGACGGTGAGCAGCTTGGAATAGTTGACAACAAAACGGCGCAGGTCATGGCGGAGGAAAAAAATCTTGATCTGGTAAAAATCGCACCTCAGGCAAAACCGCCGGTTTGCAGGATTATGGACTATGGTAAGCATAAGTTTGAGCTTGCAAAGCGCGAAAAAGAGAACCGTAAAAACCAAAAGGTTGTGGGACTTAAAGAGGTAAGACTTACCCCAAATATAGATGACCACGACTTTAACACCAAGATGAATCAGGCTATTAAGTTTTTAAAGTCCGGTGACAAGGTTAAGGTTTCGGTACGATTCAGAGGCCGTGAAATCACACACAGCTCTCTCGGCAGAGATCTGCTTAACAGATTCCGTGACGGCGTTGAGGAGTTCGGCGGTGCGGACAAGGACATCAAGCTTGAAGGACGCAATATGGCTATGGTATTATCACCCAAAAAGGCTTAAACTTTTAACTTATTCGGAAGGAGAGAAACAGTATGCCTAAAATTAAAACTCACAGAGGCGCAGCAAAGCGTTTCGGCGTAACAAAAAACGGTAAAGTAAAAAGAGCTAAGGCTTTCAGAAGTCACATTCTCAACAAAAAGTCTACAAAGAGAAAAAGACATCTGAGAAAGGGCGGATATCTTTCCGCAGCAAACGAGGCAACAATCAAGAGCATGATGCCTTATAAATAAAGCGTAAGTATCGCTTTATGCAAAAATGTGATTTTGGAAAGGAGCTTTTAACATGGCAAGAGTAAAGGGCGCTATGAAGACGCGCGCCAGACATAAAAAAATATTAAAGCTTGCAAAGGGCTACAGAGGAGCAAAGAGCAAGCTCTACAAGACAGCTAATCAGGCTGTTATGAAATCCCTGGTATATGCATACAGGGACAGAAAGGCTAAAAAGAGAGAGTTCAGACAGCTTTGGATTGCTCGTATAAATGCAGCAACCCGTGCAAACGGTATGAGCTACAGCAAGTTTATGAACGGTCTTAAAAAGAACGGCATAGAGATAAACAGAAAGATGCTTTCCGAGATAGCTATTGCCGATCCTGAGGCTTTTGCAAAGCTTGTAGAAAAGGTTAGATAATATTTTCAAATTCTTCAGCAGTTTAAGGTTATCGGTGTTTTGCCGCAGCTTTGGGCAGTGCTGGGGAATTTGTGCTTTACAGAGTAGGTATCCGCGCGTTGGATCGGTACTGTATTGTGCCGGTCGGGGGAGATGTTTTATACATTCCCTTCAGTATCGTCTATACGGGGAGTTGATAGACGGGCGAAGTGTGTACTGACAGATTTATATAATCTGATTTCAGTCACCGCGGTGCGGATACCGCATCCCGCTGTTACACAGGAAGTGCCTCTTTTTTGCTGTGTAAACAGTTAAAATAAACGGAGGTATTTACTGATGAATAATTCTTTTGACGCTTATATGGATTGCGTCAAGGCAGCGATAAAGGCTGTGATAGAGCCTTTTAAGCGCTTTCTTGACGTGTTTTCAAGTCCGCTTATAAGTTTTATGTGTGTTTGTGTTGTTTTTGCGGCAATGCTTGCGTTTTGTATCTTCAGATACAGAAACAGTTTCAAAGCAGAGATAAAAAAGCCGAAAACACTTATTGTTTGTGCCTTAATGATGGCTATAAACATAATTCTGAGTTATTATGAGATACGTTTTGGTGCATACCTGAGAATTGGATTTGGATTTGTTACTCAGCCGATTGTTACGGCAATGTTTGGCCCGATTCCCGGCTGTATGACAGGTATGCTGCAGGACATTTTATCGTTTATTCTGCATCCGACAGGCGCGTATATACCTGCGTATACTATGTGCGTAGGTATTTCCGGAATGATATACGGAATAATGCTGTATAATAAGCCTGTTACCTTTGCAAGAGTTTTTTTGACAAAGCTTATAATTGTTGTGTTTTCCAACATAATTCTTAATACCGTTGCTCTTGCGCCGACTGTCGGCAGTGGATTTGCCGGAATATTCCCGGCAAGGCTGATTAAGAATATTTTATTGCTGCCTGTTCAGGCGGTTATTGTTTATTTAATACTTAAATATATTGTGCCGTATATGCGGCGGCAGGAGGGAAAAGTATGACTCCCATAACAAGCAAGGATAATAAAACTTTAAAGCTTATACGCTCCTTGCATAAAAAAAAGGGCAGGTTGGAAGCAGGACTTTTTTTTGCTGAGGGAGTAAGACTTGTAAATGAGGCTCTGCAGTATTGCGGAGATGATGTAAAGCTTGTTATTGTATCAGATGAATTTGCCGCAAAGAACAGAGAACTTATAGAAAGTCTTGACGGCAGCGGAAAATCGGTTTATAATACCACGGAAGGTTTGTTCAATGATATTTGTCCTACCGAAACTCCTCAGGGAATAGCGGCTGTGATTAAAATTCCGCAAAATCCGCAGCTTATAAATGAAAGTGATAGCTTTGTACTGATACTTGACGGTGTATCCGAGCCGGGAAATATGGGGACAATAATCCGCACTGCCGAGGCAGCAGGTGTAGATTCTGTTATTATGACAAAGGGTTGTGTGGATTTATACAGTCCGAAGGTTGTTCGGTCAGCTATGGGTTCGTTGTTCAGAATGAAGTGTATATCAAATGCCGGATCGGATATAGCGGTTAAGCTTAAACAGCTTAACTTTACGATTGCGGCAACTGCGCTCAGAGATTCGGTAGAAATAAATAAAGTCAAAATAAATGGGAAACGTGCGCTTATAATAGGCAGCGAGGCATTCGGTGTGTCTGAGGAATTCCTGAAGCTTTCCGATATAAAGATAAGAATACCGATGTCCGGTATGGTGGAATCACTTAATGCTGCTGTCGCTGCCGGAATTTCTATGTATAGCTTAGGCTTAGGCATACGGCAGTCGGACAGCAATTTAAAAAGATGATGATTTTTCAATTACAGAGCATATTGTGTTCGGCTAACCGAAAGAAAGTAATCCGAACTCCGATTTTAAATGGCGGAGGTGATATAAATGCCCTGCGAAGATGAAATAATTTATCGAATATGGCTTAGTCAATGCTGTGGCTATAACTTAAATGCCGCGCATAAGCTGCTCGAAAAATTCGGCACTGCTGAGGAGGTTTATAAGGCAAACCGCTACAGTCTAAGCTTTGCAAAGCTGGTAAAGCTTAAAAACATACTTAGGGCTGATACCTCGCTTGACGGAGCAAAGAGAATCCTTGATAAGTGCCGTAAGAATGACATACGGGTTATTGCGGATAATGATGAAAAATACCCCAACGGCATGAGAGAGGTAAATAATCCGCCTTTGGTTCTATATTCAAAGGGAAAGCTGCCTGATCTTAATAAAACAATCGGCATTACGATTGTGGGTTCAAGGCATTGCACTGATGACGGAAAGAAAGCCGCAGGCGCATTGGCATCAAAACTTGCTGTCAGCGGCTTTGTAATAGTCAGCGGAATGGCAAAGGGTATTGATGGTGCGGCTCATTGCGGTGCACTTTCTGTCGGAGGTACAACATTGGCTGTATTGGCAGGCGGAGTTGATGTGATTTATCCGACGGAGCACGTAAGGCTTTATCAGCATATACAGGAGCATGGAGCCATATTATCGGAAAGACCGCCCGGTACGGTAGGCAGGGGAACATTTTATAACCAAAGAAACAGACTGATAGTAGGCTTGTCAGCGGGGGTTGTCATTGCTGAGGGTGAAAAGAAAAGCGGTACATCCATTACGGCAAAGCTTGCATATGACGCTAACAGAGATGTGTTTGCGATTCCGGGAAATCCGATCAATCCGTTTTCGGAGCTGCCGAACAGTCTGATTGCAGACGGGGCAAAGGTTACGATAAATGCGCTGGATATAATAGAGGAGTATGTAAATGTTTATCCGGAACGCTTAGAATACGGAATAAGTATAAAGGGAAAGCCGGTTGTAGGTAACCCGGCAAATCTGACGGTTGACGGCGGCTCTAAGCCTGTCAAAGAAAAGCCTGTGCCGCTGCCGCCGGAAAATAAAAATTTTGACAGTCAAAGTTTTGAAATATTTTTGGCTGAATCGAAATTTTCAGATACGGAATGTAAAATACTGAGATATCTCAGCGATAAGGAAAATGCTGTATTATTTGATGATATAGCGGATGAATGTGAAATTGAAACTGCTGCACTCAGCAGCATGCTGATTATATTACAAATGAAAAAAGCTGTTGTCCAAAGCGCAGGAGGTCAGTATAAGCTGAATTTGCCCTTGCGCTGACGTAATAATAAAACAAATATCCGGGAGGATGAAGAAATGGCAGAGAACAAAGGTTCTAAGGCTAACGGAAAGAAAAAGCTTGTTATAGTGGAGTCGCCTACCAAGGTGGATTCCGTTAAAAAATATCTCGGCAGCGGATATATTATAGAGGCAACAATGGGACATGTACGCGATTTGCCTAAAAGTCAGCTCGGCGTTGACATTGAACATGATTTTGAGCCGAAGTATATAACAATACGCGGAAAAGGCGATTTGATTACCAAACTTAAAAAGAAAGCAAAGAGCGCTGATAAAGTGTTTCTGGCAACCGACCCCGACCGCGAAGGTGAGGCTATTTCATGGCACCTTGCAAATGTTCTTGAGATAGATCCGGCTACACCTTGCCGTATCACCTTTAATGAGGTAACAAAAGACGTTGTAAAGGGTGCGGTTAAAGAGGCAAGACCGATAGATATGAATTTGGTTGACGCTCAGCAGGCACGCCGTGTGCTTGACCGTATCGTGGGTTATCAGATAAGTCCGCTTTTATGGAAAAAGGTCAAAAAGGGACTGAGTGCGGGCCGCGTACAATCGGTTGTAGTCCGTATGGTTGTTGACAGGGAAAGAGAAATAGAAGCGTTTAATCCGGAGGAATACTGGACAATAGATTTGTGCCTTACCAATGATAAAGGCAAGCTTCCGTTTAATGCAAAGTTTTACGGAACCGCAGACGGTAAGAAGGTTAAGCTTTTGGATGAGGAAACCGCAGACAAAATAGCAGCCGAGCTGAAGAAGGCGGATTATTCGGTTAAAAAGCTTGTGCTTAAAGAGAGTAAAAGAAAGAGTGCTCCGCCGTTTACCACAAGTACACTTCAGCAGGAAGCGTCAAGAAAACTGAATTTTACATCACGTCGTACCATGGTTGCGGCACAGCAGCTTTATGAAATGGGTTATATAACCTATATGAGGACAGATTCGCTCAGAATATCTGCTGTTGCACAGACAGAAGCGCGTGATTTTATACTTCGGCAGTACGGCAGCAGCTTTGTGCCGAAAACTCCGAAGCAATATAAAGCAAAAAAGAGCGCTCAGGACGCGCACGAGGCAATTCGTCCTACCGTGTGTGCCAATACGCCCGAAAAATATAAGGAAAAATTAAAGCCGGATTTGTTTAAGCTTTACAGACTTATTTGGCTGAGGTTTATAGCAAGTCAGATGACGGACGCAATTCTTGATTCTGTGACTGCGGACATTTCCTGCGGAAAGTATCTTGCGCGGGCAACAGGTTCAACCGTTAAATTCCCTGGATTTACGACATTGTATGTAGAGGGAAAGGACGAGGCGGAGGAAAAGGCAAAAAAACTTCCGACACTGACAGAGGGACAGCCGCTCTTGCTCAAAGAGCTTGAGCCGACACAGCATTTTACTCAGCCGCCGGCAAGATATACAGAGGCATCACTGGTCAAAGCAATGGAGGAGGACGGTATCGGCAGACCGAGTACCTATGCTCCTACTCTTGCAACCGTTACCAATGCAAGAGGATATGTTGCACGTGACGGAAAATCGCTGTATCCGACAGAACTCGGATATATTGTTACAGACTTGCTTAAAGAGAATTTTGAAGATATTGTTGATGTTGAGTTTACCGCTAACATGGAGGATAAAATTGAGGCTGTTGCGGACGGTGAAACAAATTGGAAAAGTGTAATTGAAAACTTTTACGGACCTTTTTCAAAAACACTTGCAGAGGCTGAAGAAAAAATCGGCAATATAGAAATCAAGGACGAGGTATCAGATGTTCCTTGTGAGAAATGCGGACGTATGATGGTTTATAAGCAGGGAAGATTCGGTAAATTCCTTGCTTGTCCGGGATTTCCGGAGTGCCGCAATACAAAGGCGATAACACAGGAGCTTGATGCTCCGTGTCCTAAGTGCGGAGGTAAGGTAATCGTACGTAAATCCAAAAAAGGTGCGATATTTTATACCTGCGAAAACAGTCCCGAATGTGACTTTATTTCATGGAACGAGCCAACTAATGACAAATGCCCCAAATGCGGCAGCACACTTATGAAAGCACGGGCATTCAGACGCAACGGCCCTGTGTATTATAAGTGTTTTAACGAAGAATGTGGCTATGAGAGCAGACCTTCGGCAAAAAAAGATAAAAAATAGGGAGAAATCATGGAATTAAAAATAATCGGAGCCGGACTTGCCGGCTGTGAGGCGGCATGGCAGGCAGCACAAAGAGGCATAACCGTAAAGCTTTATGAAATGAAGCCGAAAAAGCATACGCCGGCACATAAAAGCGGTGACTTTGCAGAGCTTGTATGCAGCAATTCTCTCAGGGCAGACGGTATATATAACGCGGTTGGTCTGCTTAAAGAGGAAATGCGAAAAATGGATTCGCTGATTATGTCATGTGCGGACGCTGCAAGAGTTCCGGCAGGCGGTGCTCTTGCTGTTGACAGAGAGGGATTTTCAAGGCTTGTGACTGAGAAGATAAAAAATCATCCCAATATTGAAGTGTTTGAGGAGGAAGTAACCGAGATTGATACGGATGTGTATACAATCATTGCTGCGGGACCTCTTGCTTCAGACGCTATAGCGGAGAAGATCAAAAGACTCAGCGGAAGCGAGTATTTGCATTTCTTTGATGCGGCTGCTCCGATAGTCAGCTATGAAAGTATAAATATGGATAAAGCTTTCAGAGCGGCAAGATACGGCAAGGGCGGAGATGATTATATCAACTGTCCTATGGACAGAGATGAGTATTTGGCGTTTTATAAGGAATTGGTATCGGCAGAGGCGGCTGAGGTACACGGTGTGGACGGTGATCCTAAGGTCTTCGAGGGGTGTATGCCGATAGAGGTTATGGCAAAGCGCGGTGAGGATACTATGCGTTTCGGACCGCTGAAGCCGGTAGGTTTGACAAATCCTCATGACGGACAAAGACCGTATGCTGTTGTTCAGCTAAGACAGGATAATGCCGCAGGAAGTATGTATAACATAGTGGGATTTCAGACACACCTTAAATTCCCTGAGCAAAAGCGTGTGTTTTCTATGATTCCGGGATTGGAGAATGCTGAATTTATGCGTTACGGCGTTATGCACCGCAACACATATATAAACTCACCAAAGCTGCTGAACAAAGAATACCGCATGAGAGAATATCCTAAGATATTTTTTGCCGGGCAGATAACCGGTGTGGAGGGATATGTGGAGTCCGCGGCATCGGGATTAATTGCCGGCAGGGCGGCGGCAAACGCCGTGCTCGGCAAGTGCAGCGAAATTCCGTCAAACTCTACTGCAATAGGTGCTCTTGCGGCGTATGTTTCAAATGAAGGAATAGTAAACTTTCAGCCGATGAATGTAAACTACGGTATTATGGAAGGTCTGACGGAGCGCATAAAGGATAAAAGGGTAAAAGCGGAAAGGATAGCCGAAAGAAGCCTTGCAGAAATTGACGGCTGTGCATTGTAAAATGGAAAAAAATCAGAAAAAGAGAAAATATGATATAGCTTTTTTAAATGTTCTGTTTTGTATGATGGTTGTGTTTATACATATTTCATCAGAGGCAGTAACCCAAATGAACCGCTCAAGCATGATGTTTTGGGCGGTTTATGTCATATCGCGGCTTTGCGGTTTTTCGGTCGGCGGATTTGTGCTGCTCAGCGGAGTAAAGCTGATGCTGAATTTCGAGAATATGCATTTCGGCAGGTTTTATCTGTCACGACTTTTGTCGGTTGTGCTGCCGTATGCTGCATGGGTTTGTATTTATTATGCATATTTTTGTATCACCGGAAGCATGAGTTTTTCCTTCGGTGACTTGGGACATTATATTATTTTCGGCGATTTGTGGGCGCACTTTTACTTTGTGGTTGTTATAGTACAGTTTTACATTCTGGCGCCGTTGTGGGTTTTGCTTTTTAAACGTGCAAACCCGGTTGTTGCGGTTGCCGCTGCACTTATTATAAGTATGCTGAGTGAGAATGTTGATTCTATACTTCAGGTGTTTGGCTTAAACGCTTTGGGACATAACGATATATTGTTTACAAAGTATTTGTCTTACTGGACAGCCGGCTGTATGATAGGCAGATATTACGGTGAATTTACAGCATATCTTAAGCGAAGATGGATAGTGATAACGCTTATGTTTTGTATATTCACTGCCGCAGCAGCAGTGCTGCTGGTAAGGTGCATAGGCGATGAGCCGTATTGGCTGCGGAATGTATATATGCTGTATGCGATTTTTGCAATTCTGTTTTGGTATATGACTGCTCAGGTTTTCAGCGGACATGACGGCGTATGGCTTAGTCCGCTTGCCGGAATAGATAAAATGACATATCATATATATCTCATACACTGCCTTGTGCTTGTCATGGCAAACAACTATATGACTGCTAAAGGTATTACGGATTTAACGGTGAGGTATCAGTGGCGTGCTGTGCTGGTATACGGCGGAAGTATTTTGCTTTGCCTTTTGTGGTTTGCGTCAAAAAACGTAATAAAGAGGCTGATAGATCATACATAAAATATAAAGCAGCAGCGGCAAAATGATTTCATTTTGCCGCTGCTGCTTTATATTTGTACTATTTATTCAATGTTACGGTTTGAGTTTCCTCATCCCAGCCTACAATATAGCCTATTGCCTCGGCAAGAAACCTTATAGGAATATAGGTTCTGCCCTCAGCCTCGTCTATAAATGCGGCAGTGTCCATTTCGACAGGAGAAGCATCGGTTGCGTTGTCCGGAATAACAAAAAGCTTTCTGTTTCCCTCCTGTACGATATAGGTGCAGTCCGACGAAGTGATAACGGCTGATTTTTCAGCGTCAATATAATTTACGCTGCAGCCTAAGTGTTCCATAACAAATCTGATAGGAACAAATGTACGGTCATCCATTTCTTTTATGCTTCCCATTTCAGCCGGAATAGATGCCGCTTCACCGTTTATAATGATAGTTTCCGCTGCCGCAAAGGCAGAAACGGAAGAAAAAGCAATAACTGCCGCCGCAGCTGCGGCTATAACAGATTTAAAACGCATGTCAATACCCTCCGGAGATTATTTTGCTGTTAAAGAAACCGTTTCGGCAGCCTCGTCCCAGCCAACCTCATAGCCGAGCGCCTGAGCCAGGAATCTGATCGGGATATATGTTCTGCCCTCTGCTTCGTCAATAAATACAGCTGTGTCCATTTTTATAACACTGCCATTACCGCTGGCAGGGATGATATAGAGCATATTTTCACCCTTAGTCATCAGATATGAAACGTTATTCTTGTCTGTAATTGTGACATTTTCCTGAAGTGTGTCGTTCATTTTGATAGCATTGTATTTTACTGTGCAGCCAAGCTTTTCACTGACGAAACGGACGGGAACAAATGTACGGTCATCCATTTCTTTGATGCTTCCCATATCCGCCGGAATCTCAGCGGCAGTACCGTCAAGAACGATTGTTTTTGCGGCAGCAAATGCCGATATACCGGACATAGCGACAATGCAGCCTGTAAGTGCGGCTAAAAGTCTTTTTTTCATAAATTGCCTCCTGATATAATATAATATTCAGATGCGCGGTATGCGCTTGTTTTTATTATTATAACATAAGCAATATATTAAAGCAAGAGTTTATTTTTTGTCAGTTTATGAAGATGTAAAAACCTTGACAGTATAGGTCTTTTGTGGTATCTTATACAGATAAGATTATAATCCCCGGGGGGTAATATAAGTGGGAATGTGGGAATTGTTTTTGATTGCATTGGGACTGTCGATGGATGCGTTTGCGGTTTCGGTCTGTAAGGGGCTGTCGGTTGATAAGGTAAGACTTTCACACGGACTGACGGTTGGAGTGTATTTCGGCGGTTTTCAGGCAATTATGCCGCTTATCGGATACCTTTTGGGGGTACAGTTTCAAACGCTTATCACAAATATTGACCATTGGATAGCGTTTGTACTTCTGGTTATTATAGGTATAAATATGATAAGAGAAGCCCTCGGTAATGAGGAGGAAAATATAGACGCATCATTTTCTTTCAAATCAATGTTTGCACTTGCTGTTGCGACAAGTATTGATGCATTGGCAGTCGGTATAACCTTTGCGTTTCTGCAGGTTAATATAGTCCCGGCAGTCTGTTTTATAGGTGCAGTTACTTTTGTCGTTTCTGCAGCAGGACTGCTTATAGGTAATGTGTTCGGCGGAAGATTCAGAAAATCTGCGGAAATAATCGGCGGTGCAGTCTTGATTCTGATAGGTATAAAAATATTATTGGAGCATTTGGGAATCTTAGGATAGAATAAGGACAGCGGAAAGGCAGGCGGAAAATTTTATGTTGTGTTGTAAATGCAAAAAAAATCTTGCAGTTGTTTATGTAAGCAGAATAGATGAAAACGGAAAATCGGTAAATGAGGGATATTGCCTTACCTGTGCAAAGGAATTAAACCTCGGACCGGTTAATGATATCATGGAGAAAATGGGAATAAACCCGGAGGAAATGGATGGTCTTAACCGTGAAATGTCAGCTATGATGGAGGAAATGGGTGATGAGTTTTCTTCCGAAAGCGGTATGGGAATAGCACCGGAGGGATTTTCTGACAGCGATGACACGCAGGATGACGCCGATAGCGATGCTGATGAAGAAAATATGAGCCGCAGTATGCAAAAGAATCCGTTTGAGCTTATGAACCGTTTATTTTCTGCCGGACAGCCACGTCCTGATGAAAGCGAAAAACGCGAAACAGGCAGAGGAAAAAAGGAAACCAAAAAACAGAAAAAGAAAAAGTTTCTTGATACCTATGCCGTGAATCTTACCGAAAAGGCAAGAAACGGTGCTGTTGACAGGGTTATCGGACGTGAAGCTGAGATGGAACGTACTGCACAGATACTCAACCGCCGTACTAAGAACAATCCCTGTCTTATAGGAGAACCCGGTGTTGGTAAAACTGCTATAGCAGAGGGACTTGCTCTTAAAATTGTAAACGGCGATGTGCCTGCAAAGCTTTTGGATTATGAAATATATCTCTTGGATATGACTGCCGTTGTTGCAGGAACGCAGTTCCGCGGTCAGTTTGAATCAAGACTCAGAAATATTATAGAAGAAGTAAAGAAGCTTGGCAATATAATTTTAGTTATAGATGAGATTCATACCATAGTATCTGCAGGGGATGCGGAGGGCGGTATGAATGCCGGGAATATTCTCAAGCCTGCGCTTTCACGAGGTGAAATACAGGTTATAGGTGCAACCACTATAGAGGAATACCGCAAGCATATAGAGAAGGACTCTGCACTTGAAAGACGTTTTCAGACCGTTATGGTAGAAGAACCGACCGTGGACGAAACGGTAGAAATACTTAAAGGTATAAAAGAGTATTATGAGGATTATCATAAGGTAAGAATATCAGACAATCTTATAAGAACGGCGGCTGTTTTGGCAGAGCGTTATATAACAGACCGATTCCTGCCGGATAAGGCTATAGATGTTATAGATGAAGCGGCTTCTAAGGTTAATCTTGAAAATACCGCTCTGACCGAGCAGAAAAAGCTTCGTAAGGAGCTTGAAGAAATTAAAAAGCAGGAGGAAGCCGGCGCTGAGGGGGATTCAATAGAGGATTATCAAAAGGCGGCAGAGCTGAAAAGCAGAGAATGTAAGCTCCAAAACGATATTGATGAGCTTGAGGGACAGATAGTCAAAGACCTTACGGCAGAAGATATAGCGGCTGTTATAGAGCTGTGGACAAAGATTCCGGTAAAGCATATAACGGAATATGAAACAGACAGGCTTATAAATCTTGAGGGAAGGCTCCATAAACGTCTGATAGGACAGAATGAGGCTGTAGAGGCTGTTTCGCGTGCTATACGCAGAAAGCGTGCGGGAATAAGCCTTAAACGCAGACCGGTTACATTTATTTTTGTGGGACCTACAGGCGTCGGAAAAACAGAGCTTGTAAAGCGTATTGCACAGGAGGTATTTGACGGAGAAGATTCTTTGATTCGTCTTGATATGTCTGAATATATGGAAAAACATTCTGTTGCAAAGCTTATAGGTTCGCCTCCGGGATATGTGGGTTATGACGATGCCGGACAGCTGACAGAAAAGGTGCGCCGACATCCGTATTCGGTGATATTACTTGATGAAATTGAAAAAGCAAATGAGGATGTATTTAATATTCTGCTTCAGATTATGGATGACGGCAGGATAACTGACAGTCACGGAAAGACTGTTTCGTTTGAAAACACCATTATAATTATGACGTCAAATGCCGGCAGCGATCAGCGCTCCAACATAGTGGGATTTAATGAGGATGAAGAAGCGATAGGCATAAAAACCGAGCGTGCACTTAAAAACCTTTTCCGTCCCGAATTTTTAAACAGGGTTGATGAGACCGTCATATTCAAAGAACTAAAGACGGACGAGCTGATAAAGATAATTGACTTAATGTTAGACGATTTGTGTGCCGGTCTTAAAGAACGCAATATTACTCTTGAAGTCGGCGAGGAAGTAAAAAGGCATATTCTTGATAAATCATACCGCAAGGAATATGGGGCGCGTCCTATGCGCAGATATATAGAAAGACATCTTGAGGACGCACTTGCACAAAAGCTTATCTCCGGTGAGCTTAAAGACGGCGGCGCGGCAGAGGCAATCATCAGCGGTGATGAAATAGAAATAAATGTAAAATAGATTGCTGTTTCTGTTGACTTGATACCGCAGCGGTATTATAATAAAAATACAGGAGGTGGCTGTATGGCTTCCGATAAGAAAAACTCTTTGATTGCACAGAATAAAAAAGCTTATCACGATTATTTTGTTGATGAGGAGTATGAGGCAGGGATAGAACTGAGCGGAACAGAGGTTAAGTCTGTCAGAGGCGGCAGAGTGAACCTTAAGGACAGCTATGTTTCCTGTAAAACCGGAGAGGCACTTCTTATAGGTATGCATATCAGCCCATATGAGCATGGCAATATATTTAATCACGATCCTTTGCGTACACGTAAACTGCTTCTTCATAAAAAAGAGATAAACAAACTGATAGGACTTACCCAGCAGCAGGGATATACTCTGATACCGTTAAAGCTGTATTTTAAAGGACAGTATGTAAAGCTTTTGATTGGACTTTGCCGAGGGAAGAAGGATTATGACAAGCGTGCGTCTATTGCAGAGCGTGACGCAAAGCGGAATATGAGTCGTATAATAAAGGAACATAACAGATAATATATATAGGATGGTGGGTATTTATGCAGTATAGGTTTATACGTTTTCCGGAAGGAAAGCTGAAAGCGGTAACATTTAGCTATGATGATGGTAAAAAAAGTGATCTTCGGCTTGCCGATACTCTGGAAAAACATAATATGAAGTGTACCTTTAATGTGCCGAGTGCGTGGATAGGAACAGACGGACATTTTACTGAGGAGGATTTGCGCGGTCTGAAAAAACGTGGTCATGAAATTGCCGTTCATTGTGCAAGACACCGCGCACCCGGACATCAGCGTGCAATAGAAGGTATACAGGATGTTATGGAAAACAGACTGGAACTTGAAAGAATTCTGGGCAGTATTGTACGTGGTATGGCATATCCAAACAGCGGCATAAGAAGAATGGAAAGCGGAGTATCGTATGATACTGTGCGCGGATATTTAAAGGATTTGGACATAGCATATGCGCGTACACTTGGCGGTGATAATAACGAGTTCAAGATTCCGGAGGATTGGTACGCATGGATGCCGACAGCTCATCATAACAATCCGAAGATTTTTGATTATATAGATGAATTTGTAAGATTTAAGTCAGACGGCACATATTATGGCTCAAAGGGTGCAAGACTGTTTTATATCTGGGGACATTCTTTTGAGTTTGACAGAGATGACAACTGGGACAGATTGGATAAAATCTGTGACAGACTTGGCAAAAAGGATGACACATGGTATGCGTCAAATATTGATATATATGATTATATAAATGCGTATTATGCACTTATGTTCAGTGCAGATGGCAAAACGGTATATAATCCGTCACTTATAAAGGTTTGGTTTGAATGTGACGAGAGATTATATTGTCTGAATTCTGGTGAAACAATAAAAATAGATTAAAATTTTAGATTTATTTATACTAAGGAGAAAAAACAATGATTAAATTTGAAGCAGATATGTCAGTGGATTACAAGGCAATGGGATGTGCCGAGCCGAAGAAGAAACCAACTCTTACTGCATATATAGTAGATCAAGATTGTATTGAATCGACAGAATGGAAGAAGCGTCCGGCAGTTATAGTATGTCCGGGCGGAGGCTATGAATATGTATCTCCGCGTGAGGCAGATCCTATTGCGCTCAGATACAGCGCCGCAGGATTCCATACTTTTATTCTTGACTATTCCGTCAGTCCGACAGGCTGGCCTGCTGCCTGCTGTGAGCTTTCCAAAGCGGTTGCGTATGTACGCAGCATTGCTGACGAGTATAATATTGATAAGGATAAAATTGTTGTATGCGGATTTTCTGCCGGTGGTCATTTGGCGGCAAGCATAGGTGTGCATTATGATAAGGATATAGTAAAGAAGTTCTCCGGCGTTACAGGAGATGAGAATAAGCCGAACGGAATGATTCTGGGCTATCCGGTAATAACCGATAACCTTGAAAAAACCCATATGGGTACTCATGACAGATTTGTTGCCGGCAGAGCAGAGGCAGAGAAGTTTTTCGGTCTTGAGCATCATGTAAACAAGAATACGCCGAAAACCTTTATATGGCATACATACACGGATCAGGCAGTGCCTGTGTATAATACAATGGCATTTGCAACGGCATTGATGGAAAACGGCGTCCAGTATGAGATGCATATTTTTCCTGAGGGATATCATGGCTTGTCACTGGGAAACAAAATTACATGTAATTCCGACCTTGCCGTTCCGGCTGTTGTTCCGTGGATGGATATGTCAATAACATGGCTGAATAACCTATAATTGTTTTTAATAAGGCTGTTTTATAAAACAGCCTGCATACGGGGGTGTAAAGGTTTCGACGGGGTTATAGATACGTAAGGAGCGAGCCGCAGCGGAATCTGCGTTAAAAGTCCAAACTTTTAAAATTAAACGCTAACAAAAATTTAGCTTACGCTGCCTAATTGACGCAGCTGCCTTCCCGCGGTTACCGCGGCTGCGGTGCAAGGTATCATCTGAGCGGTGAACGTGAACCGAAAAAGCTTTGATTCGGTCATGAATATATGAAGCTACCGATTTTTAAAGTTTGTCTGTGAACTTTAATGATAGGGAATTTTGATCACAGACTACGCTCGTAGCGCCTTGCGGGGATATTTCTTCGGACAGGAGTTCAATTCTCCTCACCTCCACCACATCGGAATGGACTTCGCTCCATTCTGATTTTTTTAACCTTCCTTTATTACATAACATGCCCTGCCGTTTGCTTTTGCTTTATATAATACATCATCTGTTTTGCTCATAACGGATGATATGTCGGCAGGATAAGAAAACCTGTATGCTCCGATACTGCAGCTTGCTTTATAAGGCGCAGGGAGTATTTTTGATATTTCATCCAAAAAGCCGTTAAGCTTGTTTGCCAGTTCATCCTTTGACATCGGTTCGGTCAGCATTACGGCAAATTCATCACCGCCTATTCTGCCTATTATACCGTACTCTCCGATATTGCGCTTCAGAGAATCCGCGGTTTCTCTTAAAACAGTATCGCCGGTTGTGTGCCCAAGCAAATCATTTATTGTTTTAAAATTATCAGCGTCAAGGAACAGAAACCAGCCTTTTTCTGACGGCAGTTTTTTATAGTTCTTTTGTATTTCGGCGCAGCGCTTCAGAAACAGTCTGCGTCCCATTACCTTTGTCAGATAGTCTATCTCTCCCAAGTATTTCTGATAATCGTTATACTTGTATACAAGGTTGAGTATGACTATAGATATCATATTCAAAGAAAGTACAGCCATTGTAAATTGTATCTGCAGATGAACCAAATCACTGTTAATTTCGGATGATACCTGCAAACCGTGCCGATTTAACATATAGATGGTTCTTTGTGAAAAGTACAGAGCCGCAAAAACTGTCATGCTTACTATAAATGCAGTAAACAATCCCAAAATAATCTGTTTCTTTCTGTCTGTGTTATATGGAATTTCACCGGAACGTTCAATACTTTTTTTAAAGCTGCAAACAGAACGACTGTTATATAATGACCATAATGCCTCAATAATAGCTATACATAAAATAATTACAATAAGATTGCTCCAGTTTAGGGATATGCCTTTTATATTGTTTCCCGCTACATCCGGGAACAGAAGCCTCATTGCAAGATATACAATTAAACTGTGAAATCTGGGAGTAACCGCGGCAGCAATGCCGAGCCAAAGCTTTGGGTGCTTTTGCTTTTTTGCTGCACTGAATATTATACCCGTTAAAAAGCCGAATAAGGTGCGCGTACCTACAGAAAGCAAAACGCTGTTTACGGGATTTCCGCTTAAAAAGGGAGAAAATATCATATCGGTCGGCATAACATAATAAGCCGTTGCTTTATACATACTTGCCAATCCGAAGATAATGCCCATTAAGGTCGCATGGGGAGTCCCCAAAAGACAGGCGGCAATTAAAATCGGAATATAAGCAAATGTAATTGAAACCGGCGGCAGGTGAACATAACCTAAAAAAGTGAATGACATCAAAAGCTCAAATGCAATAAGTATTACAAAAACATATGAATCCAATGAAGATTTCAGCTTGTGTTTCATTTTCAGTCACATCTCCAAACAATCTTTTACTTATTTTATCATGTATGCTGTATCGGCTAAATCAATCAACCAAGTTCTTTAGACTAAGTTTAACATAAAACTTCTCATACGTCAACAGAAGGCATCATATTTTGGTATGATTTGCCGAGGATGCCGGCTGTCTGCAGCCGATAATAATAAATGCGGCTTTTAAGGTTTTAAGAGTTTTTATAAAGCTTATTTGTTCAGCCGGGTGGTATGTCTGTAAATTCCATTTCGGCTAAACGAAAGGCTAATAATATCCGATTTAAACGGTATTTTTGACTCCGTGTTTTCATATAAATAAGCACGGGGTGATAAAAATGACTTATCTTTTCAGACAGAAATTTCCGATTATTGCAGCAATTATTGCGGCGTTTGGGATATTGTGCCTGTGCGGCGTTTTAAATAACAATGAAGAACCGATAACAGGAGCCATGTCAATTCCTGTGTCCGGAAAAACAATAGTTATAGATGCCGGACACGGCGGCTTTGATGCCGGTGCGTCAGCCAACGGACTTGAAGAAAAGAATATAAATTTAAGTGTTGCAAAGTATCTTGAGGAATATATATCTCAGGGAGGCGGAATAGCTGTTATGACAAGAGATGAGGACAGGTCAACAGCGGATGCCGATACTGACGGCAAAAGCGCCAAAAAATCGGATTTGGAAAATAGAAAAAAACTTGTAGAAACCGCAGAGGCAGATGTTTTTGTAAGCGTCCATATGAATAAATTCCCTCAGGAGCAATACAGGGGTGCACAGGTTTTTTACAGTCCGCAGCCACAGGAAAGCAAACAGCTTGGAGAGGAAATACAGGCGTCGCTTAAAGAGATACTGAATGACGGAAATGAAAGACAGGCAAAAAAGGCGGAGGGGATATTTATTTTAAAAAATACGCTTGTTCCGTCGGTTATAGTGGAATGTGGATTTTTATCCAATCCTCAGGAGGCAGCTTTGCTGAAAGAGGAAAGTTATCGGCAAAAGCTTGCTTGGGGAATATATGTTGGAATCGTAAAGTTTTTTAACAGTTAAAACACTGTATATCATGCAATCGGGAGATTGTTGTTTTTGAAAGACGTCAGCCGATATAAACAGAAAGCAAACCGCTGGTTGCATTTATTGCTGATAACAGTTGCTTGAAAATAAATTCAAACAGAGGTATAATCAAATTATAAAACACGAAAGAGAGGCGTTATGCGTGAATAATATTTCCGAAAATATCTATAAATTAAGAACTTATTATAAGCTGACACAGGAGCAGTTTGCCGAGTTTTTAAATGTGTCAAGGCAGGCAGTGCAGAAGTGGGAAAACGGTCAAAGCGTTCCGGATTTGGAAAAACTGATTAAAATATCAGCAAGATTTGGCGTGTCACTTGATACAATCATACTTAATACGGGCAAACGCCTTGCGAAGGAAAGAACAGAGGTGAAACAGCTTGCCGTAGCTTATGAAAACCAACACCACTGGGAATCCTATCCCGGTCAGCTTCTTACTGAGTACCGCCAGTCGATTGAGGAAGGCAAGGATATAAAACAGTATAAAGGGCTTTTTAACGAAGTAATGCAGATGCCGAGCGGTAAATACCGTGAGGACATGGCTGATATTTTGTTTAATATAGTATGCTCTGCCGATACAGTAGATGGATATAAATATATTGAGCCGTCCGAGATAGAAAGTATAAAAAGACTGAGAGATAATGAGGAATTTGCAGCAGCAGGTATACCCAATAATTACCGCGAAAAGCTTTACGGAGCATGGATGGGGCGCATATGCGGATGTCTTTTGGGCAAGCCGATTGAGGGAAGAAGAACATATGAGTTTATTCCGCTGCTCAAGGAAAGTAATAATTATCCCATGCACAGATATATAGTCTCCGATGATATAACGGAGGAAATGGGAAAAAAGTTTAATTATTCAAAGAACTTATGCTGGGCGGACAGAATCAGCTGTGCTCCGGTTGATGATGATACAAATTACACAGTGCTTGCAAATGTTTTGATAGAGAAATGCACACGTGATTTTACGCCTAAGGATGTTGCTGATTTATGGCAGGAGTTTCAGGGAAAAAACGCGTATTGTACGGCGGAACGTATAGCATTTAAAAATTTTGTGGCAGGATATGAGCCGCCTGTATCCGCTGTATATAAAAATCCGTTCAGAGAATGGATCGGTGCACAGATACGCGGAGATTATTTCGGATATATAAATCCCGGAAATCCCGAAGCGGCAGCGGAAATGGCATGGAGGGATGCGTCAATCTCACATGTTAAGAACGGAATATACGGAGAGATGTTTGCAGCGGCGATGATATCATATGCGGCGGTCTGCAGTGATATTAAACAGATAATAGCTGCCGGACTTTCTCAGATTCCTAATACTTCAAGGCTTTATGAAGCGGTTAAAGAGGTTATAGACGATTACGAAAACGGCGTAAGCTACGGCAGCTGGACAGAAAAGCTTTATCAGCGCTTTGACGAATGTACTGAGCATGATTGGTGCCACACGATTTCAAATGCAATGATAGTCACTGCCGCACTGCTTTACGGAAACAAGGATTTTGGAAAATCAATATGTATTGCCGTTCAGACCGGATTTGATACAGATTGTAACGGAGCAACCGTCGGTTCAGTCGTTGGTATGATAAACGGAATATCAAAAATAGACAAAAAATGGACAGAACCGGTCGGCGGAGTTCTTGATACCTCTATATTTGGCGTGGGCAAAGTAAATATTGAGGAAATGGTAGATAAAACACTAAAGCATTTGGTAAAATAAATTACAAGCTTGATAAAAATGGGGGGTAATACCCCCTTTTTTATTTTTATAAAAAAGAACTTCCCTTACAACGGACTCTATGTACTGAT
>ERZ1034952.1310-NODE-1310-length-20610-cov-10.285089_pt1 | contig 20610 bp, 29 predicted proteins | sample MGYA00520625_ERZ1034952 | MGnify/ENA primary metagenome ERZ1034952 (study PRJEB33766, sample SAMN09781773) | gut metagenome | biome: gut microbiome | host: Homo sapiens | place: Madagascar | study: EMG produced TPA metagenomics assembly of the PRJNA485056 data... | reverse complement strand
CTCCACGCGCGGGCGCGCGCGAGAGTTGGGACTGTGAAAGGAGGTGCGGGATGGGAAATGCGATTAACAAGCCGAGCGTGATTGCGAGAATGCAGGCGCTTGGGACTTACAAGCAGGAGTTTGAGCCGACGATTGACAGATACGTTGCGCTACAAAAAGAGTACAAAAAATTATATACCTCACATCGTGACGGGGGTTATGATTGCGAGGTGTCGACGCCTTCGGGGGTGAAAAAATCGCCGACTGTCTCCGCCCTGGAATCGCTTAGGCGAGATATTTTGAATCTTGAGGACGCGCTGGGACTCACACCGAGAGGGCTTTTGAAACTCAACGAAAAAGCGTTTGAAAAAGCAAAAAAGCCGAAGGTTGACGGATTGATATGACGGGCAAGTATGCCGCTATTGTGGAGGCGTATGTTGATGATGTTATCTCCGGGCGGAAGATTGCTTGTGTTGAAACTCGGCAGGCTTGCGCGAGATTCCGACGTGACGTTTTGTCGAATAAATACGTTATCGACTGCGGCGAGGCGGACTATGTGATTGAGAAAATCGAGACTCAATTTGTGCATCGAAAAGGCGAGGATTTTGGAGGTATGCCGCTCAAGGGAAAGCCGCTTATCCTCGAGCCATGGGAAAAGTTTTGCATATACGGTATGCTTGTGTTTTACGATCCAAAGACGGGACTGAGAAGAGTGCAGGAGGCGTTTATTTTCATTCCGCGAAAAAACGGGAAGACGCTGTTTGTCGCCGCTCTTGCCTGGGCGCTTGCGCTTCTCTCCGTCAAGTCGGGTGCGACTATTTACATTGTGGCGGCGGCTCTCCGTCAGGCTATGGAGTCATACCGCAACATCGAGAACAATCTGACCAACCACATATACGACTCAAAGGACGAGGCGGAGTCGGAGGGATGGCGAATACTCGACAACAACAACGTACACGCTATCTCTAACGAGCATATCGGCGGCGGGTCCGTATACATCGAGGCACTCGCGGCGAATCCCGACAGGCAGGACTCGCTCAACTGCAACATTGCGATTGCGGACGAGATACACGCCTTTAAATCGGCGAAGCAATACAACATTATCCGCGAGGCTATGAAGGCTTATTCAAACAAACTGATGATTGGTATCTCTACCGCGGGAGACGGAGGACGGCACACCTTTTGTGCTCAGCGTCTCGCGCTATGCCAGAGGATTTTGAACTCAGACACCGAAGACGTTTACTCCGACAGACTGTTTATTTTTATCTGCAAGGCGGGGGAGAGCGAGGACGGAGATGTTGACTATCTTAATCCCGCGGAGCACGAGGCGGCTAATCCTAACTACGGCGTGACTATCAGACCGGAGGAAATGGCGGCGGCGGCGCTTGAAGCACAGAACGACCCGCAGCAGAGGAAGGACTTTATACAAAAGTCGCTGAATGTGTTTGTGTCCTCGGCGAGAGCGTATTTTAATCTTTTCGAATTCCAAACGTCCGATAAAAAATACAATTGGACGCTTGACGAGCTGGCGAAACTGCCTATCAAGTGGTACGGCGGCGCGGACTTGTCGAAGCTATACGACTTGACGGCGGCGGTACTCTACGGGGTATACGACGGAGTAAATATCATAATCCCGCACTGTTGGTTTCCCGTGACTGCCGCGGAGAAGAAAGCGGACGAGGACAACATACCGCTCTTTGGATGGCAGGACGAGGGATGGCTCACAATGTCAAACGGCAAGACCGTAAACCATGCGGAGGTTGTGGAGTGGTTTGTCGAGATGAAACGGCGCGGATTTAAAATTGCCGAGGTTGGGCATGACCGCAAATTCTGCCGTGAGTATTTTGTGGCGATGAAAAAGGCGGGATTTAAAATCATCGACCAACCGCAGTATTTTTACAAAAAATCCGAGGGATTCCGTTACATCGAAAACGCGGCTAAAAACGGGGTGCTGTACTACCTGCACTCGGATGCTTATGAGTACTGTGTGGAGAACGTACACGCCATAGAGAAGACCGACGACATGGTTATGTATGACAAGGTTGACGAGAACACGCGAATAGACATTTTTGATGCGAGCGTTTTTGCGTGCATAAGAATGCTCGAAAACCTCGGTCGAAACGCTGTCGAGTGGGATTAAACGAAAAACGGAGGTATTATGAAACTAACGGACAAGATAAAGAAACTGTTTATCCGGCAGAGGGACGCTCCCCGCGCGGTTGGGGTTGTAACTCAAACGGACTGGGATTTGCTCTTTGCGGGCGGATATGTGCCGTTGTACTCCTGTCCCGAGGTGGCTATGTGTGTTGACGCGATTGCCGACTTGGTGTCAAACATGACGCTGCGGCTTATGCGCAACACCGACACGGGGGACGTGAGAGTAGTGAACGGACTAAGCAGGGCGATTGACATCGTGCCTAACGCTTATCAAAATCGTAAGGCGTTTGTGTACAATATCGTGTCGACGCTGCTCACCGTGGGAAACGGCAACTGCGTCGTTATCCCGAGATTTGACGCGGACGGAAATCTGCTGTCGCTCATGCCGGCGCGTCCGTCCTCGGTGATGTTTGACGACTTGCCGGACGGAGGATACAAGATACGTGTGGGGGAGATCGTTTACTCGCCGGATGAGATTTTGCATTTTGCGATAAATCCAGATCCGGAACGTCCTTGGATTGGGCGCGGTCGCTCGGTGTCTCTGTCCTCAATCGTGGACTGCATTAACCAGGCGAACGCGACGAAAACCGCGCTCCAAAAGTCGCCGGCGCCGTCCATCGTGATGAAGGTTGACGGATTGACCGAGGACTTATCTACGCGGGATGGGCGGCAAAAAATGATAGACCGTTTTGTCGACTCTAACGACAGAGGGGTGCCGTGGATTATCCCTGCGGAGACGATGGAGCTGCAGCAAATCAAACCTTTGACTGTATCCGACCTTGCGATCAAAGAAAATTTGGAACTCGATATCAAGCGAATAGCCGGTATCTATCGAGTGCCTGCGTTTATGGTCGGGGTCGGGGATTTTAACCGTGACGAGTATGATAATTTTATCACGACTACCGTCATGTCAATTGCGCAGGTTATCGAGCAGGAGCTGACGCGCAAACTGTTATACTCGCCCGACTATCACATTACGTTTAATCCGCGCTCTTTGCACTCATACTCGATAACGGAGCTTGTGAGTGCGGGCAAGGAGCTTGTCGACCGTATGGCGATGAGACGTAACGAGTGGCGAGACTGGCTCGGTTTGTCTCCCGATGAGGACATGGAGGAGCTGCTCGCGCTTGAGAACTACATCCCTGCTGACCGGCTCGGGGACCAGAAAAAACTAAAAGGAGAGGGGGGCAACGGCGATGAATGAGAAAATCGTGCGGACGTGCGGCTGCGAGTTTAGAACGTCCGAGGACAATGACGAGCGCGTTATCGAGGGATATTTTGCGGTATTTAACGACAACTACAACCTCGGCAAGGACTGGGACGGATATGCTATGACGGAGTCGATTGACCGTGGTGCTTTTGATAAGTATCTCGGCAATGATATACGGGTTTTGGCGAATCACGACACCACGCTTGTACTCGGACGCACTAAGGCGGGGACTGCAACGGTTACTGCCGACGGGCGCGGTGTATATGTGCGATGTATTGTGAATTCCGAAGACGCGGACGCGATGAACGTATACGCACGGCTCAAGAGAGGGGATGTCTCGCAGGCATCTTTCGGCGGGTACATCCGTGATGAGACACGCGAGGTCAACACAACCGCGAAGACCGTACACTACACTTTGCGTGAGATAGACGTTTTTGAGTTTTCTGTCTGCACTTTCCCGGCTTACGAGGCGACGGAGGTAGGGGCGAGAGGGCGAGAAAACGCGGACTTACTCAGGCGATGGAAGATTGAGATGAAAGAGAGGTATAAGAAATGGCACTGAGACAGATATTAATCACACGTCGACTCAGGGAGATTGAGGCGGAGCGCACTGCACTTAACGCAGACATTGCGGCGGTCAGTGAGAGGCGTGTGAAATGGCAGGCGAGAGAGGCGGCGGCTGTTGCGGCACTCGATGAGATTAACGACAGCACTCCGGCGGAAGAACGCGCTGCTTTTGAGAATGAGACAAAAGAGATTGAGACGGAGGACGCTGCCATCCGTGCGGACGAGGAGAAAAACACTGCTCGTGCTGCCGACATGGACGCGGAGGAGAAAAAGCTGGGAGCTGAGCTTAGTGAGATTGAGACACGTGCGGATCACTCCGGCAAACAGACGCCTCCGGCGGAATCAAAAACACAAAAAACTACTATGAGAGGGGATATTACCATGGACAGATATAACGCAGAGTACAGAGCTAAGATTGCCGACGCGTGGAAGAATGAGGGTGTAAGACGCTGGGTTAATGAAACTCGCGATCTTGCTATCCGCGGCATTACCAACACTTCCCTCGCCGTGCCTACTGTTATGCTCCCGATACTCCGCGAGAGAATCACAAATTACTCTAAGCTGATGCCGCTTGTAACGGTCAAGGCTATCACGGGAGAGGGCAAGCAAAACATTATCGGTGCTGCACCCGAGGCTGTTTGGACTGACACGGTGGGCAAATTTAACGAGCTTGCTTTTACACTGACGCAGGTCAAGATGGCGGGTGAAAAGGTTGCGGGTTATATCCCTGTGCCGAATCCCTACCTCCAGGACAGCTCCGAAGACCTTGCGGCGCTTGTAGTCGATATGCTCGGCCAGGCGATAGGACTTGCGATTGACAAGGCTATCCTCTACGGTACCGGCACAAACATGCCTGTTGGAATTGTACCTCGTCTTGTTGCGGCTACATCTCCGGCTTGGTGGGGGGCGTCAACTGCTCCGACATTTACCAACCTCAGCACAACACACGTCGGCAAGCAGTCCGCAACATCCGTGACCGGCAATGCGCTGCTCAAGGAAATGCTCAAAATACTCGGCACCGTCAAAAACGTATACAACATGGGCGGTGAGGAAAAGACTTGGGTTATGAATCCCGCAACATGGGCGTCGATTAAGGTTGACACTCTTGCGTCTAACGCTGCCGGTGCGCTTGTTGCCGGAGTAAACAACACAATGCCTATACTCGGCGGCAACGTAGTCGAGCTGACATTTATGCCGGAAAACGTTGTGGTCGGCGGTTACTTTGGTCAGTATCTCCTTGGCGAGAGACGCGGCGTTGAAATCCGTAAGAGCGAACACGTGAAATTCCTCGACGACCAGACTGTATTTGCCGGTGTTGCGAGATACGATGGCAGACCGATTGCGGGCGAGGCGTTTGCGGCGTTTTCACTTAACACAACCGCCGTATCGGGAACTGCGGTGACATTTGCCCAGGACACGGCTAATGCGGCATCGGATGATACCTAAGAGCGGGAGATAAGGAGGTCGGCGTATGATTGAGACTATACTCGCGATCGTTAAGGGACGGCTTAACATACTTGAGTCGGACACTGCTCTTGATACATACTTGACGGAGCGCATAAAGGCGGTTATCGGGGAGCTTAGTGAGGCGGGAATACACCTCCGCAACTCGTCGCGCGATATAGTCTTTGCCGCCGACTATGTATGCTGGCAATACTCCAACCGCGACAAAAACGAGCCTATGCCCGACTGGCTGAGATTAGCGCGTCGGGAGCGGTGGCTCTCGGAGGTTAGACATGATACTTGATCGAGGCATATTGAGGCTTTGCCGTACACCGGAGGACGCGGGGCGAAGCGGAGACATGATGAGCGCGGAACTTGTTGAATACCATGCGGGATGGTACGGAGAGCGTACTGTCGGCATGAGCAGGTATTACGCGGCTCAGCAGGCTAACTCACGCATTGACCGAGTTGTGAGGATACGTGCTTTGGGGGTTGACGTGAGAGCTGACGACGCGGCTGTCCTTGGCAAAGAGAGATACCGCGTCGTGCAGGCTCAATACCTCCGTGATGAGGACGCGGGATGTGAAGTAATTGACTTATCGCTTGAGAGGATGGGATATCGAGATGGCAACAATTAAGGATGTGCGAGACGCGCTCTTGACTGTGGGTGTGCCGGTTTATCATTTTGTTGCGCCGGAGCAAAAGCCGAGTCAATTTATAATTTGGGGCGAGACCTCGATTGACACTGTGCTTGACGCCGACGACGAGCCGGAGATAATGCGCCCGAGAGGGATTATCTACTACTACACATCGGCGGAGTATGATGAGGTTGTCGGCAAGATGATTAACGCTCTGATTGATGCAGACGTATCTTTTGCTGTGACGAACATCGGACGCGACTTTGACCTGCGGCTTATCGTATATCAGATAGACTGGAGTGTTGACTGTGGCACTGGCGAAATTTATTGAGTCGGACGATTTTACAATGCCGGTTGCGCGGGCGATTGCGGAATTTCCCGAAATTGCGGACGACACTCTCCGTGTGGGAGCGGACATCATTGCGGACGAGATGAAAAAGCGTTTGCAGGGTGAGCTTTTGCCGGAGTCGAGAGCGGGGGAACTTGTGCAGCACTTTGGCATTACTCCGATGCAGCGCGACAAGGACGGCAACTACAACGTGTCTATCGGTTGGGGTGGTTATCAAGAGCCGCCTTACGGCAGATTCCCTCGCGGAGTACCGTTTATGCTGATCGCGAGGTCGTTTGAATCCGGTGCTGTGCGGGGCGGTCGATTTGAGATTGACGCGTCCACGGGAAAAAGAAAAAAGAAAACCGCTCGGGAGCTGAGAGGGCAATACTGGCGAGAGCCGACACACTTTGCGTCAAACGCTGTCCGTGCGGTCAGGGGCAAGGCGCTCACTGCTATGGAGAAATACGCGGAAGAGCGGCTGGCGGAATTAAAAAAGAAATGAGGTAATACTATGGCAAAAGTTAGTTTTAGATCTCCGAAATACGTGAATGTGACCGTGTCGACCTCGACTGCGGGGGTTGAGACCGAGACGCTCGGAACCACGGTCAAGGTACTCGGAAAAGGAATCAATATGAATACGACCATTAACACCTCCGACGCTGAGTTATACGCCGACGATGGACTTGCGGAGTATGACACGGAGTTTGTTGACGGCGACATGACGCTCGAGGTGGACGACCTTGACGATGCGGTCGAAAAGGATCTGCTCGGCGCGAGCGTGGGAACAGACGGAGATGTGCTCAGCAAGTCGACGGACGTTGCGTCTTATGTACGTGTCGGCGGAGTTATCGGGCGAGTCAAGTCGGGGGTCAAACAGTACCGTGCGGTTATCTATCTGCGCGTAAAGTTTGGCATACCTGCGGACAATTTTGCGACGAAGGGACAGACCATCACTTACGGCACGTCCTCGCTCACGGGTCGTGTGTCGAAGAACCAGCGTGACGAGTGGAGGTACAAGTCTAAGTGGGTTGACACTCCCGATGCGGCGGCGGCTCTGCTTGACGAGAAAATTGTAGCTACGACGTCGATGCTCTCGGGCGAGGCTTGATAGGAGGACGGGATGAACGTAATCAAATTAGACGGCGTTGAGTACGCTCTCCGCTGCGACATCAATGTAATTGAGAAAATCGAGAACAAATACGGCTCGCCGGAAAAGCTGTTTGAGAGCGGCATTGCAGGCGTCAAGGATGTTGCGGCGTGGATGATTAACGAGCACAGGTACTACGTCGGTGAGAGGGACACAATAACTCCAGACTACATCGGCGCGCGGCTGACTTATCCCGAGTACACTGCTATGTGCGATACGATTGTCGCTGAGCTCGCGAACTGCATGAAAGCAAAAAACTGAAACGGCGCGGAGGTGGCGAACGTTGGGAACCTATAGTATTTGACCGTGACGGTAACGAGACGGTTGACGAGGGTGAGCGTTTGACGGCTTCGCGCCTTCGCATGTTAGCGGTGAAAAATTTGGGATATACACACACGGAGGCAGGATTTAGGCGTGCGGGAGCTATCATTGACGAGTACGTTGATTATGCGGACATGATAAGCGAGGCGCGGGAGGACAAAAGGAATGATGATATTTTTGACTGAGAGGGGGTGCGGTTGTGGCGGACGGAGCGAAATTTAAACTATACGTCGAAGGCGAAAAAGAATTTAAAACGGCGATAAACAATATTAACTCCGTGCTCAAGGTCAACCGGTCGGAGCTGAGTCTGCTTGCGGAGCAATACAAGGTGACGGAAAATCCGATGAAAAACCTCAAGGAGCAGCAGGCGTCGCTCTCGGGGGCAATGGAGCTGCAGACCGAAAAATCGCGGCAGATTGCGGAGCAGATCAGCAAGACGGCGGAGGTATACGGTGAGCAGGACGCGCGTGTGAAAAGTCTTGTAATCGCGTACAACGACAGCGAATCTGCGCTTGCAAAGTTACAGGCGAAATACAAGGACACGACTGCCGCTATATCCGACGCGGAGACTGCTATGCGGAACATGGCGGCGGCGCAGGGTGATGTCGAGGCGGACACTGCTCGTTTTGCGGAGGTTGTGGCTGAGGCTGACCGTCAGATGGACGAGATTGCGGCATCCGTAGAAAACGGCGGGCGAGCTTTTGGACAGAATAAAAAGGATATTGCCGCGCTCAACAAGACTTATGAGGAGCTGGGAGCGGCGATAAAAAAGCAGCAGAAAAACGTTGACGGATTGACAAAAAATCTGAAAAACGCGGAAAAGGCTTACGGAACCGGCACAAAAGAAACGAAAAACTACCGCAAGCAGCTTGACGAGGCTACGGAAGCACTTGATGATATGGCGGCGGCGGCGGACAAAAACCGAAAGAAGGTCAGTGAACTCAACAAAGACAGCAACAGCGGACTTGATGGGATTTTATCGAGTGTGAAGGGCTTGACGGACAAAGTCGGCATTGAGATACCGGGCGGACTTGACAACATACTCGGCAAGATGGGCGGACTCAAATCAGGCATTGGAGCTGTGGGTGGTGCTGTGATGGCGGGTGTTGAGGTTTTTAAAAAGTTTTTGAAAATCGCGGACTCAACAACCGAAAGTTTTAGCGACATGAGGGAAGAAGCGCAGCTCCTCGGACTTGATACAACATCTTACCAAAAGCTCGAGTACGCTATAGGCAAGGCGGGAGGATCTATGGAGTCGATGACGGAGATTATAAATCCGCTGTACTCCAAAATCAAGGAGACAAACGAGGTTATCGGTAAATACGCCGGACACATGGAAGATTTAAAATATGCATCGGAGGACGAACGGGAAGCCGTAGCCGAGGCAATGAATGCATGGAACGAGTACGGCGTTGCGCTTTACGATGCCCAGGGAAATCTGCGAGATGTTGATGAGATATTTTATGATCTCATTGACGTATACTCGCAGACCTCCAACAAGACGGAGCGAATGGCTAAAATGCAGGCTATTTTTGGTGAGGCTGCGTCTAAGGTCAATCCGATTGTTGAGGGCGGCGGACGATATCTCAAAGAGTACGGAGAAGAGGCGGAAAAAACGGGAAAAATACTCAACGAAAGCCTTGTTAACTCTATGGATGAGGTAAACAGGACGATGGACAACTTTAAAACGCGATGGGAAAACGTAAAGAACGGACTCGGCGCGGCGCTCATTAGTTTAGTCGGACTCAACGGAAGCGGAGTAAAAGACTCGCTAAGCTATGCGTGGTCAAATTTTAAAGGGATGTTTGGCTATGCAACCGGTACGCAGTTTGCTCCGGGGGGATGGTCGGTTGTCGGCGAGAAAGGACCGGAGATTGTGCGGCTGCCGAGAGGGTCGGAGGTATATCCTAACGGCGTAACTCCGCGGCTTGAATCGGGAGGAAATGTGGCGAACTATTACAATGTGGAGATACGTGCGGCTGATGTGCGGGAGTTTAACGATATCGTGAGACTTGCGCAGGCTCAACGGCAGGCGGTGCGCTCCGGCTATGTTAGGGGGTGATGGCGATGGCTACTTATACGGGCGAGGCAAGTGGAAAAACATATAGAAAAAGCACAATGAACAGCACAACATATAGTATGTCTGACGGCAAATACGCCTATGCCGGCAAGAATGTATATAGCAGTTATGCCTATGTCTATCGTGGGGTTTTGCTTGTTACTCCACCTAAATCGGCAAATGTATTGAGCGACTACTCAAAAATAACGAAAATTACCCTTGTGCTAAAATTAAGCTCGATGGAAAGTAACAGTGCATCCACAACTGTTAAATGGGGAGTGCTCAACAGCGAGGGCGGTACTGCTCAATCGTGGTATGTAGCGGCTGGTAATGCAACATATATTACCACACAATCGTGCAGTATTGGAGGCTATGTGAGCAAAACTATTGAGGTGACTGACAGCAGTGTGATAAATAAAATAATGACATATGGCTTGGGCGTGGTGTCCTCGGATGAATCGCTCAACGAAAAAGCCATTTATCACGATGATGTTAGATGCTACATGGAATATACCCTGGAATACACCAATGATACCATACCGCCTGTCGTAACGATGAGAAACGCAACAGGCGAGACTATGTGTCAGTCGGGATATTACATTTACTGGAATTACTCGCAGTTTTCTGACTCCAAACAAAACGGGGTTGAGTGCGATGTTGACGACCATGGAGTATGGCGAGAAAATTTTAAATTTGACTCGACACAAGACGCCATCTCGGGCATACGCGGCACGACGATGAGAGCTGCTAACTACCCTAAGATATCGGCGCCGAGTGAGGACATTAATGTGCGGCTGAGGGCGGTATCGGCGGCGGGATATTGGAGCGATTATGCAACGATGGTGCTCACGCTCAAGTTCCCCGTATGTGTTCCCGAGTCCCCCGCTGGTGGAGAGAACAAGCTCGGCGGTGAGGACATTGTGTTGACGTGGTCCGTATCGGCGGTTGACGGACTGGCGATTGGCTCATACCCGACTAAGTATGACGTCGACTACTCAACCAACGGCGGGGAGTCGTGGATATCGCTTGCGAAAAAAGCGACGATTGAGAGGGTGACGCAAAAATACAGCTACACGATACCGGCGAACACTCTGCCCGAGGGGGTTATAAAATGGCGCGTGAGAGGGTATGCGGCGTACAGTCTCTCGGGCGAGTACACGATTGACTATTACGGTGAGGAGACTTTTGTCTGCAAGATACAGGCAGGCACGTCGACTGTCACTTGTGACGGCAAGCCGCAGCCTACCGTCGGTTGGACAAGCTCGGCGCAGGTGGCGTATCAGGTACGATTTGCCGACTACGACTCGGGCGCGGTTTATTCGGCGGCGAAAACACACAAAATACCTAAGATATATGCGGACGGGCTATATCCGGTGCAGGTGCGGACGCAGGCGTCAAACGGCAAATGGAGCGAGTGGACTGACGTCAAGTATGTCAAAATCACAAACTCGGCTCAGTCGGATGCGGTTACGCTTGCTGCGGCGGTCACGACTCACGCTGTCGCTCTATCATGGGTGGACGCGGGAACGTCGGCTAAGTACATCGTATACCGTGACGGCATGGCGGTATATGTGGGGACGGCAAAAACCTATACCGATGTAGGGGCAAACGGCGAGACGAAATATTTTGTACGCGCGGTGAAAACAACGGGGTATTACGCGCAGTCTGCAACAGTGGTGGTTGACGCGACTCCGCAAAACGACTGTATGTATGACGCGGACAATGCGGTGTGGATACCGCTGCGGTACAGTCTGTCTCAGCGGGTGCGCAACTACTCTCGGTCGGGGCAGGTTGTATACAAGCATTACGCGGGACGGACTAAGCCGATTGCGTACAACTCCGGCTATGTGACACGGCAGATGTCGGCGGAGTATGCGTTTAAAACTCGCGACGAGGCTCTCCGGCTCAACAACACTGTCGGGCGAGCGATGATTTACAAAGACACTCGCGGCGGCGTATTAATTGGCGTGGTTGACGACGTGAGAATAGCGGTATACGCGCGGATTTACTCGGCTCAGCTCACCATTACGGAGGTTGACTACAATGAGGAGGTGACTATATGATACATGAGCATCACAACACGTTTGCGGCGCGGTTTGAGGTTTTGCGCAACAATGCGGTTTTTGCGACGCTCTACGACATGGATTCGTCAGTTGAGATTGCGAACACTGCGGACTCCGCGCTCAAAATGACGATCCGCGGCAACTTTGCGGACTACTCCGATGAGATTGATTTTTTGACGGACAGGCTCAGACCTATAATCACGATTAACGATGTTGACTATCCGTGCGGAGTGTTTGTAATCACAACGGAGACAAAGACGCGGAGTGACGGAGTGGAGGGGTATACACTCGAGGGGTACTCCCTGCTCTATCTGGCGGAGCGCAAAAAAATCGAAACTCCGCTGTACATTGCCGCGGGGACAAACTACATTACGGCGATTGTCAATCTGCTGACGACTTGCGGACTGACGAGCATTGACGCGGAGAGCACGAGCTACACCTTTGCGACCGACCGGCAAGACTGGGAGGTGGGAACGCCGGTGCTTGACATTGTGAATCAGCTGCTCGCCGAGATATCATACAACTCCGCTTGGGTAGATCTCTCCGGTGCGGTGCGGCTCACCAAATACGAGCAGCCGAACATATCGACGGTGGACCACATATACAACTCCGGTGAGTACAGTCTTATCGAGGACTACTACGAGATAACGCGCGACAGGTTTTCAAAATGCAACGTCTTCCGCGTGACTTGTGAAAATCCCGAGCTTGACAGTCCGATGGTAGCGACGTCAATCAACGACAGCGCGGACTCGCCGTACTCCGTGAGCAAGATGGGACGAATACTCTACACGGAGGACGTCGACAATATCCCGTCACAAGTGGCGCTGCAGGCTTACGCGGACAAGCTCAAGTATCAGTCGCTCCAAACGACGGAGGCTGTTGTCTTTCGGACGGCGATTGTGCCGGAGCACGAGTCTTTTGACGTAGTCGCGCTCGAGCTTGGGGACATGGTCGGAATCTACACGGAGACGGAGTGGCGAATACCGATATCCGCGGGCGGTACGATGGAGCACAAGGCAAGGAGGATTATTCTTTGATAGATTATCAAAAAGAGAGGGAGTACGAGGCGGAGGCTGAGGGGGTAGCGGCTCACCAGATTGCGACGGTGGGGGCGGTATCTACGGCAGGCATTACGCTGATATTCCCGGGGCAAACGACTGCCTCGACGAAAAAGTACCCGTACAACAAAAGCGTGACCTTTGCGGCTGGCGATAAGGTTTATATCGCTAAAGCGAGAGGGACATATATCGTTGTTTGCAAAATTTGAAGGAGGTGAAAACAAGTGCTAACCACAATACACATCACGGTGCGCGACAGAGTGCCTACAATCACGGCTGGCGAGGACGTTATAACTCACAACTCGGATTATGTCGCGGAATTTGTGTTTGACGAAGAATGGCAGGACAAGGTCAAGACTGTGTATTTTGTCTGCGAGGACGGCAGCTATCAGGCGGTTGTAATGAGCGGACACTCATGCGGCGTGCCTATGCTTGACGGCGAGCACAGGCGTATATTTGTCGGTGTGCAGGCAGGCGCGGCGGAAAAACCGAGTATACTCAAAACCACACGTCCGTGCTGTCTCAAAGTCCGAGACAGTATTGCAGACTTGCTCGGTCAGTCTATCCCCGACCCGACACCCGACGTATACCAGCAGATTATGGCACTACTCGAAGACATCAAGCAAGGCGAGGTATCACCCGAAGACATACAAAAAGCGGTAAACAAATACCTCACCGAAAATCCGATTAGTGTAGACATCGCGACGACGGAAAAGGCGGGTATCGTGGCGGTCGGAAAAAACTTATCAATTACGAAAAACGGCGTATTGTCAGTAGATACTACCGATAGCGCCGAGCAGGACAACACCAAACCTATCACATCGGCGGGGGTTAATCTCGTCGTGGGAAACATTAACGCACTACTCGCAATTATTTAACGGAGGAAATTGAAAATGGCAGCAACAACATCAGAACTTTTAACGGCACTCACCAACGCGAGAAACACTATACGCACAAAGCTTGTCGCACTCGGGCTTGTGGCGGCTACGGCAAAACTCGCGGACTGTGCTACGGCAATCGACGGTATAGACAATAACGGTGCTGTGTCAGCGCAGGTTAAGGAAGGCGAGAGCTACACCATCCCGAAAGGTTATCACAACGGCAGCGGCACTGTGCAAGGTGTCTCGGGCGGCGGCAACTACAACACGCAGGCTAAGACTGTAACGCCGACCAAAAAGCAGCAGCAGGTCACACCGGATGCGGGATATTATGCGCTATCCGGAGTGACGGTTAATGCGATACCGGACAATTTTAACGACACGTCAGCCGTCACGGCAACGGAAGGTGATGTGCTTGCTACAAAGACCATAGTCGGAGCGGATGGTACTACTATAGCGGGTACAATGCCCAACAACGGAGCTGTTGAAAAGTCGCTCAGCGTGACAGACACGTCCTATACCGTCCCGAAAGGCTATCACAGCGGCACAGGCAAGGTATCAATCACAATCGAGACAAAGACTGCTACTCCGGCAGAAAAGGCGCAGGACATTACGCCGACTGCGGGAAAGGTGCTGTCTAAGGTTACAGTAGCCGCCATTCCTGCGAAGTACAAGGACGTGTCCGGCGTAACGGCAACCGCAGACAAAGTGCTTGACGGAGCTGTTTTTGTCGACAGCACAGGCGCGGCTGTTGAAGGTACTATGGTTAATCAGGGTGCGAAGAAGCTTACAATCGACGGACTTACTAAGCTTAGCGTAACCATCCCCGCAGGTTATCACGACGGCACCGGCACGGTATCTCTTACAGACGATATCCGCGCGGCTCTGGCGGCTATATGAGGTGAGCTATGAGCGTACAAACGGAAATAACGCGCATTAATAAAGCTAAAACCGATATTATCTCCGCCATAACCGCAAAAGGCGGCACGGTCGCCAGCGGAGCGAAAATCGAGGACTTGCCTGCTTGCATTCGTGCGATTCCCACGGGTGGGGGCGGAGAAACAGCGTATCTCAAAATCGCATATTCATCAAGCTTATTGACGTATATAGTGATTCCCGGCAAATATATCGAAGCCTCCGAGGACATGGACGAAATCGAGTGCAAGGTCGGTGACTTAGTGGGAATTGTTGCCGGGTCGGCGGGCGTTAGCGCGGAACTCGGATGCGTACTGACATACAGTGTAACTGCCGGCTCGGGATTATCAAAAAAATATATCTTCTTTTTCACGGTGACGGAAACCGATGCGACAATTAATATAAAATAACGAGGTGAAAAATGCTAATCGAAACAATCATAAAATGGGCTGTGCCTTTTGTGTGCGGCGGTATAATCACTTGGGCGGTCACGTACATCAAGCTCCGCAAAAAGCGTGACAGTGCGCTTGAGAGCGGTGTGCAGTGCCTTCTTCGCGCCGAGATAATCCGCAACCATGACAAATACATCGACAAAGGCTACTGTCCTATCTACGCTAAAGAAGCACTCAAGAGAGCATACGCGGCTTATCACGTGCTCCACGGCAACGATGTAGCGACGGGACTATACAATGAGGTAATGGCGCTCCCGACAGACCCGCCGCACGAAGGAGGTAACGCGCAGTGAAAATGAATCTACCCTATCAGAGCGGCAAGGTCACGCTCACGTCTCACTTCGGCTGGCGCACACTCAACGGACAGAGAGACTACCACAAAGGCGTAGACCTCAGCGGCACAGACAAAACGCTCGTTGCACCTTGTGATGGTGTGATAGGCTCGTCGACAATCATCACGGACAAGAGCAATCTCACGTGGCAGTGGGGCAACTACATACGCATTGACACGGCAGACGGACTTAAGATTTTCATGTGCCACATGGCTTTCCGAAAAGTCAAAGTGGGTCAAAAAGTCAAGGCGGGGGACGTGGTCGGAATTGAGGGCAACACGGGATATTCCTTCGGCAGTCACTGTCATTTTGAGGTCCGCAAAAACGGCGAATCCGTAGACCCTACTCCCTATCTCAGAATCCCCAATGAGTGGGGGCAGTACGACATCAAAAACACATCAAAAGGAGAAACAAATATGAACACAAACATCAGTCTCGACATATCCGACGGCAAGGGCAGCACCAACGTCAAAGACAGCTACGACAAAGACGGAATCACATACACCCGCGCTAAAAACTTTGCAATCATCTATCACGACGGAGACAAGCGAAAAGGCGGTGTGAAGAGATACATCAACGGCGGATTTTTTGCGAACTACCGCACGGAGGACGGCGAGGTGTATACGCTCCCTGTCGCAAATCTCGCGTGCGATATCAAGGAGATTCCGTCGGCGGCGAAAGACAATCTCTACGAGCACGTCTACGGCAACCATCTTGTATACGGCACTGCCGACAACGCCACGAAGCAGTTTGCGGGCAAAAAGGTGTCAACGCTGCTCGTGCCATACTCCGGCAAACAGACAGTAGAGCGTGTAGACAAAATCCCATCGGGAATCAAGTATGCTGTCAGCGGTGTGCCTGTCGTGATTAACAAAAAGCCTGTCGATATGACCTACGTGGGTGCGGAGGGATGGGACAGCTCCACTACATACAACACGTCGCGAAATATGCTGGGAATCCGTAACGGCGAGATATGGGTGCTCACGCTCAAAACCACCTCGGCAAACTACATCAAGTCCGGCGAGGTTTGGCGAAAGATACAGGGCGAAGGTTTTGAGGACGTTATCGCTCTTGACGGCGGCGGCTCATATATCCGTGTCGAGGGAATCAAGAGACGGTCAGCGGGCGGCAGTCGTGCGGTTAACAACATTATCGCGTTTTAAGACATTTTGTAACGCAATGCTACATTTTGTCTAACGTTGATACAACGCATTAAAAATATGAAAAAGAAAGATGTTGAATACTCAAAGAGAACGCTGTCGGCAATTGTGAAGCTGTGGTTTGCGGGTGCGATTTTCGGAATGTGCTATCTTGTGGTGCAGCTGATAATCGCTCCAGACATGGCGTCTCTTGACGGCCTGCTGACATACATCGGCGCTCCCATGGGCTGCGGCGTCGTGGGATATCTCATCAAATCGGCGATGGAAAACCGCGAAAAAATCAAACAGGAATATCACTCCGATTACGGGGAGGAAGAAATAACTTATGAAGATGAAAAAGGAGAATAACATGGGCAACAAAATCAACTGGAAGCAGAAACTTACCTCAAGAAAGCTGTGGGTGACAATCATCGGCATCATCATCGGCGTTGCAATGAGCTTTGGCGTGGGTGAGAGCGACTACGGCGAGATTGCGGGCAAGGTTGCGGGCGCGATTACGGCGATATCCTCAATTATCGGTTACATCTACGGCGAGAGCAAAGTTGACGCGGCGCGGATTGACGCGGAGGGAATCAAAGGCATTATCGACACCGCCGAAAAGGAGGACAGCAAGGAGGGATAAGGTTGACCGACCATGCGAAGCGCAGACAAGCGGTGCATAGTGTCGGCGATACTCAGGACATAGCGGACGCTATTGACCGATGCAATCTCAAACCGGAGTACAAGCGGTTGCTCAAGATACTGTACGTTGACAACGGCTGTCTGGAGGACGTGTGTGAAGCGGTAGGGCGTGAGTATACCACCGTCTCAAAATGGCATAAGGCGGCTCTCGCGAAGCTCGTATACATCTTACATAAGTCCGGCAAGTTATAGGCAAGTTAAAACAGGACTGGATTTAGACTGTTTTGGTGCTATATTTGGACTGTTTGAATTTGCAATGTGCGAAATCAAGTTTGAAATCAAGTTATAGGCAAGTTAAATGCAAAAACAGTGCAAATAATCTGAAAATCTCTTGAAAGAAAAAATCTCTCTGCGATGGTACAATGGTATCAGATACAGAGAGATTTTTTTGTATGGAGGATATATGGCGTACAACTTTGGATATAACCAAAATCCGTACTATACGGGTTACAATCCGCAAATTCAACAGCCGCAACCGCAACAGACAGCACCACAACCGCAGATACAGAGCGGATTTATCTGCCGTCCGGTCACGAGCCGTGAGGAAGCACTCGCGACACCTTGTGATTTTATGGCGGCAGGCGTAATTATGCCCGATATGGCGCATGGCATGATATATCTCAAGAGATTCAACTCGCAAACCGGCGCGTCGGATTTTGCGGACTTTGCATACACACCTCCGACAGCTCCGGCTAAGGACACGGCAGACTACACGCCACGCGCGGATTTTGACAAACTCTGCACAGCTTTTGCGGCTCTCCAGACGGAAGTTGAAAAGATGAAAAATCCCGCTAAAGGAAAGAAAGAGGTAACGGAAAATGCCTAACCTTAATCCCGCAATGCTCGTAATGCAGGCTCTCGGCGCAGGTCAGCCGCTGAATAACATCCTCGGCAATCTCGCAGGACAAGGCGCGCAGTACGCAAAAGCCGTCGAACTTATCAAGGGCAAGGACGCGCACCAGCTCCAAACCATGGCTCAAAACATGGCGAAGGAGCGCGGTATTGACCTTGGTGATTTAATGCGCTCACTCGGTATCAGCAAATAACAACAAATACAAGCAAATATAAACAAATAACACTTACCTTTTCGGTTTGACTGGAGACCTGATTAAAAAACTGTCCAAAAATTATTTTTGAACATCACGCGAAAGCGGATGAAATAAACCGAAAAGGAGAAAAAAACATGGGCAACGAACTTTTGACAGGCTTCCTCGCAGGTCAGGGGGACAGCAACAACCGTGACGGCGGATTCTTTGGCAACGAAGGACTTTGGGCGGTAATCATTCTCGCCATCATCTTCGGATGGGGTCGCAACGGCTTCGGCGGAAACGGCGGCGATTCATCGGGCATGGGCGCACTCCCCTACGTAATGGCGGCAGGCACTCAGGGCGGATTAACACGCGCAGACCTACAGAGCGAGTTTGGATTCAACGGGCTGGAGAATAGCGTCCGCGGCGTGCAAGAGGGACTTTGTGACGGATTTTACGATATGAATTCGTCATTGCTCAACGGCTTCCACGGCGTCGGCAACGCGGTTTGCAACCTCGGCTATCAGACACAGCAGGGATTTAACGACACAAATGTGGCTATGATGCAGGGATTTAACGGTGTTGAGAGAGGACAGGCGGCTCTTGCGACACAGCTCCAGCAGTGCTGCTGTGAAAACGGCAGAGCGATGGAGCGCGGATTTGCCGACGTTGGCTACCGCATGGCAACCGACACCTGCGCGATTAACACTAACGCCGCTAGCAACACTCGCGACATCATCGACGCAATGAATAGCGGATTCCGCGGCATATCCGACAGACTGACGGCGCAGGAAATAGCGGCAAAGGACGCGCAGATTGCAGCGCAGACACAGAGGATATTTGGACTTGAGCTTGCCGCATCACAGCAGGCGCAGAATCAGTATCTTGTAAGTCAGCTCGGCTGTAAGGCGCCCGTACCCGCATTCAACGTTCCCGCACCTTGGCAGTATGGCAACTACGGATGTAATTCCGGCTGTTCCGGCTGCGGCAACTATTGATTCACAAATCCGGCTTTGAGCCGTGACCGATTTCGGGGGAGCGGCGTACCGCTTCCCTTTTGATTTTTTGGAGGTATAAAAAATGGCTTGTACTAATGTATGCAGACTTTGTCCGCGCTTCATTCTGTCGCAGTCGGTGTCCTTTACCGGCGGCAATCTGATAATCAATCTCCCGGCGGGCGCGTATAACGCGGGGGAAAAATATTGTGTCGTAGTCGCTCAGGCAATTCCGACGGCGACGACAATCACCGCTCCCGTGTACGTCACAATCGGAGATGGCACTACGCTATACCCGCTGACTAACCGTTGTTGCGCTCAGCTGACCGCTTGCTCGATAAGGACGAGGACGAGATATAGCGCGGTTGTAATCACCACACCGACGGGCGGCAGCTTTAGACTGCTTGGCAGACCGGCATGTGCGCCTAACAACGACCTGCGCTCAATCAACGGCACAGCACCAACCACCACCACAACGGGAGGTGAAACCGTATGAAAAAGCTGAATCCAAACTGGCTGCTCATGATGTCGAGCGGCAAGGACAAGCGCGGCGAACGTGGCGAATACGACAAATACGAGCGTGACTATGACCGTGACCGCAGACCGCGCGATTATGACAGATATGACCGACGCGAGGATAGATACCCTGAGTATGACCGCCGCCGTCAGCCTGACTATGATGAGTACGACGGTTACGGCAAGCGCGACTACTACGGCGAGTACGGGATGAGAGACCGCCGAGATTATGACGGACGCGAGCGCGAGAGCTACGGCAGACGTGGTAAAAAGCACGACAAGTTTACTCGTGAGGACGCAGATGAGTGGACGGAGAAAATGAAGAACGCCGATGGTTCGACCGGGAGACATTGGAATTTTGAGCAGACGGAGCAGGTGAGACGGCAGCACGGCTATGACTGCGACCCCGCCGAGTTTTACGCCGCAATGAATATGATGTACTCAGATTACTACGAGATCGCAAAAGATTTTAACGTCAACTCGGTCGACTACTACGCTAAAATGGCTCACGCCTTTCTCGACGATAAGGACGCGAGCGAGGATAAGATCGCAAGGTACTATGAGTGCATAGTCGAGTAAAATCAAAAGAGACGGTTTTAACAGCCGTCTTTTTTTGTTGCGGTTTTGTCTATAGACACAAAAATAAATCAAAAAAATCAAAAGAAATTTATAAAAACCTA
>ERZ1034952.1308-NODE-1308-length-20634-cov-9.944118_pt1 | contig 20634 bp, 17 predicted proteins | sample MGYA00520625_ERZ1034952 | MGnify/ENA primary metagenome ERZ1034952 (study PRJEB33766, sample SAMN09781773) | gut metagenome | biome: gut microbiome | host: Homo sapiens | place: Madagascar | study: EMG produced TPA metagenomics assembly of the PRJNA485056 data... | reverse complement strand
GCCATCGAGCAGAGTTTTACACCTAATTGGGGATAAAACAGCTCATGGCGGGCGGTGGTGTGGCGATGATCGGCATTACCCTCGTTCCTCTGCTGTCCGGCCTGTTCTCTGCATAACAACCGGCTCCCGCCTCCTTTGAGGTGGGAGCAATCCCATTTTTAAGAAAGGAGAAAACACTATGAAGCACTTTCGGAGCGTCGTATCGCTCCTGATGGTATTCGTGCTGTGCTTTGGAATGATTCCCTGCGCTTTTGCGGATGAAATCACCACACCAACAGCGCCACAGTCTGGCGAGGGTTCTGCTTCTGAAGCTGTCCCCCCTAATACAGACCAAACGCCACCGCCCGAAGAATCCGCAGCCCCGCCGGAAGAATCCACAGAACCACCATCCGAGGAGGCAACAGAGCCTATGGAGGAAGATCCTACTGATGAGGCAACACTTCCGGAAGAATTGGACGATTTAGATTCAGACGACCGTCTCCTGGGTGCCGAAGCCTACGCCTCTACGCAAAAAAGTATCATGCTTTTCGATTTTGCGGACAACGGCAACTACACGACCCGGCTGAACTACCAGGTGACTTGCGCCTATAAACCCAACGGCAGCGGCACCACCCGGACAGCCTATGTCAAGAACATGGGCTGGCACTTTGCGAGGTACGGCGGTGTTGCCCATGCGGATGAACCGCTGTACTGCATTGAGCCTTGGCGCAATTATGCGGCCAGCACCAGCGGGAACTCCGTGGACCGGGATGTAACATTGAATGGAAGCGGCAGTACAACCGGAAGCAACGTCTGGTATGCGCTGCCCTCCGCTCGGCGGGAGGCTATCGGGCTAATCCTTCTGTACAGTGACCAGCAGTGGAACCACTCCATCAGCGTTACATCAGTAAAGAAGGACAGCAATCCCAATGTACCCCTGCGGGTGGCAACGCAAATCCTGATCTATGAAATTGTCTGCGGCCTGCGTGACCCCAGCAGCTTTAACCGGAACAGTTCCAACGAGTGTGGCACTTCCGGCGACGTGTTCTATGCCGCCGCTTCTGCCTCGGTGTCCGGGTTTAGCTCCTGCTACCACAGTCTGGTATCTGCGATTCAGTCTGCGAAAACCATTCCCAGCTTTTGCGGCAGTTCCAGCAGCAACGCACCTACGATTCAGCTCTCCGGGAATACCGGAAGTGCCTATGATTCTAATGGAGTGCTGTCGAATTTCAGCTTTTCCAATGGAAACGGTGCCCGCTTTTCTAAGAGTGGCAACACTTTGAATATCACGAAAACCGGGGATATTTCTGAATCTACGGTGTTCACCGCAACCCGGTATCTGCCCTCGGCATCCAATTCCAGCTACAACATCTGGTATATGTCTGGTTCCAGTTACCAGACGACCATTTCTCTGTATAACGCCGGAAGCAGCGGGTTAAACGCTTATTTCAAGATCAAGGCACCCTCCCTTGGGAATATCAGCCTGACGAAAACCACAGAGGACGGCAAGAATCTGTCTGGCTGGAAGTTCGGGATTTACAGTAACGCTGCCTGCACCAACCTGGTATCCGGGCCGTACACTACCAATTCCAGCGGTAAGCTTTCTGTATCGGGTTTGACTGCGGGCACTTATTATGTCAAAGAATTGGGCAATACGGATTCCAACATAGATGCCTTGTACAGTTGCGCCAGCACCAATCCCCAGCGGGTCACAATCACCTCCGGTGTGACAGCTTCGGTTAGCTTTTACAACAAGAGAAACGCCGGAAGTGTACAGCTGGTGAAGAAAACCAATACGGGCGAAAATCTGGGTGGCTGGCAAATTGGGCTGTACACGGATGCTGCCTGCACCAACTCTGTTTCCGGCTCTCCATTCACCACCGGGGCAGATGGCACAGTAACGGTTTCTGGCTTGCAGAAAGGAACCTATTACGCCAAAGAGATTTCCACGGACGATCCCTATTGGGAATTTGACACCGCCGTGAAGTCTGTAACGGTTGCCATTAGCAAGACCGCAGAAGTCACCTTCATCAACACCCACTATGGGCGCATCGAAATCCGCAAGACCACCAACACCGGCAATCAGCTTGGTGGTTGGACATTCCGGGTGAGAGATTCCGAGGGCAATTCCTACGGAGACTTCACCACCGATGAAAACGGATATGCCTGCACCCAAAATCTTCCGTTAGGGTGGTACACGGTTGTGGAGTTACCCACGGAGGATAATTATTGGCTGACCGAGCTGGGTTTCCACGATGTGACCGTGAAAGCCGGTGAAACCACCGTGGACACTTGGCTCAATAAGGAGCAGGGGCTGGTCTGGTTCTACAAAAAGACCAACACCGGGCAGTCCGTGGAAGGCTGGCATATTACTGTCTATTCGGACGAAGCCTGCACCCAGAAGGTTGGCACCCTTATCACCAATGCAGACGGTAAGGCGGGCTATTACCTTGACCCCGGCATCTACTGGGCGAAGGAAACCGGCGACGAGCATGGTCGATTTGAGGACGAATACTGGATGGTGGACGAAACAGTCCACAAGTTTGAAATCAAGCCCCATGAGGATGTTTCCATCACCTTCACCAATGTCCAGTATGGCAGGCTGAAAATTTCCAAAACCGTGGAGGGCGGCGGTTCTGTGGAGGGCTGGCAGTTCAAAATTACAGATGCCGAAGGAAAGGTTCTGGACGGTTCTCCCTTCGCCAGCAACAAGGACGGTATTATTCTGACCGGGAATCTGCTGCCCGGACAGTACACGGTAGAAGAACTGCTTCCCGAAAACAGTTTTTACCAATGCGTCAGTGAAAATCCACAGACCGTCACCGTAAAACAGGGTGAGATTACCGAAGTATCGTTCGTCAACGCTCTGCGAACCGGCAAGGTGACTGTGGAGAAGATCGACATTACCGGCAGCCCTCTGGCAGGGGCAACATTTCGGCTGGAATGGAGTGAGGACGGTTCTCTCTGGCATCCCGTGACCTACTCCGAAACCATTGTCCGGGGCGGCTGCTCCAATCCCGATGTAACGGACAGGAGCCTGACCACCGGGACGGACGGACTGCTGGAATGGGACAACCTCTATCCGGGACTACAGTACCGCCTGACGGAAACCAAAGCACCGGAGGGCTACAAACTTCTGGACAAAGCCGCCTATGAAGGTGCGCTGCCTGCGGACGATCTTGCGCTTTCGGTTCGTGTCACCAACACCCGCACCTTTACCATGCCCGACACAGGAGGTAATACCGCTATGATTTTCCGTATCCTCAGTATGATCTCTGGCACTGTATGTCTTGCTATGCTGATTTACAGCAAGAAAAGGCTGGTGTAAGCCATGAATACTGCCCATCATGCCAGGGATCAGCCCTGGCTTTTTTATTTCCACCCATGTCGCAAAATTATGTAAACTATCTTGTCATTCTAACTATGAAAGGAAAATGCGAAATGAAAAACCTTACCAAAGCTTTGTCCCTCTTTCTGGCGCTGACCATGTTACTGTGTTTCCCTGTCGCTGTCTCCGCCGCCGAGTTGGAGGATGCAACCATTGACGAATCCCGAACCGGCTCTCTGACCATCTACAAGTACGATCTGACCAACGCCGAAAAGGACGGCGTGTGGGATTCCAGCTATGTTTCTACCGGCGTTTATGACGAAACCGGGGTAAACAATGTTCTGGGCGGAAATGCTTCCTCCACTCTGGGCAACGGCGAAACCGGCTACGGATATGCCATTAAGGGTGTCGAGTTTACCTATGTAAAGGTGGCCGACATTTTCCAGTACGGCGAAACCGAAACCACCGACGGTCATGTGGAAATCCTGTATGCCGTGGACAAGACCAAGGGTGCGGACTTCCTGAAAGCCCTGGGTCTGGCGGACGGAAAGAATCGGTACGAAAAAGCGGATGCTCTGGATGAAACCAAGTATTTCTACCAGTCTGATGTGCTGATCTCCGCCCTGTCCTCCGGCCTGACTGCCAATGCCACCACTGTCAAGAACGCAATGGAGCGTTACGCTGCCACCAACGGTACAGCCATGCCCCTGACGGATTCCTACGGCAAGACCAAAGCTGAAAACCTGCCCCTGGGTCTGTATCTGGTTGCGGAAACCAAGGTCCCCGAAATGGTCGTTTCCACCACCGATCCTTTCCTGGTATCCGTCCCCATGACCTCCGTCAACGGCACCAACGCCAATGACGGCGGCACCCGCTGGATCTACGACATTACCCTGTATCCTAAGAACCTGACCGGCATTCCCTCTCTGGAAAAGACGCTGCGGGAGGCAAAGGCCGACACAGGCAAGACGGACGATTACGCCCATACCGGCACCGCCTCCGCTGGTGACACCATTGACTACCAGATCATTTCCACCCTGCCCAGTATTACCTCCGAGGCAACCTACCTGTCCTGTTACACCTTCATTGACACTCTGTCTGCCGGTCTGACCTACACCAAGGGGGATGTAACCTTAGAAATCTTCTCCGATACTGCCTGTAAGAACGCCGTGACCACCTGGAAAGAGGCGGACGGTTACTTTACCGTTTCCTACAACGATGCGGACGGCAAGACTGCCATGACCGTGGAAATGACCGCTAAGGGTCTGGCTGAAATTAACAAGTCCAAGGCCGTCTATGCCGATGCAAGTATGGTCAACTCTGGCTATTCCGACTGCACCATGCGCCTGACCTACACTGCCAAAGTAGACAGCGATAATTCTCTGATGGTGGGCGACAAAGGCAACGACAACAAGGTGGTACTGACATGGAAGCGCACCAGCGACAGCTTCTACGACACGCTTGTGGACGATGCCCATGTGTACACCTACGGTATCGATCTTACCAAGCTGTTTTCCGATGGCAAGGGTGATTTCTCCAAGGTGGAGTTTCTGGTACAGAACAAGATCGACAACTACTATGTCCAGGCGAAGCTGAATCAGGAGGAGGGCGTTTACTATGTGACCGGACATACCCCCAACAAGGAAGATGCTACCCACTTTGTCCCCGTGAAAACCGGTGATACCAAGGGCCGAATCCTCATTAAAGGGTTGGAGGACGATACCTATACCATGACTGAAGTCCGCACTGACAACGGCTATGTACTGCTAAAACAGGATATTGAGGTGGTCATCTCCCAGAAGGAGGGCTCCGAAAACTGCACCATCTATGCCTCCGACGCTCTGGGCCTGATCCAGAACGATCCCCGCTATGCCCAGGTCATTCAGAGTGATGCTGATCTGAAGAACATCCCCCAGAAGCATCTGGAACACAAGCTGCGGACCGCCTCCGCTACTGTCAGCGGTAAGAATGTCAACATGACCGAGGACAACGACAGCGCCAACGCCGAAGCGCCTCTGACTGTGGTCAATACGCGCGGCTTTGACCTGCCCAAGACCGGTGACAACGGAACTATGATGTTTACTGTGGTCGGAATTCTGCTGATGGTTGGCGCTGTATCCGTTATTGCACTGGTCAGCCGGAAGAAGCGCTCTGTCTAATTTCATCTGCCCCGGAGGGTTAATCCTCCGGGGCTATCCCGAAAAAGGAGGGTTCCTTACGAAGCAAAAGCGTATCACAATCGCTCTGGCGGTCATGGCGTTCCTGCTGGCACTGGGGCTGACTTTGTATCCTGTTATAAGTAATTATGTAAACCAAAAGTATGCTTCCCAGATTCACACTGCTTATCAGGAGGTTATGGAGCAGGCGGATGACAGCGAACTTCTCAAGGCAAAGGAGCTTGCCGATGCCTACAACCGTAGCCTTGTCCCCGGCGCAACAGAAGCCTACAGCCAAGAGGGCTTGCAGGCTGCATCTGCCGACTACGACAGCCAGCTCGATGTTGCCGGAAACGGCATCATGGGTTATGTGGAAATTCCCAAAATCAGCGTCAAGCTGCCTATCTACCACGGCACGGAGAATGATTCTCTGGAACGGGGCATTGGGCATCTGTTGGGCAGCTCTCTCCCTGTAGGCGGTGAAAACACACATACCATTCTCTCCGGGCACAGCGGCATGGCATCCCAGAAGATGTTTACCGACTTAGAACAGCTCACCACCGGGGATGTGTTCTATCTCCATGTTCTGGATGAAACTCTGGCATATCAGGTGGTGGAGATCAACACCGTGCTGCCCTACGATACCAGCCTGCTGGGGATTGCTCCCGGCGAGGATCTGTGTACACTGGTCACCTGTACCCCCTATGGGGTGAACACCCACCGGCTGCTGGTGCGTGGTTCCCGGATTCCCTATGAGGAAGCGGAGCTGCTTATGGAAGAAACTGCCAGCGAGGAAACAACGGCATCTGCATGGGAGGAAAAGTACCTTCAGGGTGTCATTTTGGGTATTGCCGCCGCTCTAGTTCTGATTCTGGTCATTGCCATTGGCGCACAGATTTACCAGAGCATTGTTGGCAGCAGCGGAGGGAATGACCATGCGAAACGGTAAGCTCCGCGCCTTTCTCATTGCTCTGATGCTGCTGGTGTTCGCTTCCGGTCTTACCTTTCTCCTGTACCCCTATCTTTGGGGTGCCATGGTTGACCGGGAGATTTCCCTGAATGCTCAGGGCTTTCTGAATCGAGATAAAACCGAACCGACCATTTCCGAAGTGATTGTCACTATTGATTCTCCAACAGAGCCGGAGAAGACCAGAGATTACCCGGAACTGTGGGCGGACATGGTTCGCTACAACGAAACCATCTACGCCCAAGGGCAGACAGGGCTTTCCTGTGCGTATGACTACCAGAAACCCAGCTTTCGCCTAACGGATTACGGCCTTTCGGATGAGGTGTTCGGTGTGATTTCCATTCCCGTTATGGAGCTGGAAATGCCCATCTTTCTCGGCGCAACGGAACAGCACATGGCTGACGGAGCCGCCCATCTGAGCCAAACCAGCCTGCCCATTGGCGGCGAGAACACCAACTGCGTCATTGCCGGACACCGGGGCTACAACGGTGCCAGCTACTTTCGCTACATCGACAAGCTGAAAGTCGGGGATTTGGTTTCTATCACAAACCTGTGGGAGACGCTGACCTACCGGGTCTGCGAAATTAAAATCATCGACCCCCACGATGTAACGGAAATCCTGATTCAGCCGGGACGGGAGCTGCTGACCCTGCTGACCTGCCACCCCTATGCTTCCGGGGGCAGGCAGCGGTATGTGGTTTACTGTGAGCGTGTGGAATCCCCCGAAGCCAAAAAATCATAACGGATCGGAGGTAACACAATGGATTTTATCTGGGATAGCATTACGGACTGGCTGAAGGAAGTGCTTGTCAGCGGAATCGTCAGCAATCTCTCTGGGATGTTCGATTCCACCAATGAGCAGATTGGAGAAATCGCCGGTCAGGTGGGACTGACTCCACAGGCATGGAACAGCGGTATCTTCAACATGATTCAGAACCTTTCCAATAATGTGATTCTCCCCCTCGCCGGAGCAATTCTGGCAATCGTCATGACCTTGGAGCTGATTCAGCTCATCACCGACAGAAACAATCTCAATGATGTGGACACCTGGATGTTTTTCAAGTGGGTGTTCAAGTCCGCCGCCGCAGTCCTGATCGTATCCAATACCTGGACCATCGTCATGGGCATCTTTGACGCTGCCCAGAGCGTTGTCAACGGCGCTGCCGGAGTGATGATTGGAAACACCAGCATCGACATTTCCTCGGTGGTCACGGATTTGGAAAGCAGGCTCATGGAAATGGATGTGGGGCCGCTGCTGGGGCTGTGGTTTCAGTCCCTGTTCGTTGGTATCTGTACCTGGGCAATCACCATCTGCATTTTCATTGTCATCTACGGTCGAATGATTGAGGTGTACTTGGTCACTTCCGTGGCACCCATCCCCATGGCGACCATGGCAAACCGGGAATGGGGTCAGATGGGACAGAACTATCTGCGCACCCTGTTCGCCCTGGGCTTTCAGGCATTTCTCATTATGGTCTGTGTGGCGATCTACTCGGTGCTGGTGCAGAACATCTCCGTATCCATCGATATAAGCACCGCCATCTGGACCTGCATGGGTTACACGGTGCTGCTATGCTTCTGCCTGTTCAAGACCAGCAGCCTTGCCCGCTCCGTATTCAATGCCCACTAAGGAGGTAAAAATGCCCTATGTAACCGTCCCCAAAGACCTTACCAAAGTCAAAAGCAAGGTTCTTTTCAACCTGACCAAGCGACAGCTGATCTGCTTCAGCCTCGGTCTGCTCATTGGCGTCCCCCTGTATTTTGCAGCCAAGGAGCCGCTGGGCAATTCCTCTGCCGCCATGCTCATGATCCTCACCATGCTGCCTGCCTTCCTGTTCGCTCTGTATGAAAAGAATGGGCAGCATCTGGAGGTCATCATCCGAAACATGATTCAGGTTCTGGTGCTTCGCCCCAAGAAGCGCCCCTACAAAACCAACAATTTCTATACCGTCATCGCGCGGAAAAATCAGTTAGACAAGGAGGTATATCGGATTGTCCACCCAAAGAAAGCTGTCCCGCACTCAGCAAAAAGAGATAAAGACCGCAATCGCAAGGGCAAATCGGACAGATAAGAAGGAAATGTCCGCACAGGACAGCATTCCCTACCTGCAAATTCGTGTAGACGGGATCTGTCAGGTCACGCCCACCCATTTCACAAAAACCATTCAGTTCCGGGACATCAACTATCAGCTCTCGGACAATGAGGACAAGCAGGCCATCTTCGACGGCTGGTGTGATTTCCTCAACTACTTTGACAGCTCCATCAAGTTCCAGTTTTCCTTTGTGAATCTGACCGCCCTGCGGGAATCCTTTGCCCGGGCAATCCCGCTGCGCTCTGACCAGTTTGAAAGCATTCAGCGGGAACTGTCCAAAATTATTGAGGTGCAGCAGGCAAAGGGAAACAACGGCATCGTGAAAACCAAGTATCTCACCTTTGGTATTGATGCCGACAACATCCGCTCTGCCAAGCCCCGTTTAGAGCGCATTGAAACGGACATCCTCAACAACTTCAAACGGCTGGGTGTCAGCGCCGAGGTGCTGAACGGGCAGGAACGGCTCCGGGTTCTCCATGACATTCTCCGCATGGACACGCCGGAGTCTTTTGCTTTCCGGTGGGAAGATCTGCCCCGCTCCGGGCTGTCCACCAAGGACTATATTGCCCCCAGCTCTTTCCTCTTTAACCGGGCGAAGGACTTCCGCATGGGTAAGAAGTTCGCTTCCGTCAGTTTCCTGCAAATTCTGGCACCGGAGCTGAGTGACCGGATTCTCAAGGACTTTCTGGATATTGAAAGCAACATTGTGGTCAACATCCATGTGCAGTCTGTGGATCAGGTCAGCGCCATCAAGACCATCAAGCGCACCATCACCGATCTGGACAAGAGCAAGATTGAGGAGCAGAAAAAAGCTGTCCGTGCCGGATATGACATGGACATCATTCCCTCCGATCTTGCCACCTACGGTGCGGAAGCAAAAAAGCTGCTGTCCGATCTGCAAAGCCGGAATCAGCGTATGTTCCTTGTGACATTCCTGATTCTCAACACCGCCGACACCAAGCGGCAACTGGACAACAATGTATTTCAGACAAATTCCATTGCCCAGAAATATAATTGCAGCATTACGGCACTGGACTATCAGCAGGAAGAAGGCATGGTCAGCAGTCTGCCCCTGGGACTGAACCAGATTGAGATTCAGCGGGGTCTGACCTCCTCCGGCGTGGGAATCTTCGTTCCCTTTACCACCCAGGAGCTGTATCAGGACAGCCCGGAGGCTCTGTACTACGGCATCAACGCTCTATCCAACAACATCATCATGGTGGATCGGAAGCTGTTGAAAAATCCCAACGGTCTGATTCTCGGCACCCCCGGTTCCGGCAAGTCCTTCTCCGCCAAGCGGGAAATATCCAATGTGTTCCTTGCCACGGGCGATGACATCATGATATGCGATCCGGAGGGCGAATACTTCCCGCTGGTGCAGAGGCTGGAGGGACAGGTCATCAAGATTTCGCCCACCTCCAGGCACCACATCAACCCCATGGATATCAACCTCAATTACAGCGACGAGGAAAATCCGCTTTCTTTGAAATCGGACTTTATTCTGTCCCTGTGTGAGCTGATTGTGGGCGGTAAGGACGGCTTGAAGCCCGTAGAGAAAACCATTATTGACCGCTGTGTGCGGATGGTGTATCAGGACTACCTCAACGACCCCAAGCCAGAGAATATGCCCATCCTTGGTGATCTGTATGACTGTCTGCGCAAGCAGGAGGAAAAGGAAGCGCAGTTTGTTGCCACGGCTCTGGAAATCTATGTCACCGGTTCTCTGAATGTGTTCAATCACCGGACCGATGTGGATGTGAGCAACCGGGTGGTGTGCTACGACATCAAGGAGCTGGGCAAGCAGCTCAAGAAAATCGGCATGCTGATTGTCCAGGATCAGGTGTGGAACCGTGTCACCATCAACCGGGAAGCCAGCAAAGCCACCCGGTACTACATCGACGAGTTTCACCTGCTGCTGAAGGAGGAGCAGACCGCCGCCTACTCCGTGGAAATCTGGAAGCGGTTCCGAAAATGGGGTGGAATCCCCACCGGCATCACCCAAAATGTCAAAGATTTGCTGGCTTCCAGAGAAGTTGAGAACATTTTTGAGAATTCTGACTTCATCTATATGCTCAACCAAGCCGCCGGTGACCGGAAGATTCTCGCCCAGCAGCTGGGCATTTCTCCCCACCAGCTTTCCTATGTGACCCATTCCAATGCCGGTGAAGGTCTGCTGTTCTACGGCGATACCATCGTTCCCTTCGTGGACAACTTCCCCAAGGATACGGAGCTGTACCGCCTTATGACCACTCGCCCGTCAGACAAGAAGGAGGATGCGGAAGAATGAGGAATACCCATATCCCGGTAACTCTGGCAGGTGGTATTTTTGCGTGAATCCCGGCTGCAATTCACCGATAAAGAGCGGCTCGACCCGGTAATGGGCAAAGCTGTCCAGAAAGCGGAGAAGGCTGCTGACAAGGCAGAGAAAGCCCAGGCAAAAATCCCCACCAAAAAGGTTATCAAGCCGGAGCTGATTGCCGACAACAGTAACGGCAAAATCAAGGTGAAGCTCCATTTTGAGGATACGGAAAAGAAGCCGCCCTCTCAGCTCAAAGTCACCGACGCCCCCGCTGCCGCAGTCCGCAGGCAGATTCGCCGGGAAATCCGGGAATCCGAGGATGACAATGTGGGTGTGGAAGCTGCTGGGTATGCCGCAGATGCCGTGGATTCTTCTGCCCATCTGCTTCAGGAAGCACACCATTCCGCCCAGCTCCAGCCCTACCGTTCTGCTGCCCGTTCGGAAAAGCAACTGGAGAAAGCCAATATCCACGCCCTGCAAAAGAAAGCGGAAGTGGAACACCCCACCAGCAACCCCCTGTCCCGGTGGCGTCAAAAGCAGGCCATCAAGCGCCAGTATGCTGCCCAGAAAGCCGGACGCAGTACCGTGGAGAGCAGCGCAAGGGCTGCAAAGGAAGCCACAAAAAAGACGGAACAGGCAGCAACCTTCGTGGTGCGGCACCGAAAAGGATTTGCCGCTGTCTTCGGTATCCTGCTGATTCTGGCATTCCTGCTCAACGCCGTGTCCTCCTGCTCCATGATGGTAGAGGGCATCGGCGCTGGGATCGCTGCCGGCAGCTATGCCGCCGCAGATGATGACATTGTGGGTGCGGAAGCAGCCTACTGCGCCATGGAACAGGCATTGCAGCGGCAGCTTGATCGGTACGAGCAGACCCATGACTACGACGAATACCACTATGAACTGGACGATATTGGGCATGACCCCTATGTGCTGACGGCGATTCTGTCCGCCATGCACCCCGGCGAGTGGACATTGCAGGAAGTCACGGGAACGCTGGATATGCTCTTTGACAAGCAGTACATCCTCACGGAAACCGTGGAGAGTGAAACCCGCTATCGGATGGAAACCGTCACCAGGGAACGCCATGCCCGTGATCCCGTCACCGGGGTCTATCTGTTTGACCAGTGGGGCTATCCCATTATGGAGGAATACGAGTATGAAACCCAGGTTCCCTACACCTACCGGAGCGTTACTGTCAAACTGGAAAACTTCGATCTCAGCCATGTCCCCGTGTATGTGATGAACGAGGAAACCCTGGGTCGTTACGCCATCTATATGGCGACCCTGGGCAACCGCCCCGACCTGTTCCCGGATTCTGACTACATCCGGCAGATGCTGATTGAGGGTTACACCAAGTATGACCTTCCACCGGAGGCTCTGGAAAACACCCGGTTCGCTGCCATGATAAGGGAAGCGGAGAAGTACCTGGGCTACCCCTATATCTGGGGCGGCAGCAGTCCCAGCACTTCCTTTGACTGTTCCGGGTATGTGTGCTGGGTTCTCAATCACAGTGGGTGGCGTGTCGGACGCACCAGTGCCCAAGGGCTTTACAATCTCTGTACCCCGGTGTCTCGAAGCAACGCCCGTCCCGGCGATCTGGTGTTCTTCAAGGGCACCTACAAAACCAACGGTGTTTCCCATGTGGGCATTTATGTGGGTGAAAACCGAATGATTCACTGCGGAAATCCCATTTCTTACACCAATATCAACACCCAATACTGGCAGTCCCATTTCTTTACTTTTGGGCGTCTGCCCTGATAAGGAGCGTGATTTTATGAATCCCAAACTGCAAAAGCTCCGTGCCGAGCTGGAAAAGAACACGGAGAAAATCAGCAAGCTCCAGTTCCGAAACGCAGAGCTGAAAAAGCAGATTCAGGAGCTGGAGAACATCGACATCATCTACATGGTGCGCGAGTGCGGCCTGACGCCGGAAGCCCTGTCCGGCTTGCTGGCAAAAGTCCAGGCTGCGCCCAATATCACCGAAACCAAGGAAAAGGAGGATGTTTCCATTGAGGCTTAATCGCCGCTTTTTCACTCTGCTGGCGGTGCTGTTGCTGTGTATGTCCTTTCTGACCATCACAGCATCCGCCGAAGCCAATCCCCCCAAGGGTGATGTGATTATCTACACATCTGATCCCACAGAACCCCCTCCCACGCAGCCGACACCAAAGCCCACTGCACCAAAGCCTACCACGCCGCCGGAAACGGAGCCGCCTGCCACCACAGCTCCAACCACGCCCACCACGGTGACGCCGGTGGAACCCTTTACGGAGGGAAATGCCATTGCGAAAGATCTCCAGTTCCATGCGAACACCAACAAGCAGTTCATAACAATTGAAACTCGCAGCGGTGAGATTTTCTACATCGTCATCGACTACGATGCCCCGGTGGACGAAAAGAGTGAGCAGTTCAGCACCTATTTCCTGAACAAAGTGGATGATGCGGATTTGCAGGCACTGTTGGAGGACGGCAATAAAGTGGAAGTTTGCGGCTGCATTGACCGCTGCTACGCCGGTCATGTGAACACGACCTGCCCGATCTGCGCCAAAAACATGACCGAGTGCGTGGGCAGAGAGCCGGAACCCTCTGAGGAACCCACCGTCCCCGCGACAGAGCCGGTGAAGGAGCCGGAAAAGAAATCCAATTCCGGCGCTGTTCTGGCTGTGCTGCTAATGATTGTCATGGTCGGCGTCGTGGGCTGGTACTTCCTGAAAAATAAGATGCCCAACCCCAAAACCAAGGGTGACACCGATCTGGATGACTATGACTACGGCATTGACGAGGATGACGAGGACTATGCCGACTTTGAACCCTATGAAGAAAAGGAGAAAGCGGAATCCAAATGAGTTACTTCACCACCGGGAAGTCCCGGTTCTATGAAAAGATGATGACCAGCAAGCCCCATCCCCAGCGGGAGGACAGAAAACCTGTCCTCCCCACAGATCACCTTTGCTATGGCTGTCAGCGCTACGGCGAAGGCTGCGTTCACCCCTGCCACCGTGAGGTGCGCAGGGGTGCTTCTCTGGAGGTGACAGTATGCAGCTTGTGATTGCTGAGAAACCCTCGGTCGCACAGAGCTTGTCCAGGATTCTGGGCGTTACTACTAGAAAGGACGGCTATCTGGAAGGAAACGGCTTTCTGGTATCTTGGTGTTTTGGCCATCTGGCGGGGCTTGCCGATGCCAGCGTGTACGACGAACGCTACGCCAAATGGAAGCGGGAGGATTTACCCATCCTGCCATGCCCCTTCCGCTTTGAGATTTTCCCCGATAAGCGGGATCAGTTTTCCGTCCTGAAGGAGCTGATGAACCGGGAGGATGTGACCGAAGTTATCAACGCCTACGATGCCGGACGGGAGGGCGAGCTGATTTTCCGAAGTGTCTACTATCTGGCTGACTGCCAGAAGCCTATGAAACGGCTGTGGATTTCCTCTATGGAGGATGAAGCCATCCGGGATGGATTGCAGAATCTTCGTCCCGGCTCTGACTTTGATGGGTTGTACAAAAGCGCCCTGTGCCGAGCCAAGGCGGACTGGCTGGTGGGCATCAACGCCACCCGGTACTTTTCTCTGCTGTACGGCACGAAGCTGAATGTGGGCAGGGTCATGTCTCCCACGCTGTCCCTGCTGGTGCAGCGGGAATCGGAAATCTCCGCTTTCGTTCCCGAAGATTTCTTCACCGTGAATCTGGATTTCCCGGATTTCACCGTTTCCAGCAAGAAATTCCCGGACAGAACGGAAGCTCAGCAGCTGGCGAAGAAATGCCAGAATCAGAATGCTGTGGTTTCCGACATTCGCCACAGCGATAAGGAGGAAAAAGCCCCTGCACTCTATGACCTGACCACCCTCCAGCGGGATGCCAACCGGCTTTTGGGCTACACCGCCCAGCAGACACTGGACTATCTGCAATCCCTCTATGAAAAGAAGCTGTGTACCTATCCCCGGACAGACAGCCGCTATCTCACGGACGATATGCTGGGAAGTGTCCCGGCAATTGTCCTGTGCGCTGCCGGAATCTACGGTGTGGAAGCTCCCAGTGATATTCTGGCGCGGCAGGTGTGCAACTCCAAAAAGGTATCCGATCACCATGCCATCCTGCCCACCATGGCGGCGGGAGAACTGGATTTGTCCACACTTCCTACGGCGGAGCAGAACATCCTGAAGCTGATCTCCCGGCAGGTGCTGATGGCGGTCAGCGGAGCCTATCGCTACCGGGAAGCAGAAATCTCCATCACCTGCGGGGAAACCTTCAAGACCACCATGAAGATGCTGCTGGATGCTGGGTGGAAGAAATACTGTCAGAAAAGCATCCCACAGAAGTGGTTTTCCGGTCTGGAAGTTGGACAGATACTGAACCCCAGCAAGGTGTCCGTCAAGGAAGGGAAAACCCAGCCGCCCAAGCACTTTACAGAAGATCTTCTGCTGTCCTCCATGGAAACGGCAGGGACGAAAGATATGCCGGAGGATGCCGAACGCAAGGGACTTGGAACTCCTGCCACCCGTGCTGGGATTCTGGAAAAGCTGGTTTCCACAGGCATGGTAGAGCGTCGAAAGGCGAAAAAGCAGACCATCCTGATTCCCACGGCTCTGGGCAATGCCCTGATTACGGTCTTGCCGGAACAGCTTCAATCGCCGCTGCTGACAGCAGAATGGGAGAATCGGCTGTCCCAGGTTCAGAAGGGCGAACTGGAGCCGGAGGAGTTTCTGGACGGCATTCAGGGTATGCTCACCGATCTGGTCAGGGATTACCGCCCGGTTTCCGGCGCGGATATTCTGTTCCCCTCCGCCGAAAACACCGTGGGCAAATGTCCCCGGTGCGGCAGGCCGGTGATTGAGCGCAGCAAGGGATACTTCTGCACGAACAAAGACTGTAAATTTGTTCTGTGGCGAGACAGCCGGTTCTTTACCCTCAAGCAGAAAACCTTGGACAGAAAAACTGCCCAGCTCCTGCTGGAGAAAGGCCGCGCCCCGCTGAAGGGTTGTGTTTCCTCCAAAACCGGGAAGGTCTACGATGCTGCCGTGGTTCTGGAAGATGATGGGGATCGGGTACGGTTCAAGCTGGTGTTTGGCAATGGCTGATCTGCCCCGGATGAATGACGAGCAGCTGAAGCAGGTGCGAAAGCTGATACGCAGCCGCTGCTGCAATTATGACAATGGGAGCTGCCTGCTCTTTGACTGGTCGTTCTGCAATATCTGCCCACAGTGGATCTCCTACTCGCTGAACTGCAAGTGGTTCCGCAATGCAGTGCTGCCCAATGACCCGGCACTGGAAGCATCCATTCTCCATACCCAGCCGAGGAAACGCTGTGTCATCTGTGGAAAGCCTGTCCTGTCCAAATCTCACCGAGCAAAGTATTGTCCTGCGTGTTCCGTTCAGGAACGCAGGCGTCGGGATGCCGAAAGGAAGCGCGTTCAGTATTGGAATCTCCGCATTTAAGGGCCAAAAAAGTGGGTGATACTAATGACTTTTTCACGCACTTCCGCAGGGGTATATGTATTTACATTCGGAAAGCCAAAATCGGCTTTTATATGCGGAGAAAGCTCCCTGTGTGACCCATCTATGTCACATGGGGAGCAGTCAAATCAAAGAAAGGAACGATCAAATTTGTCCGAAAAACAATCCAGCAAGGAGCGCATCAAAGAGATCACGGCTGGCATTGAAAAAGGCATCATGGAACTGTTTGAAAGTGACCGCTACCGGAACTACCTTACCACCATGAGCCGCTTTCACAAGTATTCCCTGAATAATGTCATGCTGATCCATGCCCAGCGGCCCGATGCCACGCTGGTGGCTGGCTTCAGCAAGTGGAAGAACAGCTTCGGGCGTCATGTGAAAAAGGGCGAAAAGGGCATCCAGATTCTTGCTCCCACCCCCTACAAAATCAAGGTGGATAAGGAGAAGCTTGACCCGGACACCAAGCTGCCTATGCTGGACGATGAAGGGAAACCCATTACAGAGGAAAAGGAAGTCACCATTCCCATGTTCAAGGTGGTGTCCGTATTCGATGTGGCTCAGACGGAGGGTAAACCGCTGCCGCAGATTTCCTTCAGTCTGACCGGGGATGTGGCGCAGTATGAGGTTTTCATGGAGGCTCTGCGCCGGACATCTCAGGTGCCCATTACCATAGAGCCGATGGAACCCGGCATGGACGGCTATTTTCATCTGGAAAAGCAAGCTATTTTTCTCCGGGAAGGTATGAGCCAGGTGCAGACCGTCTGCGCTGCCATTCATGAAATGGCCCATTCCCGGCTCCACAACTATGAGAAAATGACGGAGCTGGCAGACGATGGGGAAACCATCCTTGTGCCGGGAGAAAAAGACAGGAATACTGAGGAAGTGGAAGCGGAAAGCATTTCCTACGCCGTCTGTCAGTATTTCGGCATTGAAACCGCCGACAACAGCTTCGGTTATATCGCTTCCTGGTCCCAAGGCAAGGAGCTGAAGGAACTCCGTGCCAGTCTGGAAACCATAAACAAGACCTCCTCGGAGCTGATTTCCGGGATTGAGCAGCATTATCGGGAGATTTGCAAGGAGCAAGGCATTGATCTGGCAGCAGATGCCCCTGCACAGGAGCAACCCCGGGTGCCGGATAACGCCGCAACTGTTCAGACGGTTGAAGCAAACGTTCCACCGGAAGCCCCCTCACCGGACACCCCAGAGCAGGTGCTGGACGAATACCCCATGCCGGATGAATCCCTGAAAGCAACTGATCTGGAAGCCTGCGGCTATTTGGATGGGGATATGCTGCCCCTGTCCAGAGAATGGGCAGCGGAACTGTACGATCAGGATTTGAGCGTGTACGCCATCGTGGACGGCGGCAATGCAGAGATGCTGTTTGACCGGGAGGAATTGGATACCCAAGCCTCCGGCACGATGTTCGCTGTTTCCCGTGAGGAATGGGAGCAAAGCCCTATGTTCCACAAAAAAATCGTGGAGCGCCAGCAGCATCAGGAGGAGCGGGAGAAAGCCTTCCTCGCTCATGGGGGTGACTGCTTTGCCATCTACCAGGTAAAGCGTGACGATCCCGGCAATGTGCGGTTTATGAACATGGACTGGATGCAGTCTCATGGGAAAGCCATTGCGCGCGGCAGCTATGACCTGATCTACACCGCACCGCTGACCGCCACCGGCAGCACCGATGCCAAGCTGGAGGCAATCTTTGAACAGTTTAACCTCCATCGTCCGGCAGATTATCACAGCCCGTCCTTGAGCGTCAGCGACATCGTTGCCATCAAGCAGGACGGTGTGGTATCCTACCACTACTGCGACAGCGTGGGTTTCAAGGAGCTGCCCGACTTCCGGCAGGAAAACTATCTGAAGGCAGCGGAAATGTCCACGGAGGATGATTACGGCATGATCGACGGCATCATCAACAACGGCAAGCAGCCCACGGTAGCCGATCTGGAACAGCAAGCCAAATCCGGCCAGCCCATTTCCCTGATGGATTTGGCAGATGCCGTCCACCGAGAGAAAAAGCCCTCCGTTCTGGAAAAACTCAAAGACCAGCCGCAGCAGCCCCAGCGCAAAGCCAAACCCCAAAAATCAAAAGAACAGGAGATTTGAACATGAATGATTTCACCTTTGAAGAACAGCAGCTTATAAGCATCTACAACCCCGGAAGTCGTTTGGGGCTGATTCACGCCCTTGTGGAAATGCGTACCTATCTGGATGAAGATGAGCAGGAGCTTAGAACGCTCACGGATAGCGCTGTCTACAAGCTCAGCCGGATTACAGATGATGCCTTTGAAAAACTGGATTTGATCCCGGAGTTTTGAAATGTGATAAACCTGCGTATTATCGTAAATTCCTACCACTATAAATCTGCGTATTGTCGAAACTTCTTACAATTCTAATATTGCGTATTGCTGGAACCTGTGTTAAAATACCCGTAGAGGTGAACGGTATGCTATTCAAACGAAAGATTTACGACAAGTTCCTGGCCTGGAAAACAGAGTGTGCCGGTAAGAAAGCACTGTTGGTCGAGGGAGCGCGGCGAATCGGAAAGTCTACGGTTGTAGAGGAGTTCGCAAAGAACGAGTACAAAAGCTATATTCTGATCGACTTTGCGAAAGCATCCAGTGATGTAAAGGAATACTTCCAGCTGTATTTGAATGACCTGGACACATTCTTCATGCTGCTGTCTGTCCAGTATGGTGTCCAGCTGCATGAGCGTGACAGCGTGATCATCTTCGATGAAGTGCAGCTGTTCCCCAAAGCCAGAGAGGCCATTAAGTACCTGGTTGCCGATGGGCGCTATGACTATATGGAAACCGGCTCGCTGATTTCCATTAAGGAAAACGTGAAGGACATTGTGATTCCTTCCGAGGAACGGCAGATGAAAATGTATCCCCTGGACTTTGAGGAATTCTGTTGGGCATTGGGTGAAAAACCTATGGTCACTTATATCAGAACTTGCTTTGATAAGCGGGAGCCTTTGGAGCGAACGCTTCACAATAAGGCCATGCTCCTGTTCAAGCAATACATGCTGGTGGGTGGGATGCCCATGAGCATTGTTGCGTTCCTGGAAGGGCGGAAGGACTTTGGCAAGGCTGATCTGGAAAAACGGGACATTCTGGCACTGTACCGGAACGACATTATGAAGATTCAGGCGCAATACCGCTCCAAGGTGCTGGCGATTTTTGACCAGATTCCCGGCCTGCTCTCCCGGCACGAAAAGCGGGTCGTGTTCAATCGGATCGCCGCCGGTTCTTCTGCGGATCAGTATGAGGAAACCTTCTTCTGGCTGACCGATTCCATGGTTGCCAACGAATGCCGTCGAGCCAGCGACCCCAACGTGGGTCTGTCCCTGACAGAATCCGATACCTATATCAAGTGCTACCTGGGGGACACGGGGCTGCTTCTCAGCCACGCTTTCGACGAAAACGAGCTGTTGGAGGATGAAGTCTACAAACAAATTCTGGACGGCAAGCTGGGTCTGAACGAGGGAATGCTATACGAAAACGTCATTGCACAAATGCTGACGGCCAATGGCCACAGGCTGTTCTTCTACACCCATTACAGCGAGGAGAAAAAGCGCAACGACATTGAAATCGACTTCATTATCTCCAACAACAGCAAGACAAAATATAAAATGTACCCCATTGAGGTCAAATCCGGCACACGCTACACAACGGACTCTCTGCTGAAATTCAGGGAGAAATACAAAACCAGGATCGGCGGCTGCTATATCATCCATCCCAGAAATCTGATTATAAATGATGATATTCTCTGCATTCCACCGTATATGACGATTTGTTTGTAGTTTTTTCTTCCAACACCACTTGCGAGTTTTCTGATTTTGTGCAGCAAATCGCTATATATTTGGAAATAACAGGATGTAAAAGGTGGTATAATCTATGGCAGCAAAAACCGCAAATGTAATAGACCGTAAGGCGTCCAATATCAAGGAGCAGGCCGAGGAAATCATGGATATGCACGGTATACCTGTGTCGCTCTCTGGTTCTGGCGCACCAACTGCACGGGATGAATTGGACGATGCCGCTTTTCACGCTATGATGGAACATGGTCTTAAAGAAGCTAAGGCGAATCAGTCCCGTCTCGCCTCTGATGTATTTGCAGACCTGAAACAGAGGATGCAGTAAACGCCGGAAAGAAAGTTCAAGTGACTAGAATTATCCACGGTTGCAGAGATCAGCGCCACCAGCTGTCCAATCTTGATATGTTCTGACAAACACGCCCTGGACCACACAATGTCCAGGGCGCATTTCTTTGACCGCAATACTTCCCATTTTAGACGGCCTTTGATATGACCCCCAAATGTTGGACAGAGAATCCGACATTTGGGGGTCATATT
>ERZ1034952.1304-NODE-1304-length-20662-cov-9.918183_pt1 | contig 20662 bp, 22 predicted proteins | sample MGYA00520625_ERZ1034952 | MGnify/ENA primary metagenome ERZ1034952 (study PRJEB33766, sample SAMN09781773) | gut metagenome | biome: gut microbiome | host: Homo sapiens | place: Madagascar | study: EMG produced TPA metagenomics assembly of the PRJNA485056 data... | reverse complement strand
CACAAAACCCGGAACCTTTTCAGGGCCAAAACGGCTCAAAAAGGGTTCCGGGTTTTGGTTTTTGCACGATTTCTTTGTGTAAGTTGCTATCGCGTTCTTGTTTTGCAACGGCCCCGTTCTGCTTTGTTTTACACCCGCGCCGCACCCTGATCCAGAATTTTATCGAACCGGGTAAAGAAGGTGATGGTAGTAATGGTGGCCGCCAGAATGTCGCTGACCGGCTCCGCCAGAAATACGCCGAACACCGGGTCTGCCACGAGATGCGGCAGAATAAAGATGAGCGGGATCAGCAGGATGATCTTGCGCAGGCAGGCCAGCAGCAGGCTGACCTTCGCCTGCCCCAGTGCCATAAAGCTCTGCTGGCAGGCGATCTGGAAGCCCATGGCAAAAATGCCGGCCATGTAAATGCGCATGGCCCAGGTGGTGTAGGAAATGAGTGCGGAATCGGAGGTGAAGATGCCTGCCACGGCCCCGGGCACCAGCATCATAGCCAGCCAGAACAGGCAGGTGTATGCGCCGCACAGGGTCAGCTGGAACCGGAAAGCCTCCTTTATGCGGGGCTTTTTGCCGGCCCCGAAGTTGAAGCTCATCACCGGCTGGCCGCCCTGACACACGCCCTGAATGGGCAGTGTGCACAGCTGGGAGGCGCTGGTGATCACGGTCATGGCACCCACAGCCACGTCACCGCCGTAGCGGGCCAGACTGGAGCTGAAGCTGATGGACAGCAGGCTTTCGGTGGAAAGCATCACAAAGGTGGAGATGCCCAGTGCCAGCACCGGCAGGATGACCTGCTTTTCCGGGCGCAGATAGTCCTTGCGCAGGCGCAGGATCGTCTTTTTGCCGGTGAGGAACCGCAGGATCCACGCCGCACCCACGGCCTGACTGAGCACGGTGGCAATGGCTGCGCCCCGCACGCCCAGCCCGAACCCGAAGATGAGGATGGGGTCCAGAATGATGTTGATCACGGCACCGATCACGGTGGTGAGCATGCTGGTCTTGGCAAAGCCTTGGGTGGTGATGAAGGGATTCATGCCCAGCACCAGCAGCACGAACACCGAGCCGAGAATGTAGATGCGGCTGTAGCTCAACGCATACGGCAGGGTGGTGTCGCTGGCACCGAACAGCCGCAGCAGCGCGGGCGCACCTGCATAAAAGCCGATGGTCAGCACCACTGCAAAGAGCATCAGCACCGTAAAGCTGTTGGAGATGATCTTTTCGGCCTGCTGCCGGTCCCCCTGCCCCAGTGCGATGGCGGTGCGCGGTGCACCACCCGCGCCCACCAGCATGGCGAACGCGTTCAGCAGCATGAGGATGGGGGTGAACAGTCCCACGCCGGTGAGCGCGGCTGCGCCGATGCCCTCAATGTGCCCGATGTAAATGCGGTCTACGATGTTGTACAGCAGGTTCACCACCTGTGCCACAACGGCAGGGATCATCAGCTGCAGCATCAGTTTTTTCACGCTGCCGGACCCCATGTCCTGTTTTGCCTGTGCCATGGAACAAAAACTCCTTTTACTTCAAATTTGAACGATACCCTTTTATTATAATCGAAATCGGTCCAAAAGGATAGACCTTTTTCGCAAAGAAGTGCAAAAATTGGAAGCGTGCGGCGTCCGTTGGCACGCTGCAAAAAACGTGCAGAGAGCAAACTCCCTGCACGCAGACCCTATAAAAAACAGTTGACGGAAAATCGCTTTTTTGCTATACTGTAAAGGCTACAATATGGAGATGTATCGAAGTGGTCGTAACGAGAACGACTCGAAATCGTTTTGTCCTTAACCGGGCACGTGGGTTCGAATCCCACCATCTCCGCCAACAAAAGGCACCGGCTCAAGCTGGTGCCTTTTTTGCGGCCAAGATGGTGAGGATGAGAACAGGGCGGCGGTCCGCAGACCCCTCCTTGCTCTTGTAATCAAGATGTGCATAGATGTCAGCGGTAGTTGAGAAGGTGCTGTGTCCCAGCCACTCCTGAACCTGCTTCATCGACACGCCGTTCATGACCATCAAGCTGGCACAGCTGTGGCGCAGATCGTGGAACCGGATGTGCGGCAGACCATATATACGAGCCATCGAGAAAGGCCTTTTTGCACCCATTTTCCTGAGAAGTAACAGGAAATTCACGATTAAAGAAAAAAGAAGACCGAACTCAGCCGGTCTTCCCTGAAGCATCCTATGAAAATCAATCAAAGTTTGCAATTCAAAATCTTTTTCAGTGTTTCTGAAAACTTCATGTCCTGTTCCTTTGTCCGTTTCGCACTCCCTTTCGGGTGCTTGCCGGCACGAAGGAGCTTTTTGTTTTCGTACCGCCGCAGCATGAGGGCATCCATGTTGTCGGCGGTGTACTCCAAGCCGTTCTGGTTCAGCACTCTGGCACACCGGGCAAGGCACATGCTTGCCAGCCCATAGTCCTGTGTTACGACCACATCGCCGGGTTTCACTCGGTTGACCAGCGCAAAGTCTACGCTGTCAGTACCCTTGTCAAATACCAGCGTCTGCGCACCCTCACGCTCGATCTGGTGCGAGGTGTCGCACAGGATGACGACCGGGATGCCGAACTGCTTTGCAATCTGCAAAGTCAGATCAACCACGGGACAACCATCGGCATCAATCAGAATATTCATCACATATCCTCCATCACCCATCGAAACGCCTTTGCCGTGCGCAGGTCGGTATCCTTGAAATGCCCGCCGCTGTTCCATTCAAGGGTGCAGTCTGCGCCACGCTCTGCAAGTCGGCTGTGCAGGGTGCGGATATTATCACCTACTGTAGCCATGACGGTGTTTTTCGTGTGCTCTTCCCGGTCGCCAAGGCTCAGATAAATGTGCTGTGTTTGCATCGGGTGCTGCTGTTCAAACTCCATCCAGCCCGGAAACCATACGGAAGGCGAAGCGGCCGCAACACCGGAAAACAGAGCTGTCTGCGTGGATGCCCACAGAGCAAACAGTCCGGCCAGCGAGTAGCCGCCCAGAATGATCCGGACATTTTCCGGCAGTGCAAACTGCTTTTTCAGGGTGGGAATCGCCTGTTCTGTCAGAAAGCGTAGTGTGCCCGCCGCATTGCCGCCGAAACTTTCTTTGCCCCACACCGCAGGAGATTTCCACGGGGAAAGTTCATCGTTCCAGTTTTTCACAGGAACAGCGGCAAACAAAAACGAATGTGCCGAACCCTGCGCAATGGCTGAAATTTCATTGTCCATATGCTGCAATTCATGCTCGTCCGTCATCTGAAGCAGAAGATATTCGGCGCAGTCTGTGCCGTAAATGCGGCAGGGTCTATCTCCGAATTTTAAGGGAAAATCAAGGCGATTAAGGGATTCTGCTTTATAGTTCATCGACAAAATACCTCCCATTGATCGGCACGAGAAAAAGGCGTGAGGAGATTGGCTGCTTCCATTATAGCATATTCGGGCGGAGAGACAAGAAGCCCGGATGTGCGGCACGCTCTGCAGGGACTTCCTGCATTTCTGTATGGGAGAATCGACACAAAACCGGTTGACATCCACCGGAAGAAACCCTTACAATGGGAACAGAAACCATGTCGGGCAATGGAACAGGAGGAATTTTGGAATGAACAACACAGAAGCATTTGAGTTCTTGCTGAGCTGGAAGGATGACGTCCTGATGAACTGCCTTTCCGGGCGGCGGGATAAGGCCTTTGATCCGCAGGCTATGCAGAAGGTCCGGGCGGCCTGTGCCGTGCTGGCCGAGGACGGGACCTATCCGTTCGACCTGTCGGTCACAGACCCGGAGATCTACCGTCAGGTCAGCGCCTGGTTCACCGACCTGCTGCGCAAATCCTGAACCGTTCCAACACGAAAGATGCATTTATTTTCCACAAACGCTTGACATCTTGTGCAATCTGCATTATCATAAAGCCATCAAGTGTTTGTTCAGAGAAGCGAGCAGAACAAACAAGAGGGAGCCTGTTCCCTTTTGTTTGCTCTGCTCTTTTTTGTTCCCGCTACGCAAACGAGCATGCTGTGACAGGCAGAAGATCAGGAGGTTTTTATGCTGGATGTAGCAATCATCGGCTGCGGTGTCGTTGGCGCGGCTGCCGCCTATGAGCTCTCGCATTATCCGCTGCACACTGCAATTTTTGAGGCCGAAAACGATGTGGCCGACTGCACCACCAAGGCCAACAGTGCCATTCTGCACGCTGGGTACGACCCCGAGCCGGGCACCCGGATGGCACGGCTCAATGTGGAGGGCGTTGCACTGGCCAAAGAGATCTGCGCCCGGCTGGATGTGCCGTACCGGCAGTGCGGCAGTCTGGTGCTGGCCCTCAGCCCGGCGGAGCTGCCGCATCTGCAGAAGCTGTACGAAAACGGCCTTGCCAACAGGGTGCCGGGCATCCGGCTGCTGTCGGCAGAGGAAACACGGGCAATGGAGCCCGGTCTTTCGCCGGAGGTGGCCGGAGCGCTGTATGCACCCAGCGCGGCCATCGTCAGCCCGTGGGAATATGCGCTGGCCATGGCGGAGGTGGCGGTGCGCAACGGGGTGGAACTCCACCTCAACAGCCCGGTCACCGGCATTCAGAAAACCGCGTCCGGCTGGGCGTTGACCACGCCGTCCGGCGTGGTGGAGGCCCGCTACGTTGTCAACGCCGCCGGCATCCGGGCCGATGCCGTGCACGACATGGCCGCTCCGCACCGGTTCACCATCCAGCCCACCCGCGGCGAATATTACCTTCTGGACAAATCGGAAGGCATGCGGGTGCAGCATGTCATCTTCCAGTGCCCCAACGAAAACGGCAAGGGCGTGCTGGTGGCACCTACCGTTCACGGCAACCTGATCGTTGGACCCAATGCCGAGCCGGTGGCGGGCGATGACACCGCCTGCACTGCCGCCGGGCTGGCCTTTGTCAGCGCGGCCGCACGCCGCAGCGTGCCGGACATCCGCTTCGGCGAGTCCATCCGCAACTTTGCAGGCGTCCGCGCCAATGTGGACACCGGGGATTTCGTCATCGGCGAGGCGGAAGGTGCACCCGGCTTCATCGACCTGGCCGGTATGAAATCGCCGGGCCTGTCCAGCGCACCGGCCGTTGCCAAAGAGGTGGTCCGCATTCTGGAAGGCCACGGGGATCTGCCTGCGGCCAAAACGGATTACCGGGACGGCCGCATCCGGGTGCGGTTCAAGGAGCTGCCGCCGGAAGAAAAGGCGAAGCTCATTGCCCGGAACCCCGCCTACGGCCGGGTGATCTGCCGCTGCGAGACCATCACCGAGGGCGAGATCCTGGACGCCCTGCACACCGAGATCCCGGCCACCACCATCGACGGCGTCAAGCGCCGCTGCAACGCCGGGATGGGCCGCTGTCAGGGCGGCTTCTGCGGGCCCCGGGTGCTGGAGCTCATCAGCCGGACGCGGGGCATCGACCCGCTGGACGTCCTGCAGGACAAGGCAGGCAGCAACGTCTTACTGTGCGAAACCAAGCAGGAGGGAACCAACCATGATTGATCTGGTCATCGTCGGCGGCGGCCCTGCAGGCCTTGCCGCAGCCTACAGCGCATGGCAGCACGGCCTGCGCGATATTCTGATTTTGGAGCGTGACAACGAGCTGGGCGGCATCCTGAACCAGTGCATCCACAACGGCTTCGGGCTGCACCGTTTCGGCGAGCAGCTCACCGGCCCGGAGTACGCCGGGCGCTACATTGAAATGCTGCGCTCCACCGGCGTCCGGGTGGAGCTGGGCACCATGGTGCTGGAGGTCACGCCGGATAAAAAGATCCACTGTGTCAGCAAGGAGAAGGGCTACCAGATCCTCGAAGCAAAGAGCGTCATCCTCTGCATGGGCTGCCGGGAGCGCACCCGCGGGGCCATCGGCATCCCGGGCACCCGCCCGGCCGGCATCTACACCGCCGGTGCCGCCCAGCGCTATGTCAACATGGAGGGCTATCTGGTAGGCAAACGGGTGCTCATTCTGGGCAGCGGCGACATCGGCCTGATCATGGCCCGGCGGATGACGCTGGAAGGGGCCAAGGTGCTGGCCTGCGTGGAGGTCATGCCCTATTCCGGCGGCCTGACCCGCAACATTGTGCAGTGCCTGCAGGATTTTGACATCCCGCTGTACCTGTCCCACACCATCGTGGACATTCAGGGCGATACCCGGGTGGAAAAGGCCATTGTGGCCAAGGTGGACGAGAACCGCCGCCCCATTCCGGGCACCGAGATGGAGTTTGACGTGGACACCATCCTGCTCAGTGTGGGCCTGATCCCGGAAAACGAGCTGACCCGGCAGGCCGGCATCCCGATGGACCCCCACACCAAGGGAGCCGTGGTCTACGAGAACATGGAGACCGGCATTCCCGGCGTGTTTGCCTGCGGCAACGTGGTGCATGTGCACGATCTGGTGGACTTTGTTTCCGGCGAGAGCGACCGGGCCGGAGCCGCAGCCGCCGCCTATGTGCTCCACGGTGAGACCCCGGACGCGGCCGTGCTGGACCTTGTCCCGGGCAATGGCGTGGGCTATACCGTCCCCCAGCGGGTGCGCCCGGCGGACGTGGACAAGGGCGTGGAGATCTCGTTCCGGGTGCGGCAGAATTACGGCCCCAGCCAGATCACCATCACCTGCGGGGAGAAGCAGCTGGCCCGGTTCAAGCGCCAGCGGATGGCACCCGGCGAGATGGAGCACATCACCCTGCCCGGGGTCCTGCTGGCAAAGGCCGACGGCCCGCTGACCGTTGCAGTAGAGGAGGTCGTAGCAAAATGAACAAAAAGCGTGAGATCATTTGTATCTGCTGCCCCCGTGGCTGCCACTTGCAGGTGGACCCGGAAAACGATTATAATGTAACCGGCAATGCCTGCCCCAACGGTGCCGCCTATGGCAAGGAAGAACTGACCCACCCCACCCGTATCCTGACCAGTACGGTGCGGGCCGAGGGCGGGCGCTATCCGCGCTGCCCGGTCAAGACCGCGCAGGCGGTGCCCAAAGAAAAGATCGTGCAGGTCATGGCTGCGCTGGACGGCGTCACGCTGCACACACCCATCCGCACCGGGCAGGTCGTGCTGACCGACGTCTGCGGCACCGGTGTGGATGTCGTAGCCACACGGGACCTGTAAAACCGCCCCTGAGCGAAACGGAGGTCGTTGAACCATGTCGACAAAGTATGTTCTTGCACTGGACCAGGGAACCACCAGCAGCCGCGCCATCCTGTTTGACAACGAGCAGAACATCATCGCGGTGCAGCAGCGGGAGTTTGAGCAGATCTACCCGCAGCAGGGCTGGGTGGAGCACAACCCCATGGAGATCTGGTCCACCCAGTACGGGGTCATGAACGAGGTGGTGGCCCAGAGCGGCGTGGATGTCCATGACATTGCCGCCATCGGCATCACCAACCAGCGCGAGACCACCATCCTGTGGGAAAAGGCCACCGGCCGCCCCATCTACAATGCCATCGTCTGGCAGTGCCGCCGCACCGCCCCGCTGGTGGACGAGCTGGTGCAGCAGCCCGGCATGACGGAATACATCCGCGAGAATACCGGCCTGATGCCGGATGCCTATTTTTCCGCCACCAAGATCAAGTGGATCCTGGATAACGTGCCCGGCGCGCGGGAGCGGGCCGAGGCGGGCGAGATCCTGTTCGGCACCGTGGACACCTGGCTGGTGTGGAAGCTCACCGGCGGCAAAGTCCATGTGACCGACCGCACCAACGCCAGCCGCACCATGCTCTACAACATCCGCACCCTGGACTGGGACGACACCCTGCTCAAAGCGCTGGATATCCCCCGCTGCATCCTGCCCCGCGTGGCGGATTCCAGTGAGGTCTACGGCACCACCGACCTGTGCGGGGTGCAGGTGCCGGTGGCCGGCATTGCCGGGGACCAGCAGGCTGCACTGTTCGGGCAGGGGTGCTTTGCCAAGGGTGAGGCCAAGAACACCTACGGCACCGGCTGCTTTTTGCTCATGAATACCGGTGACACCATCTGCCGCAGCCAGAACGGCCTGATCTCCACCATCGGCATCAGCCTGAACGGCAAGGTGGAGTATGCTCTGGAGGGCAGCGTCTTTGTGGGCGGTGCCGTCATCCAGTGGGTGCGCGACGGCCTGCGGATGATCCAGGAGAGCCGCGACGCCGAATACTATGCCCAGAAGGTGCCGGACAACGGCGGCATCTACATCGTGCCCGCCTTCACCGGTCTCGGTGCGCCCTATTGGGATATGTACGCCCGCGGTGCCATTGTAGGCATCACCCGCGGTACCACCCAGAACCACATCATCCGGGCGGCGGAGGAGTCCATCGCCTACCAGAGCGCCGACCTTGTGGCAGCCATGGAAAAGGACACCGGTGTGCCCATCACCTCCCTGAAGGTGGACGGCGGTGCTTCCCGCGACCAGTTCCTGATGCAGTTCCAGGCCGACATCCTGAACAAGGACGTTCTGCGCCCGGCCATCCGGGAGACCACCGCTCTGGGCGCTGCCTATCTGGCAGGCCTTGCCACCGGCGTGTGGAAGGACCGGGACGAGATCCGCAGCCTGTGGCACTGCAACATGACCTTTACCCCCGCTATGCCGGAGGCCGAGCGCGCACGGCTGCTGTCCGGCTGGCACAAGGCCGTGGGCCGCAGCAGTGACTGGGCAGAGCATTAAAAGAATTTGTCTGGATTTTGACTGCTTTCAATAAAAAATCACGAATTTGTGAATTGTCTGTTGACAAATCGTTGAGAAATGGTATACTGAAAGCATCCCAAGAGAATTGAGATGGGGATGCACTGTGCCACACGACCGCAGTGCGTCCCCATTTTTTTGTTCCCATCGCACCCCTTGTCCGCCCGTTCACATCTGTTCCGGGGGCTGGTTCTGGAAGTGCAGCCGCCGGGTACGTCCCTGAAAAAAGAAGGAGGATCCCCATGAAAAGCACCGCAAAGGCCACCGAAAAGCGTTCGCGCACGGTCGTTGTGCTGGCGATCGCTGTGGCGTTGATGCTGCTGGGCAGCATTTTTGCCCAGATGTTCAACACCTCATTCTACAAGGTCAAGGTCTCCCGCATTTCCTTTGATACCGACTCCGGCACCCTTTCGGGCCTGTTGTACATGCCCAAGGGCGTGGACGCCTCCAACCCGCACCCCACCATCGTGACCACCCACGGCTACCTGAACAGTGCCGAGATGCAGGACGAGACCGCCATCGAGATGTCCCGCCGTGGCTATGTCGTGCTGGCACTGGATATGTATGACCACGGCCATTCCCACGGGAACGCCGACAATACCGGCGGCTTCTTCAACTTCTGGCCCACTTCGCTGTGGGATGCCGCACAGTACATGTACAGCCAGGACTACGTTGCCAAGGATGCACAGGGCAACGGTCAGATCGCGGTCAGCGGCCACTCCATGGGCGGCTTCTCCTCCGAGATGGCCATCTATCTGGATGAGCAGAACTACGCTGCCGCCGGTTACCGCATCATCAAGGCCGGTTTGAGCATGGGTGCCGATTACTCCTGGACCTCCTACCTGGGCCTGGACGAAGAGGCTGCGGTTGCCACCTTCGGCGGACGCACCATCGGCAAGATCTGCGGCCAGTACGACGAGTTCTTCTTTGCGGCCGACGAGCCTCCCACGAAGAGCGGCACCGTCTACCACAAGGACTATGTTGCAACCACCGCTGGCAAGACCCTGCTGGAGCAGGAAGCTCCGCAGGCTGACACCTGGTACACCGGCTCGGATGGCGGCCAGCGCATCATTTACCAGCCGCGTGAGATCCACCCCTGGAACCACTTCTCCAAGGCTTCCACCAAGGATGCCATCGAGTTCTACGCCACTGCATTTGCCGACCAGTCCGGTCTGGTGCAGAACGTTGCTTCCACCAGCCAGATCTGGTACTGGAAAGAAGTCTTTGAGCTGGTCGCTCTGGTGGGCTTCCTGCTCATGCTGGCACCTCTTGCCCTGCTGCTGATGAAGCTGCCCTTCCTGTCCAATGCAAAGCAGGCCGTCGCAGCACCCACCCCGGCCGTCGGAACCCTGTCCGGCAAGCTTGGCACGATCAGCCTGTTCGTGGTCGGTATGCTGATCCCGGCCATCATCTTCCCCGCCGTGTACGACGGCAGTCTGACCGCAGAGCCCATCCGCTGGATGCGCTACGCCAGTGACATTGCCCTGCTCCTGTCGGTGGTGGGCATCGTTCTGGCAGCCCGCAGCACCGAGGACGACCGCAAGACCTGGCTGTCCGGCTCGGTGTGCGTCCTGATCGCTTCCATCGTCCTGCGTGTGCTGGTGACCAAGAACATCTTCGAGACCAATGCCACCTGGCAGGGCCCCACCGTCAACAGCATCGTGACCTGGGCTCTCATCTGCGCCTGCATCTCCATCGTGACCATGGTCTGCGTCTACCTGTTCGGCGGCCGCAAGCAGAAGGGTATCACGCTGGAACAGTACGGCATTGCCGCAAAGCCGGTGTCTGTGGCCGCAGCCTTCTGCGTGGCACTGCTGGTGAGCGTGATCGCCTACGCCTGCCTGTTTGCCGTGGATGCCATCTTCAAGACCGACTTCCGCATCTGGACCTTCGCCTTCAAGACCTTTGAAGCCAGCGCCATCCCGGCGGCGGTCAAGTATATGCCGTTCTTCTTTGTGTACTACTTTGTCAGCGGCGCCGCCGCCATCTCCAACACCAGCAGCGAAAAGCTGCAGGGCGGCTGGGGCTACCTGCTGGCTGCTCTGACCAACATGGGCGGCATCCTCCTCTGGCTGGTGCTGCAGTACGGCACCCTGTTCCGTACCGGCGTTGCCTTCTACCCGGGACAGGCCCTTAGCGGCATCCTGCTGTTTGCGCTGGTGCCCTCGCTGGCCATTGCATCCTGCCTGGCCAAGTACCTGTACAAAAAGACCGGCAGCGTGTACGTTGCGGCCTTCCTGAATACCATCCTGATGACCATGATGACCGTGGCCAACACCGCGATCTATTTCCAGGCATAAGCACAACCGCAGACTGGGGCTGCACTTTACAGTGCGGCCCCTTTGTGCGATAATGAGAACCATCTGAGAGAAAAGGAGTCCTGCCCGATGCATCCACTTGCTGAAACTCTGCTGGACGAGCCGGTGATCGCAGCCGTCAAGACGGATGACGCTCTGACGGCCGCCCTGGCCTCGCCCTGCAGCACGGTCTTTCTGCTGGCGAGCACCCTGCTCAATGTGGGGGAGCTGGTCCGGCGCATCCACACGGCCGGAAAGCTGGCCGTCGTGCACATCGACCTTGTGGACGGCCTTTCGGCGCGGGAAGTTGCCGTGAATTCCCTCATTGCGCTGTGCCACCCGGACGGCATCATTTCCACCCACCCGTCCCTGATCCGGCGGGCGCGCCATCAGGGCCTGCTGACCATCCAGCGGGCGTTCATCCTGGACTCCCTTTCCCTGAACAACCTTTCCGGCCAGCTGGAACAAGGCAAGCCGGACTTTGTGGAGATCCTGCCCGGCATCATGCCCCGGGTCATCACCGAGATCAGTACCCGCACCCGGGTGCCGGTGATCGCGGGCGGTCTGCTGCGGGACAAGGCCGACGTCATGGCCGCCATGCGGGCCGGTGCCTCGGCGGTATCCACCTCTGCCCCGGAGCTGTGGGACATCTGAACCCCGGAAAACACAAAAATGCCTGACCGCTGTCGTTGGCGGTCAGGCATTTTTTATGGAAAGCAGCAGCGTTACGGGTGGCTCTTCCTGACAAGATCTTTGGTGTACAGGGCGCGGGTGGCGTTGAGCACGGCAATGACCATGACGCCCACGTCGGCAAAGATGGCTGTCCACATGCTGGCCATACCGATGGCACCCAGCAGCAGGCAGGCAAACTTGACCGCCAGCGCGAACACGATGTTCTCGTACACGATGCGCAGGGTGCGGCGGGCGATGCGCATGGCCAGTGCGATCTTGGCCGGGTCATCGTCCATCAGCACCACGTCGGCGGCTTCAATGGCGGCGTCGGAGCCCAGGGCACCCATGGCGATGCCCACATCGGCGCGGGACAGCACCGGGGCGTCGTTGATGCCGTCGCCCACAAAGGCCAGATTCTCCTTGGACTTCTTGGCGGCGATGAGTGTTTCGATCTGGTCCACCTTGTCGCCGGGCAGCAGACCGGCGTGGTATTCGTCCAGACCCAGCTGGGCAGAAACGGCCTTGGCCACCGGCTCGGCGTCGCCGGTGAGCATGACGGTCTTGCGCACTCCGGCGGCCTTCAGGGCCCGGATGGCCTCGGCACTGTGGGGTTTGACCACGTCGGCGATGAGCAGGTAACCGGCGTATCTGCCGTCGATGGCAATGTGCACGACGGTGCCGGTCTCGCTCACGGCGGGGGCAGAAAGACCCAGCTTTTCCATCAGACGGGCGTTGCCGGCGGCAACGGGCTTGCCGTCCACCTTGGCGGTTACGCCGTGGCCGCCAAGTTCCTCCACGTCGGTCACGCGGGAGGTGTCGATCTCCTTGCCATAGGCGGCCTTGATGCTCAGGGAGATGGGGTGCTTGGACCAGCTTTCGGCCAGGGCAGCGGCCTCCACCAGCTGTTCGTCGGTGATGCCGTCGGCCGGGTGGACGCCGGTGACCTTGAAGGTGCCCTGGGTCAGGGTGCCGGTCTTATCAAACACCACGATGCCGGTGCGGGCCAGCTCCTCCAGATAGGTGGAGCCCTTGACCAGGATGCCGCAGGCGGAAGCACCGCCGATGCCGCCGAAGAAGCTCAGCGGAATGCTGATGACCAGTGCGCAGGGGCAGCTGATGACCAGGAAGGTCAAAGCGCGGTAGATCCAGTCCCCAAAGCGGGCAGGCTGGCCCATCAGCAGTAGCACGATGGGCGGCAGGAAGGCCAGCGCCAGCGCACCGTAGCAGACAGCCGGGGTGTATACCCGGGCAAAGCGGGTGATGAAGTTTTCGGCGCGGGCCTTCTTCATGCTGGAATTTTCCACCAGATCGAGAATTTTCGAGACGGTGGACTCGCCGAATTCCTTGGTAGTCCTGACTTTCAGCAGGCCGGTCATGTTCACGCAGCCGCTGATGACCTCGTCTCCGGTCTGGACGTCGCGGGGCAGGCTCTCACCGGTCAGGGCGGCGGTGTTCAGGGCGGAGGTGCCCTCTACGATCACACCGTCAATGGGCACCCGCTCGCCGGGCTGCACCACGATCACGGTGCCGACCTCCACGTCATCGGGGTCCACCTGCTCCAGCTTGCCGTCCTCGTCCTCCACGTTGGCGTAGTCCGGGCGGATGTCCATCAGGCTGGAAATGCTCTGGCGGCTCTTGCCCACGGCCACGCTCTGGAACAGCTCGCCGATCTGGTAAAAGAGGATAACGGCGCAGCCTTCCACATAGTCGCCCAGGGCAAAGGCACCCACGGTAGCCACCGCCATCAGGAAGCACTCGTCAAAGGGCTGGCGGTTCTTGACGCCCTTGATGGCCTTGCGCAGCACGTCCTTGCCCACCACAAGGTACGGGATGAGGTAGAGCAGCAGCTCCACCGGGGTGGGAAGTGCCGGCAGCACACGGAGCAGCAGCTTGAGCAGGATCACAAGGGCCAGCGCGATCAGGATCTGCTGCAGGCTCTTTTTTTGCTTTTTGGTCATACAAAACGCTCCTTTTGTCGGATTGCGGCGGTTCTGAGAAAAAACGGGAAAACGCAGTGGAATTCAACAGGTTTTCCCCACAAAAATGGATTTTCCACCCTTTCCCCCGTGTTTTCCACGGGGTTTTCCCGCAGAAAACTTGCTTTTCCACGTTTCTTTTTGGAGTTTTCCGCGAAGGGTGTTGAAAAGTGCGTGGAAAGTGTTGAAAACTGCCCGTTTTTTCCACGAAAAAGAGAAGTTTTCCGCTGCCCGGCGGCAGAGGAAAGAAAAGCTCTCCCACAGGGGGAGAGCTGCCGCCCAGCAGCGATGCCGGGAACCGGACCGGAAGAGGTCAGATGTCAAAGATCTCGCAGTCGTCCTCCACCTTCTTGCAGGCGGACAGCACATTCTCCATGGTGGCGTGAGGGTCGGCACCCTCGGCAAACTCCACCTTCATCTTCTGGGTCATGAAGCTGACAGTCGCCTTTTCCACACCGGCAACGGTGTTGGCAGCGTCCTCCATCTTCTGGGCGCAGTTTGCGCAGTCCACTTCGATCTTGTAGGTCTTTTTCATCGTAGATACCAGCCTTTCTGTTTTTGTGCGGGCCGCGGCCCGGAAAATCATTCTTCGATATGGTCCATCCCCAGAGAGAGGATGCTGCGCACATGGTCGTCGTCCAGTGCGTAGTACACGGTCTTGCCCTCCCGCCGGAAGCGTACCAGCTTGGAATCCTTGAGCACCCGCAGCTGGTGGCTCACGGCCGACTGGCTCAGCTGCACGGCGTTGGCAATGTCCTGCACGCACAGCTCATTGTCGTGCAGGGCGTACAGGATCTTGATGCGGGTGGAGTCGCCGAACACCCGGAACAGGTCGGCCAGCTCGTACAGCACTTCGTCATCCGGCATGTCCAGCTCTTCCGGCTGCACGAGGGGTTCGTTCTGCTGTGCCATGGAAGCATCTCCTTTCGGGATGAAATCATATGAACGTCTGTTCATGTGTTCATGATATCACGCACATGCCTGCCTGTCAAGCCCTTTGCAGAAGAATTTTGACATTCCCGCTGTATTGATGAAAAAACACCGCAAAACGCCAAAAAGATGCAAATTGAAAAAAGAAAACCCGGCCCGCTGGAAAGCGGACCGGGAGCGGACGGGTGGCGGAGCGGCTCAACGCTTCTTCCCGGCTGCTGCCCAGGGGGCATACATCAGCGCAAGAGCCAGGGCGATGGCGGGCAGAAAGCCCAGAATGTAGAATTTTTCGCCAAACCACGCGGTAAAGGTGCTGGTGATGACGTTGCCATAGGGGTTATTCAAAAAGTAAAAGTTGGTGTGCAGGGGTTTGTTAAGAAAATAGATGGGCAGGGCCGAGCCGAACAAAAAGGCCAGCACCTGCGGCACCCGGCGCACGCTGGGGCGGTATCCGCCCGCCACCAGCAGCACAGGGTAGAGCACCAGCAGGGCGTGGATGCTGACCGAGTGCAGGTTGATGAGGGTGAACCACCCGGGCACATCCCGCCAGCTGGGGCACAGCAGAGCCAGTGCCGCGCCGGGGATGCACAGGGCGTACAGCTCCTCCTTGCACCAGCTGCGGTCGGTGAGGGTGTTGTACAGGCAGACGAACACGTTGATGCTGCACAGGTGCAGCGGCAGATAGCTCCAGTTCCACTGGCCGGTGCAGGCCATGCCCAGCAGCAGGGCGGCCTCGTCGGCCAGCAGGGCCGCCGTGACCCCCACCAGAATGTGCCGCCGGGTGCGCGGCGTGCTGCGGCGGTACCACCACACCATGCCCAGAAGGAACAAAGCCGACAGCGCCAGCTCTATGAGATGGACAGTGCCGAACAGCGGGTAGCACTCATAGCCCGCACCGTATTCGGCGGCGGTGATGTCATAGGATTTCCAGAAGTCAGACATGGAACGTCCCCTCCCTTTCTGACCCTATCATAGCACAGCGAGCAGGAAACAGAAAAGGTATTTTTTACAAAATGCGCCAAAGTGGGTGCATTCTTTGCCAAGCTGTGGTATCTTATAAAACGTATAGAATCGAGATCTGCGTACAGACGCACAGGAGGGAATTTTTATGACACTGGAAACCGGTATCCGCGGCGAGCAGAGCGTGCCCGTCACTGCTGAAAACACCGCAAAGACCATGGGCAGCGGCACACTGGATGTGTTCGCCACCCCCGCCCTGGTGGCCCTGGCCGAAAAGACCTGTTGGATGAGCGTGGCCCCGGCTCTGGCCGAGGGCGACGGCACCGTAGGCACGAAGCTGGAGCTGGAGCACACCGCTCCCACCCCCGTGGGCATGACTGTGAGCTGCGAGAGCGAGCTGGTGGCCGTGGAAGGCCGCAAGCTCACCTTCAAAGTGAGCCTGCACGACGAAAAAGGCCCGGTGGGCGGCGGCACCCACGAGCGCTTTGTGATCCACAACGACAAGTTTGCGGCCAAGGCGGAGGCAAAGAAGAACTGAAAAAGCCTTCCCCCAAGGGGGAGGCTAAGGCTCCCTCTTTGACGGAGGGAGTTCTTCCAGTTCCAGCCGCAGCGGCGGCGGGTCCTCGGCCAGCAGCTGCTGTTCGGCGTGGGCCTGTGCGTCCTGCAGCAGCTGTACGGCCTGCACGCTGGCGCGGAACAGCTCAAAATACATCGCTTTGTAATCCGGCACGGCCCCACTCCCCTTTTGCATTCCGTGGGGATAGTCTGCCCCGCAGCACGGGGCCTGATACGCTGCCGGAACGAATCGCCTGAAACGAAAAGGAATCATTATGAAAAACAAAAATCTGTCCTGGGCGGCGGCACTGTTCGTGTTTGCCCTGCTGCTGTGGTGCACGGCAGCCACTCCCGGCAAGATCGCCGACCCGTCTACCTACACCTGTGCGGTGTACAGCACCTTCTTCTCGCTGCTGCCGCCGGTCATTGCCATTGTGCTGGCCCTGAACACCAAGGAGGTGTACACCTCCCTGCTGGTGGGCATCGCCTCGGGCGCACTGCTGTATGCCAACGGAAACCTGGAACTGGCCCTGAATACCCTCTTCTTCCACGAAGAGGGCGGCATGATCGCCAAACTGTCCGACAGCAGCAATGTGGGCATCCTGGTGTTCCTGGTCATGCTGGGCATCCTGGTGGCCCTGATGAACAAGGCCGGCGGCTCGGCCGCCTTTGGCCGCTGGGCATCGAAGCACATCCACTCCCGGGCGGGCGCACAGTTTGCCACTCTGCTGCTGGGTGTGATGATCTTTGTGGACGACTATTTCAACTGCCTGACCGTGGGTTCGGTCATGCGCCCGGTCACCGACCGGCAGAAGGTGTCCCGCGCCAAGCTGGCCTACCTCATCGACGCCACGGCGGCCCCCATCTGCATCATTGCGCCGGTGTCCAGCTGGGCGGCGGCGGTCACCTCCAGCGTGCCGGAGGGATCTGGCATCAACGGCTTCACCATGTTCCTGCGCACCATCCCCTACAACTACTATGCCCTGCTTACCGTCGTCATGAGCCTGTTCCTCATCTTCACCGGCACTGACTTCGGCTCCATGAAGCTCCATGAGGACAACGCGAAAAACGGCGACCTGTTCACCACCGAGGACCGCCCCTACGGCGACGACGTGGACGACGGCACCGAGACGAAGGGCCATGTTGTGGACCTGATCGCACCGGTGCTGGTGCTGATCGCGGCCTGCGTCTTCGGCATGATCTACACCGGCGGCTTCTTTGACGGGGTGGACTTTGTCACCGCCTTTGCGGACTGCAACGCCTCTGCCGGCCTTGTGATGGGCAGCAGCATTGCTCTGCTGTTCACCTTCGTGTTCTACCGGGTGCGCAGCGTCATGACCTTCCAGGACTTTGCGGCCTGCATCCCGGAGGGCTTCAAGGCTATGGTAAGCCCCATGCTGATCCTGTCCCTGGCCTGGACCCTGTCCGGCATGACCGGCCTGCTGGGTGCCAAGTATTATGTGGCCAATCTGCTGGGCGGCTCCGCTGCGGCGCTGCAGTATCTGCTGCCGGTGATCATCTTCCTGGTGGCGGTGTTCCTGGCCTTTGCCACCGGCACGAGCTGGGGAACCTTCTCCATTCTGATCCCCATCGTGTGCCACGCATTCCCGGAAGGCGAAATGCTGGTCATCTCCATCGCGGCCTGCCTGTCCGGCGCCGTGTGCGGCGACCACTGCTCCCCCATCTCCGACACCACCATCATGGCCTCGGCGGGTGCCCACTGCAGCCATGTGAACCATGTGTCCACCCAGCTGCCCTATGCCATCACGGCGGCGTCCTGCGCGGCGGTGTGTTATGTGATCACCGGCCTGGCACAGGCGGTACTGGGCAGCCGGGCCAGCCTGTTCACCTCGCTGGTGCTGCTGGCCGTGGCCATCGTCGTAGAGCTGGTGGTGCTCAGCATCATCCGCGCCCGCACGACCAAAAAGGCAAAAGCATGATTGGGCTTTGCCGTCGCGGGCAACTTGTGATAAACTGAAAGAAAACGAACGAGCGGAGGCGCGATCCATGCTGGAACAGGCTTTTCAGGATGTATACACCAAATTCAAGCTGCATTTTTATCAGAACGTATTCCAGCGTTTTGCCACGCGGGAAGCGACCCTGACCACGGTGGAGTCCTTCTGCATGGAGGGCATCATGGCCATGGGCGAACCCACCATTGCGGAGTTCTCCCGCATGATGCAGATCTCCACCCCCAATGCGGCCTACAAGATCGGCAGTCTGGTCAAAAAGGGCTATGTGGAAAAGATCCAGTCCACCGTGGACCGGCGCGAGTACCACCTGCGCCCCACCCAGAAGTATATCGACTACTACAACATCAGCTACTCCTACCTGAGCACGGTGGTCCGGCGGGTGCGCCAGCGCTTCCCGGAAGAGGACGTGGACAAGCTGGAGCAGATGCTCACCATCATCAGCGATGAGCTGATGCCGGAGCTGGATATGCCCCGGCATCAGGACGAGAAAGCCGAATCGTAACATAACAGGCAAAAAATACCCGGAACCTTCCCAGCGGAGGGTTCCGGGTATTGTCTTTTTTACGGAAACCGTGCCAGAGGATCAGAGGTTGGTCTCCTTGTCCACCACCTTGATCTTGCCCTTCTTCCACAGCACATAGGAGGTGAGGATGCCGATGGGCAGCATCACGATGATGAAGATGCCCACAAGGCCGCCCAGCACACTGCCGTAACCGGCCAGCCGGGCCGCGAGGGACAGCACCGTCATGAGGATGAGCACCGGCAGCACGCCCTTGATGCCGCCCTTGACCACCTTGCTGCCGCTGGAAGAGCTGGCAAACAGGCCCAGTGCCATGGAGCCGAACAGGGCCCGCATGCCGGGGCTTTTGCGTTCTGCCGGTTGTAAAAGCGGCAAAACCTGTTATAATACATACATAATTCATAAAATCATATCAGAGAAATAGGTTTAAGGAAGCAAAGCGGCCGGGAATGTCGGCTGCCCTGAGGGAACAACAAATGCAGCAGACAAACGAACAACTTCTGGTGCGGCCGCAAAGCCCCGTTCTGCGGGCGCTGCGTGCCGCCGCACCCCAGACCCTGCCGGTGCTGGCGGGTTATTTTGTGCTGGGCATGGGCTACGGCATCTATGTACAGTCGCTGGGGCTGCCGGTGTGGATGCCCATGCTCATGGGCACGGTGGTGTACGGCGGCTCGCTGGAGTTCGTACTGGCCAGCCTTCTGCTGGGGGCGTTCTCGCCGCTGTCGGCCTTTCTGATGGCGCTCATGATCCAGGCGCGGCATCTGTTCTACGGCCTGGCCATGCTGGAGCGCTACAAGGGCTACGGTCTGCGCAGCTTCTACATGATCTTTGCCATGAGCGACGAGACCTTTTCCATCACCTGCTCGGCAGAGCCGCCGGAAGGGGTGGACAAGGGCTGGTTCATGTTCTTCATTACCCTGCTGGATCAGTTCTACTGGGTGGCCAGCGCGGGGCTGGGGGCTGCGGTGGGCTCTGTCCTGCCCTTCAGCACCGAAGGCGTGGATTTTGTGATGACGGCCATGTTCACGGTCATCTTCCTGAACCAGTGGGAAAAGGACAAGCAGCACTACAGCGCCCTCATCGGCATTGCGGCACCGCTGGTGTGCCTGGCGGTGTTCGGTTCCGGCAGCTTCCTGCTGCCTGCCATGGCCTGCATTCTGGTGCTGCTGCTGGCCCTGCGCAAGCCCATTGAGAAAGCCGAAGGCACCGAAGCGGACAAACGGAAGGAGGAGACCGGCGTATGACTGCCATTCAGATGGGCATCACCATCGCGGTGTGCACGGCCGCCACGATGCTGACCCGTTTTTTGCCCTTTGTGGTGTTTTCGTCCAAGGACCAGCAGCCGCCGGAGGTGGTGCGGTATCTGGGGCGGGTGCTGCCCGCCGCCATCTTTGGCATGCTGATCGTTTACTGCCTCAAGAGCGTGACCTCCTTTGCGGGCAGCCGCGGTGCCCCGGAGGCCATTGCGCTGCTGGTGACCGTTGCCCTGCACAAATGGAAGCACGAAACGCTGCTCAGCGTGGCGGGCGGCACCCTGTGCTATGTGCTGCTGGTGCAGCTGGTATTCTGATCGGAAAAAGCTCCCCCGTCATGGCGCTGTACCATGGGCGGAGGAGCTTTTTGCTCAGTGATAGAAGGTATCGAAGTTCACCTGACGGTAGAACCGCTGCTGCAGCTGGTCGAAGCTGTCGCAGTTCTGGGCCAGCAGCCACATGCTCTTGGTGACCACGGCTTCGATGGTCATGTCATGGGCTTCCAGGAAGCGGAATCGGTTCTTCACCCGCTTGCCCACCTCGTACACGCCCACGTCGCTGCCCTCATAGGTCACCTGCGTGGTCAGGATGAGCACCTTGTGGGTCTGCTCGTAGTGGCCCAGCCCCTCGGCAAAGGCGTCCATGAGCCGCTGCGGGATGCCGCCCACGCCGAAGCTCTCCACGATAACGCAGTCGTACAGGCGGAAGATCTCCGGGATGAGGCCGGGGTCCATGCCGGGGATGAGCTTGAGCAGGAACACCCGGGGGTTCATGGCGCGGCCGAACTCCACCGGGCCGGTGGGCCAGGGAGAAGGGATATACCGCACCAGACGGTCGCCCTGCACCAGAGCCAGTTCCGGGAAGTTGACCGAGGCAAAGGCATCGTAGCTGATGGTCTTGTTCTTTTTGGCACGGGTGCCGGCAA
>ERZ1034952.1301-NODE-1301-length-20706-cov-16.149969_pt1 | contig 20706 bp, 17 predicted proteins | sample MGYA00520625_ERZ1034952 | MGnify/ENA primary metagenome ERZ1034952 (study PRJEB33766, sample SAMN09781773) | gut metagenome | biome: gut microbiome | host: Homo sapiens | place: Madagascar | study: EMG produced TPA metagenomics assembly of the PRJNA485056 data... | reverse complement strand
CATTTTCTTATTTCTTTTCTGCTATTCTAAGTTTAGCACTTCTGCTTCTCGGGTTTCTCTCCTGCTCGTCGGCATCAGGAATGATCACCTTGTTGTTCACGAGCTTGAACGGAGTTTCTATTCTTCCGAAGAAGTCCTGTTCTATCTTTCCTTCCGGATTGCCCGCCTTCATCATGTTCTTCACGATGCGGTCTTCCAGCGAGTGGTAGGTGATCACCGAGAGCCTGCCGCCCGGCTTCAGCAGTTCGGTGGCAGATTGGAGCATCTCTTTCAGGGCATCCATCTCGTGGTTCACCTCTATGCGCAGCGCCTGGAAGAGCTTCGCCATCTCCTTCTTCTCACGCTCGCGCTTGAAGAGGGGTTCCACGGCTGCCATGAAGTCCTTGGTGGTCTTGATGGGGCTGGTGGCTCTCGCCTTGACCAGGGCAGAGGCGATGCGGCGCGAATTCTTCAGCTCGCCGTAGAGGTAGAAGATGTCGGCAAGGGCTTCTTCCTCATATTCGTTCACGATGTCGGCAGCAGTCTTTCCGGCTCTCTTGTTCATGCGCATGTCGAGCGGCGAGTCGAAGCGGAACGAGAAGCCACGGGTCTCGTCGTCGAAGTGATGGCTCGATACACCGAGGTCGGCAAGCAGACCGTCGAGTCCGTCAACGCCATAGTATCGCATCCAGTTTTTCAGGTATCTGAAGTTGGAGCAAACGAAGGTGAAGTCAGGATTCGCCACCACGTTGCGTTCGGCGTCGGCATCCTGGTCGAAGCTATACAGGTGTGCGCCCTCGCTGAGTCGGGAGAGTATCTCCCTGGAGTGTCCGCCACCGCCGAAGGTAACATCTACATAGATGCCGCCTGGCTGGATATTCAGTCCGTCAACGCTCTCTTTCAGGAGAACGGGTACGTGGTATGTTTCTGCTGTCTTAATCATATCGTCTTTTCTTCTTTTTCTTTATAAGTTTCTTATTTTTAACTCATTCCTCCCACGTGTATGTACCTATTTACCACGTGTATGTACCTATTTAAAAGGAATTCGGGTTCAAAGGTACATAAAAATCCCCACAAACTGCTACTTTTCCGTGCAAAATTTTAAAAACGGCTATAAAAAAGTTGTTTTCCCGCCTTTTGGGCTCTGCTGAACCCAAATGTCACGGAAACTCCGAAAACGCTGTTTTTTGTCTTGATTTCTGCACGAATGATGCTATTTTATAGGAAATTTAGGCAAAAATGATATTTTTTTGGAAAAAATGACTCGTATTTAAAAAAGAAGAACTAATTTTGCACGTACTTATAAGTTTTAATGAACATGAGTGCTTCAATTGAGAAAACGATAGATATAGAAAAGATACTGAAGAGCAAGATGGGAAGCAAGGCGAAGTATGTGCCGGGTTTCCTGGTTTCTTGGCTTAAGAAAATCATTCACGAGGACGAGGTCAACAAGTTCTTGTGGGAAAGTCGTGGCCTTTCCGGTACAGAGTGGCTCACCGAATGCGTGCGCTATCTGAAGATGGATGTAGAGATTGTGGGCTTGGAGAACCTGCCGGATAAGAACGACGGAAAGCTCTATACCTTCGTGTCTAATCATCCGCTGGGCGGACAGGACGGTGTGTGCCTGGGCTCCATCATCGGAAAGCATTATGACGGCAAGTTCCGCTATCTGGTCAACGACCTTCTGCTCAATCTTCCGGGACTCAAGCCTGTAAGCATCGGCATCAACAAGACCGGTCGGCAGAGCCGTGACTTCCCACGCATGGTGGAGGCTGGTTTCCAGAGCGACAACCACATGCTCATGTTCCCTGCTGGCCTGAACAGCCGCAAGCAGCCTGACGGCAGCATCCGTGACCTGCCTTGGAAGAAGACTTTCATTTCCAAGAGCGTGGAGTATCAGCGCGACGTGGTGCCTATCCACTTTGGCGGGTGCAACTCAGAGCGATTCTATCGCATCGCCCGCTTCAGCGATAAGCATCTGCCGTTCAATCTCGCCATGCTTTTCCTGGTAGACGAGATGTACAAGAATGTGGGCAAGCATTTCCGCATCGCCATCGGCAAACCTATTCCTTGGCAGACCTTCGACCATAGCAAGTCGGCCACCGAGTGGGCACAGTATGTGAAAGATAAGGTCTACGAATTATAACAAAGCATTATAAGCATCGTAAAACATAATATAGATTTATAGAATATAGTTTTTATATAGAGATAGAGTAGTATGGAAGAAGAAATCATCCAACCGATTGACCGCGAGCTGCTGAAGAGCGAGTTGACTCCCGACAAGCAGCTTCGCATGACCAATAAGAGCCATAACGAGATTTACATCGTTACGGCAAATGACTCGCCAAATGTATTGAAGGAGATTGGGCGCCTTCGTGAAATCGCTTTCCGTGAGGCTGGCGGTGGAACCGGGAAATCGATGGATCTTGACGAATTCGACTTTGGCGACAACTGCTATAAGCAGCTCATCGTCTGGAATCCGGAGGCCAACGAGATTATCGGTGGTTACCGTTATCTGCTGGGCAGGGACTGGCAGCTCGACGAGAAGGGCCAGCCAAAGCTCGCCACCAGCCACATGTTCCATTTCTCCGACAAGTTCCTGCAGGATTACATGCCTTACACCGTGGAGCTGGGCCGTTCGTTCGTTTCTATTGAGTATCAGAATGTTCGCAAGAACAGCAAGAGCATCTTTGCTCTGGATAATCTCTGGGATGGCTTGGGTGCCCTGACTGTGCTTTACCCAGAGGTGAAGTATTTCTTTGGCAAGATGACGATGTATCCATCTTACATCCGTCGTGGTCGCGACATGATTCTCTACTTCCTCAAGAAGCATTTTGATGACAAGGAGAACCTGGTGATTCCGATGAAGCCATTGAAGTTGGAGACTCCTGAGAGCGAGATGGAGAAGATTTTCACAGAGGATGATTTCCGTGCTGATTATCGCATCTTGAATCGTGAAATCAGAGAGTTGGGCTTCAACATTCCTCCATTGGTGAATGCATATATGAATCTGAGTCCTACCATGAAGCTTTTCGGCACCGCCATCAACTATGGTTTCGGTGATGTAGAGGAGACGGGTATTCTCATAGCCGTGGATGAGATTCTGGAAGAGAAGCGTGTTCGCCACATCAACAGTTTCATAAAGGAGCATCCTGAGGCGCTGAAGATAACCAGTGGTGCCAACAAGATTTTCTATAAGGAAAAATAATAATAAAACCAGCAAAAATCCCATGTCCTTATTACTTTCCGGCAATAAGGGCATGGGATTTTTTCGACCTGTACGGTTGAAATTACCCAATACGCCCTGAATGGGCAAAAGCTTTACAATTATGGCACAATCATTATCAAAAATTTATATCCATTTGATTTTCCACATCAAAACCACGAGCCCAAAAATCCGTGAAAATGATTTGGAGCGACTTCATAATTATATCGGTAAACTTGTTAAAACTACGGGATGTGTCGAGATAAAGGCAGGTGGTGTAGGAGATCATGTTCATGTCTTGTTCATTTATAAAGCTTTTGCCCTTTCAGGGCGACGGGTTTGTGTTCATAATTACCCAGGGTGATGCCCTGGGCTAGGAGCTTCTGCCCTTTCAGGGCGTATTGGGTAAATTCAACCGTACAGGTTGATTTTTTTTGGCGCACCAGTAAATTCCTGTGTCTATAATGTGGGATTATGAAGATAATTCTGTATTTTTGCACCCGGAGTTCACCACCCTTCACCATCATCTTTACGAGTTGGAAAGAGCTTCTTACCATGTTGGAAAGAGTATCTTCTCGGGTTGGAGAAAGTATCATTCCGGGTGCTAGGAAGTAACTTCTCCATTGTTGCCACTAGGCTCGGCAGACCTGCTGAGCCTAGTCAGCAGGTCTGCTGACTGCAGTCGGCACCTCTGTCGAGCCTAGTGTGAACACCTTGTTGTCCTACAACTATAACCTCTTTAGTCGTACAACTATAACCCCTTTAGTCGTACAACTATAACCCCTTTAGTCGTACAACTATACACCCTATAGTTGTACAATCGTAGCTTTATAGTCGTACAACTTTAACATAAAGCCTAAAGCCCGTATGCCAGCTTTGTTTCTATACTATCGGCAGACTTATTCCGTTTATCTTCTGATAGATATCTAGGGCATAGATATCCGTCATGCCGCTGATGTAATCCAATACGGCCATGAGGCGTTCTTCCAGACTCTCGTTCTCGATGTCGTACTGGCTGCTTACCCGGCGCAGAAGCTGCTTGGAGTAGAAACGGGACGGGTTGACGGCGGCATCGATGAATACCTCCATCAGCGTGGCCATGATCTTGTAACCCGAAAGCTCGATGTCGAGAACAGGCTTGCTGGCATAAATCTTCTTTCTCGAAACCTGGGTACAGGTGATGTAGGCATTGCGCTCGTGCTCCGAGATGTGGTCGATGAGGGCTCCCTCGAAGGTGCCGGCAAGAATCTCTTCCTCGTGGTCGAGGAATGCCTTCACGCATTCGTTCTCCAGTTTGCCTATCACGCAGGCTCTCATGTAAACCACCTGCTCGTTTTCATCGGTCAGTTCCTCGTCGATGATGCGCTGGCGAATCTTGTTTTTCGTGGTTTCATCGAAGAAGCCGAGCAATAAATCGGCGGTTTCATCGAAGGAAAGAATCTTCAGCTTGTGCGAATCCTCGATGTCCATAATCTCATAACAGATGTCATCGGCTGCCTCTACCATATACACCAGCGGGTGGCGGGCGTACCTCAGCGGTTCGCCTTCGGCAGACAGGCGGCGGATGCCCAATTCATCGGCAACCTTCTGGTAAGTAGCCGCTTCGGATGTAAAAAAGCCGAATTTACCGTGGTCGCCAGCCAGACTGCTGGCAAAAGGATATTTCACGATGGCGGCAAGCATCGGATAAGTCATCACAAATCCACCCTGGCGGCGGCCCTTGAAGCGGTGCGTCAGGATTCTGAAGCCGTTGGCATTACCCTCGTAATGGGTGATATCATCCCAAAACTGCGATGAAACCGCCGATTTTAGGTTCTGGCCTGCTCCTTCGCTGAAGAAAGTCTGGATTGCTTTCTCGCCGGAATGGCCGAAGGGAGGATTGCCCAAGTCGTGTGCCAGACAGGCTGCGCTCACGATGGTTCCTATCTCTTCGAAGAGGGTATCCTTCAGCTCCGGACGCTTCTGGATGATGCGGTGGGAGATGTCGTTGCCCAGCGACATGCCCACGCTCGATACTTCCAGGCTGTGGGTGAGGCGGTTGTGTACGAAGATGCTGCCCGGCAGCGGGAATACCTGCGTCTTGTTCTGCAGTCGGCGGAACGCCGACGAGAAGATGAGGCGGTCGTAATCGCGCTTGAATTCAGAGCGATCGTCGTGGCGTTCGGCATGCTTATGCTCCTGTCCGAAGCGCTTGTTTGATATGAGTTGTTTCCATTCCATAATCCATCTGCTATATAAGTGATTCTTACTATCCTTTCATTTCTGATGCGCAAAAATACATGAAAGTGCGCATAAATCAAAATAAAAAACAATAAATTATATCATTTTCACTTATAAAATGCGATTATTCGCCTAAAAAGCAGTATTTTTGCAGAAAATTCTAGAATTATGCTGAAAGTAAAGATTATCAATAAGGGGCATCAGCCTCTCCCTGCGTTTGCCACACCTCAGAGTGCGGGCATGGACTTGCGTGCTAACATCGACGAAGCCATCGTACTCCATCCTATGGAGCGCCGACTGGTTCCTACAGGGCTTTTCATGGCTCTGCCAGTGGGTTACGAGGCACAGATACGTCCGCGCAGCGGTCTTGCCCTGAAGCATGGCATCACCGTGCTCAACACGCCGGGCACCATCGATGCCGACTATCGCGGCGAAATCATGGTGCTGCTCATCAACTTCTCGCAGGAAGACTTCGTCATCAACGACGGGGAGCGCATCGCCCAGATGGTGCTTGCCAAGCACGAACAGTGCGATTTCATCGAGGTTGAAGAGCTGGATGAGACCGAACGTGGCGCCGGTGGATACGGACATACCGGAGTGAAATAACATCAGAACAGAACATTAAAAAATAGAGAAAGCGAAAGGGAAAGTTATCGTGAAGAGAATTTATGGAAATAAGGGCTTCTGGGTGGCTGTGGCGCTGGTAGGCGTGATGGCCTTGCCTTCGTTGGCCCGTAAGAAAAAGGTGCAGCCAGCGAAGCAGCAGACTGTTTGGGTGGATTCGCTTTCACCCAACGACCGCAAGCGATTTGAATACTTCTTTACCGAGGCGGCACGACAGCATGCAGCGGGCAACCTGACTGCTGCCTTCGATCTCTTCGAGCATGCCCGGAAGATAGACCCTCGTGCGGCTGAGGTATATTTCTACCAGTCGCTCTATTATACCCAGTTGAAGAAGGATTCCCTGGCGCTGGAGTGCATGAACAAGGCCATCGCCCTGAATCCCGACAACCTGACCTATGTTGAGCGCCTTGCCCAATATTATATAGGTATGGGGCAATACGACAAGGCCATCGGTTCTTACGAGGCACTCTATGCCAAGAACCACAGCAACACCGATGCCCTCCGCATCCTGGCGCAGCTCTACCAGCAGCAGAAAAACTACCGCATGATGCTCAACACCGTGGGCAGACTGGAGACGGAGGAAGGCGAGAGCGAGCAGCTTACCCTGACCAAGATGCGCATCTACGAGATGATGAACGACCCGAAGGCGGCTTACAACGAACTGAAGACGCTGTCGGAGCAGCATCCACTAGATATGGTGTATAAGACGATGCTCGGCAACTGGCTGATGCAGCACAACCGGCAGAAGGAGGCATTCAAGTATTTTACCGATGCCCTGAAGGAAGAGCCGGACAATGCCTACGCCCAGATGTCGCTCTACGACTACTATAATGCCACCAAGCAGGAGGAACAGGCGCACCAGATGCTCGACAAGATATTGATGAGCAGGAAGACGGATACCGAAACCAGGATTATGATGTTCCGTTCCTATATCCAGACCAACGAGAGTGAGGGAGGCGACTCTACCAAGGTGCTCGCCCTCTTCAACAAGGTGCTCAACCAGCCGGAACCATCATCAGAGGTAGCCGAGTTGAGGGCTGCCTATATGAGTTTGAAGCAGATGCCTGCCGATACGGTGAATGCGGCATTCCAGAAGGTGCTCGACATAGCACCGGACAACGTGAACGCCCGCCTGCAGCTTATCCAGAGTCTCTGGAACCAGCGCAAGTATGGCGAAGTCATTACCCAGTCGCATGCAGCCCATCAGTATAATCCCGAGGAAATGGTTTTCTACTACTTCGGAGGAATGGCGTATTATCAGAAGAACGACGAAGACCATGCACTCAACGAGTTCCGGCTGGGAGTGGCGCAGCTCAATGAACAGTCGAACAAGGATCTGGTTTCCGATCTCTATGCCGTGATGGGCGACATCCTGTATAAGAAAGGAAGAACAGAGGAGTCGATGGCTGCCTACGATTCCTGTCTGCAATGGAAGGACGACAACGTGATGGCGCTGAACAACTACGCCTACTATCTGAGCGAGCAGGGCAAGGACCTGCACAAGGCAGAATCGATGAGCTACAAGACTATCAAGGCGGAGCCGAACAACGGCACATATCTTGACACCTATGCCTGGATTCTGTTTATGCAGGAACGCTATGCAGATGCCAAGACTTATATCGATGCAGCGCTGAAAAACCGCGATTCCACCGAGAATAATAGTACGGTTCTTGAACATGCCGGCGATATTTACGCCATGAACGGAATCACCGATGAAGCCGTGGATTTTTGGAAGAAAGCCCATACCGACGATAACCCGTCGACTACGCTTGATTGGAAAATAAAGAACAAACAATATATCTCTGAAGAAGAATTCCAGAAAAGGATGAATCCGGCTGTTGCCGAGGTGAAGAAGCAGAAAACCACCGGCAAGGCTACGGGCAGAAAAACAAAAAGAGGTAGAAAGAAATAAGAAAGGATAAGAAGAAAATGAAAGTGATGAACAATTTGAAGATGGCAGTGGCTGCCGTGGCTCTTCTGCTGATGGCTTCTTGCGGCTCTACCAAGAAGATGGAAGGAACGGGCAAGGTGAATGCCCAGAACAGGAAGACCGAGACCAAGGCTGCGGATGCAGCAGAGGTGGCTTCGATGAAGAATCTGGCTTTCGTGCAGAAGGTTGCCGACAACCAGGTGTATGCCAAGAACATCGTGGGCAATATGACGTTTAATCTGCAGGCGGCAGGCAAGGACATCACCGTGCCAGGCAAGCTGAGCATGCGCAAGGACGAGGTAATCCGCATCCAGCTCTTTATCCCAATACTGGGTTCCGAGGTGGGCAGACTGGAGTTCACCCCAAACTATGTGCTCATCGTAGACCGCATGCACAAGGAATACATCAAGGCAGACTATACGCAGGTGGATTTCCTCAAGAAGCAGGGCATCAACTTCTATTCGCTCCAGGCACTCTTCTGGAACCAGTTGCTCGTGCCAGGCGTGAAGAAGGTATCAGATTCCGACCTGAAGAAATTCTCGGCAAATCTCGATGAAACCGGCGAAAATGTGCCTGTTTCCATCAGATATGGCAACATGAACTACCAGTGGAAGGCGAATAGAAACAGCGGAAGAATCGCTGAAGCCAACGTTACCTACAAGGATAAAGGCAACGGCGATTCGCGACTCAACCTGAAGTATAGCGACTTCAAGAGTGTGGGCGTGAAGATGTTTCCTGCCACCCAGCGCATGACGCTTACCACCATCCTGAACAACAAGCCTCAGGAGGCAAAGCTCAACATCGAGATGAAGAGCGTGAAGACCGACGACAAGTGGGATGCGCAGACCGAGGTATCGGGTAAGTACAAGCAGGTATCACCTAAAGATGTACTTGGCAAACTCATGAGCATGTAATCGCATGATTGCTGGAAATAAACATAGAAATCATTCCTATTCATCATGAAGCGAATCATATTATTCATATTGGCAATGACGTTCTCGCTGGCGCCTTTTGCACAGCATCATGTGCAGAAGAAACCTGCGAAGAAGACTGCCGTTGCCTCAAACAAACAGCACAACAGAAAAAAGCCGGCTGCCAAGGCACCTGCCCGAAGGGGCAAGCAGCATGTGCAGGTTTCTACCAAGGCTCCAACGAAGGCAGAACGCAGAGCTGCCACCTACAGCAATGCCAACATCAGGGGATTGCAGGGACAGCGTGCCAGTATCCAGAAGCGAATCAGGGAACAGGAGCAGGCGTTGCGCAAGAATCAGGCCGACGTGAAGAAGCGACTGGAAGACCTGATGGCTCTGAACGGCGAAATAGACCAGAGCCAGAAGAAGATTGATGGAATCCAGAAAGATATCCACCATATCGACGGAAACATAGGTATTCTGCAGGCGCAGTTGAAGACTCTTCAGCAGCAGTTGCAGGACAGAAAGAACAAGTATATCCGCTCTATGCGCTATATGAGCAGGCACCATACGGTGCAGGATAAGCTGATGTTTATCTTCAGCGCCAAGAATCTGACTCAGATGTATCGCCGCCTTTCGTTCATCCGCCAGTATTCTTCCTATCAGAAGGCGCAGGGACAGGCCATCCAGGCAAAGCAGAAGCAGGTGAACGAGAAGCATCACCAGTTGGAGAACGTAAAGGGACATAAGAACACCTTATTATATAAGGGCAAGCAGGAGAAGACGGCATTGGAAGGCAAGCAGACGCAGCAGAAGGAGATGGTGCAGGGACTGCAGAAGCAGCAGAAGACCATCCAGGCTGTCATCGCCGACCAGCGTCAGAAGGATGCGGCCATCAATGCACAGATTGACCGATTGGTTCAGCAGGAAGTGGCAAAGGCTCGTGCCCGTGCTGCTGCCGAAGCAAAGCGCAAGGCTGCTGCTGCCGCTGCAGCCAAGAAGCGTGCTGAGGAATTGGCCCGCAAGAAGGCTGCTGCCGAGGCTGCCGCAAGAGAGAATGCCCGCAGAATAGCTGAGGCGAAAGCCCGTGAGGCTGCTGCCGAGGCGGCAAGAAGAAAGGCTGCCGAGGAGGCTCGTGTTGCAGCCGAGGCTGCAAGAAAGGCACAGGAAGAAGCTGCTGCCCAGGCGGAGGCGAAGGCGAAAGCCAAGGCGCAGGCTAAGGCGCGTGCTGCTGCCGAGGCGGCACAGCGTGCTGCCGCAGAACAGGCGGCCCGTGAAGCTGCTGCCGAGCAGGCTGCAAGAAAGGCGGAAGCTGACCGCAGGGCTGCCGAGCTGAAGGCGAAGGCGGATGAGGAGCGTCAGGCTCGTGAGATTGCTGCTGCCAAGAAGGAGGCGCAGGAGGCGGCAACCTTGAGTTCGGTAGACCGTATGCTGAATGGTGGTTTCGAGGCAAACCGTGGTCGTCTGCCGATGCCTATCAGTGGAGGTTATCGCATCGTGAGCCATTTCGGTCAGTATAACGTGCAGGGCTTGACGGGTGTTAGGCTTGATAACAAGGGTATCAACATCCAGGGCAAGCCGGGTTGTGTGGCTCGCAGCATCTACGATGGTGAGGTGAGTGCCGTATTCGGCTATGGTGGCATGTGGAACGTATTGGTTCGTCATGGTGCCTACATCTCAGTATATTGCAACCTGAAATCGGTAAGCGTTCATAAGGGACAGAAGGTAAGTACCCGCCAGGCATTGGGTGCCGTGGGTTCTGATAACATCCTCCAGTTCCAGCTTCGCAAGGAGACTGCCAAGCTCAACCCAGAGGCTTGGTTGGGAAGATAAAAAATAAAATAAAATATTCAGGACCTTCTAATTAAACGTATTCGTTTAGTTAGAGGGTCTTGTTGCTTAAAAACTAATAATATGATGGGTCGATTTAAAATATTGATATTTTTCATGCTGCTTTTGTTGGCAGCATGTGAAGAGCCTGTTTCTCCTTCTTTTCGCCAGACAGATGCCTTGTTGTCTACAGATTTGGTGAAAGGAAAAGCTATGTTAGATAGTCTTTTGACTCAAGAAGGATTATCTAAGTCAGAACAGATGTATGGTAGTCTGCTTCGTATTAAGGTCAAAGATAAAGAGTATCAGGATATAAAAGGCTACAAGTGTCTTATGGATTCATTGGTCTGTTATTTTGAGAATGTCAAAGATGACGGCATCTTGTCAGAGGTGTATTTTTATGCAGGTAGAATCTGCTTTGAAGATGGTGAAGTTCCTCAGTCTTTGCAATATTATCAGAAGGCAGTAAGCCTTGTACCGGAGGATAATTATGCTTTGCAAGGTGATATTTATTGTCAAATGGCAAACATCTATCGTCTTTGTAATCTTCCACATGAAGCTTTGCAGGTTTTGGATAAAGCATATTTGGCAGATTCTTTGGATGGCAATAGAAGAAATGTCCTATTTGACTTACGCGATATGGGACAGTGTTTTATATATTGCAAAGATTATAAAGCAGCACAGCGTTATTTGGAAAACGGTTTGTCTAAAGCTCATGAATACCAGGATAGTGTAATGATGAAGTCTTTCCATCATGTTTTGGCTTCTGTTTTCTATGAAAAGGGTGACTATAAGAAAGCCAAGCAACATCTGGAGTTTTGCCTTCGTGATTCAAATTCCATAGGTGATGGCAGAAATGGATTATATATAATAGCTTTGGATGTATATGGAAAAACTCATGAACCTGAAAATGCTGATCTTTATGCTAAGTGGCTTTTGGATTCGGGTAATGTTTGGGGTAAACAGGCTGCTTATCGATATTTGATAGAAACGGCTAAGCAAACCGATGATAGCGACAAGCTGAAGCATTATTTTGTAAAGTATAAAGAATATAGTGATACGATACAGGATATAGAAAATACTCAGGCGGTAAAAAAGATAGAACAGCTTTACAACTTTTCTTTGAAAGATGCTGAAAATAAACAATTGAATCTGAGGGTGGTTATTTATCGTCTGGTGATGGGGAGCGGTGTTGTTATATTTGTTTTGTTGCTGTTGTCTATAATGCAGTTTTATAAAGTAAAGATAGAAAAGTCAAAGCAAAGGGAGATGTTGCTGGAATTGATTGTTGCCAAGTATAAAACGGAGATAGAAAAGTATGATGAAGTAGCAAATTGTGATAAAGTGGTGAAGGAACAGAAGCTTCAAGATTCGTCCATCTATCAACATGTATTGAAGGAGAAAAATCATAGAACGTATAAGCTGACGGATGATGACTGGATAGAACTTTTCAAGGCAATTGATGAGACATATCCGGACTTCCGCAGAAAGCTCGACAATTTCCCTATAGCGAATGAGCTTGGACTTAAAGTTTGTTATTTGCTGAAAATTCACATGAAGCCTGTGGATATAGCGGGTTTTACGAATCGTTCCAAAGAGGCTATAACGGCATCTCGCAGAAGAATGTATGTAAAATCGTTCAAGAAGGAAGGTCGTCCTGGTGATTGGGACAAAATTATAGATGATATGTAAGTTGTTGTTGGCTAGGCTTGTACAATGGATGTACAAGCCTAGTTTCTAATTTGTACACAAAATGCACATTCTTATTCTTTGAGTTTTGATTTGTTTTTCATACTTTTGCATCGTTCAATTTTAATGTAGTGGCTTATGAAACGTATATTATTTTTTTTCCTGTTCCTACTAGTATTGAGTACTGGACAGGCTATGACAAGAAGTGCATCTCTGATTGCTAATGCTAATCAAAGAACTCCTTTTAGAAATGAGGATGGAATGAGACATGCTCCCACTTTACCAATTATTGTGTGTGTGGATGAAAACTCATTTTCGATTAAAAATTTTAAAGTAGGAAAAACTGTAGAAATTATCTTTTTTGATGATATAGGTTCTACTTTATACGAAGTTAATGTTGAAATCAATGATTCGTATATAGTTCTACCTATGTTTTTAAATGAGATTCAAAGTATTGATAGTGTAGCGATATTAAGTGATGGAATTATCTATTATGGTAAGTTTAATTAATAGGATTTTTATGAAAAAAGTTATTTTTTTATTCTCGTTTCTATGTGCTTTATGTGCATGTAGTGATTTAGAGACTGCTTATACTAACAAAAGTGTTAGTCTGAATAAAAGCAAAGAATTAGTCGCTTATCCAATGAGAAATCTTGGAACAAGATCAACTGTTTCTTCTGAGGTTAATGTTGGGGATTGGGAAAATTGGAAAAAAGTTAAACTTGTTGGAGTGGATTCAGTAAGTACTCCTTGGAATGATCTATCAACACCAGGTTGTGTCCCAAAAGAAATACGTGAAGACATAAAGTATAAAGATGGATGGAGATTGATAGCACATACTGTTAATGGTAGTGGGGAGATGGGCTTGAACTATTTGATATTTTATAATAAATATTCTGGCATTTTGAAAGGATTTTATTATTTAGAGCAGAAAGTAAGTGTGCCGAATAATACTGGCATATGGCATTTGCATTTTGAGCAGCCGCAGGCATTGTTGGCTTTCTCTAATCCTATAGTAACGACTACTAGTTCAAGGGGATTAAACGATATATATATAGTTAATGTTACTAATCAAGCTTCTAAAGCTTTTACTCCTGGTTGGAATTGTTTCCAAACAGAGCTGGCGTATGATCCGAACTTTTCTGTAGGTTCTTTGCAGATAATACCGATGAATATGTCGTCTGCTACTATTAATATGGGAGGATCCCTTGAAGCCTATACGAATGGTACCATAATATCTACAACTACTTCTAATCCTTTGAATGGCGTTGTGAAAGCTGTTGCTAATTTGACAGGAAAAACTGCCGAAAAATGGGTGAAGTCTGCAATTGACTCCAAGAAGTTTTCCGCAATTGGTAATGCTGTAATAAATGGTGCTGGTAGTATTGTAAAGTCAGGCGCGGCATCTCTTCTTGGTTCTTTTATTGGTGCTTTTGATAAGAATAATCAGACTACTCAGGCAGTACAGTTGCATACGGCTGGAAGTGTTACTTTGAAAGGGGAAATCAAAACGTTACAGTCTAGTACAATAATGCCTCTCAGTATGTCTATATCAATAAAAGATGTGGGACGATTGGGAGTATGGTGTTTTACGAAAACGCCTAAGATTTTTATGAATCCTTATGCATGTTTGATAGGAAAAGATCCTAATAGTTCTTTTTGGTTTAAGTATCGTTTGGACCCAGTAGTGGATCATTCTCAAACAGCTTGTGTGACATTAAACCCGGATTTACTTACAGAACTAGGAAATAAAAGTGTTAGTGTTAGTTTTACTCCTTATTTGTCTAGGAGTTCTAAGTCTGAGGTTTTAAGTGGAAAAAGTTATCCTGAACGTTACGCTTATATCTCTAAATTTAATAATTTATTGTATGAAGATACTTATAGCTCAAATGGAATTTATTATACGATATCTTTACCATATTTTGATAAAAATGGAAATGTCTTAGAAAATGTTGATGAGATGTTTGCCCCTTATGAGATATTTTTCCCAGATGCTCCGGACAATCATAAAGGAGCCTGTCCTGATGTAAGTTGTTCTTCTCATTATAAGTTCATATATGGGGTTAGATTGAACTTAAGAAATGGTGATACGGTTCAGTTGTATCATACAATCTTACCGGTTTTTGAGTGGGATTATGATTACTTTAAAAGAGATAAAATGTATCTAAAGGAGTATCCAACGATACCTATTGGTGAGTACCCGGATGAATGATTACTGAAGTTTCGCAAGTAGCATTCTACCGTCCCCGAAGGGGGCGAATGTGAATAACCGCGGGTGGAATGACCGAAGGGAATGGAACCTGCGGATAGTGACAGATACTCTCTTATCGTCCCCGAAGGGGGCGAACAGGAGCAAGACTGGATGTGGTTCGCCCCCTTTGGGGACGCTTTCTCCCTACTATTGGTTGTCCGCAGGTTCCATGACCTTCGGTCATTCCACCAGCGGTTATTGAAAGTTGGCCCCCTTCGGGGACCGGAGGTTACTTGCGAAACTTAAATATATTTAAAAAAACATTCTTATACATTGTGTTTTGATTTTTTTTCATACTTTTGTGTCAATCAATTTTAATATAGTGGCCTATGAAACGTATACTGATTATTTTTGTGGCTCTTTTGGGCTTGCTTTCATCTTGCAAGGATGACGATGCGCAGCCTACGATTCTGCGGGGAAGCCTGATGGAAGGAACTTTTGTGGCTTCGAAAGGAATGTTTAAGTTGAATGGTAAGGAAGTTACCTCTAATGACGTGACATTGGAGTTCGTAAGTTGGGGAGGAAAGGATTCTGCCTATTACACCCTGACGATATATGGATTGGTTCCTTATGAGAATCGAGGGATAAATACTACGGTTTTGATTTCTCCGAAGGAAAATGAAATAGAGTTTGAGGGTGATGATATCCATGGCTCTTTCAGACCAACTCTAAGCAATGATAGTATCAAGGGGTATCAATTGGCGGCAGATTATACACTCAAACAGAACAATAAGCCTCTTTTAGATAATCTTTTTGTGTTTAATAATACAAAATCCTGTCATACTTATGCTAATGAACTGGATGGTGATATTGAGGTCGATGGCATTCGTTATTCAAGGCAGGGATTGCTGGATAATCTCTGTGAGCAAATTGCAAAGCTAAATGCAAAGTCAGATTCTTGCATGAAACTGAGTTTTCATAACGATCTTACGATGGATATTACTTCGCTTAATAATAGGGCAGGAGTAACCGTAGAGGATAGTTTGATGACGGTTAAGTTCTGGGATTGGGGCTCAGAGGCAACTTTGGAATTTACCAGAGAACAGGCAGAGAAGTTTGTGGCAAAATGGCTGAACGATAGGGAACCTGAAGCTTGGGTCGACTATGTGTTTGCCCGTTATGATTCTACCGAAAGGTATGCCTTAAATGTCTGTTGGTCCTTAAATGAATATGATGACAAGAAAATATTCTGGTATTGTTTGGCACCTGATTTTAGACTTCGTGCCTTGTTTGTGTTGATAAATGGTAAATTTAAGGATACTCTTTCTGAAGAAGAACTAAGAAAGATAAAGGCTGCCTATACCGTGATTCGTCAAGATGGGGTAAATGAAAGACTATTGCCGTTCTGGCATTCTGAATTTCGTTATATTTCCCGCTAGACGTACCGCCGGATTTGCATGCTTGGAAGAAAATATATTTACCGATAACATCCTCCAGTTCCAGCTTCGCAAGGAGACCGCCAAGCTTAATCCTGAGGCTTGGTTGGGAAGATAAATGCATGAATATGATGCAGCCGGTAGTGTTTTTACTCCCTGGTTGCTGTAGATGATAGAAAAGAAACCTCCAATCGATTGGTTCGATTGGAGGTTTTTTATTGCTTGCTAAAGAGGTGACTACTGGCATTTTTTTTGTGTTGTAACTAATACTTTATCTCATTTATCATTTAATTATTATTAAATATTGTATAAGAGTTAAATCAATTTTATATTGTAATTTTGCACCCGAAATTTTGAAATGAATATAATAACTAGAAAAGAAGTTTTATAAAGATGAAACATTCATGAAAAGATGTATAGGGCTATTCTTGTACTGTTGGCTCCTTATCATTTTGTTTACTTCTTGCATTTATGAAGACTATTCCGGTTGTCCCCAAAAGGATGGCCGTAAAATGGTGCGGATTAATGTGGATTGGCATTTGTTTGATAAAGAGGTGCCTACGGGTATGACGGTCATGGTGTTTCCCTGGTCAGGTGGTGCTCCGCAAACTGTCTTGACCAATGAGATAACTCATGCCGACTTTTCCTTAGAACCTGGAAAATATCATGTACTGGTATTCAACCAGAGTACGACCGAGTTTGGTACACTCGACTTTCTGGGAATGGACTCTTACGAGACAGCACGAGCTGTGGTACAGCATACAACATCGCGCTGGTATTCGCGTGGAGATGATGAACAGATAGGGGTTGAGCCCGAGTGGCTTGCCTCTGATAAACTCGATGAATTCGATGTTTCTGGAGACTTTTCTGAGGTTACTTTAACGCCAAGGAATGTGCTTTCGCATATCCAGGTCAACGTGAAAGTTCCAAGTATAGGATACCTGTATTCTGCGAGAGGATCCTTAACTGGTATTTCAGAAGGATTTCTGCTGGGACAGGGGAAGCCGCTTCAGAGTAAGGTGACTTATCTTCTGGAGTCGGATTCCTGGACGAAAACGATAGATAAAAATGACGCAACACTAGGAACGTTGAAGACATCGGTTAAATGTTTTGGACTACCAGAAACCACCCATTCAGATGCTGAAAACAATAAGTTGTCCCTTTCTGCTTTGTTGATAGACAAAAAGACGCAGGTAGATCATCAGTTTGCGGTAGGAGATAAGTTTAAGAAAGATGATAATTCATCGGAGTTAGGTTATGTTATTTCTCTCCATGTTGATGTTAAGGTGCCGAAACCATTACCTGAGGTGAAGCCTTCGGAAGGAAGTTCTGGCGGTTTTGACGTCACGATCAAGGATTGGGGTAAACCTGAGGATATTGATATGGAACTGTAGAAATAGTAAAGTGATAAGAAACATATAAAAATAGTAAAAAGAGTAATAATAGATTAGTTTAATTTAAAACAGATATGTATAAGAAATTTTTTATGGGTATTGCTGCAATGGCAGCGTTGACATTGGTAAGTTGTTCAAGCGATGACTTGAATAGTCTTTCAGACAATTCTTCTAAGAATGAGGCTATCAGCTTTGATGGCTATTTGGGAAGAAGTGCAGTTGCTGTAAATGGTTCACGTGGTAGCGTGCTGGATAAAGATGCTCTTCAGAACTCAACTAAAGGTTTTGGTGTGTTTGGTAACTATAACTCTACGGGGGGGCAGAACTTTGGTGCTAATTTGTTCAACAATCAGCAGGTAACTTATTCTAGTACTCCTGGTACAGAATCAAAAAAATGGAGATATGATAACGTTAAGTATTGGCCAGCACAAGGCCATATTGATTTCTTGGCGTATGCTCCTTATAATGCAGGAACGTTTGAAAATACATATTGTCTTAATTTTACTGTATCACCAACTATTACTGAGCAGAAAGATTTGTTGTGGGCTAAAGCTGTTGGTCAGACAAAGAATACTATCTCTAGTACAGAAAATAAAGTGAAATTTCAATTTGATCATGCTTTGTCTAGACTTGGTTATACTGTAAAGTTAAAGGAAGATTATAAAAATGTAAATATTAAATTGAAGAAGATTACATTGGCAGGAACTGATACAGATCCAAAAGCCCCAGCTTTCTACACAAAGGGTACCATAGATTTGTCTACAGATCAGTGGTCAACATTACCTACTGATGCTAAGCAATATTTTGAATGGTTCTCTGGAGAAAAGCCGGTTACATTTGTTAAACCTGCATCTGAGGATAAACCTGTATCTAATCCCACTACAGATTATTTGTTTGTAATTCCGCAGGATTTCTCTAAAGGAAATAAAAATAATGATAATCTTTATGTCATCGTAGAATACACCATTCAAAATGGAACAACAGAAACTATGACAAGTACGGTTTCTAGTAAGATTGAAGATAACTTCAAGCAGGGCAAGGCATATACAATCAACTTGACCATTGGTCTGACTCCAATCGATTTCGATGTTAATGTTGTTAACGGTTGGGTAGATGATAATACGATCCCCGAGATTCCTTTGAATTAATCGTATCAGATAAAAATAATGAATTTAAAATTATCATAAGATGAAGTTTCTTCGTTTAGCTTTTTATGTTTTGATAGCACAGCTGGTATTATCTGGTTGTGCCGATGAAGCTGTGGAAGAAACTTCATCTTCTTCATCTTCTGAAATCAACTTTGATGTTTATTTGGGTCGGAATGCTTCAACCCGTGCTGGAGTAACCGATATTGATTTTCTCAAGGGGAAGGAATGGAACTCCGGATTTGGTGTCTTTGCAAGATACAAGCATACTGATGGGACAATCTCACCTCTGATGCTGATGAATAATGAACGCGTAACCTGGAATAAAGATCAAAATCATTGGGAATATACAAATACCCGATATTGGCCAAGTGAAGGATCTGTGGATTTCTATGCCTTTGCGCCTTATAGTAGTGACCCAAAACTGGTAAACAAACCTGGGGGTACAGAACCTAATCCAACTTGTATATATTTTCCTTCTAATGTGTCTCCTGTAGATTTGGTGTGGGCTAATGCTAAGGATCAGACAAAGACAAATGAACCTGTTAAATTTACTTTCAATCATGCATTGGCTCGTTTGGGCTTAGATATCACAGCCAATCAGGATTTAGAGGAAAATGGTGCAGTTATAACAGTTGAAGAGGTGGATCTATATGGCCCCGAAGATTATAAAGGCGTCTTTGATATGGTGGGCTATCTGAATCTTAAAACGGGAGGCTGGCATGTCGTCAAAGAGGAAAGTACTAGATGGTATTATGCTTGGACACCAACTGGCAAAGTTGGCAAAGAAGATGGCAACAATGGCAAAAGAAAATGTCAAAAGTTAAGTGCATCTCAGTTAGACCATACAACTCCTATAATAACAAATGATCCCAATTCTTATATCTTTATAATCCCTCAGACGAAGGACGAAAAGTTTCATCTAAAGATAACTTATACGGTAAAGCAGGGAGATTTTGTGGAAAAGGTGACGGTAAAGAAAAATCTGCTAGAAGTTCTTGATCCGTCAGAAACTAGTAATAAGTCTTTTACGTTTGAAGGAGGAAAAGCGTATGTCTTTCATTTGATACTTTCACTTGATCCTATCGATTTCAAAGTAACGCCTAAAGTCGAGGATTGGAATGGGGTGATAGATGAAACAATGCCTTTATAAGGATAATCTGGAATATGAAACGGAATATTTATAGTTATAGTAAGTTATGGATGATTTTCTTTGTCTTGATGGGTGCAGCCTGTACCAATCAGGTGGAGGATGCTATTCCTGTATCTGGTCAGCCTATTGAGTTTTCTGTGCAATCAGATTGGAAGGAAATTTCCAATACTCGCTCGAATGCTGGTAAAACGAAATTTAAAGCAGGTGACACGATTCAGATTTTCGGCTTCCATAAGTCTTCTTCAGGTGGGGTTGAGAAGGTTCAGAAGTTTATGTATGGTGAGCCGGCTAGAGGTCAGAAAGTAGGATTTGATGGTAAAGACTGGAATTATTCACCCAAGCGTTTCTGGCCAAAAGAGGGAACGCTAGATTTTTATGCCAGTTATCCAGATTACTCTGTTCTCAATGAGGAAGATAAGATGACTTATGTGCAGCCGGATTTCAATCCTTTGGGAGTTGATCTGTTGTGGGGCTTAGCTACCAATCGTGATTGTGCAAAGGCGCGTAACGAACCCGTACCGATCTGGATGGTGCATGCCTTGGCTAAGGTGAATATTTTTTTTGACGGTTTTTCGGATGAAATCGGAACAGTTATAGTCTCGGCTTACAAAACTGGTTGGTTTTCTCGAATATTAGATGGTGGAATCCTCGATTGGCATGTTGATGATAAAACGAATATTAATGCTGTCTTTCATAAATATGGAGACAAAAACCTGATAATAAATAATTCTGTTACCGTATTTATCTTGCCGGGTAAGATTACGGGATTCCAGATGTTTGATGTTCCTGGTAATAGGATTAATGCTTCTGATGAAATTTTTGATAAAATCCAGAATCTTACGTTTGAAGCAGGAAAGGTATATAATCTCACGATATCAAAAGGAGTACAGAAGAAGAATACAAATAGCCGTTCTATAGCAATGTCTGTCCGTTGTGTTTCGGAATAGCTGATCATAGCGCTCAAACAGTACCGCCTGTATCACTCAAATGATACCACCT
>ERZ1034952.1299-NODE-1299-length-20710-cov-5.259211_pt1 | contig 20710 bp, 7 predicted proteins | sample MGYA00520625_ERZ1034952 | MGnify/ENA primary metagenome ERZ1034952 (study PRJEB33766, sample SAMN09781773) | gut metagenome | biome: gut microbiome | host: Homo sapiens | place: Madagascar | study: EMG produced TPA metagenomics assembly of the PRJNA485056 data... | reverse complement strand
ATTTTTCGCTTTATAAAAAAATAATGCTTCGCGGACTGCCTGAAATGATAGCGCAGTTTGCAAATCCGGTGACCACATTTTTTATGAACAGGATGCTTATAACCTATCTCGGAAACGTATCGGTAAATGCGTTTTCGGTTATATGCTATGCGGCGTCCCTTTTTGCCTCGCTGATGTATGGTCTGGCAGGCGGATTGCAGCCGCTTTACGGACTAAGCTACGGTGCGAAGGATGATAAAAGTCTGCGATATTATTTTAAAAACGGAAGACGCTTTGCTTTAATCGGCGGCATATGTATTTTTGCACTGACATTTGTTTTGGGCAGACCTATATGCTTGCTTTTCGGGGCAAAGGAGGCGGCTATAGAAATCGTAAAAAACTCGCTCCCGAAATATTGCTTAAATTATGTGTTTGCGGCAAGCAGCTCGGTTATCGGCGCGTATCTTTTTTCAACTAAACGAACGCCGTATGCGATTGTGCTTAATATTTGCCGAAGCTTGATTTTTAATTCGCTGTGTATAAATATTCTGCCGCATTTGTTTGGTTATGATTTTGTGTGGTTTACGGTGGCGGTGGCAGAGGGAATTTGCTTTATAATTGCTGTCGTATTGAAAAATGTATCCGAAAGAAACGGAATTATTTACCGTTAACAGACTGCTGCTTCAGCAGGGCAAAAACACGGGTTATAAAAAGGCTTTTGTCCTTGTGCTGCGGCGGCCCCTCCAAAAAGACATAACGGCAGATCCCCGATAATTCAATTCTGTTTTTCTTTGCATAAGACACAAGCTCGTCAAGGACATTCGGAAGCTCCTCATATGCTCCGCGGTGATACACGCTTAAAGCCGGAGTTTTGGGGAGGGTTACGATATGCTCTCCGCTGCTTCGCGGTGGAACAGCGGCGTAGCAGACGGTTTTTTCGGGTTCTGAAAGAGGATGCTCGATAAAATACATACGCTTGCCGGTATATGTGCCGCAAAGCTGCATTGCTTCAAATGCGGTTCTGCGTAAAAGGTCGGTTTTCTCAGCAACGCTTTTTGCAATATAGACTCTGCGGTAAACGGTCTGTTCATCAAGGCAGACCTCCTTTATGCCGTCATTGCGGCTTTTTGCGCGCTCGTACAGCTTTTCTATATTCATATTTATGGCATCTCGCATATCTTCAAGACGGCGTATAAGCAAGGTCAAGTCAATATCACCGTCAAGATATCCTTTTATTTCGTTTAATGACAGCCCCAGCTTTTGCAGATTTCTGACAGTATAAACCTTTGTAAGCGTGTCCATTGAATAATAACGGTTTCCGTTTTCACCGTTTTTGAAATCATAGCTTATAAGTTCTTTATCCTCGTAATTCAGTATTATACGTCTTGTTACTCCTGTCGCTCTTGCGACTTCTCCGATTGAAAATAAGTTTTTTTCATTTTTCATAATTTTTTCTCCAAAACACTTGTATCGTACATTGGTGTACGGTGTATAATATATAATAACACTAATAATTTACAAATGCAAGGAGGAATATTATGTTAAAAAAAGTTTTTGCTGCAGCGATTTGCACATTCATGCTGCTTTGTGTAAATGTGCTTGCGGCTGAACTAAAGGCAGGCGATACAGCTTATGTCGTATACAACGGTACTGTAAGCGTCACAAAAAACCCGGCTTATTCAGGAAATATAGCCGAGATTTCCAGGGGAGCCAGAGTGACGATTTTGGAGGCGTATGTAATCGGAGAGGCTGACGCAAAATTTCATAAGGTTGAGCTTCCGGACGGTACAGTCGGATATGTACTTGCTTATGAAACATCCCGTGAAACAAAACCGATACTTGATACCGGTGAAGATATCGAAAAGGAGCTAAACAAGCAATGGGCGACTTCCGATACTGACAAGTATCAGCACGCAATAGAGATGACATTCCTTTCGGATTACATCTACGGCGGAAGCAAAACAACCGAGGGTAAAGAAAGAAACTTTTATGCTAAGGTGCCGACGGAATGGGTAAGACACGACCGTCCTGCTTCATTGCCGCTTGTGGGAATGGCCATTGTGCATATAGGCGATGAGGGGAAAATCGGCTCGGTAAAAGCCTCGTTCTATCCCGGTGATCCGCCAATTAACTATCATGCACAAAGACTTGAGGAACTTAGGGAAATAGGATATGCTCCGCTGTTTGCTGAAAACAGCAAAACGTCGGCAAACGCTAACACAGCGTTTTATGTTACAGTAATGAGTGAATTTCAGGTTGTTGCCTATAATGAGAAATGGGTAGCAGTATGGAGTGAGGGCGGTGTTGACGAATCGCGCGGCTCAATCAGACAGTGCGGCGAGAAGGACGGTACTGCTTTCACAAGCTGGAAGCCGGGCGTATATTTCCTTCCAAGACAAAATTGTTATATTTTAGATATTAACAATCAGGTATCAGAGCCTCCGAAAATCGAGGCGATAGGCAAGGCAACAGGTCTTTTGATGGTTAAAACCACTCCGGATGATACAGATTATGTAAAATCGGGCGTTTATAAAACCAATCAGTCGCTTCAGATTGTAAACAGCACTCCGCAGAACGGCCATTATAAGATTTACTATAAAAAAGGTCTTTATTATGTTGAAACAAAGTATGTGAATATGCAGCGCGCAAACACCGAAAAGCCGACAACTCAGTACAAGGCAATAGCGACTGTCGACTGTGATATTTCTGACGGTTCTTCAGTTGTCGGCTCGGTTAAGCAAGGCGCGGCAATAGATGTTATCGAGAAAGACTATGACGGTAAGAATTCAAAAATCTGGTTCAACTCAAAGGAATGTTATATTCCGACAAGTAATCTTGATGAGTTTACCAAAACCCAGTCTGCGGCGGACGCGGCAGCGCTCGGTACACCTATCGGCGTTCTGTCTGTAGATACGCCCTGGGGCGAATTGGGTGCACTGACCTATTCTGCCGAAGGAATTGCAAAGCTTAAAGAGTATCGTTTCGGATATATCAACGCTGATATGGATAAGAGCCTGGAGTACAGTGAGTGGGTTCTTTCAAACAACGGTGATATAAACAGAATAGAAGACAAGGAATGGGTAAATGTATACGGTATTGAAGAATTTTCGTTTGACCGCGACGCGGATATGAGAGATATTCCCGGAGTAGATCCCGACGATATAGAGCCGTGGATTATAACAGGAAAAATCTATACTATTTTCTATAACGGAGAAATTCGCTATCTTGTTCACGAGGATGATATGCACGATTCATTTACTTATTATCCAGGAAACGGATTCAGCAAAAGCTCTGTTGCAAAAACTCAGACTCTTTGCCTGGACGGACTTAAATATAACACTGTCGCATATAACATTGATGACAACAACTACTTTAAGCTTAGAGATATTGCAAAAATCCTTGACGGAACCATTAAAACCTTTGATATTAAGTATGACGAAGCGACAAATTCCATTGATATGCTGAGCTTTTATGATTACACATCGGTCGGCGGTGAATTAACACCGGGTGACGGCGCCGAAAGAAAAGCTCTTTCATCATCGGTATTTGTAACGCTTGACGGTGTGCCGATTAAGGCAACCTGCTATAATATTGAGGGAAACAATTACTTCAGACTCCGCGATATAACAGACGCTTTGGATTGCCGCGTTGAGTGGGACGAAGACACTCAGATGATTTGGGTGATTCCTGCCAGAACCGCATATGACGATCCGACCGAAGCGGTTGGATAATGCACTGTTATCTGATTTCGGGCAGATGATATCTGCCCCTACGGATGGCGTTATACACTATAACCGGCATTTTTCAATGCCGGTTTTTCTTTTGCAAAGAATTAAAAACTTCTGTAAAATACAGAGAAGATATTGTCAAGAGCAAAGAAATATGATAAGCTTTATTTATACAGAGCGAAAGAGATATGCCACTCAATATTATCACAGCGGCAAAGGGCGGCTATACCGGAATTACGGATAAACGGAGGTGATTTGCTTGCATATAAAGATAAAGAATTTTGCAATGCGTTTTTTTGACAGAAAATTTGATTTTCGCGTCAGGCTTTTCAATGTTTTAGCCGTTGCGGGCGTAGGAATCAGTCTTGCGACGTTTATATTGAACATAATAACACAAATGTGGGCAAGTGTTATAATCAGCGGAATACTTACGGCACTTTCAGCCGGGCTTTTGGTTTTTACGTATAAAACGGGAAAATACCAAATCGGATATATTGTTACTATAGTCAATATCTTTATGGTTTTTTTTCCGATATTGTTTTTTGTATCCGGAGGATATAAGAGCGGTATGCCGTCAATGTTTATTTTTGCCGTTTTGTTTACCGTGCTTATGCTTGAGGGTAAAAAGGCTCTCTTTGTGTCATTTGCAGAGGTTTTGGAATATATAAGCGTTTGTGTTATCAGCTATATGAACCCACAGCTTGTCACGTGGTTTCATACCGACGCCGAAATGCTGACAGACATAATTGTAACTACCACAGCTGTCAGTATTTCCTGTTTTATTGTTTTGTTTTTGCACCTTAAAGAATATGAGGCGCAAAGAAAACAGCTTGCCGAACAAAATGAGCAGCTGAAACGCCATGACGAGGCGAAATCCGTGTTTTTGACGACCGTAGCACATGAAATCAAAAATCCGCTGAATGCAATAAACTTGCATGCACGTGATACCTTTGAAGTGCTTGACGAAAAAAATCCCGATACGGAAATAATGAAGCAGAACCAAAAGACTATAGAAAAAATGGTTGTGCGTATTGACAAGATTGTTGTTGAGCTTATGGATACCGTTGCGATAGAACAGGGGCGGCTTGCACTTGACATAAGTCCTGTATCAATGGCGCACCTGCTGCACGAGGCGGCGGAAGCCTGCTTTGGGAAAAGCTATAACGGAAATAACAGACCGGCGTTTGACATTGCCGAAGACCTGCCGCTGATTCAAGCAGATTATGCCCGGATTATGCAGGTAATAATAAATCTGATTTCCAACAGTATGCAGCATACCAAAAACGGTGTAATAATAATCAGCCTTAAAGAAAGTGATTCCGGACAGCTTATATCGGTTTCGGATAACGGTGACGGAATGTCAGAGGAAATAAAAAGAAAGGCTTTTGACGGATATGTTTCGGTAAGCAAGGAATACTGGCGGCATGGAATCGGATTATTTGTGTGCCGTCAGATAATTGACGCTCACGGCGGAAAAATTTGGATTGAAAGCGAACTCGGCAAGGGAACGACTGTTTCGTTTATATTGCCGTATGCAGAGGATAAATAAATGAAAGATAATACAAAAGCTGTTATACTTATTGTTGAGGATGAGCCTGAGGTATTGGCAATAAATGCGCGAATGTTAAAACGCCGCGGCTATGATGTTATTACAGCGTGCTCCGCAGGCGAGGCATATGATTGTCTGAACAAAACAACTCCGGATATGCTTATTCTCGATATAATGCTGCCTGACGGGAGCGGCTATGATGTGTGCACATACTTTCGCGACAAAAGCGATAACCCCGTAATGTTTCTGACCGGAAAAAGCGAAGTTGCGGATAAGGTTGAGGGACTTGAACGCGGAGGCGATTATTATCTGACAAAGCCGTACAGCTTTGAAGAACTTGCCGCGGTGGTCGAAAGGCTTTTAAACCGTCACATAAAAGCAAAAGAAAAATACAAAAAGACAGATTATATAAAAAAAGGCTCCGTTATGCTTGAGATGTCCAAAAACAAGGCGTATATAAACGGAAGGGACGCAAATCTTACTATTAAGGAATTTGCACTGCTTTTGCTGATGGCAAAAAACGAAAACAGAATTTTTTCTCCGCAGGAGCTGTACGAAACCGTGTGGGGAGCGCCGTCAGCGGATGATACGCGCACAATACGCTTTCATATGAGAAATCTGAAAAAGAAGATAGATACCGAAAACGCTGATGATTATGACATTGTTTCGGTCTACGGAAAAGGCTATTTTTTTACAACAGCCTGATAAATTGTGAGTTTTTCCTAACAATTCAAAAACACCCGGTTTTACCGATATACTTTATATAACGGGAAAACCATTGCTCTGATGGAGTTATTCCGTCAGGGCTTTTTATTTTGGGAGGTGTTGTCTTGAAGATATTGGTTGTTGGGTATGATGCGGAAATCACCGCATTGACAGGCAAAATCCTTGAAAGAAACGGATATGACATAACTTTGGCTTCATGTATATCCGAAGCCGAAACGCTTATCGGAAGCGAAAACTTTTGTCTTGTGGTTGCAGAACTTGATAATGACGAAACGGAAAGAATACGTTTCTGTAAAACGATAAAAGCTATGCACAGACCGCCTAAATTATTTTTGGTCGGCAGAAGCGGCGAGGAGGAAATACCGATGTTGAATGCCGGGGCGGATGACTGGATAAAAAAGCCTTATAAAACCGCAGTGTTTCTGGCACGGGTATCCGCACTTATGCGGCAGTATAAGAATATTGTATAAACAGGCAAATTTAAGGAAATACGGCGTTAAAGTGCTTGATAATATAAAAGGAGGATTTGTTATGAAGAAAAAACTTACAGCGTTAATAATTATAACAGCTATGCTGCTTAACGGAAGTTTAAGCTTTACCGCATTTGCCGAGGGCGCAGAAAATGCTTACGGACATAAAATAACATACAGTCCGATAACGCAGCTGTATTCAAACGGAGAGCCGTTAAGGCTTTTTGATGCTGGAGTGACGGAATGGGGAAAGCTGAGCGACAGAATAACAAGGAACGAGGCGGAATCCGTAAAATGGCTTCAGAGCAACAGCTATCTGTTAAATCACTTCGGACGCAAATTGTCCGGAGATTTAAGCAGATGCTTAAACTCAAAGGGAGAATGGCAAACATGGATAACAGGGCCGCGAAACGTCCGCAGCTGGTCTGCATCTCTCCATTTTGACGCGCTTGCCGACAAAGAAAGCAGAGCAAACGGAAATATATCCGGAATGTATGATAAAGGCGACATACAATACTTTTTCTCATTTAAGGTCAAAACTGTTCAGACCGGATGGGGAATAGGCAAAAAGAGCAACGATACCGGTGAAACCTATGCTTTGGGCGAACTTGTGAATTCAAGCGGCGGCGGTTGGAAAAAGTATAATACCGTTGGTGACGGGCCGAATTTAGGCTATCAGTCCGCGTGGAAAAGCGCAAAAAATCTCAGAGCCATTTCCTTTTGGGCAAAAAGCGACAGAGATGCGCGTGTAGATTCTTATTTGTCCGGAGCAATGCTTGTCGGCAGAGATATCAAGGGGCCTAAAATTGCATCGGTCAGAGTGACAGCGGATGCGGAAGGAAAGATTGAACTTGATAACGGAACGGTAACGCTTGACAATATTGATAAGCTTACCGACCGTACCGTATACTTTCAGGTTCAGTGGGATGAGCCTGTCGTTTTTAAAGGTGTATCGGAAAACGAAATAAAAAAACTTTCACTGAATGTTGACACAATCGGTATAGACGGCACAAGCGGAATAATAGCCGAAGCGCCCTTTCTTAAATTTGCGCCGTCAAAAACAGACGAAAAGCCTGTTATGGTATTTGAATATAAAATTGCCGATCCGTATACGGATTCATCCTCGGTAACGCAGGAAAGGGGATATTTTTATAACTTCAGCAAGGTGACAGTATCCGAAAGAGAGAATAATGTCCTTTGGAACAATATATATGATGTGTCCGGCAATAAATTTGCTGCAGACGAAAACGGACAGCAGCCGGCAGGCAAAATGAGCGCGGCTGTCAGCGGTACGTCGCGTGTAGATTTGACTCCGTACGGCATCAAAGGTATTAAAATCACAAAAAACATGGACGAAAACAATACGTTTGTTCAATCAGGAGAACTTGTGGGAATAACTCTTGAACTTAATAAAGCTCTGTCCAAAAGCATAAAAACAGAGGATTATCCGGTGATAACCCTTAATGTCAAGAATTTTGACGGACAGAATGTAACAATCAGACCGAGCAGGGATTATCTTGTCAGAAAGGTGCGTTACAGACCGAACGAGGAGTTAAGGTTCGGGGGATATTATCCAAGCAGCTCCGGCGGTTATCTGAAGCCTGCAGAGGCAGACTATGACAGAAATTCTATCTCATATTATACACAGCTTCATTCAGGATATAAAATGGAGGGGGATTTTATCAAGGTTACCTCGGTTATCTCCGATAAGCAAAGGTTTAAAGATGCTTCGGGGTATTCCCTTATGGATTACAGTGTGGATGACAGCGGTATGCTTTCGCCAAAGGACATACCTGCGGCTGCGGAAAATAGGATTTCACAGTACAAGGTTATGCCGAATAAGCAGTATAAGCTTGATTTTGACGCACCTGTTTTTGATATATCGGCAGATGATGTCGGCGGCGGAGTTATTATGATAACTGCGTTGATTGACGATTCCTCTCTGGAGGGATGCGAGGCTTCAATTACCGCAAAGATAAACGGAAACTTAGGTGACGGCTCTTTGGATTATCAGGCTGCCGCATCGGAGGTCTATCAGAACGGAAGCTGGAAAAGCTGTGAAAATGGCGCGGCAAATGTGTCATTCGGTGCTCCGATAATAAATAAAAACGGAAAAGGAACGGCATACGGCTTTGTCAGATTTCCCGATAACAGCGAGGCGGACAGGATAGAAATAAGCGTTACCGCGGCGGACGAGGCAGGAAATTCAGCAACGTCGGAAAAGGTATTTGCCGCTCCGGACTGGCAAGGCTTTGACACGTTTGCTCCGGTCGTAAATGCCTCTGTCAAACAGGAAACAATAGATGTTGTTATCTATGATTTGGATGATGAAGTTGAATATATGTACGGATTTTCGGACAATGACGCAGATGAGCCTTCATATATCACAGCGGAGGGCAAGAGCGGTACAATATTTGCTCCGGACATTCCGAAAGACGGCGAAATACACAGAAAAACAGCCTGGATAAAAGCAAAGGATTCAAGCGGAAACGTAAGCGAGGTCTTAAAGCTTTCGATGAAGTTTGACAGGACCTATGCGACTGTTGATTATATCGCGGACACCGACAAGACATATCTTGCCGGAGACTATCCGTCTGCATCGGTTGTGATTGAGAACGTAAAGCGTTATTGGTATACATGGGCGGAAAAACCGGCAAATACGACAGATACATCAGCGTATATATCCGACGGCTTTTTAAGCGATATGAAAGCCCGCGCCGAATTGCAGGGTAATGTGACCGAACTTCAGGACGAAGATCCGGACACAGAGCAGAGTAATAATTCAGACAGCTTTACGGCAGAGCTGACAGCAGATACTTATGTTGCAGCAATAAATCCTGCTGACGAAAGTTATGACGATAATGTTTTGCCTGACGATACATCACGTCCGCTTATTCTTATAATCGCAGCCGAAAAGGATGACGGTACAACTCTTTTAAAAACAGCGGAATTTAACACGCTTTACGGTGCGCCTAAGGTCAGTCTGCGGCAAAGGAGGTTTTCGACCAACAACAATACAGGAAAGCGCATTGATTATGTAAGGGACGAAAACGGCTCAGGGTTGCTTTGGGCAACGGATACGGATAAGTACGATTATCCGCTTAATACACCGAGTCTGCACGGCTTTGCACAGGCAGAATTCTATCTTGAAAAGGATCCGGTAAGCGGACTTGACCGCATTGATGCCGAAAACAGCAGTGTTACGCTGGAAAAGGTCGTATATGCCGGATATAACCTGCAGGGTGAGGTTAAAAGCCGCACCAATATAAAAACATGGACATTTGAGGAGCTTGGCTTTGACAAAGCTGCAGAGGGAACGCACAGTGCGATAGTTGATATTGATCCGCAGTATATAGGAACGGAATATTGCGAAACAGACGAAAGCCGGGAGGAAGAAAACGGATATGCGGTACGTTATGAGTTTGTTTGCAATATGGCATATGCAGGCACAATAGCGCCGGAGAGCAAGCCGTCGGCTTACTTTGCCTTTAACAATGCTCCAAAGGGAATAATAGACAGCGTTTCATATTTCAGCGGAGATTGGGAATCAACTCTCGGTCATCTTGATGATTACGAAAGGATAAATACAGAGGCAGTATTTGACCGTGACGGGAGGGATATTACTCCCGATATACCTGTGTATTGTATACCGACATACACATCAAAGGAACTGTATATACGATTTTCGACGCCGGGCGGAAGATTGACTCTTAACGGCGATAAAGCATTTTACGGCGCGCCTGTCTGCAACACGATTGATATGAGCAATACAGCAAAGCTGACGGTGCGCGTGGGCGAGGATCCTCAAAGACTTTCCGAGCCGATTACGTTTGACGCCGGATATACTGTCGTTTCCGCTCCGTATTGCATTGGCGATTATCTGTCCGGTCTGAGTGAGGAATACAGAGAAATGACGCTGTATTACAGATTTGAGCACCCCGAAAGCGGCGAGGTATCTCCGATTTATGTGCTTAAGCTACGCAGAGATAATACAGATCCGGTATTTGATATTTCAATATCGGAAACAAAGCGTATGACAAATGAGGTTCTTGTTAAAGTAAACTCACTCACCGATACACAGACAAAGCCTGACGGAACGGTTGTTACAGATACTCCGGAAGCCTTTTTGAATAAATATATGCTTCAGTATTACGGCAGAAGCGGACTGAGTGCCTGGAGAATTGCAACCGAAAATGATGATATTGAGAATAATCCGGATGTCAGATACGAGTGGTACGATTACAGCTCGGAGGAATCCGGGATGCAGGCATACATAAAGGTCAATCCGGATCAGGACGGAATATATCATTTTACAAGCAACGGATATTTTGAGGCAGAGGCGTGCGATTATGCCGGAAACAGAAATGTTTTTCTGCTGATAAACGGAGAAAAAATATATAAAGAAGAGGGCGCGGACTTTTTCAGATATGAGATAAACAATGTAAGCAGCACACCGCCGCATTTTACCGCAGAGCTTGAGATTATCGCTAATGAAACCGAGGGAAGCTTTGAAATAAACGCTCTGACAGAAAGCACGGTAAAAAATGTATATCTGAAATTTGATGACAGCTACAGCGGATTTATTTCGGATAATAATTTATCGGACGATATTAAATATGACATAGCAAGTGTGCCGGGCGCGGTTTTGGGAGTGTATGACAGCGAAAGCAACGAGATTACGGCAAAAATCTATGCAAAATATTCCGATAGTATACCGATTTCGGATGTAACTCTTGTGATTGAAAACGAAGCCGGCAGCAGGACGGAATATAAGCATACGTTTGAAACGCCGCTTTACGGCAAAAAAGCCGAAATTATCAACCCTAAGAACGAAAGCGGATATTCGGTTTATAACTACGGCGAGGCTCTTGAATTCTCAACTCCTGTAAAGCTTGACGGCTTTGAAAATGATTACAGCGCTTCGCACAGCAATATTCCTATATATGCTGACGGAATAACGCAAATCGGATATAATGATTTATTCGGTGGGAGCTTTACTGAAAATATCTATGCAAATATTTGCGGTGCGGCTTTTAAACATTCGCTGATATTTACCGCAAACGATATGGAGATAACGCCTCAAACGCCTGTGTCTGCGGATGTAAAAATAAAAATAGACACAAGCAAAACGGAGAATCTGACCGTTGCAGGCGGAACAAATGAGTTTATTTTCAGCGAAAACGGAACGCTAAGCTATACGCTTACCAATACAGAGCTTGGACAGTCCCAAAAGTTTGACTTTCCGATAAAAAATATAGACAAGACTCCGCCGGAGGCTATTGTCAGCATCAATATGGAAAGCGAAACAGATATTGAAACCAATAATCAATATATTTATTCCGCAGTCTATTCAATCGAAGGCTTCAGCGAGGATGGCGTAACCATGATTGCCGATGATGATAAAAAGACAATATCAAGCGTGACCTTTGACTGCGAATCCGAGAGTACGGCTTATACCTTCCGTTTTCGGGATGCGGCAGGGAATGAGGGCAGCTATACCGCAGATGTGTCGGATATTGCATTTGCCCAAAGAAAGGATAATAAAATTACCGGTTATCGTTTGACGTATTCAATAGCGGATGAAAACGGCTTTGCAGCGCTGGGATATTTTGACGCAGACAGCAAGCCCGATAATTTAGGTACGGTTAATAAGCCGGTATCGGTAAAGGTGCAGGCGTTAAATCAAAAAGGCGAAGCTGTTTCGGCGGTTATATCATCAGACGGCACACTTCCGGCGGGAGCAGAGGTGTACGAAAAGGAAAAGCTTGTTATTTTTGAGTCGAAAAGCAATACCGACAGGACAGTAAGCCTTAATATTACAGGAACAGGCGAGTCTAATTCCGTAAAGGCATCGGTTATGCTTCCGGCAGACACCATTGATTTGACTGCGCCGCGGGGCACTGTCTATTATGCCTCCGACGGAACTAATGTAAAGGCTTATCTTATCACAAATGATACCGATATTACAGAGGACGGCATATATGTAACCGGAACAAAGGCTGACGGTACACCGTTTGAGCTGAAAAGTGATGAAAACGGATACTATACCGAATTTGATGTCAATGGTACGGGACAATTTATCATGCTTGACAAAGCAGGAAACATCGGAAGTGTGGCTATAGCCGTACTCAGCATTGACAAAGAGCCGCCAAAGGTTTTATCAGAGGGCTGGCAAAGCATAATGGACGCAAGAACACAGGAGGAAATAGAAAAGCTGCTTGCCACTCCGACAAACAATACGATTAAATTGTTTATTAACTTTAATGAGCAGCTTAAAGCGGCTGAAGTAAAGGCTTATAAAGGCAGCGAAGACAGTCTGACAGAACTTCTTCCGACAGAGGATTATGTTACGGCTGAGGCGAGCGGTTCTTCGCTTACGGTTGAATTTAAGCAAAACTGCAGAGCAAAGCTGACGGTTTATGACCTAAGAAATAACGCACTTACAATCTGGCGTCCGGAGGACGGGGAAATCAGCGTTATCGACAGAGATATTCCAAAGCCTGCCGAGGGTTATCCGAAACAGGTTTATGATAATAATACCGTGAGGCTGGAATATGTATTTGCGGATAATGAGGAGGTTATGCTGCTGCAAAATCATGAGGATGGATACAAAAACAGTCATACAGTTATTGTTTCCGAAAACGGAGTGCGTAGTTTAAGCTTTGCAGATAAAGCGGGAAATGTATATACCGATTATCCGGTTGTATCGGGTATTGACGAGCTTGCGCCAAATATTAAAATCAGTATTGATTACATCGGCAATGTGCTTTCGGCAAATGACACCTACAAGGCAGGAAATATGTATACAAGCGGCAATGTACGTATTCTGCTTAATGTTGATGATGAAACAGCTGACGGTGTTACGGTTTCAGCAAAAACAAAATCGGGTACGGAGATTAAGGTCAATAAGGAAGATATAGTCTTGCCGAATGGGAAAACATATAACTATAATGTCGTTGTTACCGAAAACGGAGCATATCAAATTATTGCAAGGGATAAATGGGGGCACGAAAATACCGTTGAAACAATAGTATCGGTTATAGACAAAACCGCGCCGTCGATTAAATTTATTACCGGTAATACCGTTATAAAAACAGGAACAGCCGAGGCTGAGGCACAAAACAGGATTTTGGCTGACATCACCGTATCCGATTTGCAGTCCGGCGCTAATGCTCCTTTGGGAACAAAGCTGGGCGAAGTAAATGACGGCGTAACATTAAGGCTTGATTTAAGCGGAGTAAATCTTAATAAAAAAGGAACGTATACCGCTAAGATAACAGCGGCGGACAGATTAGGCAACACCGCCGAGAGAAGCAGAACAGTAATTGTCAAGGATAATATATACCTTTTTGAGATAAACGGTTTTCAGGTTTACGCGGATGATGTGGTGACTGCCCAAATAGGCAGAATACGTCTGCAAAACATAAGCGAAACGGCAAAATACTATTATGCACAGGGGTATAAAACTGCCGCGCAAATGAAGTATGCAAAGAGCTTTAATGCGAACGAAGGCTTTGACGCATTGCAAAAAGGGTATTATACAATTCTTTCGCAGGAGAGCGACAGAAGTATGCATTTGCTTTATGTATATGTGAATTAAGAAACGGAGGTGCAAAATAATATGTTAAAGCGTTTTATATCTGTTTGGATTGCGGTATCGGTTTTGCTTGCCGCGGCGCCGCTTCAGCTCATTTTTGCAGAGCAGACGGACAGCAGCACGCTTGAAATCTCAAATCAGTATATTAAGGTTATCGTAAATAAGGAAAACGGCGGATATGTTATCTCGACTCTTGACGGTGATATACTCAAAAAAAGTGATGACAATGCCATGCTTACCCACAGAGGGGAATATTTTGATACGTCGTTTACCTCGTTTAAGATTGGTTCCGATGAATATATTTTCGGAAGCAGATACGGGATATTCGGAACAAAAAGCACTGATGTTATTACAGAAACCGGTGCAGACGGTGAGAGCATTATAAGTAAATGGAGCGTCGGTGATATAAGTGCAGAGCAGAAAATTTCACTTGTAAATAATGATGCCTCCGAACAGCTCGGCACCGCAATGATAACATATACGGTAAAAAATAATTCTTCAAATACAAAAAGTGTAAAAAGCCGTATTCTGATAGACACACAGCTCGGCGAAAACGACTATGGCTATTACGAAGTCCCTAAACAAAATCTCGGACAGGGCTATGAATACTTTGAGTTTGAAAAAACGTGGGACTCAACCGATGAGTCCGGCATAAAAATGCCGTCAGATTATTTTGTAAGAGATAACCTGTATTCGGCAAATATTGTAGGATATGGAGTAAACAGCGTTTTTGCCGAGCAAAAGCCGTATAAGATGACCTTTGCACATTGGGCAAACATTGCGTCGACAGTGTTTGATTATACGCCGGATGAAGCACTGAATTTTACGAATAATCTGAACAATAAAAAAACGGCGGACAGTGCGGCGGCGCTGTACTATGACCTGGGCAGCATTTCCGCAGGACGGGAAAAAACATTTTCGACATACTATGGCGTAACGGCAAATCTGAAGAATAAGGACAACGATATAATAATCAACACAACCGCGCCGTCAAAGCTGAAATTTAAGGATGCTTTCAAAGGTGCTTACGAAGGCTCTGACGGTACGGACAACGTGGTGCGTATCAACGTAAACCTTACCAATCCGCAGTTTAACGCAAAAAAATATAACCAGCTTGCCGTTGTCGTATATGCATTGGGGTTTGAAACTCAAAGACAGACGGACGGCGGTAATTGGATAAAGTATAATAATGCGGATCCTGTTTATTCTGATATAATCGACTTTAAATCGGGGGAAAACCGCGTTACATATTTTGATTTTAAATTTGAGCCAAAGGAGCGCGCTCAGCTGGGGACATTTGTAATAAAGGTGTTTAATATGGATGAGGAGGTAAACGAGCTTGGTTATTATGCAGAGGATTACTGCCTCGGCTCGACCGAAAACCATATTATTCTTCCCGGCAGAGATTCAAGCCTGCCTGCAATTACACTGACAGGACTTGCGCCGGACATTATTTATAACAATGATATACGCTATATAACGGTCAGCGGCCGTGGTATGGAGTTTTTCAGAAGTGATTTGCTGAATAAAATTGAGCTTCGCGGAGAGAACGGCATAAGATATGAAATTCCGACAGATAATATCATTTTTGAGCAAGGCAGCAGCCCGAAAAGCATAAGCATTATGTTAGAGGATTACATGGAGCCCGGAAGATACCGACTGCATTTCGTGTGGAAAAACGGCACAAGTGAGCCGGCTCTTGACGGCGTTCCGGAGGACTTTACCTCTGATGCAATGGTTGTGCAGGTATCAAGCGACATAAGATATTATAATGCATATTACGGAGTTGTGACGGTTCAGCGCGCTAAGAATAACAAATATGAGATTATACCGTATAAGGACGAAAACGAATTTCAAAACGCCGGTATAAATGAAGAAGATTTGCTTTTGTCATTCAGAGGGGATATACAGCAGGACAAAGCAAATAAAAGGTATTATAGACTGACCGGCAAGGATAAGGATGTAAACATCAATTATATTCTTAATTATCATGGTGATGATATGACTCTGGAGAAAAAGGACGACGGTACTGTTGAGATACTCATGGACGGAAAAATAACAACTGTCGGTGCAAATACAACGGTGCGAAACGGTACGGCGGCATTCCGTTTAAATGGCGGTACAGAGTATATTATTCCGGAATACAGTGAGAATGGCGAAGTAGAAAAAAACGGCGAGCTTGTCAATAATCAGGATTTTATCGAGCTTAAATGGGATAATGCGTTTGATACTCTGACCACTGTCGGCGGATTTCTGATTGATATGAAGTACGGCGTTCTTGGTAAAATTCAGAATGACGATAATACAAAATCCGATATAATTTCGTTTGGCGGCAGTCTTGACCTCGGCTTTATGACACCGGGCGGAGCGGCGGCAGTAAGGCAAAATACCGCTGCCGGAGCAAGATGGACAACAAAGGGAACAGAGCTGCAATATGATGATAATGATGACGGATATACCTTTGGACTTACCTTTGACGAGGATTCCGGAGAGTTTAAATCTCAGATTGCGGAAAAAGATATAGAGCCATCGAATAAAGAGGCGGAACGGGTAGAGATAGGTGCGGCGATACATGATGTGCTTTACGGCGGAAAAAATCCCGGATATATAGGAATAAATATGAGCGCGCATGCTGCGCTGCCGCAGATAGTAAAGTTTTTGCCGAATAAAATAGAGGGCGATTTAAGCATCAACACAATAGGCGGATATAATGTCGGTGTGGATGCGGAGGTGGAAATGGCAACGCTTGCTATGTCGCTGTCGCTTGTGGTTAAGGCTTCGCCATCGGGCGCGCCGGTTCCGGATAAACTCTTCTTTGCAATCGGCGGCTTTGAGCCCGGCTTTAATGTGGACGGACTTGGCGTTGTCTGGGTAACAGGCGGCGGAGGCGGTTTTGATAATCTGTATGATACAATTTACGGCAAGGACGGTATTCCGCCTTTGACATTGCTGATGCGTGTTGAATTTGACATAACAAAAATACTGACAGGAACAGCCGATCTTGAATTATCGCTGCGTTCGCTTAAAATATCATTTGATGATTTAAGCCTGAAAATGCTTAAAGACGCAAAATTTATAGACGGCGGAGAAATTGCTGTCGGATGGTATCCGAATTTTAATCTGAATTTGTCAGCCGGTGTAAGTTTTATGCAAATAATGAACGGCAGATTTACAATTACAGCTGCCGCAGGCAATGATACGGCAGATTTTGTGCAGTTTGTTCTGAATGTATCTCTGGGACTTCCCAAATATATACCGATAGTCGGCGGCATGGAACTTGCGTCTGCAGAGCTTGGCGGCGGAAGCGAAAAGGTGTGGGGCTCTGTTGTTGTACTGAGCCTTATCAAGGTAGGGTTTACATACTATTGGGGCGGAAGTATTGAGTTTACACACGGTAATCCGGGCGGAGGTCAGAATTTTGCGGCATTATCGGCTTTTGATGACGCAGGAGTAAAAAGAACCAAGCAGCTGTATAATAATATGCTTGAACCGATTGAGGTTGGAACGGACTCTGTCGCAGGCGAAAAGCAGTTTGCGTCTGTAGGCGGAAATCTTATGTATAGCGCAGGAAGCACAGTTGTTTCCGACCTTAGCTCAAGAATAAGCAAAGAGAATAACTCAGCCGTAAGGCATATGGACGCGGCAAACGCCAAGACAGAAATCTTTACCGACAGCGAAAGAACAAATCATCTGATAAGCTTTGGCGAATATTGCGATTATATACTTTCGGTAAGCCGCGCGGACGGTTCTGAAATCTCTGCCGACGAGCTTAAAAACAGTATGAAGATAAAAAAGGGTAACGCTGTATATGATTTAAGGTATTATTCAGCCCCCGGACATGATGCGTCGGATGATATGAAAAAAGAGGCTCTTGAAAGTGCAAATATCAATGTTACGGATAAGGCGGCGTATATTGCAATTCCCAAATCGGATACTGCCGGGAGTATGCTTATTGAGTTTTCGGATAACATTCCGTATGATGTCAGTGCAATAAAGGTAAACCCAATCAGTGCGATTACGTCATGCAATGCAGAACTTGACGGAAACGAACTGACAGTAAAATGGGACGGCGAGAACATAAGCGATACGGCAAAGGTTGTTATTTCAGCATTTGACAGTAATGAAGAAAACAAAATTATTTTGAATGAATCAGAAATACCTGCAAATGCAAAGAATGTGACTGTCACAATACCGGATAAAATTTCAAGCGGAGAGTACAGCATAAGGCTTACTTTAAGCGACGAGGGCAAGTGCTTTGACAGCTATGATGCCGGAAAGGTTATGATTGCAAACAATAAGGCTCCGGGAGCGATAGAGGGCGTTACAATAGAAAACTGCGGCGATAATAAATTAAAAATTAACGTTGCCGCAAACGAAACTGACTTTGACGGTTATCTTGTTGAGGTATTTGAGGACGGCAGACTTGCCGACACAGGTTTGTATTTCGGCAGGGACGAAGAACTTATAATAGGCGGAAGATATGATATGCCGGTGCCGGACGAAAGCGGCAAGCCGACAGGTGAAACAGTAACTGTAGGATATACTCCGGATAAGGAATACAGCGTAAAGGTAAGACTTTGCAATGTTGAGGACACCGGGGGCGGCAAGGTCTATTACAGCGGAGCATATAAGGCTTCTCCCAATATTAAGCTGAAGGAAGCAACGCCGCCATCAGTCAAGCTTGATTATAACAAAGACGAGGGGACAATAAAGATAAAGTCAGACACACCGGTGAGCGGTGAATTATATATCAATTTGCGGACAAATGACGGAGAATGGTATAAATTTCCTGATAGGGCAGCGGAATTTTCGCAAAAAATTGTGCTTGAAGACGGAGAATATACATTTGAGTTTTTGGCTGAGGATGCAGACGGAGATCATGTTTCCGTTAAAGAAATAATCAGTATTGACACTACTGCGCCTGTTATCCTGCTTGCCGCGCCGCAAAGCGGTGAATGTTTTGACGGCGAAGCTGTCACGGTTGCTGCGACAGCCGATAAGGATGCCGATTATACATTCAAAATAAATGACAATACCGTGATACCGCGTGAGGCAGATATTTTTGCTGACGGTATGCTGAGATGCACAATTCCTTTAGGAGCGGCACAAAGCCTTGGTAAAGTCAAGCTGGATATTATTGCAAGGGATTCCGACGGAAATGAAACAATAAAAAGCGTTGTTTTGACAAATCAAAAGGTGTCGGAAATAACTTCAATAAGTATTGACTGCGGCGATAAGATAATAACCGACGGTAAACTTTCACTCAGCGAGGGCGAAAGCGCAGAACTTAAAATATTCGGAAACACGGCAAACGGCGAAAGACTTGATATTACCGACATGAGCGGAACTTTACTTGAAGTAACAGACGGTACTTCAGCGAGGATAGACGGAACAAAAATAACTGCGGGCTTCAGCGGTCAGGCGCTTGTGCATGCGGCGTTAGACCTCGGCGGCAACGAGTCTTTGGATGACGGAATTGTTGTTGAGGTATCTGATACCGCACTGATTTTTGATTCTCTTGATGAGGCACTGAGAGAGGCAAAGCAAATAGAAAATACGGGTTACACAGACGATAGCTGGAATAACCTTTTGGACGCCATAAAGGGCGCGGAGCAGATTAAATCAACTCCCGGAATCACTCAAAGGGATATTGACAATGCTGCAACTGCAATCTCAAATGCTGTTGCAGGGCTTAAAACAAAGGATTCGGGTTCGGGTGGCTTACGCGGCACGGGCGGAATTGGAATACCGTATTATACTGTGTCGTTTAATACAAACGGAGGAAACACGGTTGAAAGCCAAAAGGTTAAATACGGAAATAAGCTTAGCGTACCGAAAAATCCGTCAAGGAACGGATATACTTTTGACGGCTGGTACAGCGACAAACAGCTTATAAATGTCTATGACTTTAATACGGAGGTGTCAAAAAGCTTTACGCTCTATGCAAAATGGATTGAGAATGAGCCGGCTGGATGGAAAAATCCGTTTGATGATGTTTCTGAATCCGATTGGTTCTTCAAAAACGTAGAATATGTTACGGCAAACGGATGGTTTAACGGAATATCGGACAACGAATTTGCTCCGAATGATTCGCTTACAAGGGCAATGCTTGTAACGGTTTTATGGAGAGCGGAGGGAAGTCCGGAAACAGATGCATCGCTGCCATTTGCCGACGCCGGTCAAAATGAATATTATTCAGAGGCGCTGCGCTGGGCGGCAGACAAGGAAATCGTTAAAGGAATGACCGAAACGACCTTTGAGCCGGATAACAGTATAACGCGCGAGCAAATTGCAGCAATCATATTCAGATATGCCCGGTATAAAGGCGATAAGCCTGACGGAGCGTGGGCAATACATCTTGACTTCGGCGATGCGGCAGAGATTTCCGATTGGGCGTCAGAGGCGGTTATGTACTGTAAGCTAAAGGGAGTAATGACAGGTGATAACATGAATATGTTTAATCCAAAAAGCAATACAACAAGAGCGGAAGCGGCAGCTGTTTTGCAAAGATTTTATACTGCCGTAAAGTAAATAATATCAAAGGGTATCCATTTAAGGATGCCCTTTAATATTGGTAAAACATCCGATAAACAGTTTAAAATCTCTGCGCTTAAAAAAATGCCTGATTTTAAAAAACTTTTAAGAACAAATTGTATATTAT
>ERZ1034952.1298-NODE-1298-length-20722-cov-44.376639_pt1 | contig 20722 bp, 20 predicted proteins | sample MGYA00520625_ERZ1034952 | MGnify/ENA primary metagenome ERZ1034952 (study PRJEB33766, sample SAMN09781773) | gut metagenome | biome: gut microbiome | host: Homo sapiens | place: Madagascar | study: EMG produced TPA metagenomics assembly of the PRJNA485056 data... | reverse complement strand
GGTCGGAAAACGAAAGTAGGAAGAAAACTGCTTCGTTTTCCTCCTACTCGATTTCCATCCTTTACCTTAATAGAAACGCCGATAAGCGGCTCATTTGTACTGGCATCAGTGACTGTTCCAGTCAGAGTGCGTTGACTGCCTTTCTGAGCCATTGCGAAGGTCATGGGAAGCATTATGCACACCATGACAAGCATCAGTCGCGACAGGTTTCTGGCCTTGATCCATGAAAATGGTTGGACTACTTGTTTTACCATAAAAAAAGATTTTTATAAATAGTTATTGGTTTGCTACACTTATTCGTATTTAGGTTCCGATGTCGCAAAATTAATTGAAAATCATATAAGGTAAAAGGGTGAAAAAATGACCAAAAGGGGGTATTTTCGTATTTACAATATATCCTCAACAATTACTAAAAGCACCCTTTTTCGTATAATTCTCACCTCATACAGTTTTTTATTTAGTTGCTAATTTTGCAACGTGCAAAAAACTATAAACCACACTCTGTAACTAAACCAAGGATGTAGAACTTAACATCTCAGCCACAATCAAGAAAGCCGACGGTACAACAAAGGTATACACGGGTATGGTAAAAGGCCAGGACGAAACAAGCGCCGCTACAAGCCCATACAAATATGGATGGCAAGAAGCACAGACTGAGGAGTTTGAGGTTGCAGCTGGCGACCAAGTGACAGTGAAGGCTTATGTCGACGTTGAGCAAACCGCTTGGTGGGGAGCCGACCGCTTCTGCTTGACATATCTTGGCGATAACACTTCAACATCTATTCAGGAAAATATTGTGCAGATTAAGAATAAGGACAATAAAAGCTACAACCTCAACGGATAAAGAGTACAGAATCCAAAACATGGTGTATTCATCAAGAAAGGAAGAAAAATTGTCATAAAATAGAATAAATACAACAACATAAAAATATTCAGGATAACAACGAATAGTGGTGGCAACTTTGCTCATGCGAGGTCGTCACCACTTTATTTTTGATAGTGAGATCCAAAGTACCACATGACTTCGTCATCGTGTCACTGCGATAACAGCCCATTGGATGTTCACTCTGTATACGCTAATAGCGGCATAAGATGAAAATATTTCTCTGCACACAATAGTTGCGCACGGTTCTTTCTGATAATCCATGCAAGTCGGCATATTCCTTTGTAGAGATGTATTCCATATATTTTATCGGCATAAAAAGTGAGTAATCACTAAAATCTCTGCGTTACTTATTGAGTTTTGAATTTCTTATTTTTTCTCCTGCCTTCGACTTCCCGCTGTCGAATGTCAATACATTGTATATATCCGTAGCGTTCTGTGGGTCGACAATATGTGGAGAGGGGAAAATCCCTAAAAACTATAATAGCTGTCACAAAAATAGATTTCACACGTTATATATATGAAGACACTTTTTAAAGTGGACTCAATTTATAAATGACTTAAGTTTCGCAAGCGAAAGTAGTTATAGGAAGATAACTTGCTTCGCTCGTGAAGTTAATGGACAAATGTCCTATTATTTAAGCAATAAAGCTATTCATTAAAAATATTAAACAATGAACAACTCGTTAAAAAATAAGATTGTCTACGAAACCATAGATTTCGTAATCTTTTTAGTTGTCTTCTGCATAACAGAGGCTATCATCGACCTCGTTATGGGTTGGGACTTATGGAACCTTTCAAGCAGAACCACAAGTCAAGTAATGACTGTTATCTGCATAGCATGTGGCGTAAATGGCTTGGTGTTTACTTTTATAGGACGCTATCGCAGCAAGCGAAACCAAAAGAAGATTGACGAACAATACGGCAAGCTTTTTGACGAAGCTGGAATATAAATCCCGTGGATGTTTTAATAACGACATGAATGAACAATGAAAAAGGACAACGTTCTAACAATATTCACCCGTATACGCCAACGTTTGCATAGCACAGCACGCAACATAGCTGGACAGAACAATGCTGACGACGTGTTGCAGGATGCGTTTTGCAAGCTATGGACGCTTAAGAAATATCCAAACGACCAACAGCAAACCGAAAACATCACAAATTCCATAGTGAGAAATCTTAGTATCGACTATAGAAGGGCTGCCAACAGAAGCGTACAGTCGGACATTGACATCAACGACACAGACAACTCAAAAGAGCAGGATATTCGTGAGCTTTTTGATTCGGTGAAGAAAATCATAGATATTAAACTGAATGACACTCAACGCAATGTGCTGTGGCTGCGCGACTACGAAGGCTATTCGTTTGAGGAGATAGCCAAAAAGACGGGCAGGACAGAGGCAAATGTGAGACAGATATTGTCAAGAGCACGCAAAGTTATTCGTGAAACATATAAAACAATTAACTAATGGCAAATAAAGATATACATAGCTTGATTGAGGGGTATTTTGACGCTACTCTCAGCATAAAGGAGGAGGCCTTACTAAAACAATTGCTTGCCGAAACCCAAGAGGACACGGAGGATATACGCGAAGCAAAAGCCACAATGGGACTGTTTGCCACAAAACGAAAGATTAGCAACAAGGTCCTTGCTGCCAAAACACCAAAGAAGAAATGGAATAAGCTGAAATATGCTGCCGCGATTGTTTTGGGAGTTTTACTTGACTTGTTTCTCGACATTGACGATTCTTCCAAGAAAATATAGGAACCTTTCTTTTAAAAACAAAGGAGGTTGCGCGGTTTCCGCTCAACACGAGAGTAAAAACATAAAATAATAATGGAAAAGGAACTGTATAAACATGAAATCCACATTGCTGTAGCCTTACTGCTCTGCCTGTGGTTCAAACTTGATGCTGTAATAGAATATGGAATTGTGAACTCCTCATCTTTCCTTATTGCCAGTTGTATATTGCTGCTTGCAATCATATTAGGCAGAACATTATGGCTACTGCTTACCAACCACAAAAGGCTATGGGCAATAATGAAGGCCGTCTTCATGTCAAAAACATTCGATGCCATATCATCAGTAGCTTTCCTTATGCCACTGATATGCATAGAGAAATACAACGTCTACTTTGCATGTGCGTCGTGGGTGTTGGGAGATATTGTGCTGGTAGGGGCACTAGCCGTCATTCGGAGCACCTTTAGTTAAATCCCTAAAAGGAAAAATATGATGGATTGTAAATAATTTTCTATAACTTTGTGGGCATCTATATAAAACGAAGGAAGAATAAAATATGACAAAGGAATATAACACCACACCACCCTCTGCGTCTTCCATAGGTCTTGTTCTTGAAGGCGGAGGTTTGAGGGCCATGTTCACAAGTGGAGTGCTTGATGTCTTTATGCAGAACGGCATCAAGTTTGATGCAGCAGTAGGTGTTTCGGCAGGCGTATTGTTCGGCTGCAACTACAAGTCCAACCAGCCTGGCAGAGCGTTAAGATATAATATCAGATACAAGGACAATCCTGAGTATATGAGCTGGAGGTCGTTGTTCCGTACTGGCAATTATGTCAATGAGCATTTCTCCTATCATCTGCTGCCATACAAGTACGACCCAGTGGATTTCCTTGCTTACCGAGAGAATCCAATGAGGTTCTATGCCGTATGTACGGATATAGACGAGGGTCGGCCCGTATATCATGAGATAGATGATGCAGAAGGAATAGGATTGAGATGGATGCAGGCTTCTGCCTCAATGCCGGTGTTTGCGCGTCCGGTGGAGATAGACGGGCGGCATTATCTTGACGGAGGAATAACCGACAGCATACCCTTGAAGTTTATTCAATCTAAAGGTTATAGAAGGAATGTGGTTATCCTGACACAGCCAGCCGACTACTACAAGAAGAAGGCGCATGTAGGACTGGCAATGAAGATGTTCTTGAAGGATTATCCCAAAGTGGCGGAACTGATGTCAAGACGACATATCATGTACAACGACCAACTGGATTATATCCACTCTGAATTTAAGAAGGGCAACACATTCATCATCTGTCCAGACGAAAAACTTGATATTGGCAGACTTAGTCTTAAAGAGGACAAGATGAGGAGGGTGTATGAAGCGGGAGTGAAAAAAGCCATGTCACTACTTCCACAGATAAAGGATTTTTTGGATATATAGATCAGTAATAGTATGCCCTATCAGAAAAATTTATACCTTTGTAGCGTTTTGTAATATATTAACGACTAAATACCCAAAATCATGAAACACATTTGTTTCACAACCTTTTCATTATGCTTGCTTGCCATCATTATGCTGACATCATGCAGCGACGACCAAGCATTTACAGCACCTAAAGTATCACCCGATATAAATGTGCCAATTACTGGTTATTGGCAGATTGCAGGTGAAGACATTAATGGCGACGGTGCCATTCAAGGCATCGTAGTACATAATGACAATACTGTTACTGAATGGATGTACACCAGCGTAATTGACAATCCTTATAAATTGGGATACAAGACAGGCAAGTGGAACGTGAACGGCAACCACTATGAGATGCAACTACTAAAAGACTACGGCAAATACTACAACGTGACCGTGGCAGGAAACGACAACCAAAAGATGTATCTCGCCTATAACGGCAAGACATCTGTGGTGCCTTTCTACAGACTCACGTCGCTGCCTGGCGATGGCGACAAGATGATAAGCGAACTTGAAGGAATGAAGATGTCGGGATTCAACATGACTGACCTAACGGGCTATTGGGAACAGGACAACGAGACAGGCTGCGGATTCTACGTCGATGAGGAAGGCAATATCTCCGACTTATCACAGATATGGACTGAGAAAGAACATTATTACGTGCAATATCATTCGGCTAAGGTGGAGCTTGACGACAACAACTGCTTAATTCTCACATCAGGGATCAAATGGAATGTGTATGCTGTGAACAACAATTCGTTGCTTGCCTTTGCCAATGGCGACAACAATAATAGTGTGGAACACTTTGTGAAGAAAGACGTGCCCGAAGAGATGCAGCGGGCTGACGAGATAATGAAGACGCCTGTGACCGAATACATCTTGGGCAAGTGGGTAACCACACACTATACTTACATTGTGGATGGCAACAGCATCACGGATATTGACATCCAGAATGACGACAGCTGGAACTCACAGTTTTACCATACTCTTGCTTTCATGGAAAACCATAAAACGTATGAATGGGACAGATTTGGAAGTGTTGTTTTTGACCAATGGTTCACAATGGACGGTGAAAACATAACTAAAACAGGAGACTTCAATGCACTCATTATACCTGGATACGGTTATACAGAAACCTGGACCATAAGTGACAAGACTGAAGACAGCATGAAGCTCACACGCAAGCAGGGTAATACCACTGAAATATATACTTACAACAGAAAATGAACACTATGAGAAATATCATATCAGCCGTTGTCATGTTGCTGCTGCCTATGTGGGCATCAGCTCAGAACGAAGGTCGCCGCATGTCCATAATTCCACATGCAGGCGTAACTATATCCAAGATGGATGGCTCTGCACTTACGGCATCAAAGGAATGGAAAGCAGGATACACGTTTGGAGTAAGCATGGAGATACCTTTGTCTAAGTATTACTCATTGACAACGGGAGCCGACTTCAGTCTTATAGGCACTGGATTTAAGGAGCAGAAAGAGAAATACGCATCTGCAAATGAAAAGCTTGACGTTACTTACGTATCCGTGCCCCTGCAGATAAAGGCTTACTTCCCAAGCGTGAAAGGATTGGCTGCCCATATAGGTGTGCAGGCAGGCTTGCTCGTCTCGGCAAAGGATAAGATTACCATACAAAGCATACGCACCATGAATCTCGGCGACGGCACATCATCGATGTATCTATGGGAATCGTACAAGGAGAAGAAGTCGGAGAATGTAAGCAGCAGCTTCCGCAACATCGTGGCAGGCATTCCCTTTGGTTTGAGCTATGAGTGGAGACACATAACTCTTGATGCCTCATATTGCTTCGAATTCAGAAAGGCCATTAACCTAAAGTCAAACGACCCTTGGGTCAATATATCCGAATCTCCTTCGGCACGCAACCATGCTGTGTATATTACAGCAGGATATAAATTTACGCTATAAGAGGAAGACAGACTTCATTCATTCATCTCGCGGTCGAGTCGGTCGCGCCACAGATACTTACGAGTCTCATGTACGATGACACCATTAAGGAATATCAGCGAGAGGAGATTAGGGATTGCCATGAGGGCATTCATGCAGTCGGCTATGTTCCACACTATAGTAAGATTCGCAACACTGCCAGCAAAGACGGCCAAGATATAGAGCAAGCGGTAGGCGTGGGTCCATCGCTTGCCCTTTATATATTCCATCGCACGCTCACCATAATATCCCCATCCGAGAATGGTGCTGAAGGCGAAGGTGAGCAAACCGAAACTTAATATGAATGGGCCAATGACGGGAATCTTTGAGAATGCCATCTTCGTCAGTTCGGCACCATTGCTGTAGTCGATGTCAGGATAGGCTATGATGCTGCTTACGATTACAAGTCCGGTAAGCGCGCATATCACTACTGTATCCCAAAATGTGCCAGTTGAAGAAACCAAAGCTTGGCGTACTGGATTCTTTGTGCGTGCAGCTGCTGCAACGATAGGTGCCGAACCAAGGCCCGACTCATTGCTGAACAGACCACGTGCTATGCCATAGCGGGCAGCCATGATGACAGATGCTCCTGCAAAACCTCCGCCTGCAGCATCTGGCGAAAATGCCGAACATACAATCAGCTTAAGTGCCGGAGCCACATAGCTGGCATTGACACATAATATATATATACATCCTACCACGTAAAGCAATGCCATAAAGGGGACGAGCATACTGCATACTTTAGAGATGCTTCGCACGCCACCTATGATTACCGCCGCTGCAAGAAGCATCAGTACGCCACCAGACATCTCGGTGCTTATACCATACGAAGCGTGCATTATTGTGGATATGGCATTGGCCTGTACCGTACAACCTATGCCAAATGCGGCAATAGCAGTAAATAAGGCAAAGAGAATTCCCATCTTGCGCCAACCTAATCCACGCTCCAAAGTGTACATAGGGCCACCTTGCATCGTTCCTCTTTTTGATTTAACCCTATATTTTATAGCAAGCAACGCCTCGGAATATTTAGTTGAAATGCCGAACACGCCAGTAAGCCAACACCAAAACACAGCTCCTGGACCGCCTAACGCCACAGCTGTAGCTACACCTATAATGTTTCCTGTACCAATAGTGGCTGCAAGAGCAGTGGCAAGAGCGCCAAACTGAGACACGTCACCCTTCTGTGACTTGTCGCGCTGTACGGAGAGACGTATAGCTGTAATAATCTTACGTTGCGGGAAACGCAGGCGTATGGTAAGAAAAATGTGGGTGCCAAGTAACAATATTATCATTGGCCATCCCCATAGACACGAGCTGAGCGTGGCGAAAAAATCGTTGACATTATCCATATTGATGTGTTTGTGTTACTGTTCTGCGATTTTCAAAATAATACAATATGTTGTAAAACTACTACAAAATGTTTAATAAAACACTGCAAAGGTAATAAATTTAAACCAATAAGATAAATAATAGGGCAAGAATATGTTTTAATATTGTTGATATAAACATATAAAGATGGCATATACGGCATTTGAAACAAATAAAATGTTAAAAACAGTACCTTTTTTAAAATACAGTACATAAAATTCTTGTATATGGATTGTTCTTTGTATTTTTGAAAAAATATAGAAGACCTAATAATATAAAACATCAATTTATGAAAACTCGAGGACGCAATATTTGTGATACGCTCAAGGCAATACGCAAACAAATAGCAGATGCCAATGGGATAGACTATTCACCTGAAGAATGTAATTATAAGGGCGAATGTATGGGAACTTGCCCTAAATGTGAGCAAGATGTAAGAGACTTGGAATATGAGCTACACCTCAGACAAATGGCTGGAAAAGCCATTAAGGTAGCAGGCATAGCAGCAGGACTTGTCGCTATGACAGCTTGTTCGGATGGAAAGGTACAAAGAATATCTTCGGATGCTACTAAAAGTGAACTTAATAAAGTGGAAGAGCCTATACCTGGAGACAGACAATTGGAAGGAGATATATCGCTTAGTGATGAGGCTAAATATGCAGAAGAAGAAAATAGAAAATTAGGAGAGATTCCAAGCAATCCTCGAATGGAAATAACAAAAGAGCGAACTTCAAATGATAGGAAAGGTACCACATCCAAGAAATCCAAAAAAGGCAATACCGCTTTAATGCAATCAGCTGTTGATACTGACTCCATAGAAAACAGCAAGATATTTGGTGGTGTAGAGGAGATGCCTTCATTCCCAGGTGGTATGGCTGCATTGATGAAATACATCAAGGATAATCTACGCTATCCAGAAATTTGTAGGGAAGGTGCTGCTATGGGCAGAGTTAATGTTGTCTTTATTGTAAACGAGGACGGAAGTCTGAGTGATGTAAAGGTAATTAGAAGCATTAGCCCTGAACTTGACAAGGAAGCCATTAGGGTTGTGAAAAGTATGCCAAAATGGAATCCTGCAAAACAAAATGGCAAAGCTGTGAAAATGAAATATGTTGTTTCTGTAAATTTCAGACCTGAATAAGATGAATACAGCTCCACTTATCTGTATCGACCGTCATCGCCTTACAATTGACGGTGAGGGGGTTACTACGCTCGTAGCATTTCATGGTTGTCCTCTTCATTGCAAGTACTGTCTCAATTCACAATGTCTTGAAGCTGATGGCATATGGCAAGAGATTGATACAGAACTGTTGATGATAAATGTGGAGATGGACAATCTCTACTTCCTTGCTACGGGAGGAGGCATATGCTTTGGTGGAGGCGAACCACTCTTGCATAGTTTGTTCATAAAGGAGTTTTGCGAACAATGTCCTGATGGATGGCAGTTTACGATGGAGACAAGTCTGAACGTACCTCGCTACTACTTAGAAGAGGTAGTCCCTTTCATCGACTCCTTTATCATCGACATCAAAGACATGAATCCTAACATCTACAAAGCCTATACAGGCAAGAGCAACCAGCATGTAATTGATAATCTTGTCTGGCTATGCGCACATGCTAAGCACAAAGAAAGAATCATTATCCGTCTACCACTCATACCTGAGTTCAATACTATAGAGGACCGGAAACGCAGTAGGCAAGTATTAAGAGAAATGGGATTTGAGCGATTTGACGAATTTGAGTATGTTGTTAGATAATGATTTTATACCAAACATTTATTAATGTCTGTGCGGACTGCCCACTGTTCAGCGATTCTTCATAATCACATCCTCAACAACATGCTTCACAAGGTCGCCCAATGGCAGTTCGACGGTTACTTTATTTGATATCTTGAACGCGGGAGAAATGATAGGCACAGTCTCCATTTTGTGTCCGAACGTATTATAGCGACGTTCAACGCCAAGGTTCATATAGAAACTGTTGTTGCCAACGGTCATATATCCACCATAGCTTGTTGTAGGCACAAATGGGAATGCCGCCATACTGATGAACGGATTGGTATTATAATAGGTGCCAAAGATGGTGGCTGAAAGATTTGGGTTGAAGCTATAGACTATCTGTCCTGATATGCCGTATTGCGAGATGATGCCCCTATGGTAGTGATAGCGGTTGGCAATAAGCGCACCCTGCATATTAATAGCTCCAAAGCTATATTGCATGTTGCCACTTACCGACTGCACATCCATCAGTCCTATGTAACTGCGGTATGTTCCAACGGCAGTAAACTTCAAGTCTTTTGAAATCTTTGTCGACATCGCCCCTGAATGGCTTGCGTCATATTTGTAGGCAAGCGGTGGCTCTGTAGCGAACGGCATAGGCGTAAGTGGTGTTTTAGGCATGGCAAGAAGTTCGGAAGAAGACAACGCCTTCATCATTAGAATGTCCGAGTAGGAAGGCGCGACAGGAAGAAACTCCGTATTTTTATACTCATCAGCTAAAGGCAATGGTATTTGCTGCCCCAGCACTTCTTGCGCCGTTGCCCCCTGCATTGCTGCCAACAAGAATATTAAAAAAGCTATTAGTTTCTTCATAACATATTACACTTGTTGTTATCGGAAATACCACTTGTCTTTGTTAATGGCAAAAATACGATTTTTAAAGAGAACTGTTAGATACATTATACTTAAAAACAGTTAATAACCATTCATAATTCTATACCTTATACGTTAGTCTAATAAACCATCCCAAAAGGAAGATATTAGATTGAAACAAAATTTAGAATGCTTATGAAATATCTCTTAACCCAAATAGCGCTCTTGCTATTCGTTTGCATAGCACCACTATCTGTATGCTTGCCTCTTGATGCACAAGTAAAAACAAACGACTCTTTATCAATACAATTAAAGGAGGTAGTGGTTGAGGCTGACCAACAAAACATATCAGCCTCTGTCTCAACATATTTTCCTACTTCAAAACAGAAAAATGCCTCACAAAGCGGAATAGATTTGCTTAACCGCATGGCGATTCCTCAGTTGGCCCTTGGAGCAGGTACAAAGATTAACACCGTAAGCAACAAGTCGGTGGGAGTGTTCATTGACTGGCTTCCTGCTTCTACAGACGATTTGAAGAATATGAGGACTACTGATGTCAAAAAGGTTGAATATTACGACTATCCATCCGACCCAAGATTTCTTGGTAATGCACATGTCGTGAACTTTGTCATGAAACGGTATGAATATGGAGGATATTTAAAGGCTTTAGGCTCGGAACGCTTTATAGCCAATGACGGTCAGATTAACCTTTTTGGTAAATTCCAGTCAAAGAGATTCACCTTTGATTTGGGATTGGGGGCTTCGTATAGTAAATCGACACATGATTTCGCAGAAAGCCTTGAGACCTACCGACTTCCTCAGAATGACGGCTCGGAAAAGACTTTCAGACGTACAGAATCGGTCATAGCTGCCGACAGACACAACAGATTATTGTGGCCTACCCTGAAAGTTGTCTACAATACCGATAAAATCACTATTAGCAACATTGTCGGAGCTGCTTTCGACCATACGCCTATCAATAACACTACGGGAAGTGTCGGCATTTATCCCGACAATATAGACTTGATAAGTTTCGACAAGAACGAAGCCATGCGTCAGAACTCTCTGTCATATTCGGGCAACTGGAATTTCATCCTGGGAAAGAGAAACACGATCAATTTCAATCCCGTTTACTCATATACCCATTCTCGGCAATCAAACCTTTATAGAGAAGGGACTGCAGAATTTCCAAATTATGCCGAGGACGATTCTCATTCCGTCCGCGCCAGACTGCAGTTCAACCACTCGTTCGGCAACTATGGAAATCTGAAGATCTTCTGTCAGGGTCTGTTTTACAGAGCTTCGACAAGATATTCAGGAACTACAGACATGTACGACCGACTCACTACATATCGTATAGGTCCGGGATTGGGTTATTCATTTTCAAAGAAAAAATACTATATATATTTAGGTGTGGGATACAATTACGACCACTCGAAGTATAGACAAACCATAGAACATTCCACCCAACCTTGGGCAGACGCATCTGTACAGTACTCGTTCAATGGCAAGAATCATATATCAGCCGAATTTCATTACATGACCTCTGTGCCACTTTCGTCTTACCGCAGCGAGGCTGTCGTACAGTCAAACCCGTTGATGAGCTATACCGGCAACCCTGCCCTTAAGCCCTACAAGAGTTTCGACTATGGCATAACTTACACCTGCATACCGAACAACAGTATCAGCTTTTCAGTCTATGCCACTGCATGGTCTGTACGCGACCGATACGCCTTTGTATATACACCATCCTCAACCGGAATATTACGAACGATAGAACAGCCTATGGGCGGTTTCACATCATTGACAACGGGAGCCTACGGACTAGTGAGGCTGCTTCAAAACAGATTACAGATTGCAGGACAGATAGCAATGCCTTTCTGTCATAACGACGAACCTTTCAACTCAGATCATGTAGATGTGAACTACTCACTGCAAGCTTATTGGTATTTCGGCGGATGGAATATAGGTGCTCAATATTTTTCATCCAAGAGTGCACCGGGAAGTGAAATAAATGGATTATGGACTAAACATAAAGAGACCTACTCCTTGAGTATAGGATGGGGAAACTCATCATGGAATGTATCAGCTTTGATTGCAAATCCATTCACATGGAGCTGGAAGAACTCAAACAATGAGATGAACAGCAGGTATTTCGACCGCAAGCAGTCTGGTTATGGAGTGGATAGTCATTGCTATGTAAAATTGGGCGTTTCTTATGTGTTCGGCTTCGGCAAACATGTAAAACAAAATAATGAAGCTTCACGGCAAAATGGTGCCGGGTCAGCGATATTGGAATAATGCAAATGAATCAAAGCAAACGCCTTGTAAGGGCAAAAGCAATATTGCCACTTTTCCCTTGTATTAGATAATGTACGACTCGTTTTCAAGTTAAGTTTGTGTTTCTATAAAAAGTATGATGGTTAAATAGACTCAAAAAATATTACATTTATTTGGCGATGTATGAGAAAGCCATTATTTTTGCCATTGCCTTATGCATTTAAGGCAAGCCATGACCGCAATGGTGTTTCCACTATATAAAATACTCACTTGCAACCATAATATAAAATGAAACGAACAATATTTCCATATGATCTCTCTCCGTACTATCCGGTTGGAATTCAGCCATGCCCCATGTATGTGGATGTAGCAAATCGTATTTATGATAGAATAAAGAATATGGACATCAGTTTGCCTGATGCAGATAAACTGAAGAAAGAGATTGCCATTAATGTGGCAATCTACTATGAGGACAAGATGTCTGATATCGGGTTATGGAACGCCTTTGTACATAAGCACTCGCTCGCATATGCACACCATTTGCCCTTCTATGATGATTCTCATGTTCTTGATAAGAAAGATGTGAATGCCAAAGAAGTAGAACTGTTGGTATGGCTTGTGTTGTCCAGAAATTTTGACGACCGCTTTCTCAATCCTTTAGCTATGGGTGAGGATGCGGCAAATATTATTATGGATATACTTACCGAGGATGATGAGGTTGATGTGAACGATTCTTTGTATGATTTTATATACAACTCAGATACGGCCAATGATTATTTCAAGTTGAAGCATGTGCTAATATGGCTTCGTCGCTCCTACCTGCTCTGCTCTCCTTTATCTGAAGATAGGTTTGAGGAATATTTGGATTTGTATTTAGGACAGTTTAGTAAAGGTGAATCTATGTACTATGCTGAAACGGCTTTCTCTATGAATTGCGAGATAGGACCAATGGCAGAGATGCCTCATCTGTGGCTGGCAGATATGTATTTAGAAAATGGCATGCAAGAGGAGTCTGAAAAACTGAGGAATCTTAAGTATTGTCAGCAGGATATATTTGAGGTTTCTGATGTGGATTCGGGAAATGCTGTGCTGAAGAGCTCGAAGGACGAAGTGTACAAATTGAAGAATGTTTATCCTGATGTTTTCATTAAAGGTTCATATATTTGTACAGCACTTGTGAAGTATGCTGATAATGATTGGGAAATCAATGGTGTATTGTTCAACTCGAAGAAAGAGGTGTATGACAAGATGCACGAGCGTCAGGCTGAATTAAGAAACTCTTACGAACATGCCTATCCTTTATATATGAAACGGGCGGAAGGGAAGCGTCTTGCATTCTTTAAGGACACTAATGAACTGAAAGAATGGTTGACTAAGATTTCGCCAGAATTGGATATGACAGAGGTTTGCCATCATTTGCCAAGTGGTCCACAAGTAGGCTTTATATCTGAGAAAGCAGGAATTATTTTTGCACCTAATATTATTCATGTGATAAAATGCAGTTACAACCCATACTATAGAAAATGTGACGCACGTACATTGCAAAAGGAAACTATGGATGCATTAATCAATACGGGGGCCATGCACCCTGAGTTTCTCCATTATCTGCTTGAGAACAACATGTTGCAGGATGGTGATCTAAGTGGTAACTATCCCAGTGAATTGGGCAAGTTTATTTTTACACGTAATATAGACTTTATTGCTCGTCATCATCGCAGACACCTTTATTGGGACCATGATTATTGACAAGAAGTTTAAAAAACTGCAAAGTATAGGAAGTTTCTTTGTAAGCGTGTTCGCAAAGATGCTTATAGACTCACTATAGACAGAACTAGTGATTTACATCCTGTAAAAACAATCGTATCATGTCATGATACGATTGTTTCAAGACACGCGACAGATATTTATATAACGTTCCTGACATTAGTGTCTTTGTTTATGCATTGTTTACGCAGAAAAAAAAACAGCGGCCTACGCCGAAGCGTAAGTCGCTGTAATAGTTCGCTATTACTCATTAAGAGCCAAATAAAATTCACTCTTCTAAAAATCCAAAATACAAGCAAGCCCTAACGACCGATTTGGGTTAAACAATCTATTACGAAATACCCGTGTAGAATCTGCCAATTATTTTGAATATGTCCCGGAAATGCCAATACCACCTTCCAGTTTACCATTATGCCATCTTAAAATATAGCATCCACTATCACCAAGTTCTGTATAAGAAAAATATAAAAAAATAGTATTTCCATCTATCTCGTATGTACCAGGGTAAGTGTGTGTCCTGTATCCTCCTTCAAACAAAGTTTCTCTTATTAGTTCCGTAAAAGAACCATCTAATGAAAATGTTATACTAAAATATTGATATGTATTGCTCCTTTGCCACGTTCCAAGCAAATCGTCTATTGTAAACGATGACTTCAGTCTGTTGGCAACCTCTGCCACAGGCACACTTAATATTTGGGTTTTGCCAATTAGTGTACCATCTACAGATACAGATATAAATAACGGCATCTTTCCAGTATCAATTTTTTTAAAAGTATCAGCATTGCCAACGACAAGCGACAACATACCAAAATCGTTGCTTGTAGCACGTTGTGTGCCTGTATATACTATACCATTTTGCGAATTGGTAATTGTTACGGTGGCATTCACAGTTGTGTTGGCCCGTGGCTCACCGGTAGCCTTGTTTAGCAACGATACTTGGTAACCAATCTGAGCTTCTGCAGGTGTAGCAAAAACAAGAAGACTGATGATGATACTAAATATATAATTAGAGGTGCGTATGCTTACAAAATGTTTTTTTTCCATAATTCTTTAATATTTAGAAATTGTTATTGTTTTATGAATATTATTGTTTCATTTGTTTCTGCATTAGTACAGTTTAATGTTGTTTCTGTAATATTGTTTACAATAAACACTATGGCTGAGTCGTCATCATAATATAGCGTCAATTTGCCACTTTGTGGATAATTTGTGTAATAGGTAAACTCAAATGATTTAGCATTAGCTTTTAGCGTCCCGCTATTGTCATCACGAAATATGTATTCAACGTAGCCATCGTTTGTTTTTCCTTTCCATGTACCTAATAGCAGGTCATTTTCATTGTTACCAATAAAAATAGTTGGCACAGCTCTTTTCTTTCCATAATCTTTATCATATATAGGAATTGGAATGTACGGCCCTGCCTTATACAGTATACTATCATTTGAAGTTTCTCCACTATATGGCATACCCGATAATGCCATTGTTATGCCGTTAGACATAGTAAACGCCATAGGTTGTATTGGCATATCGTTATTGAAAGGTATATTATCTGCTCTCAAAGTGTAACCTGCATAATGTATTATAGGACGAATATCAACCTCTTTGGATACTATATTTTTCGAGGTTATGTCCATCTCTGCGGCATAGCACATTTTTTCTTTTCCTTGACTCTCAATTGGTTTCGCATAACAACTATCAATACTAACATTATTCTTATCTGCAATTTCAAAACCCATCTCTTTTTGTGTTTCTACAAGCGAGTCTGGATTAATTTTTATTGCCACTTCTACAATATCCTTTTTATTAGTTTTTGGTCTTACAGCCTTAGAAGAAAGGAACAACGGCAACAAATCAAATTTTTTCTTGCAAAAATCGTGTTTAAAGTTGTAAATACTTCCCTCATGTTCCTCATTTGTAAACCAGTTACGAGTATAATATGTGGCTTCACCTTTTAATCGGAGACAAGCCGACAAATTGGCCTTACCATATGCTTCTGTGTTATAACCTTCAGCTAATTGAGTTATTGCGCCTAAACCAAATTCGCTATTAAAACATGGACCAAGACGTAGTTTAGCACGAACGCCCACTGTTTCTTGTAGCACGTTAAAATCAAGCATAGGAACAACACCAAAATACAGTTCTCCATCACATACAACTTCAGTACTTGCATGGTCATTTCCATTAGCTTTTTCTGTACTCATAGTAAAAGTTGGTTTGCAGCCTTTTTTGCTTGAATAGTTAATACGTGTTACCATCTTTCGTTCGGTATTCATCTTGAACAACATCTCAGCTTCGACATTTAGAAAATAGTTAAGATATAAATAAGGAGTAAACACCAATGCGTAACGCCCCAATGGTATTTTTAATCCTTCCCAATCATTACTAAACTCAGCCTTACAGAGGTCTACCGATATTGATGTACCTAATGAATGATGCAGATCGGCTTGAAAACTATAATAGTCTTCCAATGGTTTTGCTACGATATAAGAATTCTTGATGTGTAAATTGTAACCTATACCAAGCGTTGCGCTGTTATCAGCCAATTTAACGTCGAAGTCTTTTGAAAAATTAATAACATTAATTTCGGACGGTGCGTTTCTTTTGCCTATTTTTTGTGTTGTGGCATAATTAGACGTGTCAGCACTACCAGCAAAAAATAACCGTTCAAATATTTCTTTGAATTCTACCTCCGTAACATTTACAACATATGCCTCATCAGTACGTGATACATTATTCACCTTTACGGCAAGACCATTTGGAAAGATTTCATCTCTCTCGCCATAAAATAATCTATCGCCTTTACTTGGCAATATATTAGCAGGAGTAGACAGTTTATAAAAGATATTACTGCCATCAAATTTTATAATCCATTGGTTATCTACATCGTTTAATTGGCGCACCTCTTTTTTGAACACAGTTTCGTTTCGGCTTCCAAAAGCCACACTGTCGATTTCATTTATAGGTATAACAATAGCTGTATCAGGAGAATAGAAAATTTGCGATACTATATTTTCGTGCTCTACACTATCTGTATCAAGGCGCGAATATACAATACTGTCTAGCTGTTCGGAGAAGAACAGATTCACTTCTCCAGTGCTTCTAAATACAAGTACTTGCTCGCCTCTCTCTGTTTGTGCTTGTATCGGCAACAATGCGATAAGCAAAAGAAGTAAGATAAGGAGTTTTTTCATTTCCTTGTAATTTTAATTGTTTCATTGCCTACCTGCAGAAGAAGGATCTTTTCTGTATATTTGGATAAATCAATGGATAAGAGTTGTCCATCTTTTTTATTTACAGGCAGTTGCAAGCCACTAATAGTGAAGAGCTTCACTTTCATATCAGAAGAAGCCAATTTAACAGTAACTTGGTTACCGTTTTGAAAATAAAAGTATTCTTTACTTATTGGATTTTTAATATCCACAGTTTCAGAATCTTCAAAAGTATATTTGCTAATGTTTGACAACAGATACTGTTCCGTCTGTATGGTTATGACATTTCCATTGAATAAGATTTTGGGTTCTTGAGCTACAGGCAACATTAGTTTACTTCCATTAATAAAATGTAACAACATACAGTCTCGCGGGATAGCTTTGGCCGAATATGAACACATACATACCATAATGACGGCTAATAATAGATTTTTCATACGTAAATATTTTGCGCCCAACTACTAAAATTAGGGCATTTTGTTTGTAAATTAGATAACAATAGTTCGTTAAAATTTGAGTATATGACTACGCAGCCTTAGGCTGCCAGCCAATAAGTTCTTTGACAATCTTACTAATTAAAGTTAGGTTCGGTCGGCATCGGGACATGTCGAAAATTAATTTCGTATAGTTCGCATTGAACATCAACGACTTAACTTTTGCCATGGAATTGTCCATACCATTGTCTTTCATGAAGACCTTGGCGGCATTCAGGGAGGCGAACGATGCCATAAATTCGTTTGCGTGTTGTTCTACTAAGTTTATTGTGATTTACAATTAGCCATTCCCAATTCCTCGAAAAAGCTATAATATTATATACATAGAAGCGTGGAACTGTATGCCACGTCTTATTGAGAAGGTGCTAGGAATACCTTTGTAAGCAGATGTGGGTTAACAGCCCCACGCTATATGCGTGGAAACCATTACGCCCTTCTCTTGCTTACTTGAGTTCAGTTTCCTAGGCTTTTCTCAAACAAGAAGAAGACATAACGCCTCTTTTTTACTAACATGTCTTGGAAAGAGTTACCTCCATCCGATCGCAAAGTTACAATTTTTCCTTGATAATCTCTTATGTTTGAATAGCTTTCTTCATTTTAAACATGAAAATAGAGTCATTTTGACCCCAAAAGTAAATTACATTCCTCTACATGAAGTCTGCAATCGGCTAAAAAAACATAAAAATTCTCTGTAATCCCATGAAATTTCAAAAGGTCACCATTACAGAGTTTCGCCTCAAAAAAGGTGTTCGCAATGTATTCGTATAAAAATGAAAAACAGCGGCCTACGCCGAAGCGTAAGTCGCTGTAATAGAAGCGTGGACAAGCCTGGGCTTGAGATTTGTTGACTGAAGACCCTCTGACCGTAGGGAAGAAACCAGGGACCTCCAGATTATGAGACTAATAGAATGATAGTCTGTGATATTTCGTTGTTATAAACTTTTGTTGATAATCAGCGAGTTATCTCTATTTGATGTTTTGTGGCATACCATTGAATATCCATAACTCAAACAGTTTGTTTACGCATTGTTTACGCAGAAATCGGAGGTATTCTCTTACCCCACACAAACACTTTATTCAGAGGCTATAAATCCAAACTGTTTTCTTTGAGCAAGAAATCGAAAAGCCCGATTGTGAGAATACCTTCTTCATTTCGACGGGGCATGATGTGGTCTTTAACAATGATAATCTTCTTGAAAGAGTCATCTATGCTCATCAGTGATCTGGATTCTTGTATCTCTTTCTCCCTATCCGGAATTGACAAGGCTGATTGTACATATTACTTTTTACTGCCGAGACTGGCGATAAAATCCACCTCCAGTTGAATGCGGCCCCACTTGCCGTCCTTGTCTTGCTTCTTTTTTTCCACCATTCCGACGTCCACACTATAGCCACGTGTGATAAGCTCATTATAAATGATGTTTTCCATGATATGCGTCTCCTCTTGTTGGCGCATATCCAGAATAGCATTTCTCAAACCTATATCTGAGAAATAGTATTTGGAGAGTGTATTGATATATTTCTTACCTTTTATGTCGTAGCGGATGGCCTTGTTTAGAAGGAACGATTCAGACAAGTAATTGAGATAATTCGAAATGGTCTTGTTTGAGATATTTACATTCTTTACACTCTTGAAGGTGTTTGATAGTTTTGTCGGATTGCATGGCGAGCCAATGGAAGAAACCATAATGAGCACCAATTCGCGCATTTCGTCTTCGTTCTGTACCTTATGCCTCTCTATAATATCAGCCAGATATACTGTTTCAAACAAGTTTTTAAGATATCCTATTTTCTTCTGCTCCGTGTCAAATGACTGGATAAGGGGCAAACCACCATAGGTGTAATATTCACGCCATGCGTCTTGTTTATCACCTCCAATGGCAGAATAGAATTCGGAAAAAGACAGTGGATTCACATGTATCGTTTCACCTCGGCCTCGGAACTCTGTGGGTATATCTGATGACAGGAAGTGAGAGTTACTGCCAGTTACATAGGTGTCAGCATTATCAATATGAAGGAAACTGTTCAATACATCCACGAACTCATCCATCAGTTGCACTTCATCTATAATGATGTAGTACGGCAGACTATCCTTAATCCTGTCGTGAACATAATGGAGCATTGTATCAGGATTTCGTAGTTCTTTGTTCAAACGGTCTTCAAGATCAATGCGGATTATATGGTCTTTAGCCACTCCATTATCTAACAAATAGTGATAGAACAAAACATTCAGCAGATATGACTTACCACATCTGCGGATTCCGGTAATCACTTTGATAAAGCCGTTTTGCTGGCTATCTATTAACTGCTTAAGATATCTGTCTCTTTTTATCTCTTCCATTTCATTCCTTATTTTTGCCAATATTGGCACTTTTTGGTAATGCAAAGGTAGCGGATTTAATTCATGTCTCCAAGCCATCACGACTAAAAAATGCCAATTCTGACATTTTTTAGTCGTGCAAATAGTATGTACACGGAATTTTTGGCAATATTGCCACTTTTTCCGCGCAAAGCATCATGTACAACTCTTGTTAAGTATTATTTCTGCTTTTATCACAAGTATGATAGTTAAACAACCTCAAAGAAACTCCATTTATTTGGCAATATATTAAAAAGCCATTACCTTTGCTATCGCTATGCATTTAGGGCAAGCCATGACCGTGATGGTGCTCTTCCTAATTATTTGAGGAAAGTGAGTTTGCCTAACTTTCGTAGAAGGGTTATCATTCAGCGACAGAAGAGGACAAGATTGCACCGCTGTATATAATGACTTTGCATTTTTTGGCTTATATAAGACAGAAACAAATCATTATATACAGTGTTTTGTGTATGTATGCCTCACATCGCAAGATTTCTGGCTCAAATAATATTGTTGTGTTTTTAACAATCTGCATTTCCTTATGCAAATAACTGTTTTACCCTATAAAGATAGAACTTCAGATCATTCACTCCTCTGAATTCAG
>ERZ1034952.1296-NODE-1296-length-20737-cov-13.920462_pt1 | contig 20737 bp, 18 predicted proteins | sample MGYA00520625_ERZ1034952 | MGnify/ENA primary metagenome ERZ1034952 (study PRJEB33766, sample SAMN09781773) | gut metagenome | biome: gut microbiome | host: Homo sapiens | place: Madagascar | study: EMG produced TPA metagenomics assembly of the PRJNA485056 data... | reverse complement strand
GTGCTTATCAGAAAATTGAAGATAATCAATAACAATTACTTATTTAATATTTTTAACATCTGAGCCATTGGGCTCTTTTTTTATGGGTAAAATTAGATTGTAGTCGATTTGTACAAATAGGATTAAGAAGTGTTTTTTTGCGGGGCATAAAGGGGAGAGGTTTCACAATAAAGTTTCTTTTTTATCTTCCTTGTCGGTTAGGCTGATTAACTATGGCTATAATTTGTTGTGCTGGAGAATAAGTTTACAAGTAAACAAGTCATAACGAAAGATTTAAATGCAAAGGCTATGTTTGCCTGGGTAGGTGATATACAATAGAAATCCAGTCAGAAAATTATAAAGAAAGAAATTCCCTCAGAATAGTTCTGAGGGGTTAATAATATCTATTTTCTTTTTCTAAGTTGTTTTGAAATTAAATGGCTTAGGATTGCAAAGGTGAACATTATTGAGATATAGTCAAGAAGATAGAATGGCAGATGTTCATTATCGCCAAGTAGGAAAAACTGATTTTTGAGGAATAAATAACCTGCTATATCTCGTTTAAAAAATGCAAAAATCCCGTATGCAAATATGAGTGCAAAAACTATTTTGAAAGCAGTTTTTACTATTGGTGAAATCTGCTTTTTCTTTTTAATCATCAGGCAAATCATGTTTAAATGCAAACCGAGGTGAAGTGACATGAATACAAAGCCCCAATATGCCAAAAGCATATGGATTCTGTTTGCAACATATGCAGATTTAATATTCAAGAATGTAAAAATATGCCTTGAAATTATGATTCCGCTAATCGTTGAACCGAGCATACAAATTAAAATAAGAACAACAAGCAAATCCTGAAATATTCTTAACGGAGTTTGTCTGCCTTTGAACAATGATTTTGCCCAATGAATATTGAGTATGTGATGAACAATAAACAGAACAAACATTACTATGCCGACGATTTCATGCGCTGTTGAACTATCAATTCGTATGACATCAAAAGCAGTAATGCTATTGTCATCAGTATGTCAACTATCGGTTTTACATTTTTCTTTTTAATTAAAGTGCCTTTTGAATTATACATTTCTGCCCATTTCATATGCCTTATTCATAACAGGAGTGTCTTTGATTATGCCTGATTCGTACACACCGTTGCCGATGATAATGCCTCTTTCAACAGCACCTTCAACGCAATCGGCATAACCACGAAAACAATCTATTGTTGTCTTTGCCGAAGAAAGTGACTCATCAGCCATAGTTGCAATATAGTAGAATTCCTTGTTCTGGTCCTGTGTCAAGATTTAGCACAAAATAAAATGAGAAGTTCTGCCAACTAAGCTGCTGGCAGAGAAGATACCCTCTCAAACAATTTTTCAAAATCATTAGGAGCCATATAGTCGCAGTGGCTGTGAATCCTAACGGTATTGTAAAGGGTTTCAATATACTCAAATACAAGCCTATAGGCATGTTTGTAGTTAATGATATGAAATCTGTTAAGCCATTCTCTTTTGATTAAGGAATGGAAAGATTCGATGCAGACATTATCATAAGGATAACCACTATGAGAATAGCTTTGCTGCATCTTTTCAGTGGCTTCACGCCACGCATTTGAAATATACTGGCTGCCACGATCTGAATGGATAATAAGTGGTAAATCAGTATTGCGACAGGCTTTTGCCTTGTTGATTGTTTCGATAACTGTTGATACTTCCATAGTGTCTGCAAGAGTCCAGGCAATGATTTTTCTGGCATACAAGTCCATAACGCAGTTAAGGTATACAAAACCATCCTGCGTCCAGATATAAGTTATATCTGTGCACCAGACAGCGTTAGGACGTTCAGGATTAAACTGTTCGTTGAGAATGTTGTGGAGTTCTTTGCTAAAATCAGAATCTTTGGTGGTAGTAGTCCACGGTTTAGTCCACTGGGCACGAATGCCCTTTCACGCATGTATTTACCTACGGTGTGTTGACTGATGGTTTCGCCAGATTTACGTAGTTCCTGTGCAATTTTGGGGGCGCCATAATTCTGTTTAGAATTATCATATATTTTCTGGATTTCCTTTTTAACGGCATTTTTTCGCTGACGAGTAGGAGATACCTTTCGATTAAGAAAGGATCTGTATCCAGAGCGAGACACGCCTAAAATTTTCAGCATTCCGGAGATAGAGACGCGGCGTCCAGTTACTTTGGCAGCCTCTACCTTTGCAGAAACTTCAGTATAGATAGCTTCTGTTAATCTTTTCCCAGAATGCCGATGGTTTTTTTTACACATCAAGTGCATCCTGTGTATCACGCAGCTCACGCTTAAGGCGGGCGATTTCCTTCGCTTCATCAGAAGCGTAACTGCCGGAACCGATAACGGGAATATCACCGTCATTATCTCTGAACTGGGCTTCCCAGCGAGCAAGAGTACTGACACCAATACCCAGGTTCTTTGCACATTCAACCTGTGTAAGATCAGGGTGCTCTTTGCGATAGTTGATAGCATCCAACTTGAATTGCTTGGTGTGATGAGTTTTTTGTCGTGACATAATGAATTCCTCCTCTTTTTTATTATACAACACTTAAAGGGGATATCTCATTTTGTTTTGTACTATTTAGATGCTAATACTAGCCCCCATAATCAGTGCGTATGCTATTGAGAATATTTTTAACATTTTAAAAAATATCATTCTTACCAAAACTTAATCAATCAAAAATTTGGAACTGTTGCAAATTTTACTCATTTGCTACAGCCCCTTTTCGTTGTAACAGGAAATGAGAGCAATTTGCTCCGATTTGTCTTTCACCGTATATTAGTATTACTTGCAAAAAATGCAGATTTGTGTTTTAATAGGTTAGCGTAAACTAATTAATGATTTTAACACAGAGGTGGTCAGAATATGATGATAAACAAACGGCTGATAGGAACAGTCGCAGAAAGCAAAAAATACATAGCAGGCAATGTGGCAAGTCAATGGGTGTCGCTTTGTTCAAATGTTGTGGTTATGGGCAGTATTGCAAATTTTATCGGTGGGCTTGCTTACGACAAACCGCAGACAAATGATATTATTCTTCTTGTTCTTACAATTGCAATTTGTGTGGCAGTAAGATTTGTGTGTACCAAAACATCTTCAAAAATGAGTTTTCTGTCATCAAAATCAGTCAAGCAAAAGCTAAGAAAAATGATATTTGAAAAGGTTCTGCGACTCGGTGCGTCATATAACGAAAAGGTTATGACCTCTGAGATCGTGCAGATTTCGGTTGAAGGTGTTGAACAGCTTGAAACCTATTTCGGTGCATATCTTCCCCAATTTTTCTATGCGATGATTGCACCTCTGACATTGTTTGTTGTGACCTGCTTTGTCAATGTACTGTCAGCGGTTGTACTCCTTGTATGTGTACCGTTAATTCCGATTGCAATTGCACTTGTACAGACATGGGCAAAAAAACTTCTCTCAAAATACTGGGGACAATACACAGCACTCGGCGATACATTTCTTGAAAATTTGCAGGGGCTTACAACTCTGAAAATTTATAAATCCGACAAGTTTAAAAATGATGAAATGAATATTGAGGCTGAAAAATTCAGAAAAATAACTATGAAAGTCCTTACGATGCAGCTCAACTCCATTACGATTATGGATTTGATTGCATACGGCGGAGCGGCTGTCGGAATGATTCTTGCCGTAACACAATTTGCATGCGGAAATATAGATGTGTCGGGTTGCCTTTTTATCATTCTTCTATCGGCAGATTTTTTCATTCCTATGCGTCAGCTCGGCAGTTTCTTTCACATTGCAATGAACGGAATGGCGGCAAGCGATAAGATTTTCAATCTGCTTGATATTGACGAGAGCAGTCCGGCAACAAAGAAAATTACCGATAATATTGATATTGAGTGTAAAAGCCTTTGCTTTTCATATGACGAAAACAGAGAGATTCTGCATAATGTTAATATGAATTTTAAACGGGGCAGTTTTACGGCAATTGTCGGTAAGAGCGGTTGCGGAAAATCAACCGTTGCGTCAATACTGACAGGTAAAAACAAAGGCTTTAAGGGTAGCGTAACAATCGGTGATATTCTGATAAATGAAATCAGCGAATCAAGCCTTATGAAGTCAATAACATACATAGGTCACAACAGCTATATCTTTAAAGGTACTGTAAGAGAAAATCTTCTTATGGCAAATGATGTTGATGATAACAAATTGTGGCAGACGCTTGAAAAGGTTAATCTTGCCGATTTTCTAAAGAGCGAAAACGGTCTTGATACGGTTATTGATGAAAAGGCGAGCAATATTTCGGGCGGTCAGCGACAGCGACTTGCGCTTGCAAGGGCGTTGTTGCACAACAGCCGAATATACATTTTTGACGAAGCAACTTCTAATATTGATGTTGAAAGCGAAAATGATATTATGGCACAGATTGCCGAGATTGCCAAAAGCAAAACGGTTATTTTGATTTCGCACAGGCTTGCAAATGTTGTTGATGCGGATAACATTTATGTAATGCAGGACGGCAATACTGTTGAAAGCGGTACACATACCGAACTTTTGAAAAACAACGGCGTTTATGCCGAGCTTTATAATTCACAGATTCAGCTTGAAAACTACACAAAGGAGGTGTGAGTAATGAAAAAAAGAAGTAATCTTAGCATTATGTTCAGACTTTCGGCACTTGTAAAACCGCTTGCGGGATTTATGGTGCTTGCAATTATTATGGGTGTAATCGGAAATTTGTGTGCCGCATTCATCACTGTTCTCGGAGGCTACGCAATCCTTGACGCACTCAATATTTCAACGGGACTTTCAATGCTCACAGCCTTTATACTTGCTGGTGTATTTGCACTTTTGCGTGGCATTTTAAGATATGCCGAGCAATCAAGCAACCATTATATAGCTTTCAAACTGCTTGCACTTATCCGTGACAGGGTGTTTGTTGCTTTACGCAGACTTTGCCCTGCAAAGCTTGAGGGCAAGGACAAGGGCAATCTCATTTCAATTATCACATCTGACATCGAACTGCTTGAGGTATTCTATGCACACACGATTTCTCCTATTGCAATTGCAATTATTTTCTGCGTTGTTATGGTTGTGTTCATAAGTATGTACAGTATAGTCCTCGGAATGATTGCACTTGCGGCTTATGTTACGGTAGGTGTGATTATCCCGATTGCAGTTTCAAAAATCAGCGGAAGTGACGGTGAGAATTTCCGCAAAAAATCAGGTGAACTCAGTACATTTGTTCTTGACAGCCTGCACGGAATTTCTGAGCTTATTCAATTCGGAAGCGGCAAAAAGCGTTGTGATGAAATGTCGGAAAAAACCGAGGATTTGCTCAAAACAGAAAAAAATATGAAACAGAAAACGGGTACAAATATGGCTGTTACAAACACGGTTATTTTTGTGTTTGATGTTACTCTCCTGATTACAGCCGCATTTTTGTATCAGTCTGGTTCGGTAGGCTTTGACGGTGTAATCATTCCCGCGATTGCACTCATGAGTTCATTCGGTCCTGTTGTTGCACTTGCAAATCTCGGCAGTACATTGCAGAACACCTTTGCCGCAGGAAACCGTGTACTGAACATTCTTGATGAAAGTCCTGCTGTCGAAGAAATCACAGGCAAAAAAGATGTTGCGTTCAACGGTGCAAAGGCTGAAAATGTTACATTCGCATATGGCGATGAAATCATATTAAACGATGTTTCGATTGATATAAAGGAAAATTCGGTTGTCGGAATAATCGGCAAAAGCGGCAGCGGAAAGTCAACTTTATTGAAGCTATTAATGCGTTTTTGGCAGATTCAGAAAGGCGATATTAAAATTTCAAACACAAGCATAGAAGATATAAATACTTCAAATCTGCGTGATATTGAAAGCTATGTTACGCAAGACACACACCTTTTTCACGACAGCATAAAGAATAATCTGAAAATCGCAAAGCTTGACGCAACCGATGATGAGATAATTTCAGCGTGCAAAAAAGCATCTGTTCACGATTTTATAATGAGTCTGCCAAACGGCTATGACACAATGGTCGGTGAACTCGGCGACACTCTTTCGGGCGGAGAAAAACAAAGACTCGGACTTGCAAGAGCTTTTCTGCACAATGCACCGCTTATGCTCCTTGATGAGCCGACAAGTAACCTTGACAGCCTTAACGAGGCGGTAATTCTCAAATCGCTAAATGAAGAAAGAGATAACAAAACAGTTGTGCTTGTATCCCACAGAGAATCAACAATGAAGATTGCCGACACCGTTTATTGCGTTGAAAACGGGAGGACAAGCTGATGAGCAAAAAGCTCAGCGTTGACGAAAAGCGAGAAAGAGAACAGCAGGTTGTATCAAAAATGATTGACCTCTACTGCCGTAAAAAACATAAGACTAAAGGGAAGATGTGTCCCGATTGCCAAGCCTTAAAGGATTACGCAGAACTGAGAATCAGCAAATGCCCGTTTATGGAAACAAAAACCTTTTGTTCAAATTGCAAGGTGCATTGCTACAAACCGCAGATGCGTGAAAAGATACGAGAGGTTATGCGTTTTTCAGGACCGAGAATGATTTTTCACCATCCGATTATGGCGGTCAGTCATCTTATTGAAAGCAACAAAGAAAAAAAGAAACTCGAACAGAATAAGTAAAATCATAAAATTTACGGCAGAGTGGCAGTCTTTGAACAGATTGTTGCCTGCCGTTTTTATGTGATACTTGACAAATTAAATTGAAATGTGATAATATACAAGGCGGTTAGCAAAGACTAACTTATTTTGCATATGGAGGAGTGGGAATGACCGAATCGCTTGAAATACTGAAAATGCGAGTGCTGTTGAGCTTTCTCAATGAGGACAGCCGATTTTGCACGGTAACGGGACTTTCGTCCGTACTGGGCGAGAGCAAGCAGAAAATCAGCAGATTGTTAATGTCGCTTGAAAAGGACGGATTGCTTGACCGCACAGACCTCAGACATCCAAAACTTACGGATGAGGGTATAAAGTCGGCGGAATATTACGAGGAGCGCACAAGCGTAATACTCAACCATCTGCTCTATGAGGGACTTGACATAGAAAGTGCGGAACACGATTCCTATGCATGGGCGTTGTACAGTTCCGAAAATGTAATGGAAATCATCCGCAGTTCCGAACAGCGCTACCGAGCAAAATATGAACTGCGCCGACAAAACCAGTTTGGCGGAGATGAACTCTGCAAACACCTCAGCAACGGCGAATACCTGTTCCCGTTTTTGATATACAAAGAAAACCTGTCAAACGGCACAAACCTGTCAATGGCAAATTCGGGATTTGAACATCCCTGCAAGCTTGTAGTATCAGACGGAAAGGGTACAATTGTGCTGAAACCGCTCGACATAACCGCTAAATCGCAGATGAACGGCAAGGATATGTACGGCAGAGTACGCAAGCTGATGTACTTTGACGGCACCGATTTTGTTCAGGCACCCGACAATGACGGCTGTATAACCTTTCCGGCTGACAGTCTGTTCTTTCTGAACATCGGTTCGGGAATGGGACAAATACTGCACGGAAGTGTTTGCCTGAGAATGCAATGCTCGGTCGGCACAAACCATATGCCCGAGTCAACGGCAATCTTTACAATAATGATATGAATAGGGTATTGTTTTAAAAATTGTCACACCTGCGATACAAAATTGTAACGGTAGCGTGACATAAAATAATAAAATTTTGCCTGTAAAAGCGAGCTGACTGCAAAAATCAGCCCATTTTGTCACACAAGTGTTACAAAACCACGCTTGCACGCCAAAATGAAAAATGATATACTCTAAATCGCTAAAGAAAATGACTGAATATCACCGCATTAACGGCACAAGGTTTAATCGAAAAAGTTTTAAAATTTTCAAAATTCCAACAGCTGACGGCTGTTGTTTTTAAAGATTTTAGGTTAGTCAAAGCTAACCCACACGATTAAATCAAAGTGCCGAAAAGAGCGATTATTCCGTTATTTTTTTTGAAACGTAGTTAGCATTAGCTAACATTAAATTAAACCCTATTCGGGGATATATTTAAGGAGGATTTTATGGAAATGAAAACGACAAAGCACAATTTCTTTAGTCGGGGAATTGCTGTGCTTTTGTCTGTTCTGATGTGTTTCGGTGCTTTTAGTATGACAGCTTTTGCAACCGAAGATACAAGTGCAGACACACCGCAGCAACAGCTTGAAAACCTGCTTGACGAAATCTATGCACTTAACGCAGACGATTACACAGCAGACAGTTACAACGAGCTGAAAGAACAGGCAGACAGCGTTAACAGACCTGTTACTCCCTATGATGAGGTAACAGGTGACGGTATGCCTGATTGGGTTGCCAACATAATGATTAAAAATCTTACAGAGGCAATGAACAATCTCGTTAAGATAACTCCGCAGAGTCAGTTGGAAGATTTGCTTGACAAAATCTATGCACTTAACGCAGATGATTATACCCCTGAAAGTTATAACGAACTTAAGGAGCAGGCAGACAGCGTAGTAAGACCTGTAACACCATATGATGAAGCAACCGGCGACGGTATGCCCGACTGGGTTGCAAATTATATGATTACTACACTTACTGATTTAATGGATAAATTACAGCCTGCTGACAAAAAGACAGTTTTCGACAAACTCGAGGACAAACTCAAAGAAGCAGAAGCACTCAACTCAACTGACTACACAGAAGAGAGTTGGGCAAAAGTTCAGGAAATCATTGACTCAGTTGACAGACCTGTATCACCAGATAACATTACAGAGAAACTTGCAACTAAAATGCTTTCAGACCTTGAAAAAGCAATTGAAGCATTAGAGCAGAAACCTGATGAGTCAATCAAACTTGAAGACGGTACATACTATGCAAAACTTAATTCAAGTATCTCTGAATCTAAAGTTAAGCCAAGAGCAAAAATTGTTGCTAAAGACGGTAAGTATAAAGTAACAGTGTACACAGGCACAAAAACTTCATATAATTTTGTTGGTGATAACAAAAGTAATGTTTTATACACTCAATATGATCGTTCTGATTGGACTTTCCCACAGGTTGAAGTTGTAAAGCCTGAAAACAATTCACAGTTTAATAAAGCTACTGATAAGTTTTCAAAGAAAAATCTTATTTCGGGTTATGATATGAATAACACCGAATATAAGGATGCAGTAAAGGAAGCAGTAAGTTCAGATAACGATGATTTGTTCTTTGATTCAAGTTATGTTGTACTTCCTGACAATAGTGTTGCAACAACTTTTGAAACAGATGAACTTGACAGCGAGTTCATATTAAACGGTCTTTATAATTATAATTATCACAATAGTGACGGTACAACACAAGGAAAATATTATACATTAGGCGGTACTTTTACTTTTGACAAATCAAGTATCACTAAAATTGAAGATGATTTTACAAAGCTTTCAGGCACCTATGTTAAGACTGAAAGCCCAAGTAACAGTAACTCATCAGAGCGCAATGTAAGTAAACAGCCGTTTGCTAAACTTGAAAGTAAAAACGGTAAGGTTTATGTAACATATTCATTTGACCCTAAAGCAGAGGCACAGAATATTACTGATGCTCAGAGTACAGAAGCTGTATATGATGCAAAGGGTAACAAACTCGATACAAGCAACAATGAAATTACACTTGAATATAGCAGTTATGATGAACTCATTTCGGGTACATATGTAAATTCTAATGTATCAATTGTAAATGCCGCTCGTGGTGCATACAATCGTATGTATGACAGCGATTTTGCGGTTGACTTTACTGCAAAGCCTGTAACAATTACAGACAGCGCAACAGGCATTAAACTTTATTCAACTTCAAAGTTTATTTCCGAGAACGCTAAAATCAATGTAAGTCTTGTAAAAGACACAGGAAGCACAGATACAGATAAAGACGCTTGGGCAAATGCTATGAGCAAGTTGCCAAAGTACAACAAGATGTATTTCTTCACTTTCAATGTTACAGACGGCGGAAATGAAGTTACAGAGTTTGGCGGAGATGTTTCAATTGAAATTCCAAAGGTTGACGGCTTGAATGAAAGTTCAATTCGTCTGTTCCTCAATAAATATGATAAAGATTATAAGAGTTTTGCTTTTGGTTGGTTCAATGATAAGATTGTAGCACACGATGACTGTTACGCATTATCTCTTGATGATGATTATTTTGACGGTAACTGGTGCATTTATGATGAAAAGATGTCTAATTCAGACGGTTCATCACTTTCAGACGGTACATACCGTGTTCCGATTACAACATTCAATCAGGTTCAGCCTGACCAAACTTCAATGTCAGCACAGTGCCTTGGCGACTATGCAACACTTGTTGTTAAAAACGGTGTAAAAAGACTTGAACTTGAGTACAAGCCTGTTGATATCGGAGATATGCAGGGTTACCTCATTCAGATGTGGGAACAGGAAAAGAACGGCGAGTATAAAGAGTTGACTTACACATCTTACTATAAGAACGAAGACGGCTCATATTATACAGACGCACTCAATGAAGGCACAAACAATTACTATCCAAAGACAGGTTATATGATTTTGCCGACTGACGATGTACAGTTCCTGACAAAGTTCAGAGTATCTGCAATGGATGCAATTATGGGTGATAACGGTGACGCAACCCGTGAGGCTATCTTTACAATCTACTATGATGATGCCGTAAAGATTTCTGACGAAACTCCCGACCCAGACCCCGAAGAAATTCCAAACTTCAAACCTGCTGACACAACAGAACTTGAAAAACTCGTTACACAGGCAGACAACTACAACGAAGATGATTACACAACTTCAACTTATACAACAATGAAAAATGCCCTTGCAAATGCAAAGGTAGTTCTTGCAAACAGCAAGGCAACTCAGGAAGAAGTTGACAATGCAGCAACAGAATTACAGTCAGCCATTGACTCACTTAAAAAGAAAGATGATACAAAGGTTGACATCAACAATCTTCCTGACGGCAAATACACACTTTATGCTCAGATGATTAAAACAGACAGAGAGAGCTTCTCAATGTCTAATAACGCAATCAAGCACGATGTATGGCTTGAAGTAAAAGACGGCGAATATTACCTTACAATGCAGTTTAAGGGTATGTCAATTTACAACAAGTTCGGTTACTTGCTCAACCTCTCTTATTTTGACACAGGCTATACATACAACGGTTACGGCGTTCCTGAGGGTAACTTAGTTCCTGCCGAAGTTCTTACAACTCAGAAAGACAGTGACGGCAACGATGTTATCGACCAGTACAACAATGCCGATAACCTCTATCCTGAACTCGTAAGAATTAAACTTGTTGATAAGGCAAGCGAAAAATATGTTCCGCTTCAGGTATTTGTTCCGATTATGGAATCAATCGCTGACGAAACAGGTACACAGCCAGTTCTTATGCAACTTGACTGGACAACTTTAAAGACTGACAACGGCGAAATCGTTCCCGACAAGCCTGAGGAACAGTCACCTGCATTAGACTACACAGATTCTAAGACATGCGTTAAGGTTAGTGCTGACAAGGGTGTGTTTGATGAGGGTGTTCAGGTTGTTGTTGCCGAGATTACCGAGGGTACAGACTACACTAATGCCGCTAAGGCTCTTGAGGACACAGGCAAAAAGTTCAAACTTTACAATGTTAAGTTCCTTGACAAAGACGGCAACGAGGTAACTCCTAACGGCACTGTTTCAATCAGTATCCCTGCTCCTGCAGGTTATGACACATCAAAACTTTCTGTATTCAGAATCAATGACGGTTCTTCTAAGACTGTTGTTAAGGGTACATTCGCAAACGGTTTCTATACTGTTGTTGCAAAAACAGGCGGTAATTATGCCCTTGCCGAATCGGGAAGCACAATCACAGACAAGCAGAATTCCGAAAATGTTGCAAAGTCTTCAACTTCTGACACAGCAAACAACGCAAATTCGGGTAACAATCAGCTTGTAAACAATACTGTTAAAACAGGCGACAACAGACCTCTCACAATTTGCCTTGTTGCAATGATTGCCGCTTGTGCAGTTCTTGCCGTGATTGACTACAACAAAAAGCGTAAATCTCAGGGAGAATAATAAATGAAAAAATTATATTGTACAAACTTTTTTAAGGCTTTGTGCAGTATGGTTGTAATGCTCGCTCTTGTGGCGGGCATTACTGCTATACCTGCCTATGCCGCTTCTAACGGAATTTACACAGCCACCGCCACTCCGCACTACAGAAACCCTCTCACGGGCAAAATTGAGGACTCGGGCGGTGAAGATTCCGAAGTTCTCGGTCAGTCAATGACTGAATCCGCAACCGATACAAAAGCTCTTGTTGAGGTTGACTCAAACGGCAGTACATACATTACGGTAAGACTTAAACTTATGGATAACATTCAGAACCCGACATTCAAGGTTGACGGAAGCTCCGTTTCGGCATCTCTTATGCAAGAGGACTACTCCGCAAATACTGCCGATTACAGAATGAAAGTTGCAAGCGAAAATTCCGTTATCCGTTGCAGTATGTATGTTGTTCCAATGGGCAGAGATGTTATTTTCTTCATCACGGTTTCAAACCTCAATTCGGGTTCGGGCGACTTTGTTACAAGCATTACCGTGAATAATAACAACTCAAACAACAGCAAATCAAATAACAACTCAAACAACGCAAATTCTTCAAATAACAGCTACAGCAACAATAATTCTGGCAGTAACAATAATTCGTCCTACGAGCCTGCCAAAAGCTCAAATAACAGCTCTTCTTCAAAGAGTTCCGATAATAAGAGCAATAAAAAATCCGACAAGAAAAAGTCAAAGGAAACCACAGCTCCAACAACCGTAAAACCGAGTACAGCCGTTCCCACAACTGCAGCAACAGAGCCGATAACCGATTCTGCACAGGAAGTAAACGGTTTACAGGAGTTTGACGAGCAGGGCAGTGAAGTAACTGCTCCCGCAACCGTTGATGAAGTTCAAAACGATTCTTATGCCGTTTGGTATGTTCTCGGCGGTGTTGCCGTTGTATTAGTTGCAGGTTTCTGCGTTTGGTACTTCGGTTTCTTCAGAAAAAAGAAAAAATAAGGAGATTTTACGAATGAAAGCAAAGCGTATTATTGCTCTGATTCTTTCTGCTGTGGCAGTTGTTTCGCTTGTCGGCTGTGTCAATCAGCACCCCGAAAGTGCTGCCACCAAAACAGAGGTAAATAAAGAAGTTCGCCTTGTGGCAACTTCTCCCGCCGTTGCTCAAATTTGTAGCAGACTGAATCTTGACCTTGTCGGTGTGTGCAACACTTCGGGTACTCTTCCCGAAAAATATGACAAGGTGAAGAAAGTCGGCATGGCAATGAATCCCGACCTTGAAACGATAAAATCACTCAATCCCGACTATGTACTTTCTCCGTCATCTCTTAAATCGGATTTACAGCCAAAATATGCCTCAATCGGTGTCAAGTCGCTGTTCTTAAACCTCAAAAGCGTTGACGGTATGTATGCTTCAATCGAGGAACTCGGCGAAAAATTCGACCGTAAAGACGAAGCTGACGAAATGCTTAACGAGTTCAAAACCTTTATGGATAAGTACAAGGATAAAAATAAGGACAAGAAAAGTCCGAAAGTCCTTGTCCTTATGGGGCTTCCGGGTTCGTATATCGTTGCAACCGACAACAGCTATGTCGGCAGTCTTGTAAAACTTGCAGGCGGTACAAATGTTTACGGTGACGGTGGCGGAGAGGAATTTCTGACGGCTAACACAGAAGATATGCAGACAAAAGATCCCGATATTATCCTCAGAGCCGCTCACGCACTCCCCGATGAAGTAAAAGAAATGTTTGCCGAAGAGTTTGAAACCAACGATGTGTGGAAACACTTTCGTGCAGTTCAAAATGGCAAAGTCTATGACCTCGACTCATCACTCTTCAATATGAGTGCAAATTTCAGCTACAGCGATGCTCTTGAGGCACTCCAGCCGTTGCTCTACGGTGAAGAATAAGTTTGTGCGTGAAAGGCGGTTTTATCATTGATTAGCACACGCAAAAAAATCCTGTCCTTTGTTCTGACATCTGTCGCACTGTTCGTTCTGTTTATTTTTGCAGTAAATACGGGCAGTCTGAAAATCACCCCGTCAGAGCTTTTCAGCGGACTTTTTATTGAATACAATCCCGATGTCGCAACAATTTATGACCTGCGATTTCCGAGAATTTTCATTGCAATGCTCGGTGGTGCGGCAACAGCCGTGTCGGGGGTTTTGTTACAGGCGGTAATGAAAAATCCCCTTGCCGACCCCGGTATTATCGGTGTAAGTTCAGGCGCAAGCCTTGTTGCCGTACTCGTAACGGCATTCTTTCCAAGCCTGTTTTTCCTCACACCAATGCTTGCATTCATAGGCGGCTTGGTTGCATTTCTGCTTGTTTACAGCCTTTCGTGGAAAGGCGGACTTTCACCGCTAAGAATTATCCTTGTCGGTGTTGCGGTAAATGCACTTTGCACTGGACTTATGAGTGCGTTTAACTCGGCAACGGGCAGTTCATACACAGGTGTTGCAAGTATTGTAAACGCAAACATAACTCAGAAAACATGGGACGATTTTCAAACGCTTGCCGTTTATGCGGTAATCGGGATTATCGCATCGTTTTTTGTGACAAATCAATGCAACCTGCTTTCGCTTGAAGACAAAACCGCCCGCAGTCTTGGTATGAATGTCACAAGAAGCAGAATTGTTATTTCCGTTATAGCCGTACTTCTTGCATCAATCAGCACAGCCGTAGTCGGTGCAATCAGCTTTCTCGGACTCATCGTTCCGCATATTGCAAGATTGCTTGTCGGTAGTAACCACAAGGTTCTTGTGCCGTATTCAATTTTGCTCGGAGCGTTCACGCTTTTGCTTGCCGATACAATCGGCAGAACTGTCGCATCGCCCTACGAAATCAGCGCCGCAGTTGTAATGTCCGTAATTGGCGGCCCATTCTTCATTTTTCTGTTAAGGAGGTCAAAACAAAACTATGCCTGATAATATTTTTGAAATCAAAGACCTCTCGTTTTCATACGGCAACAATAAAGTCATTGACGGCTTGAACCTCAAAATCAAGGAGGGCAAAATCACAACCCTTATCGGTGCAAACGGTTGCGGCAAAAGTACGCTTTTCAACCTTATGACGAAAAATCTCAAACCCGATAATGGCGAAATTTTTCTTGCAGGTCAAAGTGTTGAGCAAATGAAGTTGAAAGACTTTGCCCGCAAGACTGCAATTGTTCATCAGTACAACACAGCCCCGTCGGATATCACAGTCGAAAAACTTGTAGAATTCGGCAGAACTCCATATCACACAATGGGCTTGTCGCCAAATCCGGAAGAAGATAGGGAAAAGGTGAAATTTGCCCTTGAAATAACCAACACGGAAAAGTTTAAGGACAAGCCTGTTTCACAGCTTTCAGGCGGTCAAAAACAGCGTGTGTGGATTGCAATGGCACTTGCTCAGGACACGAAAATTCTCTTTCTTGACGAGCCGACAACATACCTCGACATCCGCTATCAATTGCAAATTCTCCGCCTTGTAAAACGGCTGAACAGCGAATTTAACATAACTGTCATTATGGTTCTGCACGACATCAACCAGTCGCTCTATTACAGTGACGAAATTGTTGCAATGCAGGACGGAAAAATACTTTCGCAGGGTGTGCCAAGAGAGATTATAACGCCGAAACTTATCGAAGATGTTTACGGTGTTACCCTTGAAACAGGCGAGATTGACGGCAAGCCGTTTGTAATGCCCGTGTAAAAAGAAAGGTGGAAATGAAACTGAAACGAGTAACCGAGGATTATCTCAAGACAATTTATCTTCTTTCATTAAAGGGAGAAGTTCACGCAACAAGATTAGCTGAAGAACTCGGTGTGTCAAAACCGACTGTTTCGGTTTCATTAAAATCACTCGAAAAGGACGGCTGCATAACCCGTGATGAAAACAAGGCAATTTTTCTCACAAGGTCAGGCAAAAAGATTGCCAAAAGCGTTTACGAGCGTAATTGTATGTTTTGTGAAATGCTTGAAAATCTCGGCGTAGATAAAACAACAGCTGCATCCGATGCCTGCAAACTTGAACATGTAGTAAGTCCCGAAAGTTTTAACGCTTTGCGAAAACTTGTCAAATATTCTCAAAACAAAAAATAACCCAAGGAGAGCAAACTTGAAACTCAAAAAAATCATTTTCATAATAATCGGTTGCATATCTCTCGGAATAGGCTGTGTCGGAATAGTCCTCCCGATTTTGCCGACAGTACCGTTCTTTTTGCTGACAGTATTCTGCTTTGCAAATTCTTCCGAAAAATTACATAATTGGTTTGTGAACACAAAAATGTACAAAAAACACCTTGATTCGTTTGTAAAGAAAAAGGGTATGACAGTAAAAACCAAAGTAACAATACTTTTATCTGTAACGGTAATTATGCTGTTAGGCTTCATCCTTATGATGCTAAAGGGGATTATTATCCCAAGTATAATACTTGCCATTGTGTGGCTTTTTCACCTTGTTTATTTCATTTTCTTTGTCAAAACGATTGCAGAATAAAATCATTTTCATAAATTTCTATAGTACTTATGGTGGATATGATAATTTTAGATGAAGCAAATTATCTATACAAATAAGCAGGGATATAGTGAAACTCATATTTTTGATAATAGTGGTTCAATTGTTTCTGTTCTCAATTCAGATGCTTACCAGCAGGTATCACTTTCTGTTACTTCTGAAAAAACAAATGAAGTTGTAAATTATATTGCATTTGCGTTTGTTTACGGTTATAATGAGAATAAAATGACGGTTGATAATGCGGAAGTAAACATTTCACCGTTAATTCAAAGCTCCGAAGATTCTAAGAATGAAACTTCTGAAAAAGAGGCTGTTGACGAAGAAGTCTTATCTGAAAGTATTGATAAGTCAAAGCCGTATATGCAGACAAGCTCTGAGTATGACAGCACAGGCAACTATGTAACTTCTGAAACAAATGAGCAGGGAAGTACAACAAAGTATTCTTATGATACAAACGGCAACAAAACTGCTGTTACAGACGGAAATGGTAATGTAACCAATTATACATACGATACGAACGGAAATGTATTGTCCATAAAGAACGGTACTTCCGGCAACGAGTATTCTTATACGGGTACAAACTCTGTATCAAAAATTACTCATAACGGTTTTAGTTATTCATTTAATTATGATGTATTCTATAACCTTGTTTCAACAAAAATAGGCAATGCTGCAATTACAAGCAATACCTATGACAGTAATGGCAATCTCGCAAAAACAACCTACGCAAACGGTGATTATTTTGAATACACCTACGATGATTACGGTAATATTTCTTTAATCACAGGCGAAACAGGCAAAATTGCCGAGATGATTTACAACAAGCAAGGTCTTGTTACAAAGGCAGTTGATTATTCAAGCGGTGAAACCTCATATTACTACTACACATTTGACGGTTCGCTTGAAAGCGAATATCGTACATCATCTGATGGCAGTCTTACTCATTATATTGTTACCGATTCAAACGGTAATACAGTTGAAAAGACATCTGTAAACGGTCAGACAAAGACCATTACAACAGGCACAGATAAAGACGGAAAGTCATTTGTAAGCAATGACGGTGTAACCAACGAAACATCAACCGATGATTTTGGCAGAACTACACAGGTCAGAACTGTCCGCAGTGACGGTACTCTTGTATTTAATACAGACTATGAGTACGCAAACGGTAAGGCTGAAAATTCAACAACTAATCTTATTAGCAAGTTCAGCCAGTCATATGGCGGTGACAGCGTTTTATCCTACGATTATTCTTATGATAACAACGGTAATATTACCGAGATTAAGCAAAACGGCAAACTCATAAACAAGTACACTTATGACAGTCTTAACGAGCTTAAAGAAGAATATGATTATGTAAATAAGTTCTACATTAACTATTCTTATGACGGAGCAGGAAACCTGCAAAATAAATATGAACAGGTTCTTGATCCAAACTACGGTTATCCGACAGGAACACAGCATGGTAATACATATGAGTACACCGATACCAGTTGGAAAGACAAACTGACAAAAATCAATGGTGACAATATTACCTACGATGCAAACGGCAACCCGCTTTCATACCGTGACGGAATGAGCTTTGAATGGGAGAACGGAAGAATTCTCAAAAAAATCAACACTTCCGACAAATCCGTTCAAATGAGCTATGACTCAAACGGTATGAGAACGCAGAAGTCTGTTGACGGAGTTAAGACCAACTATTACTATGACAGCAACAAAAATCTGATTTCACTTGTAAAGGGCAATGATACTCTGTTGTTCTACTATGACAGTGACGGAAGTGCAACATCATTCTCATATAACGGTACAATGTACTTTTATGTGAAGAACTTGCAGGGTGATGTAATCAGAATTATTGACCTCGCAGGTACAGAAGTCGCAAGCTATGTTTATGACGCTTGGGGTAACATAAAAGATACCAAAGGCGAGCCGACAATTCGAGAAATAAACCCGATTCGCTACCGTGGCTATGTTTATGATACCGAAACTTCACTCTATTATCTCCAAAGTCGCTACTACGATCCATTCGCAGGCAGATTTGTAAATGCGGATTCAGTTGACATGTTGTTAGAAGATCAAGCAAATATATTACAAAGCAATCTATTTTGTTATGTATTTAATGATTGCGTTAATGAAATAGATCCCGATGGTAATGGTTATTTCTTTGTAGGATTTGGCTTACAATTAGCATTTTCAATAGGTACGGTTTCGGGAGGATTGGAATTACTCTGGATTACAAGTAAAAAAGTGTCTGCTTATGGACAATCAAGATATATTCCTTTTGTTTATTTCTTTGCTTCTTTAAATAGTGGAAAGAAGAATATTAATTCTTTTAAATCTTATTTAAAACCATTTTATAGGAATCCAAGTAAGTTATTGAATCCTAAAAATTTACTAAAAGGCGTTTCTGTTTCGGTGTGCTTTTTTGTGGTTTTTGGAAATAGTAAGTTCAAAAATCCGTCAAGTTATGCTGGAAGATCTGTGGTGACTACTATTTCGGTAAGACGAGCGGTGGGATATTCCTCTTGGAGTTCTAGTGGATTTTGTGTTGGCGGTGGTATGATATTTAGTAGCAAATGTGCCTTTTTTACATATTCTAAGAGTGCATGTATGTCATGGAGGTTAACTGGAAAAGGTGGGTTATTTGCAAAATTATACAGTTCTATAAAAAGTAAGTCTAATAAATATAGGTGATGTATATGTATTCAACTATTTATGAGATATCCCTTTTTGATATATTACCGCAAATTATTATTGCTATTGCAGTGTTGATATTTTGTATCCTGATTTTATTTACTTCAGCTAAAAAAGAATATCGTGTATTTGAGAGAATAATAACGGTAGTGTTTTTGTCAGTGGTGATTGTGTTAATTGTTTTTTCTCAAATCGAAGATAGTGAGATTTATGTTGATTATCTTAATGGGAACTATAAAGAGGTTGAGGGAAATGTTAAACAATTTTCGCCGGGTTCTGATGCGCAAAAAACGCCAGAATCTTTTTACATCAACGATACATACTTTGAATATTATTACGGCTGGGAGTTTGGATATACAAAATACAATCAGATAAAAGCAAATGATAAACTTAAAATTTCCTATATTTATGATGATTATTACGAAACAAATAGAATTGTAAAAATATCAAAATATGAAAATTGACATTTGACGGACACATAATTGAAAGTGCATAAAAGCTGTCGCAGATTAAAACCTTGCGGCAGCTTTTTGTTTTAATATTTTTATATTGTTGATAAATTTCAATGTCAATACTTCCAAAAATCAGCAAGCAAGTTTGTCAATAAGTCCCGAAAATAATGGTGAAAAAGTATATTATGTTGCATTTTCGTTTATGCGTGGTTATAATGAAAGTGAAATTTTGTATAGCAGACTTCCTGTTAAGTGCTGAATACTAATGCTTAGAATTATTAAATGCCCGCTTGGTAACAGGCGGGCATTTTCTGTGATTTATTGTATTTCTTACGATAGAGATATAATTCGTTTAAAAAAGCGAATTTACAGCGAATAATAGCGGAAAAACGTGCAAAATTGCGTTGATATTTTTTAGAAAAATGTGTTATGCTCTTATTGTTCATTGAAATAATGACAATATGTTCTTAGAGTTGCTATGAGTTAAAAGACTTATAGCAACTTTTTTATAAGTTTTGAATTGTCACAAAATAAAAAATCATAGCAGCAGAGCTTGTAAAATAAAGTGTGTAAGTTAGAAAAAATAACTTGCACACTTTTTACATTAATGGGTTTACCCAGTGCCACGCTTGCGTGGTACAAGCAACCACCAGCTACGCGAGTGTGCATAAAAGGATGTTTTACCGCAGCGCCAACGATTACCGGAATTCCGTCGTCTCTTTCTGCAACACTGTATTCCTTTTTGATTAGCGAGTTTTTTTCGCCCCCTTGCAAATCAGAAAGAAGCGCAGTATAATATGACCAGAAGAACCGAAACGGTCATATTTCATGGGGGGTGCGACCTTGGCTTTTACCGATTACGAGACTGAGCAGCTCCGCAAGGCGTTGCTGAAGGAAACGAGACATTGTGCTGTCACGCTGGGGATGAAGAAAACCTCAGTGGATCAACTGACAAAGGCTGTCGGTATCGCAAAAGGCTCGTTTTATAAATTCTACGAATCCAAGGAGATGGCCTTCTTCGCGGTTTTGGAAAGTATCCACTCCGAGCTTTACGGAGTGGCTGACCATGCACTGAGCGAAGC
>ERZ1034952.1294-NODE-1294-length-20775-cov-5.402317_pt1 | contig 20775 bp, 16 predicted proteins | sample MGYA00520625_ERZ1034952 | MGnify/ENA primary metagenome ERZ1034952 (study PRJEB33766, sample SAMN09781773) | gut metagenome | biome: gut microbiome | host: Homo sapiens | place: Madagascar | study: EMG produced TPA metagenomics assembly of the PRJNA485056 data... | reverse complement strand
ATCATATTTCATTTTTATAACTTCATCAAAAATACCGGTTTTTTGTATTTGTGTAAGAGGAATAGCCTTTTCAAGCACCCATGCTTTACATACGTCATAAAGATGAAGAATTACCTTTATCATATTGTATTGCTTTGATATAGGGACATATGTATCGGTTGGATTATAGGCGTTCTGCTGCAAAAATCCTACACGGATAACACGCGCAATTTCAAGTGTAAGTCTTTGGTCTTCCGGCAATACATCCGCACCGATAAGTTTTACAATATCCATGAGCGAACTTTCCTCCTGCAAAATACGCAGTATTGCAGCACGTGCTTCGGGAAATTTGTCATCAAGGTTATCTCTGTACCATTCAGAAAGATCATCTATATACTCACTGTAACTCGAAAGCCAGTTTATTGCCGGATAATGACGGGCATATGCAAGCTCTTTATCAAGTCCCCAGAAGCATCTTGTAAATCTCTTTGTATTTTGAGTGACAGGCTCAGAAAAATCACCGCCCTGGGGAGATACAGCGCCTATCAATGTCACACTGCCTTCATTTCCGTTCAGAGTCTGCATATATCCTGCACGCTCATAAAACTCTGAAAGTCTTGACGGCAGATATGCCGGAAAGCCTTCCTCGGCAGGCATTTCCTCCAGACGTCCGGAAATTTCACGCAAGGCTTCTGCCCATCGGGATGTAGAGTCCGCCATAATAGCTACGTGATATCCCATATCGCGATAATACTCCGCAAGAGTAACACCGGTGTATATAGATGCCTCACGCGCGGCAACAGGCATATTTGACGTATTGGCAATCAGCAAAGTACGGTTCATAAGAGGCTGTCCGGATTTAGGATCAATCAAGCCTGTAAAATCTTCAAGAACTTGAGTCATCTCATTTCCGCGCTCACCGCAGCCGATATATATTATTATGTCGGCATCAGACCATTTTGCGAGCTGGTGCTGCGTCATTGTTTTACCGGTACCAAAACCACCGGGAATAGCTGCTGTGCCTCCCTTTGCAAGCGGAAATAAAATATCGAGTATTCTTTGACCTGTAATAAGCGGAAGTGAAATCGGTTCGCGTTTTGCGCTCGGACGCGGAGTTCGTATCGGCCATTGCTGAACCGGTCTAATTTCCTTAATCTCTCCGTCATCGGTTTTCAGCTTTGCAATAATATCATTGCAAGAATATTTACCTGACGAAACAATTTCAGTGATAGTACCGTTCAGATTGGGGGGGATCATTATTTTATGCATTATAAGCGGCGTTTCCGGAGTTTCTGCAATTATTGTACACGGACCGACTTTGTCACCCGCGGAAGCAAGTATAGTTATATCCCACTTTTTATCGGTATCTATTGCTTCGGGGCGCAATCCGCGTGATATAAACGAGCCTGAAAGCTTTTCTATACTGCGTAAAGGACGCTCTATACCGTCAAATATATTACCGATAAGACCGGGACCAAGTGTAACAGACATAGGTGTGCCTGTACTTTCAACCGGTTCGCCTACTGTCAATCCTGATGTTTCTTCATATACCTGTATAATTGCATTGTCGCCGTGAACGGCAATAACTTCACCAATCAGCCTTTCCTTACCTACATAAACTGTTTCCATCATAGTGAGCCACGGTGCATTTTTGACCGTTACAACCGGTCCGTTAATACCGTAAATTTCAGCAGTTTGCTTCATACAGTAAATCACCTCTCAATTCTGCTAAATGCAGTAAATTTAGTCAAATATCTCAGTCAATAATCAAACCGCTTGTTTTGCAAAACTTTGTTTTTTCTTCCTCAAGTCTTGCAGAAAGAGTACAGTCGGCAAAAAGCTTAAGTTCAGCATTTTCAAGTGTAAAACCGCCGATTATATCTCTCTCGGATTTAACAATGCTTATTTTAGGGAGATTAAAAAGTTTTTTTGCAAGCTCAATATCTTTTTCCATAACCTTGCATACCACTGCTCCCTCGCATTTCGTGAATAATACCGAGGCTTCGGCAAAATCACGTTTAAGCTTTTCGTGATATGCAGGCGTTTGGGTGAATTGCTCTATATTCCTTTTCGCTTCATCAAATATATAATTAAAGTTCTTTTGCCTGTTCTGAAGCAAAATTCTACGCAATTCTGTTTCCCGTCTTGTCAGATAAATCTGTTTTTGATGATCTAGCTTGTATTTGCCGGTATTGACAGAGGAATTAAAATATTCATTTAAATTTTTATCAATCTGGTCAAGCTGATGTTGTTTTTTGTCGTTGAGTTCTTTTTCAACCTGTTTCTTTTTTTCATCAGCTTCTTCAAGCAATGCATCAGCAAAACGGCTTAATCTGTCACTTGCCATAAATGTCACCTCGTTTTAATTAAAGTCTGACGCCAACGGCGTCTTTTACATATTCCAGAATATAATCCTCAGGACGCTCCGAACCATGTCGGTCAGGAAGCTCCACTATCAACGGAAGCTTGTTGCTGATTTTTCGTTCAGCTATATACTCAGGACAAAGATTAACAAGCTTTTCTGTTACAAGCAAAACCGCTATTTCTTTGTTTTTAAGAGCTTCATCAAGTGCAAGTCTGAATTTATCCTTTTCATGAACAACTTTGCCTTCGACTCCGGCAAGCCTCATTCCTATCTGAGTATCTACGTTGTCACTTAATAAATAGTATTTCATAAACGTCCTCCTTTTACTGGAAAAGGATTAACAAGGAAATAATAAGTCCGTACAAAGCGATACCTTCTGCAAGCGCAACGAATATCAAAGATTTACCCATTATCTGCGGATCCTCAGAGATTGCTCCCAGAGCAGCAGAAGCGGAGGAGGAAACCGCTATACCAGCACCAACGCACGCAAGTCCGGTTGAAAGAGCGGCCCCAAGATATTTCATTCCATCAGCAGAAGCTGCAGCTGCATCCGCACCGGCAGCAAAGGCGTCGACAGATCCTGTGATTACGCAGGCAGCAAAAGCAAGCATTAAACCAAAAAATGAAAACAGGTTTACACCGATTGCAGCTTTCATTTTTTTACCCTGAAGCTTAAAACCAAAGTGAGCGGTAAGCGGAATAGAAATAGCCAATGTGGCAACCACAAATAAAGCGATAGATTTTAACATAATAAATACCTCCAAATTATAATTACAATAAATTTGTTACTTATTTGCCTGTTGGTTTAAATTCTCTGCCTGCGCCGTCATAAAAACGACTGAACATTTCGTAAAATCCAAGTCTTAGAACCTGTATACCAACAATCAATCCTTCGAGTCCTATTACGAGCAGATTTCCGAATATTGCTATAGCAACAGAACCGCCAGGATTAAGTTTTAACATAAACATAACCACTACGGACATCATTCCGGCGTGATTAAGTGCAAATGCTCCCACACGAAGGAATGAAATAGTATTTGTCGCAAAACTCAAAACAATTTCAAGCAGTTCAAAGATTGCTTCTACAAAAAAACCGCCTTTGTCCGCAGGCATCCAGTCCTTTCGTTTGCTGCAAAGCTTTCCCAAAGGCTCTTGAAGCAGAATAAGAAGAAGTGAAATAACTATCATTATAACTGCAGCTATCAAAGGATTCTTAGAACCCATCAGCATTGAGATTGCACAGAACAGCACCAATGCATAAAACATCATTCCGGCAACACCGTTTTGCGAGAACAATACCTTTTGCCAATTTTTTTGCCGGACACCGTTTATAATGTTAAATACCATACAAATAAGTATTATTATAACACCAAGCGCAACGGAATATATAAGGGTGTTCATCATATTCGAACTGCTCTCAAACGGAGTATACCAAATCGGATGAATTATTGCGTGTTCACCTTCAAACCCAAAGAAGGAACCATACATTGCACCGAAAATCATTGATGATATGCCGACTGGCAGCAGCAGTTTTGCTAAAAATCCGCCTTTCTTCATCAGCATCATTATCGCACCGGCAAGCACAAGACAAAAACCATGCCCCACATCGCCAAACATTATGCCAAACAATAATGTATATACAATAGCCAAAAATGGAGTAGGATCAATTTCGTTATAGCTTGGTACGCCATACATTCTGACAAATTCCTCAAACGGTTTAAAGATACGCCAGTTTTTAAGCTTTGTCGGCGGTGTAATATGCTTTACGGATTCAGGCTCATCAACAATCAGTACGCTTGCTGCGTCTTTTTCCATTTTCCTTTTCAGCATAGGTATTTCCTCGGCGTCAATCCAGCCGGTCAAGCAGAACGAGCTTTGGCTGATAGTAGCATAATGCCTTATGTTATATAAATCATAGTAATATTTAAGGCATGCGTATGCTTTAAGCAAATCTTCTTTATGCGTTTTTATTGTTGATTTAAGCTGAGTCTTCATTGCCGTAAGCTCATTTTGAGCATTTTGCTTTTTAGCCGTGAGTTCCTCAATTATTTGAGCAGGAGTTCCGTATTCATCACCGTCAAGCAAAAGAGGTTCAAAATACATAGTTGCAAATATCCTGTCAACGTTTTCGGCATTATTATCCGAAACAAAGTACAAGCCCCATACATAATCCTTATCGGAAGTAAGCGTATAAAAATATGTAGGCAAATCCTTGAGATATGTTCCAAGTTTTTTATAGCTTGAAACAGGAAGCTTACCCAATCTGTATTTAAGATATTGCAGTTTTCCAAGTTCTTCAAAATGCAAATCAGTATCAATTACCGGTGTAAGAACATTTATAATATCATTATAATGATGAATTGTATTATCAATCGTTTCTATTTTCGTCTTTAACGCATGAATCCTGGCATCAAAATGATCAATATACTTTTCGATTTCTTCACTGCTGATATTTCCACGTTTATGCTTGATATTTTTATAATCAATGTTGGAGTATTGAAAAACATCCGCAAAGCGTTTTATTGTATCTTCATACGGATTTGGCGTCATATCCATTGAAAACCCTTCGGTACTCCTTAATGCACTCATTGGATTTTCAAATTCAATAGCGGTGTCCATAATGCAGTCGGAAATAATGCGGTCAAATTCTGAACGCGGACCGATAATGTTTATAAATTTCATTTTAGAAATCATTTTTCCGCATCTCCTTTGTCATATCCTATCAGATATTCTTTAATCTGCTTCGGCTCAAGGCCGTATCTTATACCTTCGATAACCGAAACAATATTATTTATTTCAATTCGCCGCAGATGAATATACGAAATAGCTGCCTGTGACGAATACGGATAAACCGACAAAACCCGTTTATGAAGCTTTGCCATATAGTCATTTTTACGTTTCTCCAAAAACCTGTCACTTGGACTAAATGCATCACCATACGGAGTTTCAGATGATATAATTCTATAGGCATCTTTTGGAGAATCACAGTTTACAATCTTTGTAACGGTTGATTGCTTTAGCCTGTAATAGCTTGGAACAATACATGCATAAATCTCATCGGATGACATCTTAAATCTTTCAGTACAGCGCAGCAAAAACGCAAGGTTGTCCAAATCAATTTCTGTTCCATAGGTTTTATTTGAAATCTTTGCTTCATCCGGACTGAGATATTTTTTTGTATACTGTGATATGACCTTTGCCCAATATGTATCAAGTGCAACTTCAAGATAAAACAAATCCTGCCGAACCGGATCACCTGAAAACGATTTAAGCGCCTGATAATACGGCGTAGGTTTCAAAAAGTCAAGCAAGCCAGAAAAGCTTGTGATGCCGGCAAGATCCTCAGCCTTAATAATTTCATTACCAAACGGGATGTTAAACGTATATTCAGCAATCTGAGAGCACTTGTTTATATGCATAAGTCTTAAAAAGACCTTTAGCTTTTCTATACCATCCTGAATCTCAAGCACTTTTAAAAGAAATGTACCGGATGCGTCCGCATAATGCAAAAGCGCAACGATATCATTCAGTGTCTGCGACTTAAGAAGCTGTTCAAGCTGACCGCGGTGCAGTGCAGAAACAGGTGTTTTTTCAAGGACTGATTTATATCTTGTGTTTTCCGCTAAGTAAGTCGCAACAGCAGGGACAGATCTAAGCTGCATAAGAGCGTCATAGTCCTTTGATTTAAGTGCAGAACCGGACATAGCATGAATTTTGGCTGCAAGCGCTGAATTCTTCATAACTTTAAGAATCACAATACTTACCTCCCAAAACTAAACGCCGGTAACGTTTTTTGTTATTTCGTCTATCCATGCAGACTGTTTTTGTTTACAGGTATTTGAAAGCTTTTCAAGTTTTCCGTCATACAGCTTTTCCAAAGCTTCGGCTTCTTCTTTAGATTCAGCATCAATACGCAGCTTATATTGTTCGAGTTTATCTTTTATATCTTTTTCTGTTTTCGCTTTTCTTGCATCAATTTCCTTTTTAAGGTCATGCTCATAATTCTGCTGCATCTTCTGAGCGTTTTCGGAAACGCCGCGCGCTTTTTCTTCAATGTCAATTATAGCTTTCATTATATCCATTCTTATCACCCTTTCTTTCGACTAACTGTATGCCTAACAGAACGTCAAAAGCTTTAATCAATTTCTCAAGCTATGCAACGGAGCCGGAATCCTGCCGCCTCGTGCAATAAATGCCTCGCTTGAATATTTATGAACAGGCATAATAGGAGCTGCACCGAGCAATCCGCCAAATTCAATACTATCGCCGACCGTTTTGCCTATAGCAGGAATTATACGAACAGCTGTTGTTTTTTGGTTAATAACACCTATTGCCATTTCATCAGCAATTATAGCCGAAATAGTAGAGGGAGAAGTATCGCCCGGAACAGCAATCATATCAAGACCTACAGAACATACACAGGTCATTGCTTCAAGCTTATCAATATGAAGCGCACCACATTCGGCAGCAGCAATCATACCGGCATCCTCGCTTACGGGGATAAACGCACCGCTGAGTCCGCCAACAGAGCTTGATGCCATAATACCGCCTTTTTTAACTGCATCATTAAGCAAAGCCAATGCTGCGGTTGTACCGTGAGTTCCGCATTTTTCAAGTCCCATTTCCTCTAAAATGTATGCCACACTATCACCAACTTCAGGCGTAGGAGCAAGTGATAAATCAACTATACCAAACGGAACATTAAGTGCTTTTGATGCTTCTTGAGCAACAAGCTGTCCCATTCTGGTAATCTTAAATGCAGTCTTTTTTATAGTTTCGGCAAGAACACCGAAATCCTTGCCCTTGATTTGTTCAAGTGCACTTTTGACTACTCCGGGTCCGCTGACGCCAACATTTATTACGCAATCGCCTTCTCCGGGACCGTGAAACGCTCCTGCCATAAAGGGATTATCTTCGACGGGGTTTGCAAAAACAACCAATTTTGCACATCCCATAGAATTGTTATCCTTAGACATATTTGCAGTATCTACAATGATTTCACCCATTTGCTTTACCGCATCCATATTTATACCGGCCTTTGTTGTTGCAAGACCGACGGATGAGCATACATATTCTGTATTGCACAATGCCTCCGGAATAGAGTTTATAAGGTTTGTATCACCTTTTGAAAATCCTTTATGTACCAGTGCGGAATATCCGCCGATAAAGTTTACACCGGTTTCGCGGGCAGCATTATCAAGAGCTTTGGCAAAAGGAAGATAATTATTTGTATCGGAAGCACCTGCTATCAAAGAAATAGGCGTTACAGAGATACGCTTATTTATAATCGGTATGCCGTATCTGCCGCTTATATTCTCTCCTGTTTTAACAAGATTTTCCGCATACTTGGTTATTTTATCATATATTTTACGGCAAGCCGCTTTTGGATCACTGTCCGCACAGTCGAATAATGAAATTCCCATTGTAATTGTGCGTATATCAAGATGCTCATCCCTTATCATCTTAATCGTTTCTACTATTTCATAGGGATTTATATTTATCATATTATCTAAAATCCTTTCGCTGTTTAAATCCTGTGCATAGAATTGAATATATCTTCATGCTGGATACGTATTTCAACCTCAAGCTTTTCTCCGAGTTCATTTAACGCTTTTGCCAAATCTGTAAGATTTAATTTGCTGTTATCTATACCAACAAGCATTACCATTGTAAATATCTCCTGAACTATTGTTTGTGTTATATCAAGTATATTTACATCATTATCAGCAAGAAGTGTACTTGTTTTAGCTATAATTCCGGGTTTGTCGCTACCCATTACCGTAACTACTGCGCGCATATTTTCACCTGTACCTTTCAATTATTTAGTGTATTTTTCCAAAACTTTTTCAAGAGCGTCCTCGTTTTCTCCCGGAAAATCAATATCAGCTGCAAGCTCCCACGATTCATGATGTGAAATACTTTCGCCGTTTTCTACGGTTTTGTATTCTCCTATAGATTCCATTTCAAGAAAATGATTATTTGTATAAGTTTCAAAACACATTCCCTCATCAGGGTATTCCGCACCGTCTACAATGTCAAACTTTTTAATAAATAAATCATTATGCACAAAATAAGCTGCCCATCCATGCTGACTGTCAATGCCTATCTTAAACGCTCTTTCCTCAGAAGGATTTTGTTTAAGCATTATATATTTGTCACCCCAGGTAACACGTGAATCATTCATTTTGGTATAATCCCAGAATGTAATTTTTCTGTTGTGCAAAAGACCGGTTCGGCGGTTCGGTACGGGGATAACCTCAACACCGTTTTGTGTCAGAACAGAAAGACACCACGGAGCAAATTTTTGTCCCCACGGACCAATGTTTGTGATTTTATGATACAAATCGACTTTCGGTTTGGATTTATCCATAACAATAACAATTTGCATTTGATGCTGAGTATAACGCTGAGGAGGAGGAGTAAGTGTTAGTTTATTCCCATCAATCTTATACTCTACAGGCTCATTATCCGGATAATATGTTCTCGGCATAAGCTCCGGACTTGCCCAAAGTCTGTGACCGCCGCAAATCCGCCATGTTCCCAAATCAGAGCCAAAGGTTTTTGCAAACAATTCTTTATTTTCATCTTGATTTATCGAAAAATTTTCATCCTCAAACATTATATTCTCGCCGCCGATTTTAGCAAACCGTATAATGCGCGGCCCGATATCAACGGTAGCCAAAAGCTCAATGCTGCCGTTTGACATAGAAATACAGCGTCCGAAGCTTTTATATGTAACCTCTTCAAATTTTACCATTTTAAGCGTCCTCTCTTGTAATATATTACTGACAACAGCGTAGCAACAGAGAGGCGTGCTGCACCTCTCTGTATAATTCTTCTATTTGTTTGTTTCTATCAGTGAATAGTTGCCGTCTTTTCTTCTGTATACAACATTTGTGTTCATTGTATCAGGATCATTGAAGATAAAGAAATCATGACCCAGCATATTCATCTGAAGAATAGCTTCCTCAACCATCATTGGTTTCGCGCCGAGGTGTTTTACTTTAATGATTTTAAACTCCTCCTCATCCTGGATGGGAGTAGTACCGAAATCAATATCATAATTCTCAATACCGGTATCTCTCAGGCGCTTAGCAAGCTTTGTTTTATTCTTTCTAATCTGCCTATCAATATTAGCAAGACACATATCAACTGCACTGAGCATTTCGCGATCTCTTGCCTCTGCTCTGATAATGAAGCCTTTGTACGGAAATGTAATTTCAATAATCATCTCCTCGCGCTGCTGAGAAACAACGATTCTGCACTCCGTATCATCATCAAAGAATTTGCTGAGCCGCTTAACCTTATCGGTTATTTTCTCCTTGCTGGAATCTGCCAATTCAACCTTTTTGCATAAAATTGTGTAAGTCATACATCTTGCCTCCTGTCATCTGTTGATTTTCAGATAATATTAACTATCTGCTCTGCCTTTATTATAAATCAGACAGCGTGAAATATCAAGATAAATTTATGAAATTTTTCTTAATTTTTTGTTTCGGGGCAGCAACTGTTAAGGCTTACATGTAATAGCTGCCCAATCGCTGTCTTTTTTTATATCAATTATATTAAGACCGCATGAATTTAATGCTTCCGTTACTTCATCAAGTCTTTCCAGTATTATACCGGAACAGATAAAATAGCCGTCATTTTTTATAAATGAAGCAACAAAGTCAGACAAAGCGATGATAACATCAGCAACAATATTTGCGATGACAATATCATATTTGCCGAGATTTGCACGCAGCTTTGTATCGGTAAGTATATCACCTGCAAAAGCATGATAATTTTCGGCGGGCAAATTGTTAAGCTTTAAGTTGCTGTATGCAACATCAACGGCATTTGTATCTATGTCTATGGCTGTTGCGTCTTTTGCACCTAAAAGCAAAGCAATTATAGATAAAATACCGGAGCCGCAGCCCAAATCCAAAACAGTATCGCCCTTTTTGAGATATTTTTCAATTTCTTCGATACAAAATCTTGTACTCGGATGAGAGCCCGTGCCAAAACTCATTCCCGGATTTACGGTAAACACTGTTTTTCCGTCAGAATTATTCAGTTCTTCCCATTCCGGACGAATTATAATATTTTCTCCTACGTTAATCGGATGAAAGTATTGTTTCCAAATTTCTGACCAATCAGCATCCTTGACACGATCGGATTTTACATCAAGAGAGCCAAACTTGTTATCTTTATCAAAACCATTAAGATGAAGCATAGCGGATTTTACAGCAGCAAGCTGTTCGATTCCCGCTGCACCGTCACTTACATAAAACGTAATTTTAGTATCGTCCGTTTTAAGCTTTTCAAGACTCTCATCAACGTAATCCCAATATTTATGATTTTCTTCAAGGAATTGTTTAAAGTCATTTTTATCCGCTATTTCAATTCCGTTTATACCAAGGTTTAAAAGACAACCGCTTACCGGATCAATTCCATCCGAAGTCGTTGTTACGGTAATTTTAAGCCAGTCCATAATTATCTCCTATCATTATTTAAACAATTCTCGCATTTTCTCAAAAAAGTTTTTGCTTTGTTTGTATTTTGACGGCTCAACATTATCGTCAAATTCACGAAGCAAGCTTTTTTGCTTTTCATTCAGACCTTTAGGAATTTCAACCTTTACGGTTACATACTGGTCGCCGCGCTGATTAGAATTAAGCTTAGGCGAGCCTTTGCCTTTCAATCTGAACACCGTTCCCGGCTGAGTTCCCTCCGGGATATTGTATGACACTTTTCCGTCTATTGTAGGAACCTGCACTTCGGCACCCAAAGCAGCCTGGACAAAAGAAATCGGATAATCACACATAATGTCGTAGCCTTGACGAACAAAAAGCTTATGGCGTTTTACTCTTATACTGAGTATCAAATCACCTGAAGGCCCTCCCTTTGAGCCTACATCGCCTTCGCCGCGCACATACACCTGTTGACCATCGTTAATTCCGGCAGGTATCTTCACTCTTACCTTTTTTTGTTTTCTTACAGTTCCCTCTCCGTGACATGTCTGACAAGGATTCTTTATAATTGTTCCCTTACCGCCGCAGGAATCACATGGCCTTACACTCTGGAAGTTACCAAATGCGGTTCTCTGTACAGAACGCACCTGACCTGTTCCATGGCAAACCGGACAGGTTTCAGGCGAAGATCCCTTCGCTGCGCCGCTGCCGCCGCAATCCGTGCAGCGTTCAAGGTGATTTACTGTAATATCTTTTTCAATTCCAAAACATGCTTCTTCAAAATCGAGGTCAACCACATAGCTTAAATCTCTGCCGCGCTGCGGAGCATTTGGATTGCTGCGCTGACCGCCAAATCCGCCGCCAAAAAAACTGCTGAATATGTCCCCCATATCGAAACCGTCAAAGCCGCCGCTATAGCTTGCACCTCCGCCGGCAGTCTGATCAAATGCCGCATGGCCGAATTGGTCATATCGCTGTTTCTTTTCTGCGTCACTTAAAACCTCGTATGCTTCCGTAGCCTCTTTAAATTTAGCTTCAGCGCCCTCTTTATCATCCGGATTCAAGTCCGGATGGTACTTTTTTGCAAGCTTACGGTAAGCTTTTTTTATTTCATCAGGTGTTGAATTTTTATCAACACCCAACACCTCATAATAATCTCTTTTATCCGCCATATTATTCAATAGCCTTTCCGCCCGTTAATAGAATTATAACCATATAAAAGCCTCATCCGGGCGAGATGGGGCTGAATTTTAGTTTATCCGACGTTATTAAACGCCGGATAAACTATATAAAGCTTATTTATTGTCATCGTTTACTTCTGTGTACTCCGCATCAACAACATTGTCAGAGGAAGGATTTCCGCCTGCATTTGTGCCTGCTGCACCTCCCTGTGCCTGCTGCTGAGTCTGTTGAGCCTGCTGTGCAGCAGCATAAAGCTTTTCGGATACAGCGTAGAATTTCTTTGAAACGGCTTCTGTTTGCGCTTTGACAGCCTCTGTATCTATAGGAGAAGCTTTAAGAAGTTCCTTCAGCTTATCAACTTCAGACTGAATTTCAGATTTTTCAGATGCATCAATTTTATCACCGATTTCACCGAGAGTTTTTTCTGTCTGATACACCATATTGTCGGCTGAATTACGTACATCAACTTCTTCTTTCTTTTTCTTATCTTCAGCCGCAAACTGTTCTGCTTCCTTAACAGCTTTATCTATATCCTCATCCGACAGATTGGTAGAGGAGGTAATAGTAATATCCTGCTGTTGACCTGTTCCCAAATCCTTTGCTGTTACCTTAACGATACCGTTGGCATCAATATCAAACGTAACCTCAATCTGAGGAACCCCGCGCGGTGCCGGAGGAATATTGTTAAGGCTGAATCTTCCGAGAGTCTTATTGTATGCAGCCATTTCGCGTTCACCCTGCAGAACATGTACTTCAACACTTGTCTGACTGTCTGCCGCTGTCGAGAATACCTGACTCTTTTTGGTCGGAATTGTGGTGTTTCTGTCAATCAGTTTTGTGAATACTCCACCCATTGTTTCAATACCCAAAGAAAGCGGAGTAACATCAAGAAGTACCAAATCCTCTACATCTCCGGCAAGAACACCTGCCTGAATTGACGCACCTATAGCAACACACTCATCCGGGTTTATTCCCTTGTGCGGCTCTTTGCCAATAAACTTCTGAACAGCCTCCTGGACAGCCGGGATTCTGGAAGAACCACCAACGAGAAGAACTTTATCTATATCATTCGGTGACAGACCTGCATCACGCAAAGCGTTTCTGGTCGGTTCCATTGTTTTTTCAACCAAATCCGCAGTCAAAGAATCAAACTGTGCACGTGTAATAGTAATATCCAAATGCTTGGGGCCTGTTGTATCTGCAGTTATAAATGGAAGATTTACATTTGAGCTCATTACGCCTGAAAGCTCTATTTTAGCTTTTTCTGCAGCCTCTTTAAGTCTTTGCAGCGCCATTTTATCTTGTCTGAGGTCAATTCCGTTTTCTTTTTGGAATTCATCCGCAAGATAATTCATTACTTTATCATCAAAATCATCACCGCCAAGACGGTTGTTACCGCTGGTAGCCAAAACTTCAAAAACACCGTCGCCGATTTCAAGTATGGATACATCAAATGTACCGCCGCCGAGGTCATAAACCATTATTTTTTGATCAGCATCTTTTTCAAGACCATAAGCCAACGCAGCAGCTGTAGGCTCGTTTATAATACGCAGAACCTCAAGACCTGCAATTTTACCTGCATCCTTTGTAGCCTGACGTTGAGCATCGCTGAAGTAAGCAGGTACAGTGATAACTGCCTGTGAAACTGTTTCTCCAAGATAAGCTTCTGCGTCAGCTTTAAGCTTTTGAAGAATCATGGCTGAAATTTCCTGAGGAGAATACTTTTTGCCGTCAATTTCAACCTTGCGGTCAGTACCCATATCACGCTTAATAGAGCTGATTGTACGATCCGGATTCGTTATAGCCTGACGTTTTGCAACTTGACCTACAAGTCTTTCACCTGTTTTGGTAAACGCAACAACAGAAGGAGTTGTTCTTGCGCCCTCAGGATTGGTTATAACAGTAGGCTCGCCGCCTTCCATTACTGCTACGCATGAATTTGTTGTTCCTAAGTCAATACCTATAATTTTTCCCATAAAAAATCAATCCTTTCTAAATATGATATATCTTTAATATCTGTATAAATGATTATTTAACAAGTTTAACTGCTTACCTTTACCATAGAATGTCTTACAATTTTATCTTTGTAGGTATAGCCTTTCATAAATTCATCAAGAACGGTATTTTCATCCTTATCGCTTTCCTCGGTCATTACCGCATTGTGCTTTTCGGGATCAAACTGTTCTCCAACAGACTCTATCGGAGAAATTCCAATATCGGCAAGTGCATCTTCAAACTGTTTTTTTACCATTTTAAGTCCTTCAAGCATAGCCTCTGTATTAAGATTCTGTTCCGAAGAAACTGTGGCACGTTCCAGATTGTCCAATACAGGAAGAAGCTTTGCAACTGTATCGCATACCGCATTTCCGTATATCTCATTTTTCTCCTTTGCCGAGCGTTTTTTATAATTATCAAACTCAGCAGCTGTTCTCATAAGTCTGTCCGAAAGATTTGCTATTGATTCCTCAGCTTTTTCAAGTTCTGTTTTTTCTTTTGGTTTCGTTTCGGAATCCTTAGATTTTTCGGCAGAAGTATCGTCGGTTACTTTTTCGGTTTCTTCAACCTTTTCGGTTTTTTCCTTGTTGGAACAAGCTTCATTTTCACTTGTTTTTTTCTTATTGCTCATTCTTTTCATCTCCTTCGTTCGTTTTGTCTAAAAGTCCGGATATATCTCCCGGCGCTGCGGCACCCAAACCCTTACTCAGCATTTCGCCAAGCTGTTTCGAGAAGTAACCGAGTCCGGAAACTACTCTTGAATAATCCATTCTTATTGGTCCTACCACACCGATTATACCGGTTAGATTTGCTCCGGCTTTGTATGTCGAAAGAATAACACTGCTGTCTTTTAACTGTGGTATTTCATTCTCATCACCGATAAATACGCTTACCTCTCCGTTTTTTATGTCAGGAATACGCTTTAGTATTGCGTTAAGGTTTTGTTTGTTATCAAAAAACTCAAGGATTTCTTTCAGCTTGCTTATATCGTTGTACTCCGGAAAACTCAGTATATTTGTTTTTCCTTCCATATAAACATCGCGATTGTCAATTTCGGATATTGCCTCATACACAAGTTCAAGAACAGAAGTCAGTATTTCACGGTTCGCACCGACAGCGTTCATTATCTCAATAATACGCGGCAAATTAATTTCGCTTCCGGTATATCCGGCAATGTTGCGATTTAAAATATCAGTCAGCTGTGCCGCCAAAGCATCATCAACAGGTTCGTTTAGTCTTAGCAGCTTATTTTTTATCAGCCCGGAGCTGTCTGCTACTATAACCATAATCGTTTTTTCGTCAACAGAAACAAGCTTAATTGATTTTATTACTCCGCACTCAATAGTAGGAACCATACCGACAGTAGGAAGATTGGTAATGTTTGAAAAAGCTGCCGAAACATCCTTAACAATTTTATCAAGCTCACGTATTTTATGAAGCATAGCACCCCTGAGTTGTTTTATTTCATCAGCAGTCATTCTGTAATGGTTCATCAGACTGTCTACATAAAATCTAAAGCCTAGCCCTGTGGGGATACGGCCGGCAGAGGTGTGAGGCTGAACAAGAAAACCCATATCCTCCAAATCGCCCATTTCATTTCTGATAGTAGCCGCACTAAGGTTCAAGTCCGTACTTTTTGCAATACTGCGGGAGCCGACAGGTTCAGCATTTTGAATATAGCCTTCAACTATAGCTCTGAGAATTGCTTTTTTTCTGTCATCCAAGGTCATCTTTAATTCACCTCCCGAAATGACTTTTTGAATTATTAGCACTCGCTTTGATAGAGTGCTAAAAACTATACTGTTAGAATAGCACGGGTATATGATTTTGTCAAGAGATTTTGAAAAAATTTTACACAAATTATTCAAATGGTTGCAGAAAAATTTTATTTATAATCTGAGTAAACTTTTAAAAAATATTTTTAAAAAAAATATATGTCAAAAAAACATATAAAAGCTTGCAATGACACAACATAAATGATAAAATGAAATAATACGAATACGCAACATACAGTTCTTTTCGGGGTGAAGTTTAATGGATTTTAAAATTGTTTCAAAGTACAAACCGGCAGGCGATCAGCCTCAAGCTATAAAAAAGCTGTCTGATGCTGTACTTTCCGGCAAAAAATTTCAAACATTACTCGGCGTAACCGGAAGCGGCAAAACATTTACTATGGCAAATGTTATCGAGAGAGTACAAAAGCCAACACTTGTTTTGGCTCATAACAAAACTCTTGCCGCTCAGCTCTGCAGCGAGTTTAAAGAAATATTTCCGGAAAATGCTGTTGAATACTTTGTATCATATTATGATTATTATCAGCCGGAGGCATATATACCGCACAGTGATATATATATCGAAAAGGATGCCTCTACAAATGATGAAATCGATAAACTTCGCCACAGCGCTACAGCTGCGCTTTTTGAACGCAAGGATGTTATTATCGTTGCCAGTGTGTCATGTATATACGGACTTGGTGATCCGATTGACTATAATAATATGGTTGTTTCTCTGCGTCCCGGAATGATAAAGGACAGAGATGAAGTTATAAATAAGCTGATTGAAATAAAGTATGAACGCAATGATATTGAATTTATCAGAAATAAATTCCGCGTCCGCGGAGATGTGCTTGACATATTTCCGTCTGATTCATCATCAAATGCGGTTAGAATAGAGTTTTTCGGCGATGAAGTAGACAGAATATATGACTTTAATCCGGTTACCGGTGAAATCACCTCAGAAAGAAAGCATGTGGCAATATATCCGGCATCACATTATGTTACTACTCCGGAAAAGCTGACAAACGCTATTTCGTGCATTAAACAGGAGCTTAAAGAGCGTTTGGCGGTTCTTAATGCTGAAAACAAGCTTGTAGAGGCACAGCGTCTTGAACAGAGAACCAACTACGATATAGAAATGATGCTTGAAACAGGCTTCTGCAACGGAATAGAAAACTATTCAAGACATATAAGCGGCAGAGCTCCGGGCTCACCGCCGTTTACACTTATCGATTACATGCCTAAGGATTTTTTGCTGTTTGTAGACGAATCCCACGTTACGTTGCCGCAGGTTCGTGCAATGTATGCAGGCGACCGCTCCAGAAAAGAAAATCTTGTAAACTATGGTTTCAGACTTCCGTCAGCTTTTGACAACAGACCTTTGACATTTGATGAATTTTATGCCAAACTTAATCAAGCGATTTTTGTGAGTGCAACACCTGCGGAATTTGAAAAAAATGAATCATGTCAAATAATCGAACAGGTTATCAGACCTACCGGTCTTCTTGATCCCGAAATTGAGGTCAGACCTATAACAGGACAAGTAGACGACCTTTACAGCGAAATAATTAAACGTATCGAAAAGAATGAAAGAGTATTGGTTACAACACTTACTAAAAAAATGGCAGAACGCCTTACTGAATATTTTGAGGATATTGGTGTAAAGGTAAGATACTTACACTCTGACATCAATACAATAGAGAGAATGGAAATAATACGTGACCTAAGACTTGGTGTTTTTGATGTGCTTATAGGCATAAATCTGCTGCGCGAAGGTCTTGATATTCCGGAGGTTTCTTTAGTTGCAATTTTAGATGCAGACAAAGAGGGCTTTTTACGCAGTGACACCTCGCTGATTCAGACCATCGGCAGAGCGGCAAGAAACGCCGAGGGAAAGGTTATAATGTATGCTGACAATATTACAGGCTCTATGGACTATGCAATTACCGAAACAAATCGCAGAAGACACATACAAAAGGAGTTTAATCAGAAACACGGTATAATACCTAAAACAATAAATAAAAATGTTCACGAAGTAATAGAAGCAACTCAGCCGGCAAAATCGAAAGAAACAACAAGCAGTAATAAAAACGATAACATCTGCAGCATTGCCGAGCTTACGCTTGAAATGAAGAAAGCTGCAGAGCTGCTGCAGTTTGAGCTTGCCGCACAGATACGTGATGAAATCAGACGTCTTGAAAATGCAGAAAAGGAGTAACGCCATGATAAATGATAAAATTGTTGTTAAAGGTGCCAAAGAGCATAATCTGAAAAACATAAATGTCGAAATTCCGCGCGATAAGCTTGTTGTTGTGACGGGACTCAGCGGTTCCGGCAAGTCCTCTCTTGCTTTTGAAACAATATACGCAGAGGGACAAAGGAGATATGTAGAATCACTTTCGGCTTATGCACGTCAGTTTCTCGGTCAAATGGACAAACCGGATGTAGAATCAATAGAAGGATTATCACCCGCTATATCCATTGACCAAAAAACAACTGCAAAAAATCCGCGTTCAACCGTAGGAACCGTAACAGAGATTTATGATTATATAAGGCTTTTGTATGCAAATATAGGAATACCCCATTGCCCCAAATGCGGCAAAGAAATCAACCCTCAATCGGTTGACCAAATAATCGACTCTGTAAAAACCTTGCCCGAAAGGACAAAGATACAGGTCTTATCTCCTGTTGTAAGAGGCAGAAAGGGCGAATATGTAAAAACGTTTCAGGATGCACGCAAGGATGGCTTCGTCAGAGTTCGTGTAGACGGTGAAACTATAGAGCTTGGAGAAGAAATACCAAAGCTTGATAAACAGAAAAAACATAATATTGATATTGTTATTGACAGACTCATAATAAAAGACGGAATTGACAAACGACTTGCCGATTCTGTAGAAACAGCTTTAAAAATGGCTCATGGTATTGTCCTGATAGATATAATTGACGGAGAGGAAATGGTTTTCAGCCAGAATTACGCCTGTGATGACTGCGGAATAAGCATAGAGGAGCTTACTCCGAGAATGTTCTCATTCAACACCCCTTACGGGGCCTGCCCCTCATGCACCGGGCTCGGCAAAATAAGGAGAATTGATCCCGATTTAATAATTCCTGATAAAGAATTGAGTATAAATCAGGGAGCAATTCATGCGAGTGGCTGGAACGGAACAGAGCCGGGAAGTATTTCAAAAATGTACTATGAGGGAATGGCGGCTCACTACGGGTTCAGTCTTGATACTCCTTTAAAGGATTTGCCGGACAATATTATTGATATTATTTTAAATGGTACAAGAGGAGAAAAAATACATCTCACCTACAACAGAAAGTTTTCAAAGGGTGAGAAATATGTGCGTTTTGAGGGAGTTTTAAATAACCTCGAACGAAGATATGAAGAAACAAGTTCGGAATGGATGAAAGCTGAGCTTGAAAGCTTTATGGTAGAACTTCCTTGTCCGGAATGTGGCGGCGCAAGGCTGAAAAAAGAAGTGCTTGCAGTAACGATTGACGGCATGAATATCAATGACGTAGCAAAGCTTTCTGTTTCAAAAGCTTTAGAGTTTTTTACCGCACTCACTTCAAAACTTTCGGAAAAAGAAAACATTATTGCACGGCATATCTTAAAGGAGATAAATAACCGCTTGTCTTTTCTTGTAAATGTCGGTCTTGACTATTTGACATTATCGAGAAGTGCAGGTACACTTTCCGGCGGAGAAGCACAGCGAATCAGACTGGCAACACAGATAGGTTCAAGTCTTATGGGCGTAATTTATATTTTGGACGAGCCAAGCATCGGCTTACATCAAAGAGATAATGACCGATTGATTGCAACTCTTAAACGGCTTAGGGATTTGGGCAATACCTTGCTTGTTGTTGAGCACGACGAAGATACAATGCTTGCGGCTGATCACATTATTGATATAGGTCCCGGTGCAGGAATACATGGCGGCAAGGTTGTTGCCGAAGGTACTGCCGAACAAATAATGGAAAACGAGAATTCCGTTACAGGTGCATATCTCAGCGGAAGACTCAGAATTCCCGTTCCGTCAGCAAGAAGAAAAGGAAATGGCAGCACACTTGAAATAATAGGAGCGCAGGAGAATAATTTAAAAAACATACATGTAAAGATACCGCTCGGCACATTCACATGTATTACAGGTGTTTCCGGCAGCGGAAAAAGCTCTCTAGTAAACGAAATTATATACAAGGAGCTTGCAAACCGTCTTAACGGTGCAAAAAAACATCCCGGAAAGTTTAAAGCAATCAAAGGGCTTGATGCCCTTGATAAGGTAATTGACATAGATCAATCACCAATCGGAAGAACCCCGCGAAGTAATCCTGCGACATATACAGGCTTGTTCAGTGATATAAGAACGCTGTTTGCATTAACTCCTGAGGCAAAAGCACGCGGATATAATGCCGGCAGATTCAGCTTTAATGTCAAAGGCGGACGCTGTGAGGCTTGTTCCGGCGATGGAATAATATGCATTGAAATGCATTTCCTTCCGGATGTTTATGTTCCGTGTGACGTGTGTCACGGAAAACGATATAATCGGGAAACACTGGAAGTAAGGTATAAAGGAAAAAACATTCATGAGGTTCTGGAGATGACAGTAGAGGAGGGGTGTTCATTTTTTGAAAATATTCCTAAAATTCAAAGAAAACTCCAAACGCTTTATGATGTCGGATTGGGATATATAAAAATAGGTCAGCCGTCAACAACTCTTTCGGGCGGAGAGGCACAAAGAGTAAAACTTGCCACCGAACTCAGCAAAAGAGGAACAGGAAAAACCATATATATACTTGATGAACCGACGACCGGTCTGCATACCGCAGATGTGCATAAGCTGACAGAGGTTTTACAAAAACTTGTTGATGCAGGCAATACAGTCCTTGTAATCGAGCATAATCTTGATATAATAAAAACAGCTGATTATATTGTAGATTTAGGTCCCGAAGGCGGTGACGGCGGCGGCGAAATTGTTGCCTGCGGAACACCGGAAAAAGTTGCTAAAAACAAAAACTCATATAC
>ERZ1034952.1292-NODE-1292-length-20790-cov-4.667036_pt1 | contig 20790 bp, 17 predicted proteins | sample MGYA00520625_ERZ1034952 | MGnify/ENA primary metagenome ERZ1034952 (study PRJEB33766, sample SAMN09781773) | gut metagenome | biome: gut microbiome | host: Homo sapiens | place: Madagascar | study: EMG produced TPA metagenomics assembly of the PRJNA485056 data... | reverse complement strand
TTGCAGAAGCCAGCACCTCACGGATGATGTCATTGCTTCCGGTAGACTGCCAGAACGCTTTGGGACGGCAGTTATTGTTGAAGTATCCAATGACAGACCAGGGATTAAAAATCTCGGTATTACCAAAGCGGTACCCATCATACCAATCGCAGAGCTCCTGATACTTATCAGATGCGCTGTAGTATTCTGCCATTTCACGCACTTCGTCCGAGGTGAAACCGAAATACTCGCTATAACGTTCATCCAAGATGGAGTTGATTTTCAGGTTGTTCAGGCCGCTGAAGATACTCTCCTTTGCAACACGCAGGATGCCGGTCAGGAAACCATAGCTCAGATGCGGATTGTCCTTCAGGCCACCGGAGAACAGATTGCGCATAAATCCAATGACCGTATCATAGAAACCGTTCACATGTCCCTGCTGGATGGGGGTATCGTATTCGTCAATGATGACGATGGGGGCAACATCATGGTGCTTATGAAGAAGCAGCGTCAGTGTCCGCAGGGACATTTGATATTCTACTTCGTCAGCGGCTTCTGTTGCAAGAAGGGAATACTCCTCCTTTTCGTAATCACTAAGCGCAGAGCTGGCTGCCAACTCGTCGTGGCGGCGGAATTCCTGCGCGATCAGCTTTTGGAGCGTCTGATAGGTTTCTTCCCAAGATGTATATTTCACATCCTTGAAAGACAGGAAGATCACAGGATACTTTCTGTGATGGGCACGGTAGGTTTCTCCGCAGGACCAGATTTTCTTGCCTCTGAAGTAAACGGATGTGTCCTCGGCCGTCTTTTCGAAGAATGTGCGGAGCATGTCCATGTTCAGCGTCTTGCCAAAACGTCTGGGACGGGTGAACAGGGAAACCTTGGGGCGCTCATCCAAAAATTCCTTGATCATCAGGGTCTTGTCCACATAGTAATAGTTCTTGCAGGCATCCCGGTAATCAGACACACCAATAGGCAACGGCTTGCGTGCGGATGACACTGCGGGCTTCCCAGCACTTCGGCGGCCACGCTTATCCATCGGCTTTTGAGTACCGTCCGGGATAAACCACTGCCTGCCTTCCTTATATGCGCCAGAAATACGTCCGGCCTTGCAGAGCTCATTGACCCGCCGTTCAGTAATGCCCCAAGCGGAAGCCGCTTCTTTAATCGTCATATTGGAACACCTCCGTTGCAGTTTGTCAAGAACATTATAACCACTATTCCGAATAAAATCAACTGTATTATTCCGAATGATAACGGCATTATTTGGAACAGCTTTGTTCTGCGGATATTCTGTTCTTTTTAGTAGCTATTTCCTGCTTTCTGTGATATTGTTCGTTTGCCAAAAGGAGGCGATGATATGCAGAAAGAAAACAAGCTGACGGTCGGGCAATGGTGCGACTACTGGTTCACCGCGAACCGACGCAAATGGAACGGCAACACCGAGGGCGGGTACCGCAATCTGATTTACAGCCACATCCTCCCCGGTATCGGGAGTGTGGCACTCTCTGACCTGACGGAGCAGGTGGTAACGGATTTCTACAACAGCCTGCGAAGCCAGGGACTCGGCGCCAGAAGCGTCTGGTGTGTCCACCTGCTCCTGCGCCGGTGTATGGATGAAGCGGCACAGGACCAACTCATTCCCTACAACCCGGTGCGGCTCTGCCGGGAGCCCAAGGCAGAGGAATACAAAACAGCCCCTCTGCGATTGGGGCAGCTCCAGCGTTACCTGAACGCGGCAGAACAGCTCGGCGTACTCCCCATCATCTATACAGGACTTTCAAGCGGCCTGCGGCAATGTGAACTGATCACCTTGTCGTGGGCCGATTTTCATGTCCGCTACAAGTACATCCTCAGAGGTCAACGCCTGCTTACGCTCAATGAGAAAGGGGCGTATCTCTTGACACGGATGCCGGAAACCAACTCGCCCTATGTGTTCTGTAACCCCAAAACCGAAGCGCCGTACAAGCTCCACGAGTTCTACTATTTACACAAGAAAATACTCAAACAGGCCAGACTCCCATGGGTGGCCTTTCGAGACTTACAGCGTCAGTGCATGGAGGTGGGAATATGACGCTCCGAGAATACATCAGCTTCTGGCAGGAAGCCTACGACAGGCACCAAAGCAGGGCGACCACCTATGCGGCACACAACTATGTATTCAAAAACCATATTCTCCCCGGTTTGGGTGACATACCGCTCTCTGAATTGACATCGGAGATGGTCGGAGAATTTTTGGAGGAGCGGCGGCGCTTCGGCAATCATCGACCCGGCAGCTCCGGTCTGGGCGAAGAAACCATGCGGCACATCCACCGCCTGCTTCAGCAATGTCTGGACCAGGCCATCCGGGATGGCCTCATAACAGAGAATCCTGCCAAGTCGTTCCACTACCGCAAATCCACGACGGTGAAGGCAGATATCATGACGCCTCTGGAGATGGAGGACTATCTGGACGCCGCCGAGCAATTGGGCTACCTCCCCATGTTCATGTTGGCGCTGACGACAGGCATTCGCCAAGGCGAGCTAATCGCCCTGAAATGGAGCGACCTTGATATCGAAAGTCGGACGCTGACCATCGCGGAAAAACGTGCGGTGGAACGGCGTGAGCTGGTGGAGTACGGTAGCCAGACGAGGTCAATAAGGCTGACCCCGGAGGTGGTCGACCTTCTCATCATGGAGCACAGCAAGCACCCAAGCAGCCCGCTCATGTTTATGCACCCGGCCACGCTGAAACCCTACTCGCCGCAGATGGTGCGCCGGATGCATAACGAGATCATTCAGGAAGCGGGCATCGACCACATTCGGTATGTAGATCTCCGCCATACCTGCGCAATCCTTGCTCTGAAGAATGGCACGGATGCCAAGGAGCTGGCGCAGATGCTGGGTCACTACCGGCCGACGATCACCCGGCAGAACTATGAACCCTATCTGCCCCACAAGGCACAAAATGAGGATTTGCCAAACGAGACCACTCAGGACGAACTGCAGCAGGCGGCAAATATTCTGGATAATCTTCTGAAGTTCTGATAGTTATTCTGCAAAAGGTGAGTTGTCCACAGGACTCAATCATTTTACATCCAAAGAGGAGGAACCAAAATGAAAAAGAGAATCATCGTTACCGCGGCGATTACCGCCTGTCTCGGCCTGTGTGCCGCCGTGTGGCCACAGGCCGAAACGGTCGGGGAACCACCCGTATCGCCCCAAACACCCGCCGTAAGCGCCCCAGAGCCGATTGTCGCAGAGGTCAAATTAGAAACAGAAATCGATTTGCACCAGAGAAAGAAAAGGCTGCAATTCCGCAGTCAGAACAGACCCAGGAGGCCGTCACAGAACCGAAGTCAGCACCTGCGGAAACACCCACAGTCCAGTCCGCACCGGAGCCAGAACCTGTCCCGGAAGTGTCTTATGGTCTCGCCCCGGAGCAAGCTGCTGAACCGCCCGTAGCTAAAACAACCATTGAACCTCCGTCTGGCGACGCGGTCTATGTCCCCGGCTTCGGCTGGATACAAAGCGAAGGCCCCAATCATGTCGAGTATGCCGAGGATATGTACGAGAACGGCAACAAAATTGGCACCATGGGCTGACATCAAAAATTGCGCCGCATAAACAATGAAATAAGGCGGTGAGTGCATCAGAGAAAATTTGCAGGGAACTTGTTGGGTGTAGAATCCCGAAAGTTCCCTGCATAGTTTTGCAATCTCTTACCCAAAGAAATACCGCTTTATCTCCAAAGCGCCGCCGTCCTTGTCACAGAGCCACTCAAAGTGCGAGTTGCAGTTCCAACAGTGGGCAATTACATCGAAGCCGCCGGGGGAATGTTTGTTGTCGGCTATGCTCATGACTTCCAATGGTTTCCCGCATGATGGGCAAGGCCTGATCTTCCTCGCTGACCGGGTGATTCTGTTACTCCTCTCTGATTCGAGCGCTCCCAAAAGGCTCTGCCAGAGATTTGGATTCGGCTCGTGTTCTCCGTAGTCCTCAAAGTGGCGTCGAATATCATCGGTAGCCAACACAAGGAATTTGTCATCCAGAAGATGAATGTGGCATTTGATATAATCAGCGACCACCATGGGCATATATGTGTTCCTGCCCATTGCATACCGCATCGCCGCTATCAGAATCAAGCGAAAGTCGTGGTCGTAGAGTGGGGCGAGATTATCCTGCGGAAACAGCAGAAACTCCTTACCGTTCTCCATAGATACACGCAGCGGCCGCTGTTCCTCCGTCACCAGATTCAGCAAACTATTGGTTTTGTCCTTCAGATCATCAATAGTGATTGCCTCGTAATCATGAAACGGCTTTACTTCATAATTCATTGTCGTTCCTCCGTTCGATTTAGTTCTGCATGAAAGGCGTTTGCATTGTAGCTCTGATTGCCCGGAGGTTCAACGGTTTATTTTGTGGTTTGAAAAAGTTTTATTAGTCCTAAAATTGTGTGTTACTATGAGCTCAAAATAGTGCCGAAATATAGGGAATAATGGAAGCTCGTGATTGCAATTGTTCGCCAAATGGTATATAATATTTTCAACACACTCGATGCATTGGGCTACCGTACCAATATCGACGATGCAGATGCAAGGGCTGTTCCTTTTCGTGATAGCATCAGCTGTACCTTAGGTGTAGCCCTACCCTGTGGTAGGGCTGTTTTGTTTTGATGGAGTGTGAAATATGGATTACATTTCGATTGCAGAAGCTGCTGAAAAATGGGGGCTCACCCGTCGACGCGTCCAAGTCCTTTGTTCTCAAGGGAGAATCCCTGGTTTAACAAAGTTCGGGAAATCTTGGGCTATCCCTAAGGATGCCGAAAAACCTATGGATGCGCGCAAAAAGTGCAGCCAGGTTCAGCGCGAGAATTAATTGCTGTCCGTTTTAATGGACCCGAATAATGTTACTCTGAATTAAAATAGAGACAGCGTATACATATTTTGACGGTACTGATATGTAGGAGAATCAAAAATGTGGTGCAAAACCTGCAATATAGAAACCAATGAAGAGCTTTGCCCGGTTTGTGGCTCTGTGACAATTGAAGATATCCCTACTGAAGTATATTGGTGTACTCATTGTGAAGTACCGATTATTCAAGTAACAACACAGGCTGACAAGGGCTTTTGTCCTCTGTGTGCTAAGAAAATGAAGTATCTTTCTGCAGATCTGCGCCCTGTGTTTCCAGAGGAACGTTTGTTGCTCGAACTACTTTTAGGTGAGGAACCGTTTGCCTATATTGAAAAGTCTGTATGGGCAGCAAACAGCCGGTATTACATCAACGGGAAATCCGTTTCAATATCAAGCAAAACCTTCCAAGATGCTGATACTGATGCTTTATCCCAAAAGCTTGAGCAGTATAGAGACCAGAACACTTATGAGCATTTTGATAAGCATATTGCTCGATTTATCAACGCAAATCAATTAAGGCTGCACTACCTCAAAGATGAGGCACACGAATTTATCAAAAAAGCGGCAGAGAAATTTGATGAAGAACATATTGTGCTTTCGTTTTCCGGGGGTAAGGATTCTACCGTAACAGCTGATATCGTCATAAAGGCCCTAAGCAATCCGAGCTTAGTTCATATTTTTGGTGATACAACATTAGAGTTCCCGGCAACGATCGAGTATGCATCAAGGTATAGAGAAAACCATCCTCTTGCAATTTTCCAGGTCGCCAAAAATAGAGAACAAGTATTCTACGATGTTTGCGAAGATATTGGTCCTCCGGCAAGAATGATGCGTTGGTGCTGCTCCATGTTTAAGACCGGCCCCATTACCAGGGTTATTAACAGCTTGTATCGCAACCAGCAGATCCTGACTTTTTACGGAATAAGAAAATCAGAATCTGTGAGCCGGAGCAAGTATAACCGTATTGAAGATGATGCTGAGTCCGTAAAGATCCAGCAGCAAACTGTTGCCTCTCCAATCTTCTTTTGGAAAGACTTTGATATTTGGCTGTATATTTTGTCTGAAGAAGTGGACTTTAACGATGCCTATAGATTGGGATATGATCGTGTTGGCTGCTGGTGCTGTCCAAACAACAACCAGCGTGCGCAGTTTTTATCCAGGATCTATATGCCGGAACAATCTAAAAAGTGGAGAGATTTTCTGATAAGCTTTGCTGAAAAAATCGGCAAACCGGATGCCGAAGTATATGTCGACACTGGAAAATGGAAGGCTCGCCAGGGCGGAAATGGTCTGGCCGCAGCTGGCGATGTGAAGATCCGGTTTACAAATTGCACTACGGAAGATCATGCGAAGATTTACAGCTTAGTACGTCCTTTGGACGATGACTTGATAGGCATGTTTACTCCGTTCGGGAGAGTCGCCCCAGAATTGGGTCAAAAGCTCCTGAACGAGGTTTTGGTTCTTGATATCAAAACCAATGTACCCATTATTTCCATCCAGCCATTTGGGCAAGACGGATATAAATATGCTGTAAAAGTAAGAACTATGAATGTGGCAGATCATGAGTCTTTGCAACGCATGATTGGATATCAAATCCGCAAGTTCAACGCTTGCCGTAAATGCTTAAAGTGCGAATCACTTTGCCGGGCAGGGGCTATCTCTATCGTTGGTGATAGTTATTATATTAACCCTGATAAGTGTGTTCGCTGCAAAATGTGTGTTACCGCCAAGTATTTGGATGGTGGCTGCATGATGGATAAATACTTAAGAACGAAGTAAGACATTTGGAGGTATGTACCGATGGCTATGAAATTTCGTGCCCATGATACATTTTTCATCAGAAAAGGTTGGCTGAGCAAGGGCATGAAACATGTCCACAATAGAGCCGACGTCTTTGTCTCTCGGGACGAAAATCCAACTGATGTGCTTGGCATCGGTACAAATATGGTAAAGGCTTTGCGATACTGGCTGCAGGCTGTCGGGGTAACGCAGGAGCCCGCGGCAGGACGGCGTATTCAGACCTTTACGGATCTTGGCAATCAGATTTATGAGCACGACCGATACATTGAAGAACTCGGAACGCTCCACCTCTTACATTACAAACTGGCTTCTAACAAAGAGGAGGCAACTGCATGGTACTATTTCTTCAATGAGTTCAAGATGACTGAGTTCACAAAAGAGGATTTTGTTTCGGCTCTGCAAAGTTATGTCCTGATGAGTGGCGAAGATATTTCCGTCGCTCTTCGTTCCCTCAATGATGATTTTACATGTATCGTTAATACCTACTTGCCAAGATATAAATCAAACCCTGGAAAGATATCTCCCGAAAATAACATAGACTGCCCGTTTGGAGAACTGGGATTTATCGATATTTTGAGCAAGGAAAAACGCACTTACAAAAAATCGATCCCGGCAGCAAAGAGCTTTAGCCCATGGGTTATTCTGGCGGTTATCGTGGACCAAGTAGCTGGAAGAGAAGAAATCGCACTAAATGAGCTTCTGACAGCTCCGTGCAATATCGGCTGCGTTTTTAACTTGGATGCCATTACCATGCTCGATATACTCCATCGAGTAGAAAAAACTGGCGAAATTAAAATTATCAGAACGGCTGGCTTGGATATAGTCCGGTTAAACAATCAACGTACTTTCCAAGAATGCGTAGATATGTATTACGCAAGCATTGAAGAGTAAGATTAGGAGAAAACGGAAATGAGTAACATGATTTCTGTTGCTTCGGGTTTTCAATATTCTGTGAATATTGGATATGACCTGAACAATGATGATAAACTCAAAAACTTCATACCGACTCAATCGGCGCTTACTCTTCTCGAGGATATTCTTTTGAGTACCCGGATTACCTCTACTGAAAGAGCTCGGGTTTTAATTGGTGCCTACGGCAAGGGAAAATCGCATATTATCCTGATGATTCTTTCCATGCTGATGAAAAAGGATATATCCTTGTTTGAAAAGCTGCTTCCCAAGCTGGAGAGTAACAAGCGCCTCCATCAGTGTGTGTTGAGTTATTATGAAAGTGACCAAAAACTTCTTCCGGTAATTATTAATGGCAGCAACACCAGTCTTCCACAGGCTTTTCTTCTGGCACTTCAGAGAACATTGGCCGAAAATGAACTGCTGGATATTATGCCAGAAACCAACTACAAGGCTGCAGTTGCAGTGATTCAGCGATGGAAAACTGATTTTCCGGATACCTATGTGCAGTTGCAAAAAGCAATTGATGAACCCATCGGGAAATTCATCGAGGATCTCGAAGATTATAGTATTACCGCATATGAGAAATTTGAACGAATTTACCCTACACTGACTGCTGGCAGCGTATTCAGCCCGTTTCTTGGGTTTGATGTTGTAGAACTGTACGAAAGCGCTGTTCGAGGATTGCGTTCAAAAGGATATACAGGCATTTATGTCGTTTATGACGAATTTAGCAAGTTCTTGGAGGCGAATATCTCCGAGGCATCTGTCAGCGATACAAAAATGCTGCAGGATTTTGCTGAAAAGTGCAATCGCAGTGGTGAGCATCAAATCCACTTGATGCTGATTTCTCACAAAGAAATTGCCAATTATATTGATACTTTGCCTAAACAGAAAGTCGATGGATGGCGAGGCGTATCTGAGCGTTTTAAACATATCCACCTCAACAACAACTTTGCCCAGACCTATGAAATCATTGCATCTGTAATTCAAAAAGATGCTGCTCTTTGGGCGGAATTCTGTCAGCAGCATAAAGGGGAGTTTGATAGCGTAAAACATCGCTATGCAAACCATGCAATTTTCACAGATACTACAAGGAAGGATTTAAAGCATATCCTCTACTCCTGCTATCCTCTTCACCCCGTTTCGACGTTTATCCTTCCGAGATTGTCTGAACGAGTTGCTCAGAACGAAAGAACCTTGTTCACTTTCTTGTCTGCAATGGGAACTTCTACATTGCCGGAATTCCTTGCGGGCTATGATGACCAATGTTTCGATGTGATTACTCCGGATAAAATTTATGATTACTTTGAGCCACTGTTCAGAAAAGAGGTTTATACCAGCGAGATTCATCAAACATATTTGCTGACCACAGCCATTCTGCCAAAACTTCAGCCGGAATCTTTGGAAAGCAAAATCATAAAAACGCTGTCTCTCATTTATATTTTGGAGCAGTTTGAAAAGCTGAAGCCGACAAAGGATGAAATCGTTGGCATTTTCTCTATCAATTACACTGTTGAAGAGATTGAGGATGCAATAGCCAATCTTATTGAGAAAGAATATGTTGTTTATTTAAAGAGAAGTAATGACTATTTGAGACTAAAGCAAACCTCGGGCGTTGATATCGGCCAAAAGATTCGTGATTCTGTCGCAGCGTTGGCCGGAAAAGTTTCAACGAAAGCGACCTTAAATGCTTCGAACTTTGACAACTACATTTACCCCTCTCGTTACAATGACGAGAGAGAGATGACTCGCTATTTCTCTTTTGAGTTTATTGATGAGGATGAAGTTCGACTGGATGTCGACTGGACTATGAAAAGTGAAGCAATCGACGCGGATGGTGTTGTGTATGGTGTTATTCCCCAAAGCGATGAATCCATCAGTCGTCTTCGGGAGGAACTGATTCAGTCCAGCTCCGGTCATCAGCGTTTCCTTTTCATCCTTCCCAAGAAGTATAAAGAGATTACCGAGATCATCCAAGAATTTAATGCTGTTTCGTTGTTGAGAGAACAGTCTTCTGGAGACAAGATTCTGTTTGATGAATATGAAGTTGTATACGAAGATCTTCGTGAAGTGATTTCTGACTTTATAAGCACTTATACGCACCCTGAAAGTTTTAAGTCCGTTTACATTTACATGGGCGAAGAGAGGCCGGTTACTCGAAAAGCTGCGCTTACAGGGCTGCTGTCGGACATTTGCGATGATGTGTATTCTCTTACCCCGGTTGTCAACAACGAAGCAATCAATCGCAATGACATTACCGCTATCGCAAGTAATAGTAGAAACAAAATCATTGCCGGTTTGCTCAGGAATGAGTTAGAGCATAACCTCGGTTTGTCAGGTTCCGGTCAGGAAGTTTCCATTATGAGAAGTACACTTTTACGGACAGGAGTTCTCGTAACAGATAATCTACTCGTTCGTATTGAACTGAAACCGGATGATGAGCTGATTAGAAATATGTTGACCACCATCGTTGGCTTCATTCAGGAAACCAAAGCTGCTGGTAGTATGTCTTTCGGCGTGCTGTATCGCCGCCTGGTGGCACCAGAAAACCATATCGGCTTGCGCAAGGGGCTTATCCCTATTTATTTAGCAGCGGTGTTTCATGAATTTAAGCAAGAGCTGATTCTGCAAGACAGATTTGGGCAAGTTCCTATTACTGCTGATGTACTGCTCCAAGTAAATGCTAACCCGGAAGGATTCACTTTAGCTTATCTGGACTGGGATCCTGAAAAGGCAGAGTTTGTCCAACGCCTGGCAGAGATCTTCTCTGATTATGTGATCGAGGCAGAGAAAAAGGTTAATGCCTACGATTATGTAGTATCTGCAATGAAACGCTGGTATATGGCGTTGCCCAAATATACAAAGGAACTCAAGCGCAGCGTAAAAGGCAAAAAGGTTGATAAACGCTATTTAGCTATGCTGCGGTTGTTAAAGAACAGCACTGGTGGCCATGAATTGCTATTCGATAAACTCCCGACGGCATTCGATTATGCAAATCAGTTCAGTATTGGTTTGGCCGAAAACATCACTGCAGCAAAAAAATATTACGATAATTGCATAGCGCAGCTAAAGAAAGATCTTATCCAAACGGTAAAAGAGATTTTTTCTACATCGCAGAATACCAACAACCTAAAGGCATCTTCTCTGACATCAGTTATTAAAGACTGGTGTGAAAGCCTTGATGAAAAGGTTTTTGAGCAACTGTTTACCGATGGTACGGAAAAGTGTCTCGGTCTGTTCAAAACGGCAACGAACGACGAAGAAGCACTCATTGCCCGCCTTGCCAAAACAGCCACAGATCTTCGCTTGGAGGACTGGGACAGCAGCACATACGAGCGCTTTGTTGCCAATGTGAAAAAATACAAGGCAACTGCGGAAGCGTACCAAAGCATAGATGATGCACAAGAGGAAGTGGCGGCAGATGCTTATCAGGTTACTTTTGTTGGCGAAAATGGCCAATCGGTTACAAAGAGATTTTCTCGTGTTGACTACAGCAAACGAGGTAAGCTCTTGTACAATCAGGTTACGGATGCATTGGATTCCATGGGACAGTCCATCCCCGAACAGGAGAAACGACAAATTATCATGGACATACTGAAAGAATTGTGTTAGGAGGAGAAGTAATGGCCTACTTTGATAACGCGGCAACAACTTATCCCAAGCCGGAGATTGTCTATGCCAGCATGGACCAGTTTTATAGATTGAATGGTGCCAACGCAGGAAGAGGCCGTTATAACCTCGCACAGAGCGCCAATGCCCTGATTGGTGAAACCAGGGCGTTGGTGCAAGAGCTACTGCACTGTCCAGCAAAACAAGTCGTTTTTACACCCACTGCAACGATAGCACTAAACATTATTATTCAGGGGCTGATTTGTAAAGGCGCCCAAACTATCTACATCAGCCCGTTTGAACACAATGCGGTCACTCGAACTTTACATCACTTCGAGGAAGCTGGTACCATCTCGGTCCATCAACTTACTGTTTCTCATGATATGAAGTATGATTTGGATAGAATAAGATACCAATTTGAATCAGAACGTCCAGATTTAGTGATTGTGAGTCATGCGAGTAATGTGTTTGGATTGATTGCACCCGTAACTGAAATCTGCTCGTTAGCCAAAAATTTTGACGCAACCACTGTGATCGATATGGCACAGACTGCAGGGCTTGTAGACTGCAACCTGGGGCTCAATGTGTTTGACTTTGCAGTCTTTGCAGGGCACAAAACCTTGTATGGTCCTACCGGAATTTCCGGTTTCATTATGGATCCTGCCATTGATTTGCCCCCGGTTATCTTCGGCGGAACTGGCTTTGAGTCTGCTAATCAGAATATGCCTGAGAGCCTTCCAGAGCGATATGAAATGGGAACAATGAATATCTCTGGCATTGCGGGCTTGAATGCAGCTCTAAAATGGGGGTTAGACCAGGGAATCGAAGCAATCTGGGAAAAAGAGCAAGAACACCGAAAGAAATTAATTGAACTGCTACAAGAGTATTGGTTTATTAAAATTGTCGGTAATTATCCCGGCTGCAATTATGTAGGAATCGTTTCTTGCTTGATTGAAGGCATCAGCAGCGATAGCGCAGGAGAGGTTTTTGACCGCTGTGGTATCGCTGTCAGAACCGGCTTGCAGTGTGCACCTCTTGCTCATCAATTTGTTGGTACACACCCGGCGGGTACGATTCGTTTTAGCGTGGGTTACTTTACCTCAGAAGACGATTTCACGGAGCTTCGACAAGCCCTCGATTACATCGAAGAGAACATGTGAGGAGAGCAATATATGAGTTTTCAGGAACATGCCATAAAAACTGAATATCGCTCTCTAATTGACAATGTGGTGCAAAAATTCTATGTTCCCTTGCTCAAAGAAGCCGTATCCTACAAGCGAGCTGTGGGGTTTTTCTCTTCGTCTTCTCTGATTGAGATATCGAAAGGCATTGCTGATTTGGCCAGTCGGGGTGGTAGGATTCAGATCGTAGCTTCCCCCTATCTGTCTGACGATGACATCGAAGCAATCAAAAAAGGATATGCAGATCGTGATGAGGTAATTGAGGCAGCTCTGGTAGGACAGCTGTCCGATGAACATACTGACTATTATTCAATGGAGAGACTTAACCTTTTGGCAAATCTTATTGCTAATGGCGTTTTGGATATCAGGATTGCCTACACAGAGGATGCCAAGGGAATCGGAATGTATCATGAAAAAATGGGCATTATCGAAGATGCTGACGGCAATAAGGTCGCATTTTCCGGTTCGATGAATGAATCCTCTACCGCAATGTCCCTGAATTATGAAACCATCGACGTATTTCGTAGTTGGTACGACGAAGGTGAATCTGAACGCGTTCGATTAAAGGAAAATGCTTTTTATTCTATCTGGTGCGATTGCGAACCAAGTATTCGAGTTTTGGAGTTCCCCAAGATAACGGATGCTTTGATTGAAAAATACAGGAAGAAGGCACCAAACTTCAACATCGACCAAGAACAATTTCCACCGCGAAGAGGAGACCAACGAGGTTTACCTGCGCTTTCGAAATCTCATGGTGTAGTTGGAGCGAGAATACCACAGAACATCACTCTGCATGATTATCAGAAACAAGCTATCTCTGCATGGGTGGGTGAAAACTATCGGGGCATTTTTGATATGGCAACCGGTACAGGAAAGACGTTTACAGGTTTAGGTGCTATTTCGAAAATATCGGAAGACTTGGATGACGAGCTTGCTGTTATTATCGTTTGTCCCTATCAGCACCTGGTTGAGCAATGGGTAGACGATATCGTAAAGTTCAATATTCAGCCGATCATCGGCTACAGCAGTTCGTCCCAAAAAGATTGGAAAAAGCGATTATCTAAGGCTGTTCGGGATCAAAAGCTTAGAAGTGAGAAGCGCTTTTCCTGTTTCATTTGCACAAATGCTACTTTTACAAACAGCTTTGTCCAAGAACAGATTGGGAAGATAAAAAGCCCAGTTCTCCTCGTTGTAGACGAGGCGCACAATTTTGGCGCACGGAGTTATGCAAAGCTGTTGGATGAACGATTTACTTACCGGCTTGCCTTGTCTGCTACATTGGAAAGGCATCGTGATGAGGAAGGCACCGCTACCCTTTATAGCTTCTTCGGGAAAAAGTGTATTGAGTATAGCCTTGAACGAGCAATTGAAGAAGAGAAACTTACACCTTACAAATACTACCCTGTCCTTGCTTATCTGAACGACGAAGAACTCGAAAAGTATGAGCAACTATCCTTCGAGATATCCCGTCATGTAATCAAAAGTCGAGGCGGTAAGGTCAAGTTGGATAGCTATGGCGAAATGCTGGCAATCCAGCGTTCCCGCATAGTCGCAGCCGCAGCGCTCAAGCTTGTTCGCCTTAAAGAAGTCATTGCTCCATATAAGGACGAGCATTTCCTTCTGGTATACTGTGGCGCAACAAATGTGTTGCCTCCAAACGCCGACAGCTCAGATGTAGACGAGGGTGACATTAAGCAAATTGAAGCTGTAACCCGGATACTTGGCAACGAATTAGGTATGAAAGTATCTAAATTTACAGCAGAAGAGAACATCGACGAACGTAACGCCATAAAACAGCACTTTAAAGACGGTGACGATCTACAGGCCATCGTTGCTATCAAGTGTTTGGACGAAGGCGTAAATATTCCCGGTATTCGCACCGCTTTTATTTTGGCAAGCACTACCAATCCTAAAGAGTACATTCAACGCCGAGGGCGAGTGTTAAGAAAGTCTCCCGAAACAGGCAAAGAATTTGCAGAGATTTTTGATTTTGTAACTTTACCCCGGCCTTTGGATGAAGTGTCTGGTTTAACACAAGAACAAATGCGAAGAGATTTGTCTCTGGTGAAAAACGAACTTGCGAGAGTATTGGAGTTCGGACGGTTGTCTATGAACTCTATGGAAGCATCGCAATTGATTTGGGAAATCTGTGACTGCTATGGATTGCCCTACGATTTGAACGATGATGAAAAGGAGGATCCATATGGAGACATCGAAGTTTGACCTTAACCGGAAGGCAATCGATCGTCTGAAACGGAAGATTGTCATCGCTGAAAACACTAATTTGCGCACCAAAAACAAAACTGATGCACAAATGATTCACGACATCAAAAAGTGGATAGAGGAGGAAGTTCGATGCTGCTCCAATCAATAGAATTGCAGAACTTTCGACAGTTCATCAATGAAAAAATGGATTTTTCTACCGATCCAGAGCGAAATGTCACTCTGATCATTGGCGAAAACGGAACCGGTAAAACTACCTTTGCCCAGGCTTTTTTCTGGTGCCTGTATGGTGAAACGGATTTCACCGATAAGATCATACTTAACAGAGTTCTCGCGGAGCAGATGACGCCAGATCAAAAAATAACGGTTAAAGTCGTTTTAAGACTCACTCACGGTAGTGCAGCTTATGAAATCGTCCGGACACAAGAATATAAGAAATCCTACAGTAACAAAGTGACCGGCGCGAACACAGTATTAAACATTGCGGTCAAATCCGCTGATGGAAATACCCGCTATTTGAAGCAGATTGAATGCGAAGCTGAAATCAAAAAAATTCTCCCTAAGGAGCTTTCAAATTACTTCTTCTTTGACGGTGAACGCATCGAAAAAATGAGTAAGGAGATTGCCAGCGGGAGAAAGAGCAGTGGTTTCTCAAACGCTGTTGTGGGACTGACCGGATTAAAGGCTACTTTGGCTGCATTGGGACATCTTGCGCCTACCAGAACGAATTCCGTTATGGGAAAGTTCAACGAGGCCTATACTGGTGATAGTAGCGGCAGAATTCAGCAACTTTCGAAGCGTATTGATGAACTTCAGAGTGAGCTTGAACAAATTGCCAAGCGTCTGATTGAAATCGATGATGAGATCGATGCGGCATCATCTGCAAAAGCCAAGTTTGAACAGGATATCAAACAATATGCCGATGGCGAAAAGCTGCAAAATGAAAGAGATCGCTTGACCGCAGAACTGCAAAAGCTCAAGAAACTGAAAGCACAATTCATTAAAGAAAGCTGCAAGAAATTCAATGATGGAATGACTGCGTTTTTCTCGCTTTCACTTGCACGCAGAGCACTGGAAGTTCTTTCTCACAGCGATTTTAGCGGGAAAGATATCCCGGAAATGCATTCTAAGACCATCGAATTTTTACTGAAGCGCGGCACATGCATTTGCGGGACTCATCTTGACCCTGGCACCATCCCTTACAACAAGGTCATGGAGCTGATGGATTATTTACCACCGCAGTCTATTGGCGTTACTGTAGGCCAATTTGTAAAAGACTCTCGTTCTAAATATCGCAAAGAGGTTTCTTTGTATCAGGATATCGCAGAGCAGGTCAGCTTGATTAGCCAGCAAGAAGAATCCATTGCAGATATTGAAGAACAGTTAGCCATTATCAGTGAAAAGCTCGATGGCGATGATGTTCGGGAACAAGTTAAGAAACTGAACGCTCAAATCCGGGCTTGCGCAGATACGATTTCTAAACGTAGATCTGAACAGCAGCAATTGCTTCGTAAGCAGGGTGCTTTTGAAGAGGAAAAGAAGCAGAAAGAGAATAGCCGTTCTGAACTCTCTCTCCTCGACAAGAACAATCAGATGATTGAATTGTACAAGGCATATACTCAGAGAATTTATGACGAGTTGAACGCGGAGTATAAGCAAAAGGAAGCGCAAATCAGAACGAAGCTGCAAATGTACATCAACGAGATATTTAAGTCCATTTACGATGGAGGCTTATCGCTTACGATTGATGAGCATTACAATATTTCCGTCTATGTAACTGACTTTGATGGTGGAGTCGAGACATCTACTGCTCAGAGCATCTCTGTTATCTTTGCATTTATTTCTGCTATCATCAAAATGGCGAGAGAAAATCAGCTTGAGAATGGTGACGAGGCGTATTCGGAGCCTTATCCTCTCGTTATGGATGCTCCGCTGTCTGCTTTTGATAAACGGAGAATCAAGGCAATTTGTTCTGCAATTCCCGAAACGGCGGAACAGGTTATCATATTTATCAAAGATACAGATGGTGAGTTGGCAGAAGAACACCTTGGCACTAAAGTAAGGACCCGTCATTACTTTGAAAAAATCGATGAGTTCCATACTCGTCTGGTATAAGGGGGTGTCATCATGTTTGATAAACAGTATCGTTTTACAGGAAGCCATGCGGAAATGGTTAGTGCATTGACATCTGTTTTTGACGATGTTGCAAAGGCGAAGCTCTTTGAGCGCAATCTGGATGTTTACATGAATGCACCCTTGATTGGATTTCTCTTCAAACGGAAGGGCTCTAAAGACTCCGATGGCGCTGTAGCGGACCAGAACATCTTCCCAGAGCAGCTTATAAACAACTCTGAGCAGTTGAAATATATTTTCCGTCTTATACTCATTTTGGATACCCAGCACGAGCCTAATGAGGAAGCACGGTTAGATAAGGCTTTCCGGCGTTTCGGAGCAGATGAGGTTGATCTTCAATTGTTTGATTCCTATGTACTTGGCGGCGTGGAGGTTTTGTACGAAAAGCTCGTTGATGGATTAACAGATCCCGCCGAATACATTAACCGTATGTATGATTTTGCAGAAGAATTCAATGAAAGATTTAATGAAGGCATTACCAGTAAAGATATCCTGGACCTGTGTCGTGCTAATGCCGAATAAGATATAGACTCCGAAGGAGGGAGGTGTCCGGGATGTCCAAAGTTGCAGACTGTCAAAAGCTACTGATCGCTGAGTCTGAGGAAAAAGGTTTCTTGACTTTTGACGATATCATGGACATGTCGGACGCCTACTCCCTGTCTGTATCTGAAGTTGATCAACTGAGCGAAGCACTTGAAATTCGCGGAATCATAATTTATGAAACTGCACCTATCGGAAAAGATGTCGACCATTTTGAGGACTACAGCCGAATAGATTATGAGGCTATTTTCGAGGAAATCATCTCGTTATCGCCAGATCTTGAATATGTGGTTGAACTTATCAGGAAATTGCCTCCGCCACAGTACGGAGAGATCACTGCTCTTACTATGCAGACTGCTGCAGGAAATGCATATGCCAGGGAGCGCCTGATACTCATCCACTTGCGAGTTGCGTTGAAGATTGCGCTTTCGATGGCAAAATCACACCAATATGATATTATCGATGCGGTATCTGCCGGGTTTGTGGGATTGGTCATTGCAGTCGATAGATTTGACCCGGATGGGTTTTCGGCATTCCAGTCATATGCGTCTTTGTGGATCCAGCAGAATATTAACAGGGAATGCAATCCTATCTGGATGGAGTATTATTTTCCTGCTCACTATAAAGAAAAAATGCTTCCGGCTTACGAACGCTACCTTAATCACTGGTGTGGTGATTGCGTGCCAGGTAGTCTCTGCGAAACTCTTGTTTCTGAAATTGCAGATGAATTAGATGTTCCTTTTTCACAAGCCGGTGAGTACCTCACTATGGCGATTAAGCAAGCTGAAAATCACCTGTATCTTACCGACTATTTTGAAGAAAACGACTGTGGGGAAACTCTGCCTTTGCCACAGGAACTGATTCAAACAGACGATTTGTTGTTTGAAAAAGTCGCCTCCTCAATGGCCAGAAACGCTCTCTTAAATGCACTTGGTTCGTTGACTCCCAGAGAAGCTGATGTTATACGTCTCAGAACAGGCTTTGACGATAATAGACCTCTTACGCTTGAAGATGTAGGTGCGATATATGGAGTCACACGAGAGCGCATACGACAAATCGAAGCAAAAGCGCTTAGGAAACTTGGACACCCCAGCAAAGCCAAGAAATTGAAGGATTTTTGGAGTTGAAACATTTTCTCACAAAGAAAGGGTTGAAATTATGCAATGGGAATCATACTCACATCCAATATCTGATGTGCGCGACTGGAATGATAGTTGCCGCTTAGAGCTAAGACCGGATTTCCAGCGCAACGAGGTCTGGAGCAAAGCAGCACAAATCATGCTTATTGATACCATCATTAAAGGAATCCCTATACCCAAAGTGTATATTAAATCGATTATCCGGGATGGAAATACTTATCGCGTTGTTATTGATGGGCAACAGCGATTGACGGCTATTCTTAAGTTTGTGAAAAATGAGCTTGCGCTTAAAAAACCATATATAGGTGAACACCAAGATAAAAAGTTCTCGGAGCTTCCGCCTGAAGTACAGAATCAGATTCTGCGATATAAGATTGACATTAATGAAATTTTCAATCCTACTGACGAAGAGATTCGAGATTTGTATTCTCGTGTGAATAAGTACACTGTGCAGCTGAATAAGCAAGAGCTCCGCCGTGCCGATTTTCCTGGAGATTTTATACACCTCGCAGAAGAGCTGTCTGAAAACAAGTTCTTCGAAGAGGCAAAGATTTTCTCTGTAAAGCAGCGCAGAAGAATGCTTGATGTAGAGTACATTGAAGAATTGCTCACAATCATTCTCAAAGGAATTCAGGACAAAAAAGATTATTTGGATGCGGTGTGCGAGGAATATATGCAGCTTGATAATCAAGCAGACATCGTCGATATTTTTACCGGAATTATTGACGATATCGCACTTGTCTTTGACGCAGAAGAATTCTCAATGAAAGATACAAGATTCAAGCAGAAATCTGACTTCTATTCTCTGTTTGCCTGCATATTCGAATTGCGCAAAGAAGCCGTCTTAAATTGCGAAAGTCTGGAGAGTACAAGAGAAATCTTGCGTGAAATGTGTGACAATATTGGTCCTCAAAGTGATGATGATTTGTATAGAGAATATGCTACCCGCTGTCTGAGTGATGCAAATTCTCTTTCTAATAGGCAATGGAGAATAGACTTTTTGATGGAGCGGTTGTCATCTGCGTATAGAAAGAAGGCCGAATATGACGGTATATCTTAAGGCGGCGCATTTCGATATAGAGGACGAAATCGTTTCTTTTTCTGGCAAGAGTTATGAATTGCTGGACCGAATTGGTTCCGGTGGAAATGGAGCCGTGTACGAATGCATTGATTCAAGCGGTTCGATTTATGCCGTTAAATTTCTTCTCCAACTTTCTCCAAAAAGCCAAAAGCGATTTGATCAGGAAGTCTCTTTGCTGGAGCGCATTAATCACCCGCATATTATTCGTTATGTTGATAAGGGAAAGGTTGATACGGTTAATAGTAAGGGGCAAGCGGTGGAACTTCCGTTTGTTATTATGGAACGCGCTGATAGAAATCTTGTCGACTACCTGCGGAGTGTTGAGTCAGTACCCTATGAGATATATGCTGCGCAATTCCGCGGCCTATGTGAAGCGTTAGCGGAGATTCATAAGGTTGCAATCCACAGAGACATCAAACCAGAGAATGTGCTTATCAAAGGCGAAACATGGGTAATTAGTGATTTTGGATTGTGTACATTCCTTGACCCGGAGGAACACAGAGAAATAACAAAACCAAATGAAAAGGTTGGCCCTGCCTTTTGGATGAGTCCAGAAGCTGTTGATTGCAGCTATTTTCAGAGTGACCTGATCGGCACATATTCAGATGTGTTTCAATTGTGCGCGGTGTTCGTCTTTGTGCTAACTAAAAGGTTTCCTGGTGGAATAATTCACGAATTAAACAATTTGAATACGACTCCTGAAATAAGAGAAGTGTTAATACAATCACTATCAAATGACTATACACAAAGACCCGCAGATGGAAGTGAACTGGTTGTTCAGTACAACAATGCTACATATGCGAGAGCTTGACAGGATGGCTGCATAATAAAAATCCGCTGTTCCATGGAAGCCTGCTGAGAATGTTTCAGCAGGCTTCTATTTTTCTCAGATGAAGTAAAGGAGAGAGCGTGAATTGCTTTCCATAATTCACGCCCTCTTTTAATTATTCTTTTCTCTGTGACCCATTCAAGCTGGCCCAATGCTGGCGCAGCAGCCTTTCTGCTTCTCTGCGAAGGGAATTTTGGAACATGACAGCCATAACCAATGCGCTAAGCACTGCAGCCACAGACTCCAGCCAGGGATATGCGGCCCAAAGCTGTTCTCCCCAGCAAGCAAGCGGAACACCAACAAGCAACATAAACAGCAAAATAATGATGACAACGCCGGGTCTGCCGTAGCCTTCACGTCTTTTGATTTTGGCCCGTATCTGTCGAAGCGCACGAACTCGGATATCCCGGATGTTCCTGGACGAACACTGTTTGTCCTGTGCGACGGATTCAGTGGACTCGCCATTGATGA
>ERZ1034952.1290-NODE-1290-length-20799-cov-19.406383_pt1 | contig 20799 bp, 17 predicted proteins | sample MGYA00520625_ERZ1034952 | MGnify/ENA primary metagenome ERZ1034952 (study PRJEB33766, sample SAMN09781773) | gut metagenome | biome: gut microbiome | host: Homo sapiens | place: Madagascar | study: EMG produced TPA metagenomics assembly of the PRJNA485056 data... | reverse complement strand
AAACAGAGGAATTGCTTCTTTTATAGAACTTTTTTCTATTCATTTTCCACCATTTCCATTAGTTTAAGGCTGTTTTAAAGGAAACCAGTAGCCCCAATGCGGGCTACTGGGATTCGATAGCATTTCTTAATTAACTCTCAATTTACATCAATTCAATGGAAGTAACTTTGTATCCCAGTTTCTCCACAGCCTCGCGCAGTTCGTCTTCGGGGATGTCTGCGCCGAGTTTTACGATTGCTTCACCCTTCTTAAAGCTTGCCTTGGCATTGACCTGGGCCATGCCGTTGAGGACATTCTCAATGCGGTTCTGGCAGTTTGCGCAGGACATTCCCTCGATCTGAAGCTTTTTCGTTGCTACGATGGTGTCTAAGTGCTTCGGCTTAATCTTCACATCACCGCCTCCACCACAGCATCCGCCTTCTCCCTTGAAGTGCTTTCTGGATCCCAGTAATGCTGCCACGATCACTATGATCAATATTCCACATATCATATAAGTTCCCATATGTTTCGCTCTCCTTGTTGTTTTCTTTCAAAAAATAACTATTCAGAACCCCATTCGCAAAATCTGTCAAAATTTCATGCGGATTAGTATTATCCTGCCACCCATATAAATAAAACCGGTGTAGGAAACAGCTCTGTCCATCCAGACCTCCTGCCCCCACACCGGTTTTTTACTTATTTCTAATTCCCAACATATTTCTAATTTCTTAGCATACCTGTTCTGCGCACTCACACGGCCTGATCGTCACGTTACTCACCCTCTGGTCTACGAGGTATCCGCACGACTTGAGTCCCGCCCGGATCACGGAATTCCATTTTTTTGCTGAGAGATGATGTATCGAACCATCATCCAACTCAATGGTACAGGCATTTTCCATCATGCAATTTTCAGAGTAAGCTACCTTATACATGTTCTTACGGCTGATAGCACCGATTTCTTCTAACAGGTTGACCATGCGGTATACGGTTGCGACTCCCAGCTTGTCATCCTCTTCCAATGCCCGGTAGAAGATCTCCTTACAGCTGGAGCATTCATTCTGGAGGATAATATCAATCAGCCGAAGACGCTGTTTTGTAATGCGGCAGCCCTTTTCTTTCAGCTTGGTCAATATGATCTCTCTCTGCATTTTCGTGGTCTGATAGCTTACCTGTTCCTTAGTGTCCACAATGACCTCCACAGTGGCTGCAATCGCCACCGCACTGAATGGATTTTCCATTCTTTTTGTCTTTTATCATTTTGCGGACAATCAATGCAACTACACCGGCCAGTATCGCCAATACAACTACGGTTCCCATAGACTGCCTCCTTACTCTTACTTTAAAATCCTGCGGGTTCCCTTATCGAAGACCCGCAAGTAATGTTACGTTCCTATCTGTTTACTCCCCTCACAGGTATCGGTCTTTGCCTGCAAGCAGTCACGCCGGACACCTGCGAGTGAGCTTAATTATTTATTTTACTTATGCAGCCTTCCTGCTGTCAACCTTCAGAGTAGTGCTCTCCTTATAAGGACGGAAGAGCAGATAAATGAAGCCGATTACCAGAAGGAATGCTACAACAGTTCCAACACCGAAAGAGCCGTTAAGGATCAGCTTGCCGATCTGGTTTACACACAGGGATACCACGTATGCCAGACCACACTGATAGCCAACTGCGATCCAGAACCATCTGGTGTTGTTCATCTCACGCTTGATCGCACCCATAGCTGCGAAGCAAGGTGCACACAGCAGGTTGAATGCCAGGAATGCATAACCGCTTGCTGCGGTGAAGTGAGATGCCATGTTAGCATATACGGAGCCGTCGCCTGCGCTGTACAGGATACCCATAGTACCTACGATGTTCTCCTTAGCTACCAGACCGGTGATGGATGCAACAGTTGCCTGCCAGTTACCGAAGCCCTGAGGGATGAAGATCCATGCCAGGCACTGACCGATCTTGCCCAGGATACTCATATCGATCTCATCCTCAGCCAGCATACGGAAGCCGTCCTCGGTGAATCCGAAATAAGTAGTAAACCATACAACGATGGTGGACAGAAGGATGATGGTACCTGCCTTTTTGATGAAGGACCAGCCACGCTCCCACATGCTGCGCAGTACCGTACCTACGGTAGGCCAGTGGTAAGCGGGAAGCTCCATAACGAAAGGAGCGGGATCGCCCTCGAAGATCTTGGTCTTCTTCAGGATAATACCGGAACAAATGATTGCTGCAATTCCCAAAAAGTATGCGGAAGGAGCAACCCATGCTGCACCGCCGAAGATAGCACCTGCTACCATGGCGATGAAAGGAAGCTTAGCACCACAAGGAATAAATGTGGTAGTCATAATCGTCATCTTACGGTCTCTGTCGTTCTCGATGGTACGGGAAGCCATGATACCGGGAACACCACATCCGGAACCGATCAGCATAGGAATGAAGGATTTACCGGACAGACCGAACTTACGGAAGATACGGTCCATGATAAAGGCGATACGTGCCATATAACCACAGGACTCCAGGAATGCCAGGAAGATGAACAGTACCAGCATCTGAGGTACGAAACCAAGCACTGCACCGACACCGGCTACAATACCGTCAAGGATCAGTCCTTTCAGCCAGTCAGCACATCCGATCGCATCCAGACCGCTCTCTAACAGTGCAGGTACGCCGGGTACCCAGATACCGTAGTCTGCGGGATCGGGAGCTTCTGCGCCGTCTGCTGCGTATACATCAACTGCCTCTGCCAGCTCAGCACCGGTGTAAGTAACATCCTCTGTTGCCAGAGTCTCTTCATCTTCCAGGGTGTAATCTGCGGTAGCGGATGCATCGATGCCTGCTGCGAACTCCTGAACAGCTGCTACTGCTGCTGCGGGATCATAGTCTTCAGACTCGCTGTCGATGACTGCTGCCAGAGCTTCATCACCGTCAGCTTCTACGAATGCGTTGATCACATTCATTGCATCATCATAAGGTTCGGCTGCTTCTTCATAAGCACCGGTTCCGATGGTGAACAGATGCCAGCCATCACCGAATACGCCATCGTTCGCCCAGTCGGTAGCCCAGGTACCAACGGTGGTAACAGATACATAATATACGATGAACATAACAACTGCGAAGATCGGCAGTGCCAGCCATCTGTTGGTCACGATTTTATCAATCTTATCGGAAGTCGTTAACTTCTGGCCTTCCTTCTTGGTGTAACACTCTTTGATAATAGAGGAGATGTATGTGTATCTCTCGTTGGTGATGATACTCTCTGTGTCATCATCCATAGCAGCTTCCAACTGCTTGATCTCTGCGGATACATCGGGAACACTCTTCATCTGTGCCTGGATCTTGTCATCCTTCTCTAACAGCTTGATAGCGAAGAATCTCTTCTGTTCCTCGGGAACATCGGTCAGTTTCTTCTCTACGGTCTCGATCACGCTCTCAACCTCAGGTGCGAATTTATGTACCGCAACTGCTGCACTCTTCTTCTGTGCCAGTTCGATCGCTTTTTTGGTAGCGTTCTCGATACCGGTCAGTTTCAGAGCGGAGATCTCAACAACGGGGCAGCCCAGCTTCTCAGCAAGCTTTGCTACGTTGATCTTGTCGCCATTCTTGTTCACGATATCGATCATGTTGACAGCCATGACAACGGGGATACCCAGTTCCATCAGCTGTGTGCTCAGATATAAGTTTCTCTCAATGTTGGTACCGTCTACCAGGTTCAGGATCGCATCGGGTCTCTCGCCGATCAGGTAGTTACGTGCTACCACTTCCTCCAGAGTATACGGAGACAGGGAATAAATACCGGGTAAGTCCATGATGATCACGTCATCACCGTTACCGCCATACTGTTTCTTTAATTTACCTTCCTTTTTCTCAACGGTTACGCCGGGCCAGTTACCTACGAACTGGTTGGAACCGGTCAGAGCATTGAAAAGTGTCGTTTTACCGCAGTTAGGGTTACCTGCAAGTGCAATCTTAATTGCCATTTTTCTACCTCTTTCCTCTAAAATCATTTAATAACTATTCAGACCCCATTCGCAAAACGCTCTTTCAGAGCTTCCTTTTTGCTCATGTGATTAGCTTTCACTAATTAGTTCTGGCTAACCTTCCTGCTAAAAAAAAGATCATTTACTCAACGCAAATCATCTCAGCGTCTGCCTTACGAAGCGACAGCTCATAGCCTCTGACTGTTACTTCCACGGGATCTCCCAAAGGAGCAACCTTTCTCACATAGATCTCAACACCTTTGGTAATGCCCATGTCCATGATACGTCTCTTGACAGGACCTTCACCATTCAGTTTGGTTACCTTTACGGTCTGTCCGCAGGGAACTTCCTTCAATGTCTTCATTTTCTCCTCCTATTAGCATCTTTTGGTACAGCTGCCTGCTACACCATGATTTTATTGGCCATATCCTTGCCGATGGCTACTCTGGATTCCTTGATATTCACAATCAGGTTGCCTTCGGTCTGGGACACAACTGTCACTTTACCACCTACTACAAATCCGAGGCTCTCCAAAAACTTCCTCGTCTCCTCTTTGCCGCCGATCCTCTGGATCGTGTTCTCTTCACCGGCACTTACCATACTCAGGGGCATCATACACACTTCCTTCCCTTCAATAGTATTGAACTGCTTGTGGTTTCTCATTAGCTCTTAATGAGATTCATTCTCAAATCACGTGGTTAGTATATACTAACCTTTTTTTACTGTCAATATATTTTTTTGATTTTTTTCATAGAAATCTCGTAGGAATTTCTTATTGATATTTTTTCTCATTAAGTTGAAATCTTGCATTTCCTACCCTTTTCTGCTATTCTTATTGTAATACCTGCGGATGGTCAAGTTTCCATATGTAGAGCAGGTATTTCGGTTCAAAATGCTATGTATGGGAAGGGTATGGTCATTACATGAAAATACAGGAATCTGCCGAGAATTATCTGGAAACGATCTTAGTGTTGAAGAAAAAGAACGGTGTTGTCCGTTCCATTGATATTGCCAACGATCTGGGCGTGTCCAAGCCCAGCGTCAGCGTCGCTATGAAGAATCTCCGCAATGGGGAATATATTGAGATGGACAAGGAAGGCTACATCACCCTGCTGGACAAGGGGCGGGAAATCGCAGAGAAAATCTATGAACGTCACACATTCCTCACGGACTGGCTGACTTCCATCGGTGTGGATCCCACTGTGGCTGCCGAGGACGCCTGTCGTATCGAGCACGTGATCAGTGCAGAGACTTTCACCGCTATGAAGAAGACATTGAAGACGAAATAGAACTCACAGTGAATCATTGCATGTTATTTGAACGCAAGAACTCCCGGTGCGATATTGCTCCGGGAGTTTTGTTATTATCATAAGCTCATTACCTACGCTCATTATATCATGATTCGCACCTACGGTGCTTACCGTTGCTTCGCAACGATCATGATCAAATTCGCCGTTCGCCAATTATGCAAGCATATTGGCTCACTTGCACTCATTATATCTTAATTGTCACCCATTTTCCCTGTCGGAACCGAATCGACGCGAACAGGAATCTGGATACCTGATCCTCCAGAATGCCCATCCAGATACCGGTCATTCCCAGTCCCAGGGTAAATCCAAAAATGTAGGATGCCGCCGTACGGATCAGAGTAACGCTGATCGTAGAAGCCACTGCCGTGTATGCCGTATCTCCCGCACCGCGCAGGCAGCCCATGTAGATGACCTGAGACACCTGGAACAGAACAATAATACAAATACAATGAATAATATTCACACCGTATGCAATAATATTTTCCTCTCTAAAGAACATCCGGTAGATGGTCTCCCCACCGGTGAAATAGATAACCGCCAGTGCGATAAAAAAGGATTCGCAGACCGCCGGCCACGCCAGCCGGATCGCTTCTTTTGTCAGGGAACCCTGTGTGTGTTCTGTGCTCATATCTATGTTACCTATTACCTTTTCTTGGATATTTCCTATTCCTTATAGTCATAATGCTTTATTATATTCTTAATCATACACCAAAACCGCAGCTTACCAAAAGTCCCAAATTTTTATAGTTAGATACATAATTTTCGTCTCATTTTCATACAATACTAATCAGACAATACACGGATATTGACACATGCAAAATCACATTTTCAAAGGAGGCCCCATGCAACTCTCCGACAGATTTCACAATATTCACTGGAAAAACCTCATCACTGCCGTTGCCATCCCTCTGGCGGCAGGCGGACTCTCCGCCTGGATTACCAAAGACGGCATGAAAGCCTTTGAAACAGTGAATCAGCCTCCACTGACACCGCCTATGTGGCTCTTCCCGGTGGTGTGGAGCATCCTGTTCGTCCTCATGGGAATCGCCTCTTATCTCGTTGTCATACAAAAAGGCGAGGACACGAAAGCCCTCACCCTATATGCCGTACAGCTTATTTTTAATTTTTTCTGGTCCATCTGGTTCTTCAACCTGGGATGGTATCTTTTCGCCTTTTTGTGGCTGGTCGCTCTGTGGATCCTGATCCTCGCCACTACCGTTGCCTTTTACCGCATCTCGAAGCCTGCCGCATGGCTAATGCTGCCTTATCTGGTGTGGGTGGCGTTCGCGGGGTATCTGAATCTGGGGGTGTGGTGGCTAAACCGGTGAGTACGCATTTTTATTAGTTTTCCCCTAGTGCACACATAATACTGGATTAAAAAATGTGGGAAGACGAATCTTCCCACTCGTTAATGTTCATCTCTTTATGGCTTGATTACCAAAGGTTAATGGAGACCTCTCTATAATTAGGATATGGCAATTCACTGACTGTGTCAACTGCATATTGAAAAGTTTAAATTTTTGTGTGCTTTCCTTAAGCTCTTATTTTTCTAATCCGTATGTCCTTATCCGCCATCCGCCTTCTTGCTTCTCAAAGTCCATAAAAAGATAGAACAAGGAGTCTTCTCCTGCCGGCAAAAATTCCGCCTGCACTGTGTAGGTTACCCCTGTTTCATCCCCCACATCCGATAATCCTTTTATCTCATTTATACTAACAGTTTCTGTTCCTTTAGATTCTCGAGAATCTGTATAAGTATCCAGTGTTCCACTGTAATCTTCCACTAAATACTTTTTTATTGTTTCCGAATCACCTTGAAAATAGGCCTCCGTAAATTCTTTTGCTATCTCGTATACTATTTTTCTATCCTCGTTCCCGGCCACTTCTCCTGTTATTCTCAGTGTATCATCCTGCGGCGATAATAATTCTTCTCTCTTATCGTAATAATTATCAATTAATCTAATATCTTCTATATACCACCCATCTTCCCGATAGGATGTCTCAGTACATTTCACCGTGCTTTCGTCATCGACTTCATATTGTAATGAGATAAAACGAACCATCGTTTTTCCGTCTTTTTCAAATATGGTTGCCCCGATATAACTGTCTATCGGCCGCTTGTCATCAATCTTAACATCACCGAATTTATCAGGCTGTTCTGAATCAATATTGGGATTATGTATAAAGTTGTATGGATATTCCACCCAACCGCTATCTTCTAAATGCAGAATATAAATTTCAACAGCACCATAATTGCTTCCGAAGATGTACCTTTCCAATAATACATCCGCTTTACCATCTCCTGACAGATCACCGGTAGTAATCCTCGAACTATAAACGTATCCTTCGTAATCCTTTATTGCCGTATCTGCGCCATTCACATTCGCTATGAGCCGTGTACCATCTTTTGCTAAGTCATCGATATCGCCGTTATCTACAACACGCACTATATCTTCTTCCCCATCTCCATCTAAATCTGTACTTATTTCAATCTCAGAATTAATGAGCATGCTGCTCGTGTCTTTTTCTTCAGATGTATCCGAAACAATCGACTGAGATTCCGGTGTTTCAACTTCCTGTGTTACATCCTCTGCCTCAGTCTCCGGCTCGGTATCGGCGATTTCAATCTGATCTGCCAAGTCCATACAGTCTATATAATGATCTCCTATCCGGAACGCATAGAAACTTCTGTAATCCGAGGTCATAGGGTCTGTATCCTGATGCTTTCCGGCATTATTATCCTGAAAATATTTCGGAAGGTAGTCAGACTGCATATGTATGTCCTTTGCGTCCATGTTCTGCAGATAAACATAAATAATGGTATTACTGTCGTCTAACGTGATGGCATATTCATATCGGTCGATCCAATTTGCCATTGCCACATACGCAACGCTGCAATAATTTTCTTCATCCTGATAGAGCATATTCGTCTGATCCTGATAAGAAAATTCCAAATTACGCAGACGTTCTGTTTCTGCCTCATACTGTTCCCTGGTATATTGATTTTCCAAATAGATCTGGCAGGTTGCCGCAAAGATTTCATCACGGGTCTGATAATAAAAATCCTGTGAAACGGTGTCCATATCTGCGGAAGGGAACACCGCTAACGGGCTGTATACTCCCTTTCCCTCTAATTTGTGGTATGCTTCTCCCTCCCGTGAAGTGATTCTTGTCCCATAAATAAAATGATAGCATACGTAAGACAAAACTGTCCCCAGCACAATCACTGCTACCACAACCGTAAATACTACTTTCTGCTTTTTGGTCATCCTTCGTTTGCATTCAGCTATTCCATATAGTCCGTCTCATCGCCTTACATATTTTCAAAAAATTTCTAATCCTCTACAATCTCTTCTCCATAATCATAGATAGGCATCTGACCGGAAACATAAACATCAACATTATAGATTTCACCGGTCGCTTCCCCCGGTATGCCGAATTCATGGAAACATTCTCCTAAAGCATAACGATAAATGGTATATCTCTCTTTGCCCATATAAGTATGTTTTTCATAAGAATCTCCATATTGGTCGACCATTTGAGAATAACTATTTCCGGAATATATACCTCTCGAGGTATGTGCAAATGTTTCATTACTGCTGATTCTTATTCTGACACATTCCTTTTCAAGAAAATAAGCTTGTATAAATTGAGCTTCCCCATCACCTACGTTATAATAATAATCATATTTTTTGTTATCCGAATCCTCAACCTTTTCATACAACAGCCCCATCTCATCCAGCTTCCCCAATATTTCCTGCTCACCTTCATATAAGGAAACTGAAAAATCCCCTATATTGATAATGACATCCATATCTGGCTGTGCATTTTTTGCATTCGGCATTTCATCAATTTTATTCCTTATAGCCGCTGCTGTTTCTTCTATACTTTTTTCTCCGTTAAAATAATACAAAGCCTCTGCCTGCGTAATCCCTATTAAAGGAAGGTCACTGCGCTGCATTACCTTCGTATTATTTATCATCTCCCTTACATCCTGTATATCCTCATCTTGTGCCGCATAAACATTTTCATAGGTACTGCCAATTTCGTATGTCAGAATAGGAAGTTTCTCTCTTTTTCCATCCGATGTCTGATAATATTCCTGCTTTCTGCTATCACTAAGCTGTTGATCCAGCACATCTTGCAATATTGAGAAATTCCAATTGGGAGCAATCGTTTTCTGTCCTTCCTCAGTAAAATAGCTTTCCACAAACTTCCATGCTTCTTCTTTGTGCGTGCTTTGACTGTTAATGGCGAAACAGTTGTCAAAAATAAATATTCTTCCCTTTCCCTCTGCTCCCGGAAATCCTGCATAGACTGCATCCTCACCCCATACGGATTTTTTATATAAATATTGTTGCATGTCACCTATGCACTCAAGATTGAATGGAATTTTTCCTTCCCGCATCAAAAGGTCATTCGTTTGAAACATCGCCTGTTGCGGTAATTGTTCTGCAATTTTTATATATTGTTCCAATCTGTTATCTTCCGTTTCCCCGGAATATCCTCCGCAGATTGCCCCTTCCTGTAAAAATAAATCCCGTGAAATCATAGGATCCTCTTCACATTCCCGAACGGCCTGCAAGGCTTCCTCGAAGGTAAAATTTTCTTTGTTACTGCACCATTTTTCTTTTGTTATCAATGTATATAACACAAAATTCGTTGGCAACATATACAAGCCACCATCCGCTGTCAAAACCTGATACGCGGAATCAACGATGTCATCTTCCCCAATCACATCACTTTTCTCCAGATAGGGAATAAGATTCTCTATTGCGCCCTTTTCTGTAAGCACTTCCACATCCATCTCATCTGTCGAAAAACTAATGATATCAGGTCCTTTTCCTGTCAAAATATCATCATACAAACGGCTAATTCCGTCGCTTATATTTTCTTCGTAATAATCATGTATTGTGATTGTTATTCCGTCATTTTTACCATTAAAATCAGCTACTGCTTCCTGTAATGTCGACGCTCCCCCGATATCTCCAAGTATAATCTCCGTTTCAGGTTCTTCCGGCACAATTGTAGCAGTCTCTTTCTCCCACGCAGATGTTTCCGTCCCGGTGTCTATTTCTCCGCATCCCATTAACAGCAAAGATGATACTGTACCTACAAGCAATAATGCTATTGTTTTAAAAGTATTCATTCGTAATCCCCTCGCACGTCATCCCAATATCATTCTTTTTCCAACAGGTAAAAAGCACAATCCATCGTAAGAATAACAAACTGCTTATCGCTGGAAAGCATTATGTCTACTGCCGGAGACTTCCCCTTTATTCCATCTCTTGTGCCCCTTATTTTTAAATCCTGTAATTCATCATAATTCAGAATCCAATCATATAGTTCCGGATCGTCTTTTATAGCTTCCTTTACATAATAGATTAAATTACGCTCTTTTATCGGAGATACCTCATAAGAAGGTTCTAAAATCTCGCATTGATAACGTTCATATTTTTCAAGCCCTTCACTGGAAAATACATCTTCATTTATCACAATATGATTGCCTATGATATCATGTCCTTCCGGATAATTCGTATAATCGTTTTGTACGTGTGTAAAGCCAAGCAATTTCGTAACTTTCCACTCACCAAAAAGCAATTCTTTGATCTCATCCATGGATAATTCGTCCACACTGCCATCTGCCGTTTCCGAATCTGGCTCTATCGTTTCTTCCGCATTCAGGTTTTCCGATTCTGTCTCGAGCATATTATTAATTCCGATAATTGATAGTTTACAAGGTCCTGTTCCTTTATAAACATTGTCAAACCAGATTTGTCCATCCCCCATCATCACCCCTTGCCAATTACAAAACATTTTTCGGCATGTTTCAGCACGAATAGCCTCTACAAATTCTTGATTCAGCTTTCCATCAATATCTAGTTTTAAAAAATCTTCACGATTAGTAACCGTAGTTCCATTTATTACAATAGGATATGAAATCTTCTCAGATAGCGCATCCCAATCATGCTTTAAAATATCATTTTTAATCTCTTCAGCAAATTGCTCCTCTGCTGTTACTCCTGTAGATGTCATATAATAATCTTCTTCTGTTTCGCTGCTTTGAATGCTTTCATCACTTTCACGTACTTCATAGTCTTCTGTATCACTCATGGCAGGCATCTTTTTTTCTTCAGGTATACTGTCTATATGCTGATTTTTCATCAAAAATATGTAAGACATAATTATCCCCAGCACAATCACTGCTGCCACAACCGCAAATACTACTTTCTGCTTTTTTGTCATCTTTTCGTTCATTTTCCTTACCCGAATTCTCTTCCCATAAGCATTTACACAAACGATATTTTAAATTTGTAACTCTTTTTATGTTACAAATTTAAAATACCATATTATTATCACAATTTCATTAACTGATGCTAAATCTTTTGATATTTTCAATTATTGTGTTGCAATCATCTCTTTCTCAATATATGAAAAAGCACCCTAACATGTTTTGGCTAAAGTTCTCATCTTTACATTCCCATTTCTTCTATCTCTTTAAGCATAAATTCTTCTAATTTCTTCTTATCTGGCAAATGCAGCATGTAAGTTGAAACAAATAATTGATTATCCATACCTGATAATGCATATTCTACCATTTGCGACCCTTTATCTGTGCAAAGAAGTATTCCTACAGGCGGATTATCACCTTCATTCATTTCATTTTTCTTATAATAACCTACACAAGCATTGAGCTGTCCTAAATCTTCATGCTTAAATTCATCATTTTTAAGTTCAATAATGACATTACAATGTAAAATACGATTATAAAAAACAAGATCAATAAAATAATACTTATCATCTATTACAATTCGCTTTTGCCTAGCTTCAAAACAAAATCCTTCACCAAGTTCAAGCATAAACTCCTGCAAATGATCCATAAGTGCTTGTTCCAAATCCGATTCAGACACTGCATCTTTCGCAGCCAGCCTTTACATAAAGATTTGTCTTTATCTGTCTACGAAGTTCTCTCACATTCCAGTTGCACTTCATGCATTCTGTTTCGTAAAAAATCTTTCAAAAGCATCTGTCAGTCCCATAATCTCACGTATATGTGAAAACGATAAATTATTGACCAAAACATCTGGATCTGTAACAAATTGGTTCGACGCTGTCGAACTTTTTCCAAAATATGGTAATTCAATTTTGTTCGGCGCCATATTAATCATTATCCCATTATCTTTTCGTATCTTTGACTGTTCAAGATAGGAATCTTTCTTAATTTCCGCATCGTCGCTCCTTATTTTTGTGCATTGCACGGTTTTTGGTAATGATATTTTACCCAATCATTACTTTAACTTAAAGTATGCCAATTAAGCTCAAATAAATCACTCTCAAATAGCTTTTCTTTCCAATCATTATACTTTCCTTCATCTAAACGAAGAGAGTCTTCATAAAATCGCACAAAGTATATTTTTTTATCACCATCTTTATCATCTTTAAACGGAAAATTATCCTTGTATTCCGGGCATGCGTTTAAATCTAACTCTTCAACACTGGCAATACATTCGTACATATTTTCCATTTCATTATACCGATATACTTCATACGGCCAAAAGTCATCATTATATGTATATCCCGAATGTGATGCCGGAGCATATATCAATCCATTTTCATAAAATCTACATCCATAATAGTAATCAAATAATAATTCTAACTCTTCTTTTTTCTCAGAAAATCGGTAAATATATTGTGCACTGTCCGAATTGCACGTTCCTTCAATTCCTATCAATAGTTCATCTATACCATCATCATTTATGTCATATATCACGAATTCATTGGGATATGCCAGCTCTTTTTGTTTTTCAAAACCAGTACCATTATCAACATAACAATAATCTCCGTTTGGCAAATATCCCGTATTTTCCAGTTCTTCGACCGCGTTTAAATAAATTTGATTTATTTCAGTATGATTCCCTATCCCAATCACATAATCATAACTATAGGTATGCACATACAACCGGTCATCCTTCTCTGCCATGAGATCCGGCATCTTTTTCAGAGGCAGGCTGTCGATCACCTCTCCGGTATTTTTATCCAGCTGGTAGAGATAATCATCCTCTGCGGTAAAGCCATAGCCGCAGAAGATCACGTCCCCCTTCACGAGAAAATTCATGCTGTTATAGGTCTGGTCGGCACTTCGCCACAGCAGTTTCTCATTTTCCAGATCGTATGCAAACATAAAACAGGTGTCCGGCTGCGCATAGCCGTTCATCACCGATGCCCCGTAGAAGATCCCGTTCTCAAGCCGGGCGTTATTACCATTGACGTACCATTTATCTGTCGGATATTCCAATACATACAGGCAGTTCTCGCCATCAAAAATGCTGAGTTTACCATCGTCCCACTGGTAGGTGTAATTCTCATCATAGAAGCAGTCCCAGTTCTCACCGATCATGGGAAGGGAAACATCTTCCGATGCATTGTACCATTCATCCGCAAAAGTAATATTGTTATACGTCTCGGAAAGGATTTCCAGGGAATAGGGCTGCGCCGCAGTTCCTTCCGGGTGAAATTCTGAGATTCCAGTGAAATCTATGAGGATCTCTTTCGGTGCAATGGGTGTTTCCCGGGATTCGGACTCGGCGAGAGCCCCGGAGGTCTCTGCCTCATCTATTTTAGTGTCTATATTGGAAATATTTTCGGTTTGGCTCTCTGCTTCGCTGTTCTGTGTTGCATTGGTCTCCCGGGCGCCACATGCCATTAACAGGCAGGCGGACAGTGCAAATGTTGCTAATCTGTATTGTTTTTTCATGATAATCTCCCTTACTGCTTAAAATTCTCGTAACTATTCAGAACCCCATTCGCGAAACCGCTACTTCGTAGCTTCTTCATTGATCATCTGTTCCTCTTCTATAACAGTAACAATACCTTCATATACGGTAAAGTAATATCGAATCTGCTCCTGCATGTCCTCATACTGCCAACGTTCCCAGGAATCTTCCTCAACAGACTTCACCTGCGTCAATGTGTCATCGGCATCCGCGATGTTTCGCTGTAATTCCTCCAGCGTTGTCTTATCGACAAGGAATCTCCCATCCCGGCTGCTGCCGACCTGAATCTGTATCCTGTCTAATCCACCGTTCTCGTCAAAATAGCAATAGTATTTGCTGTTCTCTATATAGAGACTCGCATCCTCACTGGCGACATCACATTGCAATCCGGCATCGGTACACAATGTCCGTACTTCGTCTCTTCGCATTCCCCATTGCATCCTTGACAGGACCTCTCGATTATACTCCAGGGAATAGACCACTGCCTTCACCGGCACAAAGGAAAAGGAGCAGCGGTGCGATCCTGCCTCATACAGATCCCCCTCCAACACTGTGGTCACAGAGTCCTTGCCAAGTTTGTCTCCTGCTCCCAGCAACGTACCATCTTCCAATAAGGCAAAATTATTATATCCATATCGAATAGCGGAGATATCTGCATCAAAGGTGCTGGCGTCATCGTTGTGCCGGATTCCACCCAGCCATACCATGCTGACCTTATCCAGTACCTTTTTGGGTTCTCTGACAAAGTCATAAACGTTCTCACTCTTAGAAATGCCGCACTGGCCAAAGATATTTAATCCCCAAAGATATAATTCTCCGGCTTCCGTGATTGCCGCTCCATTCCACGCATTGATATCCACATAGATACAATGATCCAGAACTTTATGTGGTTCCAGATACATCATTTTTACCAGATTCAACGGATTCTCTGTTACTGACCAGTATTCATCATATCCCCCAACGGTCGTGCTGCTTGTCGTCCGAAGCTGTCCCCACCAATATACGGTTCCGTCTTCCTTGAGTACGATAATGGCTTCCCTGCCGGCTCTGGCATATCTGACATTTTTCATTAACAATGTGGGGGTACATACCCTGTCGTTATCCATGTCGCTATATACCTGCTTCACAGTGTCTTTTCCCAACAAAAGTCCTGCCATATTTAATCCCAGTCCGTAGAGGTTTCCATCCTCCGTCAGATAAATGCAGAAATTATTATTCCAATCGGCATCTACGGAAACCACATGATCTGCAATCCTCACATCATCAAACTGCCCCTTGTCAAAATCCGTCTCGTAACTGCCTGTTCCCAACTGACCATTCTCATTATAACCGCTCCCCCAGAGAATACCATCATTATCAATATAATAACGATTATCGGCAGTGACCCGCTCAGTGATATAATAGTTTTCAATACGAAAAGGCCTGGGAGCTTGCAGTTCCTCTGCCTGCTGTATGTAAATCGTTGGCAGATCCTGTTCTTGTACCTGTTCTGTTTCTTCCGTTGTCACCATTTCTGTGAAGTCTTCCTCTGTTTTCTGAGAAGAAACCACACTTTTCTGTGTGAGCAGTACCAGCGATGCAATGATACACAGTTCCACTGCCAGCGCCGCAAGCTTCCCTACGGTCTTACGGCATTTTAAAATATGCCGGATCCTGCCCCGGATGTCACCTTCATCAAAACACACCGGTGCTGCAAATATCCTGCGTGCAGTCGTATCGGTTGCCATGGATAGCAGTACGGCGGCATATTCCTGCCGGCCCTCCGGCTCCAGATGTTCCGTCACTGCTTCATCACAGGCTTTTTCTATATCACAGCACAGCAGATAATATGCCAGCCAGACCACCGGATTCATCCAATGCACAATGCTGATCAGATAGGCCAGTATTTTCCACAGATAGTCCCGGCGGTGCAGATGGATCCGCTCATGCTGCAATACACAGTCATAAAATTCCGGCTTCATCTCCACCGGCAGATAAATCTGCGGCCGCAGAATCCCGAATACCATCGGCGTGCGGATGCCGTCCACGTAACGGACTCCCTCCTCCCCGGGAAGGCATTCTGCCAGACGGTGCTTCATTCTTACATAAGAAAAGATAAAATACGCGAGAAAACAGGGGATTCCTGCCAGCCACAGGTATCTGACTGCAAATATCACCCGTGTAAAGGCGGTCGATAGGAAAGGCATGACTGCTGTGCCTGTGGACTGTGCAGCCGTCACAGGGAGCTCGTTCGATCCCGCTTCAAAATTCGTCCCCTGCACGGTCATCGCATCTGTTCCGGTCGCCTGTTCCGGCAAGGTACTCTGTCCCGGTGTAACATTTTGCTCCGGCACAGCACTTTGCCCCAACACGATGCCTGTCCCAAGTCCCGTTACCACTGTCGGTCCATCCGCACTCACCGCTACTACCATCGACTCCGGCTGTGCCCACCAGAATCCATGCTCATTCTCGATCTTCCAGGGAAATATGAGATAGAAAAAGGCGATTCCCCACAACAGCACACAATACCGGTAGGAAATCCGCAATCCCCGGAATACCATCCGCAGAAGCAGCACAATTCCTACGATGATGCTTCCCTGAATGCTCATTCTGATCAGTATCTGCATCATTGCCATCCCTGTCATTCTTTTGCTCCCCCGTTATTTTCTATGATTTTCTTCAGCTCCCCGATCTCTTTCTCAGACAACTTTTTCCGGGAGGTAAATGCCGCTACAAAAGCAGGCAGGGATCCCGCAAAGGACTCCTCGATGATCTCCTCACTCTGTCTCGCCTGAAACATCTGCCTCGACATCAGTGAGGTGACAGTCCCGTTCTCACTGGTAAAAATCCCCTTCTGGCAGAGGCGCCACAGGACCGTATAGGTCGTTGATTTCTTCCAGTTTAACTCCTGCTCGCATAGTTTTACCAGTTCCCCGGAAGAGACCGGCTCATGCTCCCAGATGATCTCCGCAAAACGCATCTCCACAGCTCCCATGGTATATTCCGACATTCCAATTCCTCACTTTCTGCCCTCTGTGGCATTCGTTAAGTCTTATTATACAAAATGGTTTACAAGTTGTAACACTTTAATGTTACATCCTGTAAACCATTTTTGTCAATGTCTATTTTTTCCCTACAAATGAAAAAAGTTTCTCTTATACCGGAAACTTTTTTCATTTTTTTCAAGTGTATCCAGTATAAATTGTTCTCATCCTCCATTCGGTATCAGATCATTGAAAGTATCCCATGCCTCTTCCGCCGTATAATCTGCCAGCTTAAGCCACCCGGTCACACTGTTCTCGGTCTCCACGCAGAGCCACTGTCTGCCGGCATCCAGATACCGGAAATAGACTCCGTGATCTGCGTTGATGGTAAAGCGTTCGCTGCCGGCATCCGGAGTCCGGCAGACTTCCAGATCCTTATTGATCCAGTGCAGGGCCGACTGCTCCGGCAGATCATAGCGGTCTGCGGGAATCTCCGCCAGTCTTCCGTCACTTCCGATCCGGTACACAATCCGCAGATTTTCCTTCTGTAACGTATAATCATAGGGCTGGTTGGTGATGATCTGGCCGTTTTCCACCCAGATCTCCCGGATATCCTGCGCGAAGCTTCCTACCTCCTGTAGTTCCCCGTTCTCATAGCGGAACAGGAAACTCTCGCACTGTCCGAACTCGTCCCTACGCATCAGTGCCAGCAATATCTGTCTGCCATCAGGAGTGAAAGCATAAATGCTGTTTCCCAGATTCTGTGCCGTCCGCATCTCGCCTTGCATGGTATTCACCGCAAATATATATTGATCCAGCGGTGAATGATCCACTTCGTTGACTGCCTGTGCCATTCTCGAACGTAGCAGAAGTTTCTCTGCGGTTCCGTCTCCGTCCAGATCCAACAGGGCATAAGTTTCCTGCTCCGCTCGCTCAGACAGATCGAATACGACTCCCACATTCGTCATAATCTCCCGTCTCTGTGCTGCTGCATAAGCATCCGCTTCCTCTGTCGTCAGATCTGCCGCCACCTTCCCGTTCCAGACCGGCTGATTGGACAGAAGCGGAAGTTTCATCTGGGCGGTTCCGCTGCTCTGACTCAGGATCCAATAACCGTCTTCCGCAGTAAGCATGTCTGCGGAGAAATCCTGCGCCTTCGACGGCAGCTTCCAGTCCGTGACCCCGTTTTCTCCGGTCTGTCCCGAAGTATCATATTCCCGGATCGTGTCGATCCAGATTTCCAGATCTCCCTCCTGATAATCAGAAGCTGCAAAATAGTACAATCGGACACTATCCTGTTGCTTCAGATAAGCCATCTCCTGTCTGTAACTGTCAGACGTATAGTAATTTCCCACATTCTGGTAAACCGTGGAACGTCCCTCTGCCGCACATCCCGGCACTATATATCCAGAAACCATACAATTTAGTCCGGCGTCGTCCCCAGTGGCCGCATAAATACCGTAGCTGGAGACCTGATAAGTAGCAGCAACATCCGCAAAAGATCCGGGGGATACCTTTACATACACCCATTTTTTCGACAATTCTGCCACGGTAGCCCAATCTTCATCCCTGGGGCCGTATTCCGCATAGACCACTCTGGCCTGATTTTCTCCGTCCAGAGGACCGGTAGAATGCCGGCCTTTACTGTCGATGTCTCCCAGGGAGAGCATCCAGATCTGACTGCTCTCCTCCGCAAATACCATGGGAATATCGATACCGGATCCATCAGTGAAAATATAATGTATGTTTGCCACAGAGCCTTCGCCGGGTCTTGTGGAATCCTTTTGGAAAAATAAATACTGCCTCCCGGCTTCATAGAGCAGTTCCGTCATTTCCCCGCTGCCACCCTGTAGATTCAGCAGAACTTCCGCAGCCTTCACCGGATCCTTGTAGGTCTCATGGGCAGCGGCATCTCCGTCTAAAATCTGCTGATGCAGTTTCCGCGCCGCGACACCATCGTAGCCAAGATACTGAATGCCGTCCTGTCCGGCAAAAGACCGGGTATCCTCCAAGGCAGACACATCAAACAGGGCACTGAACTCTTCTCTGCTGTGGATACCCTGCTCAAATACCGTCAGCCATTCCGTTTTGGCAGCCTCATAGTCCACTTCACCCGCCGTTAAATCCCCTTCCGCTGTTTCATCCGACGTTCCTGTCATGTCTGTCGCTTCTGTCGCATCCGCCCCAGTCTCCGTATCATTATCCGCATTTACTGCATCTGTTCCACCGCCAGGGTTGCTGCACAGGCATACCACCAATATCACAAGCACTGCTGCCGCACCAACCAGCATCCAGAACGGCGGCTTGCGGTAGTCCAGCACGTGGCGGATACGATTTTTCACATGGTCTTCTCCGAAAGAGAGCAGTGCGCAAATGGAACCGCCCCTATAGCGTTTCCATTCGCCGCCGGAAGCCTCTTCCAGCAGGGTATAGGAATAGATTTTCTTGCTCTCCTCCCCGAGGAGCTTCACCACTTTTTCATCACAGGACATCTCGCAGTCCATATTCATCAGATAAAATGCCAGCCACACCAGCGGATTGAACCAGTGGACACAACAGATTACCAACGCCGCAGGCTTAAACAGATAGTCCCTGCGCTGTAAGTGCACCCGTTCATGACACAGAACAACTTTTCTGCTCTCAGGATCTAAGCCCGAAGACAGATAGATTACCGGATGGATCAGCCCCATGACGAAGGACAGATGCCCACCGTCGATCTCGCAGATCCCCGGTTCTACCTGTCTGACACCGCTGTCAGGTCTGCGGATTCTATGATACATGCGTAGATAAGAAAATCCATGAAACACTAAAAATCCTGCCATTCCAAGCAGCCATACAAGTGTCAACCCCCGAAACCACAGAGGGTGGGATGAGCTGCCGGTGTCATCAGCTCCATCTTCAGCTCCCGCCGATTGGGCAGCATTGCCTGTTATCTGCTCATGATCCGCACGGTCAGTTTCGTTTGCATCTTGTCCGTTCACCACGGTTATCGAATCTGCCGGGTTCCCTGACATCCCGCCAGGCGCATTCACATTATTATTGGTATCTGTGGTACTGACTCCAACACCATCACTTCTGGTCTGCCCGGTTACTGCATCCGCATCCGGAAAATCTGCCATATCGCCTGCTGCTCCACGGTTATCCCATTCGCCTGCCACCTGCATTTCTGCCGCCATCACAGGACTCGTCTGTGTCCCCACTGTCAGCAGTCTCTCTGGAATCAGGCTGATCCTGGTCCCCGGCAGCACCGGACAACATAGCCGCACAAATACGATTCCCCATAACAGATAGGAACACCATTTCGGGGCTTTTTTCAGTAAAAATCTGGCCAATATCACCAACAAAATACAATAGCTTCCCACCAGACTGAGACGCCATATACTGTCAAACAAACGATAGATGCCTTCCATCATAAAGTCCCTCCTGTGCTCTCTGCTTCCCTATCTGCGGAAGCTCCGCTCTCTGTCATCCCTGTTCTGTAACGCTCCGAAGCTTATTAATTTTCCACCCCGGTAGCAGAGGCGCCCGCTGTCACCTTCCTGCAATTCTCTGTAAATTCTGTTAGAGACTTCCAGCGTGATCCGTTCTCCCAGTTTCTCCAGATTTTCAAAAATAACACTCTTGACATTTTCTGTCTCCGTCATCCCGGAATTTACCATACCATTCGCCAGATATACCGGTTGGTTCACTGCGGTAGCCTGTGCCTTGCTATAGACTTTTGCACGGTTCACCGTATGATATCCCCGTTGCCTGTTCCGTAAACTTCTCACCAGAAGGTACAGAAGATATCCCAGAATTGCC